>Ga0208783_10000307_pt1 | contig 30377 bp, 20 predicted proteins | sample DEB19_08_DNA_2_FD_184529 | JGI IMG/M metagenome (GOLD analysis project Ga0208783, IMG submission 184529) | Aqueous microbial communities from the Delaware River and Bay under freshwater to marine salinity gradient to study organic matter... | ecosystem: Environmental > Aquatic > Marine >...
CGCGATTCCCGACGCGACCTACGCGGGGCTGCGCGCGCAATACCTCGCGGGCGCCGCGCAACTCCGCAAGGACGGCGCCACCTGGACGCTCGACAAGAGCCTGCAGGCGTTCCGCGCACTGCCTGAAATCGCGACGCTCCTGCCGGGCGCCGTCTGCATCAGCGTCGACCGCGATCCGCGCGACACGGCCACAAGCCTGTTCCTGTCGCACCTCAATCCGAACATCTACGGCTGGGCAAGCAACTTCAACGCAATCCGCCGCGTGATCGAGGCACAGCGCAAGATCGTGCCGCGGGCGCTCGACGCGCTCGGCCTCGCGCACGAGCGCATCGTCTACGAGCGCCTGGTCGACGACCCCGCCGGGCACGCGCAGCGCTGCCTTTCCCTGATGGGACTCGCGATGGACGATCGCGTGACCGCGCCCGAGGGCAACACGCGCACCGCCGCCACGCTTTCGCACGCGCAGGTCCGCCAGCCCATCAACCGTCGCTCGATCGGCCGCTGGAAGAACTACGAATGGGCGTTCGACGCCTCGTGGGACGCGCTGGCGGACGAGCACGCGCGACGGATGTAGCCCGCCGTGGCGGTTCCCACTTGCGGACCGATCTCCTCTCCACTTTCCACTCTCTCCGCTCTCCGACTTCGTTGAAACGACACGACCCCCGCGAGGGGGTCGTGAAGTTTCATAGGAAGTCGGGGTGACAGGATTTGAACCTGCGGCCTCTTGCTCCCGAAGCAAGCGCTCTAGCCAAGCTGAGCTACACCCCGCCAGCCGTCAGTTCGTGTTCGACCGATCGGGTCGATGAGGATACCCCACGATCGGCGGGCACACAAGTCATGTGGGCGCAGAGTGTTGCCGCGGGATGCATCCGATCCACACAACTCCTCGAGGTCGCGCCGCGTCGCGAAGACTTGGTTATCATGACTCGGCCGAGGCACTTCCCGCCTCGGCGAGGACGAAATCGACAGCACGAAGTCCAGATGAGCGCCGACCAAGCCGTGAGGTGGCGCATCGCGTGCACGCGACCTGCCCACGCGGCGGGAGGCATTGCGCGCAGCCGATCGGTTCGGCCCGGACGACCGAGCTTCAGCGGACCAGCAGTGTGATGTCGCACTGCGTCAGAACGAGGAGTCAAAGCCCATGACTTTCAAGAGCCACATCACACTCGGATCAGCAGTCACCCTGGCGGTCCTGATCGCGCATCAGTCCGTCGCAGGCACCGTTCCCTTGCAACAGAGCGGCCAGAAGCGCCGCGTCGAGGCAACGGTCAACACGCAGACCTCGATCGTCAGCCAGCCCGTCGTCACCAAGAAGGTCGAGGGAACGCAGGACACCTGGGTCGCCGCTCCCGAGGAGTCTGTCGAGACTGAGTTCAACTCGGTCATGCAGGAGCCATTCAGGCCGATCATCCCAATCGTCACCGCGCTTATCTCGCTCGACTGCGACAACAACGGCGTGCTCGACAGCATCCAGATTTCGAACGGCGCGATGGACTGGGACGCGGACGGAATCCTCGACACCTGCGAGTACCGCATCGGCGACCTCAACCTCAACGGAATCATCGACGGCCAGGACACCAGCATCCTGCTCGGCTGGTGGGGCGTCCCGAACCCGCTCTTCGGCGACCTCGACTTCGACGGCATCGTGGGCCCGCGCGACCTCGGAATCCTCTTGGGCCGCTGGGGCGTGGTCGTCTACTGAGCCGAGGCAGGCCATTTCCGAATCCAGGGCACAGGGTCGTCCGCAGGGTCGACCCTGTGTCGTTCTCGGCTCATAAGTTCATATAGCATTGTGACTTAGGCGCGTTTCCGGACGGCCCTCGCTTGATTCCGCCATCCGACTTCGGCCAAATCAGATGCCCGGGGCGTATCTGGAGCCATGCTGGAGGCTCCAGTGCGAAGGAAGTCTGGCGTGTGCCGCGGCCGGGGGCCGTGTCGCCAGATGTGCCCCGTCTTTTGGATTCAGAGGTTCCCCATGCAGATCATCACCCGAAGTGCAATCGTGGCTGCCGTGCTCGCGGCAGCTCTTCCCGCCCTCGCGGATCGCCGCAGCGATGACGCCAACAGCGAAGTCCGCAATGAGATGTGGTCCGAGCGCGAGACGCAGCGCGACATCGGCCGCGCCCGCGACAAGGCCGGGATCTCGCAGCGCGAAGGCAAGATCGTCGTCGACGGCAGCCGCGGCAAGGGCGGCGGCGCCGCCTACCTCTCGCAGTGGCGCACCGACTGGAACGACAGCTTCAGCGTGAACTTCGCGCTGGACCTCTCTGCCCCGCCGACCACCAACCCGAAGCAGTCCGCGGTCAGCGGCATCGCTTTCGGCAGCGATTCGAACGACAAGTTCTCGCTGACCAAGTCGTACCGCACGGGCGTGACCATCGAGGCTCGCCAGTCGTCGCAGGGCAAGACGCTCCAGATCGTCGCCCGCAAGAGCGGCCGCGTGATCGCGTCGAGCCCGCGCATCCCGATGGCCGACCGCGTGCACAACCTCGAGGTCAGCTGGATCGCCAACCCGAACACCCGCACGATCTCGGTGAAGCTGTTCGAGGGCGCCGGCGCGAGCCCGATCCTCGAACTCGGCGGCGTGCAGCAGGCCTTCTCGGGCAACGGCAGCACGCTCCAGGGCCTCGGCAGCGCGCTGTTCGGCTACTCGACCGGCAACCTTCCGTTCACCTCGAGCTTCGACGACTTCTCCTACGCGGGCGATGACTACGGTAGCGACGACTCCGACGACGACTCGTGGTGCGACAGCGACGACTCGAACCACGACGGCATCGAGGACGGCGACGATCATGGCGGTCGCGGCGGACACGACGACGGCGGCGTCGACTCGGCGCTGTTCAGCTCGGCCATGCAGGTCGCGATCGATGCCAATCCCGAGCTCGACCTCATCGAGGCCGATGTCGAGGACGGCACCGTCGAGTCGATCTTCAAGGAGAGCGACACCACCGTGCTCGTCGTGCGCGTGCGCATGAGCGACTCCGCGATCGTGAGCTCCGTCTCGCGCGCCGCCGATGCAAAGGAGCTCGAGAAGTTCCCTGCAGCGGGCCTCGTGACGGTCTCGCCGTCGAGCGCGCTCGCCACGATCATGTCGCAGAATCCGGGCGCCACCGTCAACAGCCTCGAGCTCGAGGACGAGCGCAGCGACGACGCGGGCGACGATAACCCGAGCAACGACGGCATCTGGTGGAAGGCCAAGCTCATCACGAGCGACGGCCTGATCATCGAGCGCTCGGTGCGCGCCGACGCGTAAGCCACGACTCCAACCGACTTCACGGCGCCCGCGCAACCTGCGCGGGCGTCGTCCTTTTCGCGGGTGCGCCTGCGCGGTCTTGCGCAGCCGTTCCGCCGATTCTTCGACAAACGCGCATCCCACCGCCGATCTCCGTCCGTAGGGATTCGTACAATTGTCGAAGCGACCCTTCGCGACCAGCCCCTATCCGAGGACCAAGGGAACCATCCATGCAGACGAACAGAATCATGTGGACCGCGCTCGCCTCCATCGCCATCGGCGCTGCAGGCAGCGCCTTCGCCGACCGCCGCGACGACGACGGCAGCGACACGCCCTCGAACAACGCGCTGTGGACCGAGCGCGAGAGCTACCGCCCCATCGGCGCGGCCTCGATGCGTCCCGATGTCTCCCGCTCGAATGGCGAGATCGAGATCGACGGCACGCGCGGCCGCAGCGGCGGCGCGGCGCTGGTCTCGAACTGGCGCACCGACTGGAACGACAGCTTCAGCATGAAGTTCTCGGCGAACCTCGTGGCCGCCGGCACGACCAACGCGCGCCAGCGCGCCGTCGCAGGCGTGACCTTCGGGCTCACGGGCACGACCGTGGTCCCACTTACCTCGGGCTACAAGACGGGCGTGGTGGTCGAGATCCGCGACTCGGTCGATGGGCTCACCCTCCAGGCCGTCGCCCGCAAGAGCGGTCGGGTCATCTCCTCGAGCGCCCGCGTGGCGCTCGCGGCTGGCCCGCATGACTTCGAGGTGAGCTGGGTCGCAAACCCGATCGAGCGGACCATCACCGTCAAGGTGTTCGATGGCGCGGGTTCGGTGGTGCCCATCGCCACCCTGCCCGGAGTCGAGGGCGTGTTCTCGGGACGCCGCGGCGGCGTGCGCAGCGCACTCATTGGCTATTCAACCGGCAACTACGGCTTCACCGCCGGCTTCAGCGGCGTCAGCCATTCGGGCGACGACTACGACGACGACGGCAGCGACGACGATGATGACGATTGGTGCGACGACGATGACCACTCCGACGACCACGGCGGTAGCGGCGGCGTCGGCTCGTTCGCGACGCCCGCGGAGTTCGCTGCCGCGTGGACCACGGCCAGCGCGGTCGACACCGACCTGCTGAAGTCCGAGTCGGAGGACGGTGGCGTCGAGTTCATCTTCCGCGAGGACGCAACCAATGTGCGCGTCGTGCGCGTAAGCATCAGCACGAATGCGATCGTCGCGAACTCCGTTCGCGCGGCCGATCAGGACGAGCTCGACAAGATCGCGCTCGTGGGCGGTGTCACGATCGCGGCCGCCGATGCCGTTGCGAACTTCATGGCGACGGTCCCCGGCGCGACCCTTCATGGCGTCGAGCTCGAGGACAGCAACAGCGCTCTCTTCTGGAAGATCGAGTACCGCGACGCCGCGGGCGTGATCCTCGAGACCGAGGTCTCGGCGAACTGAGCCGACGCCTCGCTCCATCCAGCGTTGCGACACACACGACGCCCGCGCGCGACCCGCGCGGGCGTCGTTCGTTCCGCGATTTCCGTCCACGGTGCGAGAACCTCTCGCGTGAAGCGATTCTCGAGCGACTCTGCGCGTTCGGGCGGGTGGGACTGCTAGATTCCGTGCATGCCGTGCCCCCGCGCCCTGCCGCTCCTGACCGTGCTGCTCCTCTCCGCCTGCACGCAGGTCCCGATGTCCGTGAGCCCCACGCCTGAGGCGAACCTCGCGCGCCCGACGGGCCCCGACAAGGCGATCAAGTGGCGACGGCTCGCATGGGCCGACGAGCGAGGGCGCGTGACCAGCGCTGCGATCGAGCGCGGCCGGAAGGAGCGCGAGCAGAACCTCGCATGGGCTTTCGAACAGGGCGAAGGCGCCGTCGCATCGAGCGAGACCTGGCAGGAGCACGGTCCGTCGAATGTCGGCGGCCGCACGCGCTCGCTCGTCATCGATCCGACCAATCCGCAGCGCATGTGGGCGGGCAGCGTGGGCGGCGGCGTGTGGCGCTCGACCGATGGCGGCGCGACCTGGACCTCGCTGTGGGACGGGCTGCCGACGCTTTCGGTGGGTGCGCTCGCGATCGACCCGACGAATCCGAACATTCTCTACGCAGGCACTGGCGAGGGGCAGTTCAATGGCGACGCGCTTGGCGGCGACGGCATCTACAAGACGGTCAACGGCGGCGACACCTGGACGCAACTCGCCTCGACCGACGGATGGGACACGGTCAATCGCATCGCGATCTCGCCCACGAATCCGCAGGTCATCCTTGCGTCGAAGCGCTATGGCGGCATCCAGCGCTCGACCAACGGCGGCGCGACCTGGACCAACCCGCGATGGGGCCAGGGCTCGTTCGATGTCGACTTCCACCCCACCAACGGCAACCTCGCCGTCGCGCACCTGCTCGACTACACGACGCAATGGGTGCACCGCGCGATCTTCTCGACCGACGGCGGAGCGACCTGGACGAACGCCGGCGGGCTGACCGAGATCGCGGGCTTCGGCAACCGTCTCGAGCTCTGCTACGCGCCAAGCGATCCGAGCATCGTCTATGCGGTGTGCGCCCTCGATGGCGGCAAGATCTGGAAGAGCTCGGATGGCGGGCACAACTTCGCCGTCGTCACCGTGACGGGCACGAGCGGCTCAAGCTGGTACGCGTGCCCGCTGTGGGTGCACCCGACGAACCCGAGCTTCGTCGTCACGGGCGGCTACCACGTGTACGCCTCGACCGACGGCGGAGCAACGCTTGCGCAGGTCTCGAACGGCTACATCATCACCGAGCAGGTGCATCCCGACATCCACGGCTTCGTCACGGCGCCCGGCTTCAACGGCACGACGAACCGCGGGCTGTTCGTGGTCTGCGACGGCGGCTGCTTCCGCACCGCGAACATCGAGGCGGCCAGCACGACCGCAGGCTGGTCGCAGCTGAACGCGGGCTACCGCACCAGCCAGTTCTACGGCGCGGCGGGCGCCGAGCTGCCGCTCAAGGCTTCGACCCCCGTCACGGGCGCGCTCGCGGGGCTCACGGCCAAGTACTACGCGCTCACCGCGCCGACCGCGCTGCCGAACTTCGGCACGCTCACGCCGTACCTCACGACCACCGTCGCGGCACTCGCCTACGCGAGCACCACGGGCAACTTCGCCAACTCAACGCGCGCCGACAACGTGGGCGCGCTGTTTACAGGCTGGCTCGAGGTCCCGTCGGACGGGCTGTGGACGCTGTCGGTCGAGAGCGACGATGGCTCGCAGCTGCTCGTCGATGGCGCGGTCATCGCGAACAACGACGGCCTGCACGGGATGACCGAGGTGAAGGGCCTTGCCGCGCTCGCTGCGGGCAAGCACGCGCTCGAGGTGCGCTTCTTCGAGGCGGGAGGAGGCGCGGGCCTCAACCTGCGGATCGAAGGGCCCGGGGTCGCGCGGCAGACGGTGCCAGCATCGATGCTGTGGCGCGGCGGGACGGCGGGCACGCCCGCACCGGCCACGGGCACGGCCGGCTTCGTCTACGGCGGCACGCAGGACAACGGCACGCTGCGCGTGACGCGCGGCTCGCAGACGGCGATCCTGCCATACGGCGGCGACGGAGGCTTCTGCGCGGTCGACAGCCAGGACCCGCGCTACTGCTACGGCGAGTATGTGAACCTTAAGATCCACCGCTCGAGCGACTTCGGCTCAAGCGCGCAGAACATCTACGCGAACCTGCCCGACGCGAACACGCCCGCGGCGAACTTCATCGCGCCCTTCATCCTCGACCCGAACGCCACCACGCGCATGTGGGCGGGCGGCGCGAGCCTGTGGCGCTCAGACGATGTGCGCGCGGCGACGGTCGCGTGGACTCAGGCGCGCGTGCCGGGCTCGTCGAACATCAGCGCGATCGCCGTCGCGCCGGGCAATTCCAACATCGTGTGGATCGGTCAGAACGACGGACAGGTCTGGAAGACGACGAACGCGCTGGCGGCGACGCCGAGCTGGACCGCGGTCGACGACAACAGCGCCGTGAATCCCGTGCCCAACCGCTATGTCACGCGCATCGTGCTCACGAGCGCCGACGGACTCGCGGGCTTCGTGTGCCTCGGCGGCTTCTCGGCCGACAACATCCTGCGCACCGCCAACGGCGGCGCGACATTCACCGACGCGACGGGCGCGGGCGCCGCGGGCCTGCCGTCGATTCCCGTGCGCGGCTTCGCGGTTGATCCCGTCGCGCCCGCGCGCTGGTTCGCGGGAACCGAATGGGGCGTCTATCACACCCGCAACTCGGGAGCGAGCTGGTATCCGATGCTCGGCGGACCGCCTGCCGTCAGCGTCGATGAACTCGTCATCGTCCCGAACTCGCGGCGACTGCTCGCTGCGACGCACGGACGCGGCATGTGGAGCGCGGATCTCGCGACGCCGAACCCCGACCTCGATGGCGACGGCATGGTCGATGCCTCCGATCTCGCAATGCTGCTCGCGAGCTTCGGGCCGTGCGCGAACTGCCCCGCCGACCTCGATGGCAACGGCAGCGTCGACGCGGGCGACCTCGCGATCCTGCTCGGCAACTGGGGCTGATCCCATTTCCCTTCATTCGACGCGTTGGACTTGGCTAGCCTAGCCCCAATGGACGCCGCCATCGCCACTTCGCCCGCACCCGTCGAGGCGCGCCTCGCCCGCCGCGACGCGATCCTTGCCGCCGTCGCGCGCACGGCCGAGCGCCTGAGCGAGCCGCACCCGTGGGAGTCGCTGGTGCCCGACGCGCTGCGCCTGCTGGGCGACGCGACCGGCGTGAGCCGCGTCTACATCTTCGAGGTCGAGCGCGCCGATGGCGCGGAGGTCGTCAGTCAGCGATTCGAGTGGTGCGCCGTAGGCGTGAAGCCGCAGATCGAGAATCCGGAACTCCAGTCCCTGCCGCTGGAGGCCGCTGGATTCACCCGTTGGGCCGAGCTCCTGCAGAAAGGCGAAGCCATCTTCGGCGATGTCGGCGACTTTCCCGAGAGCGAGCGCCCGTTGCTCGAGTCGCAGGAGATCAAGTCGCTGCTCGTCCAGCCGATCTTCGAGGGACCGCGCTGGTGGGGCTTCATGGGCTTCGACGCATGCGCTGCGGTCCAGTCGTGGGAGCGCGTCGAGGTCGACACGCTGCGCATCGCAGCGCTCGTCCTGGGCTCAGCGATCAACCGCCAGACCCGCGACGAACAGCTGCGCGAGACGCAGAAGCTCGAGGCGCTCGGCCGGATGGCTGGCAGCGTGGCACACGACTTCAACAACATCCTCATGGTCATCGCAGGCGCGATGGAGCTTTTGAAGGGCGAGCTCGAGACCCGTGGGCAGCGCGCGATGGCGCACGGGCAGCACGCAGCGATGATCGACCAGGCGCTCGAGCGCGCGGCGTCGCTCACCCGGCGCCTGCTCGACTTCAGCAAGCGCCGCGCGGGCGCGCCGCAGGTCGTGTCGCCGCTCGATCTGCTCCGCAGGGACGAACCGCTGCTCCGGCAGGCGATCGGCTCGAAGGTCCGGCTGCGCGTGGTCCACGGCGGCGACGGCCGACCGATCGCGCCCGTGCGCATCGACCCGACCGAGTTCACGCAGGTCGTGCTGAACCTCGCGGTCAACGCGCGCGACGCGATGCCGAAGGGCGGCGAGCTCGTGCTCGATGTCTCGACGGTCGACGCAAAGGACTCTCCCGCGTCGTTCGACCTGATGCCAGAGGGCGCGTGGACGCTCGTCCGCGCGATCGACTGCGGCGAAGGCATGCCGCCCGAGGTGCTCGCGCACGCATTCGAGCCGTTCTACACGACGAAACCGCCCGACCGCGGCACGGGGCTGGGGCTCTCGACCGTGCACGGGATCGTGTCCGCTGCGGGCGGACATATCAAGGTGTCGAGCACCGTCGGGCGCGGCACCGAGTTCAGGGTGTACTTGCCCGCCGTCGGGAAGTGATCCGAGAAGCATGTCCCCGTCCGCCGATCGCCGCGCGTCGGCGCGGATTCCTTGATCGCGCCGACCGCACGCCGTACCCTCGACGCCAATGCCACGGGTTTCATCGACATTCAAGGTCGCAGCGATGCTCGCAATCGCTTCGGCCGCCGAAGCCGTGCCGCCGGTCCTGCACGGCGTGATGTTCCGCACGGGATCCCAGACATCGGGCCTCGGTCCGTGGCTGTTCGATGTCAATCCCGACACGGGAGCCGCCACCAACGGGCGGCAGCTCAACGTGAACATCGCGGTCGGCATCGCGATCCACCCGTCGACGGGCACGATGTACGGGCTCACCGACCAGCTCGGGCGAATCAACAATCAGTCGGGCACCGGCGGGAAGAACCTCCTCTTCCGCATCGACATCCCGACGGGCGCGTGCACGGCGGTCGGGCAGCTCGACCCCGCCGACACCTCGAGCACGGGCGCGCTCGCGGTGTACGAAGGCGACCTCGACTTCCATCCGCAGACCGGGGTTCTCTGGGGCGTGACCACGCGCGTCGACTTCGCGCGGCTGTTCACCGTCGATCTCGTGACCGGACGCGGGGCGATCGTGGCCGACATCGTGCCTGGAGCGGGCGTCCAATTCGACGTGAGCTCGATCGCGTTCGACGCCACTGGCGCGCTCTGGGCGCTTGACACGAGATACCCGTCGCAGCCGGGACCGGCGCGGATCCACCGCGTGAATCCGGCCACCGGTGCGATCGAGCAGACCTACACGACCTCGGTCGCGCTCGGCACCGTCGGAGGACTTGCGTTCGATCCTCGAACGGGCGCGCTTCTGGTCGCCGACGGCGACTTCGGCGGCACCGCGAAGCTCTATCGCTACGACTTCGCCATCGGAGACCTCGTGCCCATCGGACGCACGGGCGTCGCCATCGGCAACAGCAGTGGATTCGCGGGACTGGAGTTTGCGCCGTGGAACCCGCCCTGCACTGGCGATCTCGACGGCAACGGCGAAGTCGGCGCGACCGATCTCGCGGCGCTGCTGGCGGCGTGGGGGTCGTCAGGTTCAGCAGATCTCGATGGCGATGGATCCGTCGGCTCGCCTGACATTGCGCTGCTTCTGGGCGCGTGGGGTCGCTGCCCGTAACTTCCTGATGCGGGATTTCATGATGCGGGAATTCGCTGTGCCCGCAGCGGCCCATTGAATCTGGCAAAAATGCCGTCGCACGCGTGCACGCGTCGACAGGTTTGTCGCACGAGAGATTGCAGCGCAGCGGATCGTTCCCCGCAGCGCGTTCTTCCGGGTTCGTCACGCCTGGGCCTTCTCGTCGTCCGCCCTACGCGTGCGCTTCTTCAATGGACTTGTTCGTCCAGGGGTGTTGCTGTGCAGTTGAACAGCTGGATGATCGGAGCCGCCACGCTTTGCGTTTCGGCGATTTCCTCGGCGCAGATCGCCGTCCTCCATGATGGCCGCGTGGTCACGCAAAAGGTGCCGCTCGAGATCTTCGCCACCGAAGGGCCGATCTGGGACATCAATGTCGCGAATCGAACCCTACGCGCGACCGGACGCGATGTCACGATCCCCGCCTCGATCAATGGTGTTCCGTTTGAAATCGGAGGGACCGAGGTGATCGACGAGGACGGCAACGCCCTCGGGCCCATCACGGCGCTCAACTTCGATCGCATCACAGACATCCGCGCCGCCGCGGACGACCGCCTGCTGCACCCTGCCTGCCCGAGCTGCGGCCCGCTGCGCATTGGCCCGACGCGGTCACTGTTCAGCACTTCCGAGGCGCGCGGCGACGCGGTGAACGACGGCGAGGACTACCTCGACCGCATGCCCGTCGTGCAGCGCATGATCGAGGACAACTACTTCTTCATCGCCCGCAACATCTACAACCGCCATGTCGGCGTCCTGCCGCTGTCTTGGCTCGGCCGCATCGGCATCCGCAACGCCGACGGGTCATACCCCGAGAGCGCGAACCAGCTGCCGATGCGCCGACATTGGCGCTATCCGTTCACGACCGGCGGCACGCTGAAGTCTGCGGGCACGATCTATGTCGACGCGCAGGGCGCCGAGTTCCTCATTCCAGACCTCGAGCGCGCGCTCGAGCTTTCCGAGAACGTGTGCATCGGCAAGGTGCGCAGCGTTCAGTTCGGCGACGCGTTCACGCCCGACAGCTTCATCGTGGGCAACACCGCGGTGATCATGAACCAGGACCCGCGCTTCAGCTCGCACATCATCGGCATCGCCGGCGCGCCGATCAGCCGCGAGTTCTTCTTCTCGAACCTGCAGCCGGACACCGAGATCGGCGTCGTGGGCTTCATGGTCGGCGAGCATCTGCAGATGGCGCAGGAGATCGAGATCCCGATGTACGACCCCGCGAACGGCATCCTGATCTCGGCCGACCGCTTCCGCGTCGATCTCACCGGCGGCGCGATCCAGTTCCAGGGCGAGTTCATTCCCTCGACAGGACTCACCCTGACGGCGCGCATCGGCCAGATCGAGTTCGTCGTGCCAGTGCTGCCCGACAAGGCGATCGGCGGCCTCGGACTGTACCGCGTCCGCGAGGATGGCCTCGACCTGACCGGCGTGACCTCGGTCACGCTCACCGCCCGCAACGAGGGCGGCAAGATCGTCCATCAGGTGACGCACGAGATTCCGCCCGAGGCGATCGCGCCGTAAGGACCGGCGCGCCGCTTCGCGGCAACCAGATACCTGGAGCACGCCCCGCAGCCCATGTCGATGACATGGGTTGCGGGGTTTTTGGGTTGCGGGGTTTTTGGGCTGCGGGGTTTTTGGGCTGCGGGGTTTTTGCACGATCCGTCACTCGCGCAGCCGGTCGTGCTTGACGGCGCGGCCCTTCGAGAGGTCGATGGGGTAGCGCTCGGCGTTGCGCGCCATCTTGCGCTCGACGGCGGCGGCGATGTCGATGCCGCACACTGTCGCGAACTCGAGCAGCAGGATCATCACATCGGCGGCCTCGGACTCGACCTCGGCGCGGGCGCGCGGGTCGTCGAAGACCTTGAGCGCGTCGTCGTTGCGGACCCAGCGGAAGTGGTCCATGAGCTCCCCCGCCTCGACGGCGATCGCCATCGACAGGTTCTTCGGATCGTGGAACTGGTGCCAGTCGCGCTCGGCCGCGAAGCGCGTGATCGCGTCCTGCAGGCGGGAAATGTCGGACTTTTCGCGGGATTCCGGCTGGCTCATCGGCTGGCTCATGCGCCCGATCATAGCGGGCGCCGCACGATGACCGCCCCTCCGATACCTTGCGCGGCATGACGCTGTTCCTGGTCAGCCTGGCGCTCGCCTACATCATCACGGTCTACTTCCTCACGAACCCGCTCAGGCACACGCGGAAGTTCATGGTGCGGCGGTTCGTGAACTGGTTCCCGCTCGGGATGACCTATGCGTTCCTCTACATGGGGCGCTACAACCTGACCGTCGCGGCCGTCGCGCTGGGCGGGCTGATGACGAACAAGGAGTTCGGCTACATCGCGAGCGCCGGCGCGACGGCGTACGCGCTCGGGCTGCTGTTCGTCGGTCCCGCGGTCGATCTCCTCGGCGGCAAGCGCGGCATGGTGCTCGGCGCGCTCGGCTCTGCGCTCATGAACCTCTGCATGGCGGGCGTGATCTACCTGAAGCTGAACGGCCGGCTCGACGTGAGCATGGCGCTCGCGCTCGGCGTCCTCTACGGCATCAACATGCTCTTCCAGAGCTTCGGCGCCGTCAGCACGATCAAGGTCAAGAGCTACTGGTTCCATGTGCGCGAGCGCGGGACCTTCGGCGCGATCTTCGGCACGCTCATCTCGATGGGCGTCTACTTCGCCTTCGACTGGGGCCGCGCGATCGCGAGCGCGGTGCAGCTCGAGCAACCCGCCGAGCCGACCTTCACGCGGCGGCTGCTCGACACGCTGTTCGCGCTCGAGGGGCGCACCGTGCCGGCGCTGTGGCTGATCTTCGCGATTCCCGCGGGCATCATGATCGTGTGGGCGCTCATCGACGTGGCGATCCTGCGCGACACGCCCGACCAGGCGGGGTTCGACCCGCTCGACACGCACGACGCGTCGAGCGACGACGCGCCCGAGGAGAAGACGAGCTACTGGGGCACGATCTGGAAGGTGCTGTCGAACCCGATCATCCTGATGATCGGCGTGGTCGAGCTCACCTCGGGCGTGCTGCGCGACGGCATCCTGAACTGGTACCTGCTGTTCGCGAAGCAGACGCCGGTCGGGCTCGGGACGGTGACGAACAACTGGGGCTTCTGGAACTGCGTGACCGGCATCATGGGCGGCTTCGCGGCGGGCTGGATCAGCGACAAGTTCTTCAACTCGCGGCGCTCGCCGAGCGCGGCGCTCATGCAGTGCGTGATGTTCGCGACCACGGGCGTGATGATCCTGATGCTCATGTGGCAGCCGCTCGACGCGACCGCGGAGTCGATCGGCGCGGCCGATGGCTCGCTGGCCGCGCTGGCGCTGTCATGGCGCCCCGCCGTGATCGGCATCTGCGCGGTGACCACGATGATGGCGGTCATCGGCGTGCACTCGATCATGTCGGGCACGGCGACCGCTGACTTCGGCGGCAAGAAGTCGGCCGCGACCGCGACGGGCATCGCCGACGCGTTCTCGAAGCTCGGCAGCGCGATCCAGGCGTTCGCGCTCGGCATCCTGACCACGAAGAGCTGGACCTACTGGCCGATGTTCCTGTTCCCGTTCACGGTCATCGGGCTCATCTTCGCCATCAAGATGTGGACGATGCTGCCCGCGGCGACGAAGCGATACCTGGCCGAGGTCGAGGGGAAGAAGGTCGGGTGAGGGCGGCGGCGCGGGCGCGATGACTCGCCAGCTGCGTATCGCCTCATTCGCCATGACCGTGACTCTCTTGGCGTTTGCAGGTCGAGGTCGGTATCGTGCCGTTCCATGGATCCTGCATTCTGCGCACGGTTCACGCATACGCTGCTCGTGCTGATCGCGGCCGTCGCCCTTCCGATTCCAGCGGTCGCGCAGTCCGATCTGGTTCGGCATGCGCAGCCCGATGGTGGATCGGTCTCGATTCCCGCCGACTGGGTCATCGCGCAGCTTGCGGCCGAAGCGATGGAGGGCGAGGAAGGAGCGCGTGTCCAGGAGCTCATCTCGGCCCGCGGCTTTTACTCGGCCACACCTGTCGTGATGCGCTCGTGGCGCCTTTCGCCCGCGGGATCGGCAACCCTCCTCGTGCAGGGTGTGAAGGACGAGCTTCACTCGAAGGGCATGCAGCTGCAGGGCCTTCCTCCGCCCGCATTCACTCCGCCTCCGGGCATGCGCGCGAAGGTCGACCACTTCGGCTATCCGATGGGATCCGGCACGATGCTGAACCTCGTCGTCATCTGCGAGGGCGGGACGGTGGGCACTGTCCTGATGCTGAGCTGGGGCAGCCCGATCGATGCCGAGTTTGCACCGATCCGTCGCCAGATCCTTGACTCCTGGAATCCCTCGAGGGTCTTCCGCGAGACGGGGAGCCTCGCACGGCCTCAGCCGATGCGCACGACGGTGCGCTTTCTGACCGGCGAACAAGTTGTGATCGATGACGGATGGCAGGCGATCGGGCAGGACATGGAGGTCAAGAACCTCACTGCGGGCACGCGCACGCTGGAGCATCGCCGGCTGCTGAGCATGCGGCGGTACTCGGATCCCCCTTCGCCAACCGAGATCCTGCTGCTGAACCGACTCAATGGAACCTCGCGCACCGATGAAGCGGAGTCCATGGTGACAGCGGAGATTCAGACGATCGCACAGAACTTCGGCGGACAGGCAAGGACGAGTCGCAGCGTCGTCGACCCGATGGTGCTGGAGATTTCGAGCCAGCCGCTGCCGAATGGTCTCTGCGCGATTGCGCGCATGGAGCAGCGCGGCGGTATGACGGTGTATGTCCTCGGTTTCGTCGCAGATCCGACCGAGGGGATGACCTCTGCTCGCCGCCTGCTGGGCTCCTTCGCGGGAACCGAGCCTGTGCAAACGCAGCCGGCGCCCATCCAGCCAACCAGCCCTCGGCAGATCGATCCCGCCGATACACAGTGGCTGAAGGAGCGAACCGACAAGTACTTGCTGCGGCAGAGGATTCAAACGCCGGCTCCTCCCCGTGGTTTCAGCCTTCCGAGCTTCGCATCTCATCTCGGAGGCGTCGTCGGCATCGGCGTGATCTTCGCGCTCCCCGCGCTGGTCGCCGGAGTCTTCAGCAAGCGGCTGGCTGCCTGGCTTCTGGCTTTCATGGTGTTCGTGCCTGGCTTCTTCGCGTCGTACGGCGCCATCCATCCCGCATTGGACCGAATCGAAGCGCAAGACGCCGCCAGCGACGAGGAACCGCCGCAAGCGGCACTGAGCCGCTTCGCGATGGTGACCAGATCAAACTTCGGATCATGGGTCTTCTCGCTCGATACGCTGGGCGAGCAGATCTTCGCGGAGAATTCCGATCCGCTCTCCGTGCTCGCGTGTCGGTGCGCGCGCGGCGACCGCGGCTGGACGATCACCGCGCTCGGAGCGCTGGCCGTCGGAAGCGTCCTCGCGCTCATTGGTCCGCTGGTCGTTCGATTCGCTTGGATTCGACAACCCTTTGCACACCGGAGACACGCGTACCTGATGGGTCTCACATGGTTGCTATTCGGAGTCGCGATGCTTTCGTCGCTCGGTTCGTCGAGCCTGCCCCATCGCGCGCTGGTCATCGGTGCGACGCTCATGACGGTGCTGCTGCTGCCCCATCGGAAGACCGCCGCATCGGGCGCGGCTGCTCCGCCCGTTGCACCCCCGGTCTTCTAGCCCAGGCACGGCTCATGCCCATCGCGCGCCCTCGCACGCCTGATGAATGCTTGAGGGCTTCCTTGGCGCGAGCCTCGCCCTGATCGAATCCGGCTGTGCTCGGCGACCCGTGCTCAAAGATCCACGGCGCGAACGCCTCGTTCACGCTCGCTGTATCGCCCACGAAGACATGGAGCGATTCGTCGGAGTCACTCCCCCCAGCTCGCAGGCATTGTTCTTGGCTTCGCACTCGAGATCTGGGCGATGCTTCCTATCGGGCTAGAGCGCGCGACGGCAAACCGCACATGAACAGCACTCGATGACCTAAGTCGGGGCGAAGAAGACCATGCTTGCGTCCGAATGAACGAACGACAATACCGAGCTGCCCATCTGGTCACCGAGAGCTCAGACGATAGAATTTCGGTCATGTGATTGACGATGTGGCATCGGGTGCTGATCCGCTCGAGGAGGAGAGAGCCGCTGCCACGCATGGTCAGAACCGAATCCTCTACCTCGGCAGATACGAACGCCGGCGCATCATCACAGGAGATTGCCGTGCAACACGAGCTCATCTCGCTCCTCTCTACACCCACGCTGCCCGTCGCCTACTCCAGCCGCGTCCTGCGACGGGGCCTCTGGATGTACCACGCCGAGGACTACTACGCCGTGATCGACCAGGAGCCGATTTGCATGGAGCAGTCGATGCAGCTCATGTCGATGGGCAGGCTCGACCGTAACTACGACATGCAGTATCTCTACGCAGCCAGTCTCTTCTACAAGGCTTCCCGCAATCCTCATGGACCGTCGAAGCGCCCGATCTTCGTCGCCGCGCTGGAGCATTCCCGCTTCAGTTGCCAGTACGAGGGACCAGGCTTGCTCGGACGCTTGCTCGGCAAGAGACCCCGACCGACCTCGGTCTTCCTCGGCATGTTCACCGCAACGGGACACGAGAACTTCGGGCAGCATGCCAACCGATTCACGGACGACTCAGCCAAGTCCCTGCTCCTTGACACCGTCGCTGGACGGGTCGGACTGAAGCCAGCTGACTTTCGCCCCTGCGCGGACTCGTCGAAGGGTCCCGAGTGCCCCGAGATTCGCTAGGCTCGGCGGAGCCGTCCGTGCGTTCAGGATCGCGCCCGTGACGGAGTCGCCTTCGGAGCATCAGGCTTCTTGGTCTTTCCGAGCGATCCCGTCAGCTCGACATCCTTCGATTCGATGAACTCCGTCCAGTGTCCGGTCACCGAAAGGCTGTCGCCGGTACGTTTCCATTTCAGCCGAAAGATCGCATTGGGCTGGAGTTCGTCGAGCGCATACTCCTGCAGCACGATCGACTGATCGGACCCCATGGTGCCCTCGAGTGGGATCCTTGTCCCGATGTGCGAGTAGCGGTACCAGCCGGTCACGAATCCATCGGAGAACGAGAGCTCTGCTTCGAGCGTCACCGTCCGCTCCAGCAACTTCATGGTCCCTCGGAGCACGAAAGGGATACCCTCCGGTAGTCCGTAGCTCTCGGCGAGCGCTGCGCGGTGACGCTTGATCTCCGCAACCGACGGCTGGCCATCCAGCAATCGCGCGGAAGTATCGATGATCCTGTCGCTCCCGCGTCGGGTGACAAGCTGCGGGGTGTAGTACCTGAGCGTCCCCTTCGTGTACCCCGCGCCTGCCGCGATGACAAGGTCCTGCCATCCGTCGCCGTCGTAGTCGCCTTTGGCGAGCACGCGGACGTGCTCCCACTCCTCCTCATCATGATAGGCGCCGGAATGTGGCTCGATCTCCCAGACGCGTTCGCGCCGCGCCAGCCGCTTTCCATCTCCGCAGCGATCGTCCACCGCGATGATCTGCTTGACATCGGTGGACCATTCGTCGTTCTTGAAGCCCGTGCGAGTGGCGGGAAGAAGCAGCGGGATCGCGGAGTATGCGATCGACCGCTCGATGAAGTGCGACTCCATGGTGATGTCGTAGGTCGAGTATGCGTACCCGCCTTTCTCGATCGCCGCAAACCACTCAGCGACGGTCGCACAACCGACCTTGCTTTCATTTGGCATTGTCATCTCGACGGCAAGGCACTCCTTGCTATGGGCAGATATTGGCCTCCACGCTTTCCATTGGTTCGCGCAATCGGAGATCGACCGAATCTCACTCAGATATGCGCGGTCCCACCAGACCGCAAGTGACTTGTCGGGCGTGGTGGCATCGATGTCGGTTGGAATGGCAGCCGTGCAGACCACCGCCGCAAACAACATGTTCTTCATGATGGTGTGATCGACGCGCCAGCACCGTTCACATCGGAGATTCCACGGGCGAGAGATCTTGGACCACGGCAGCAGCACGCACGCGACAACAGTCCGTCACGGAACGGGCACCCAGCGGGCGCCCCATGTTCCACGGGACTTGCACAGGCGGACAAACAGCGTGATTCCGGCGCTCGCGCTCAGCAGTAGGAGCAGCCACGAACCCGAGTTCCACGTCGCGTGGAGCGCCATCGCGATCAACAGTGCCCTCAGGAAAATCGGCACCCACGCGCCGTTGAAACCCCACCCGATCTGAAACCACGCCGAGGCAACAGCAGCGGTCCACACTCCATGCGCGAACGGTGCAAGCACGCTGCGGAGTATCAGCGTTCCAAGACCGAGGCCCACTCCACCTTCTGCGCTCGCCTCGAAGATATAGCCAGCCGTCTCTGCGACCGCGAAGCCAGTGCCCGCGGCAAGCCCGAGCACCAGCCCCGACAGCGGACTCCGATAGCCAGCGCGATGCCAGCACCACACCGTCGCGAGCAGTTTGGCAGGCTCCTCGAACAGCGGCGCGAGCATCGGACCACCACTGACCGGAAGCACCATTCCCAGCAGCACCGTCGCCACCACCCCGAGCGTCGCCCCCAGCGCGACGGTCACCAGCAGGCTGCGCAACGAAGCGACGGCCGTACCGTATCGAGAATAGATGAACGCGAGGAAACCGAACGGCACGACGCCAGCGGATGCCAGGGTCGTGATCGGTACGAGCTTTGGATTGCCCGTCGCGACCGTGAGCAAGATCAGCAGCAGCGACAGCCCTGCCAGCGCCGCGGTCAGATGCACCCAAATCGGGAGTTGGCGGATCCAGCTTGAGATCGCCGACGGCGGCGGCGGTGCGGGATGGGAGTGGTCGACGAGCTGCAACTGCATCGATCCGACTCCGATCACGTCGCCTCCCTGGATCGAGACCGCTGAACCGATGGATGAGCCGTTCACCGTCAGTATCCCGCCGAGGGCAGACACCGAGACGCTTGTCATCGAGACGCGGAGCTCGCAATGCCGCGGTGAGATATCGGCGATCGGGATTTGAATGGTGACGCCGGGCGCCGAGCCGATGATCAGTCCCCCCTGCTGAAGCGGGAACTCACGCCCAGCGGAGTTCCCCGTCAACACGCGAAGTGACCAACGCGTTGAAGACGAGATCGGAATGGATGTTGCGAAGGGAGGCGGCGGCATCGTCGAATCTATCGAAAGATACCCTGCAGATTGCTCTCGGGGGAGCCCCAGATCGCTCTGATCCGCTCGCACGGGCTAGATGATCCTCCCCCGGAATGCAGCGCCATGAACAACCTCAACCGGGTCGCAGTATCCGATCGGCACGGAGGTCGTTGCTTCGGTCACTACGTACGATCTTCCATCCAGGGCTATCGCGGCGTCGCCCGACCTGGTCGGAATCTCGACCCCCAGCATGGCGTGATGTCGTCCGAGCACGATCGCGACAGAGGCGAGCCCGACGCTCTTCAGCATTGCTGCCGCAAGACAGACCTTCGAGTCGCAGTCGCCTCCGCCTCGGGCAAGCAGGGCGAGCGGGGTCCGGAAGCTGAGCTTGCTGGTTCCATCCGGCGCATCCTCAGGAATCTCGTAGCGGACGACCTGTGCCAGCCCAACGATCGCCGCGACCTTCGCACGAATGTCTGCACCTGGTCCCGCCTGTCCGATGAGGTGCTGGGCAAGAGGGAGCAGCGTACTCATGGACTGTGCCGCGATGCCCGTGTAGTCCACTGAAAGCGCGCCTTCGTAGATCGTGATGCCCCTTGCGGCGAGGCTCTTGTAATCCGCACTGGATCGGATCGCCACCCGCCCCCCGCTCACCTGCATGTGCGCGGGGATCCCGAAGCGCGACTCGATCGATTCCGCCAGCACCGTGTCGATCGCAAACTTCGCCGAGAGCCCGCACCTCGTGGTCGGACAGGTCCAGCGATACGCGCACTGCCGATAGCGATCAGGCAGGTGCATGTTCAGGAACTCGGCTTCCCGCGCCGAAAGATCGATGACACCCCGCCGCTCGGCTTCTTCGGCACCTCGGGAGAAGTACCCACATGTGGTCCAACTTCTGAGTCCTGCGGCGTCGCGGGACTCGAACCCTCGGGGGATGAACCCTGCTCCTCGGCGACCGGAATCGTGGCAGGGATTTCCAATGGACTCACGGGCGGCGTAGCCGCCGGTTCGGGAGTGCCTCGGAGCGCGCCGCTGAGTTCAGAGCCATGCATGGGAGTTGATGCAGGCGGACGCGTACCGATCCGATCACTGCCGGTTCGGAAGATCTGGCTGAGTCCCGCGGACTTCGGTGCGCTGGGCGATGTCGGTGCTCCGTGCGCCCCCGGAACAGGATCGAGCGACGAGGGCGACGGAATCGACGGCGCTGCCCCAGGTGGTGGAGGTGGTGGCTGTGGCGACGGAGGGGGAGCGGGCGCCATGCCGCTGCCAGCGGTGCCCGTGCCTTGACGCCACGGAGGTTTGGCGAAGGGAGCTGCCTTCTGTCCACCGTTCTTCTTCGGATCTGGGACTTCCGATGGCGGGTTGGTGGGTGGGGAAGGTGGATGCGGTACCGTCGGAGCGGGAGGAGCAGATGCGGCGACGTTCGCAGGAAGCTGTCCTGGCTTGGAGGGGGACTTGGGCGCGAACGCCCCCCCGAGTCCCGACTGCACGCGACTTCGCTCTCCGCTGGTCGTCGGACGGTTCGGCGGAGCCACCGCTGGTACCGAACTCCCCGCCGCCGACGCCCCGACTGACGGAGCGACCGACGAGCCAGCAGAAGGCGCGACCGGCAAGCCGGGCGGCGTGGGCTGTGATGTGACCCTGCTGATGTTTGCGATCCGGTTCCTCTGCAGAGCGCCCTCCCGCAGCGCATGCTCATAGAGACCGGCTTCCCAGATGGGATCCGCCGACGGTGCCGGACTCCCCTGCACCATCCTTGCGCGAAGGCGCATCCTTCTCACGAGCCCGCGTGCCACGAATCGCACCCAACCATCCAGCAGCACCCCATGCTCTGCGTCGCGGGCATCGATATCGAGTCCGAGCTCGACGGCCCCGGGGCCGATCCGAGTCTGAGTTGGACCAACACCCTCGATATCGCTGCTGACTTCCGCCTCGTGCGGCAAGACGAGTCGCATCCGAACCAGACTGCGCGCGCGCGGCGGCAGGTTCGGCAGGGGCAGTACCAGGGGGAGATGCCACTCGCCCGTGAAGTCGGATGGACCAGCGATATCCCCGATGACGTCAACCGACTCGAACCGAATCGATCCTCCGGGCTGAACCTCGATCGCGACACCGACTCGCCACGCATCGGGCATCCCCTTTGCGAGTGCATTCGCATCTCGGCTTGACGTCGATACCTGACCACCCTTGACCAGGAGATCGCCCCCCCGACCGACGATGATCGCTGGTGCCGAATCTCCTACGAGAGTCGTCCGGGAGAGATCCAGCGTGACGCGTCGACGCACGGATGCTGTCCCTCTCGTTTCTCCATGATCCACCCAACGGACTTCCGCGCGTCCGCCATCGTCAAGTTGCTTCTGGAGTTCCTGAATCGGCGACATGGGATGAGGTCTGTTGAGTCAGAATACCTGCACCGAAGCCCGGGCGTACTTCCCCCGAGCATCCGTTCCACCGATGTCGAAGCAGATCTCCAGATTTGACATCAGATAGGTCTTGCACGGTGCAGGCGCGTGTCGGTAACTCAATCCGACGTCTCCGAGGAGCCGCACGCCAAGATTCGGAAGCGCCTTGTTCTCGAGATAGTAGCCTCGATACGGGGTCTCGAGATGTACGACCTCAGCCAGTGGCGTGGTGTCCTCGCCTGGACCACGGGGCAGGTTGCGCTCGATGTGATGGCGGTAGATGCGAGTTCGTGATTGTCCGCTCTGATCGACGCTCAGGATCAGCGACCCCTCGGACCGGAACCAACCGCGCTTGCCCTCGCGCTCGAAGTTCAGCCGTACCAACGGCGCCGTGTTCAGATGACCGCACGCCGGGCAGGGCTTCCGCTCCAGTCCTGCCACGACGAACCATCCATACGGACAGGCACGATTCGCACAGGGCGCCATGTTGTCGAGCGCCCACAGCAACGCCTGGACCCACTCGCCTGGCATCGGTCGCCTGTTTGGTTCGTTGATGCCCTCCACGAAGGCTCGACGGAAGAGCAGCTCGAGCGGCGGCCCAAGCGCGCTCGCTGGCATCCATCGGTTTCCCAGCGGTCGGTTCGACTGATCTGTCGGGTGCTCCGAGTAGAGCGCCTTCGAGCCGAGCAGCATCTCGTCCTCGTCCTCAGCGGACAAGCCCACGAAATGACGCCGACCTTCGAGAGGGTGCCTTTCGAGCAGATGCTTGTAGAGCATGACCGCGAGCGCATGCTTGTCGGTCTCTGCGCTGGGGTGCTTGCGCTTGGGGTCGCTCAAGGCGAGCCGCTTCGTCGCCAGCACCTCTGGGGCGATGTAACCCGGAGTACCGAGCACATCGGGGGGATGCAGCCCCGTGACGACCAGCGAATCGACATCGATGATGAGAGCCCTGCCGGATGCGGGATCGATCAGAACATTGTTTTCACTGAGGTCTGAGTGCGCAAGCCCTGCGTTGTGCATGCGGCGTACCGCGCGGGCGACTTCGATCATCGACAGCATCATCGAGCGAAGGTTCCCCCGCTCGGATTCATGTACCTTCGAGTACCGCATTGCCCTGCCGGTCTTGCGATCGATGCAATTGAACCAGAGTCCGCTCTTCTCCCGACCCTTCACCTCGCCATGCTGAAAGAAGAAGCACTCCGGATAAGCCGGAAGCAGGAATCCGATGCCCCGCGCCGGATGGTCGACAAGCGCAGTCGGCCAGCAAAAGACCTGACGCCAGTATTCGGCGTTCGTCTGCCCGTCCCGCGTCGGGTTGTACGATCCGATGACCTTCTGAAGCCGCTCCTCCCGATCCGAGTCGACGGCGGCATTGTGGAAGAAGGCGACGACCTGCTGCCTTCCCTTTACGAAGAACACCTGCTTCATGCCGCCACTGCCCGCAGGATTCGACACCTCGAACTCCACGGACCCGCCGCCTCGGATTGTGGCCTTCTCGTACGTCGGCATCTTCCATGGACTCCGCAAACGAATGCGCCGACCGTAGTCTCGCCTGTCGAACAGGGCGAAGCAAGGCGCGAACCGTGCATCATCCGCGGATAACCAAACGGACCTACGCGATGCTGAACGTCTCGACGGTCCCCAGGCGCGACTCGGGCTCGGGACCGAACTGCACCTCAAGACCCGTCGTGAGCTGCAACTTGGCGTTCAAAGGCAGCGGCTGAAAATCCGTGAGACCCGCCTTCGGGTTGCGAACCATCATGCCGGGCAATGCGAGATTCTGCAGGTAGAACGTCGGCGTCGGCTTGTCCAGGAACACCACCTGCGCGAGCGGCGTGCTGTCCTGTCCCGGACCGCGGAACGCACCGCGATGCGTGTGAAACCTGTAGAGAACCGTGCCGGTCCCGCCGCGGTATCCGTTCAGCACGACATCGCCTTCGTTCCGCGTGAAGCCCTTGTCCGCATGCGTCAGATGCATCACGCTGAAGGTGCCGCGGTAGCGCGTGCCGCAGTACGGGCATACCGGAGCCCTTGGGTCGGTCAGCACGAACTGCTTGTGCGAGCACGATGGATTCGGGCACGCAAGCAGCATGTCGAACGCCTCGCACAGCGCGGTCACCCACGATCCCGGGGTCGGGCGGGCCATCGTGCTCTGCAAGCCATCGACGAACGTCTTGTGGAACAAATCATCGATCTTCTTGCCGAGGATCGCCGCACGCAGGTACTTCGGCGCCTTCGGACGGTTCGCCGCATCGGTCCGATGCTCGGTGTACAGCGCCTTCGCACCGTAGATCGCCTCGTCCTCCTGCTCTGCCGTGAGCCCCTTCAGCACACGCTCGCCCTCGAGCGGATGACGCTCGAGCAGATACTTGTAGATCATCACGGCCAGCGCGTACTTGTCGGTGTCGGCGCAGGGGTGCTTCCGATTCGGGTCGTTCAGCGCGAGATGCTTCGTCGCCATCACTTCGGGCGCGATGTAGCCAGGCGTGCCGAGCACATCGGGTGGGTAGAGCCCCGTGACGACAAGCGAGTCGACGTCGATGATGATCGAACGACCCGATGACGGGTCGATCAGCACGTTGCGCTCGCTGAGGTCGGCATGCGCGAGTCCCGCGTTATGCATGCGCTCGACGGCGCGAGCAACGCGGATGAACGCTGCCAGATAGGTTCCCAGATAGCCTCGCTCGCTCTCATGCACCTTCGAATAGCGCATGACGCGCCCAGTCTTGCGATCCGTGCAGTTGAACCAGCCGCCGTCCTTCTCCTTGCCCTTCAACTCACCCTGCTGGAAGAAGAAGCAGGACGGATACGCAGGAAGGTGGATGCCGATTCCGAACGCACTGTGCTCGATGATGCTGGTCGGCCAGCAGAAGAGGTCGCGCCAATATGCAGAATTCGCCTGTCCATCGCGCGTTGGGTTGAACTTCTCAACGACTCGACTCAGCCGCTCGGATCGCTGGTAGTCCTGCTTGTCATGGAAAAACGCGACCACTCCCGATCGGTCTCGCGTGAAGTAGACATGCTTCATGCCTCCTTCCATGCGCTTCGCGACATTGAATTCAATGGAACCGCCGTCTCGAAGTCGGGCTGTCTCGAGCTGCATGCTCATGCCGGCACTCCAGTTTCAAACATGACCAGGGAACGATCGTCGAAGGAGCCCTTGACGATGTAGGTGTCGAGCCACGTGAAGATGCGTGCAGCAGCAGCCTGCGCGGATCGGCTGGGATCTTCGGGATCAGGCCTGACCGCGAGTGTCGATGGGCTGACCTCGGCGATCGCGTGAAGGAGGGCAGGACGCGCGAGGAGTTCGCGCGGGGTCAGCCCAAGCGCAGCGGCGAAAATCGACGCGTACTTGATCGGATTTTTCCGTTCAGGCGCATCGCCTGCGGGAGATGCGAAGATGTTCTCCTGGGCGACCAGTGATTCGAGCGTGGCGCGAGCAGCCTGTGCCTCGAGCGACTTCTTGCGCTGATTGAGTCGGAACTGATCCGCGGGAGCGCTCGCTGCCGCGAGCTCCTTCTCAAGAGTTTCGATGTCGCGTGCGGCGGCGCCTGCACGGGCACGCAACTCTTGCTCAGCCCAATCACGCTGCTTGGCGACTTCCTGGCTGGATGCCGCGACTTGCAGCAGCCCGTTCAGGACGAGATCGCAGTACAGCCTCTCCATCCCCACTTCGCCCTCGTAGTAGTCATCCGCGACGCCATCGGTCATGGCCGCGACCGCGACGATATCCGCATCGGCGCCAGCAAACCGAACAGCGACTCGTCCGCGCACGGACTCAGGGTGAGCGGTCGATCTCGAGAGGAACTGAGTCTGACCTGCGTACTGCCCCGTGTCAGGCGCCATGAGCAGAATTGCGTGAGGGGCGGCTGCCGAGAGCCGACGGAACACAGCAATCATGCCGTCGCCTACCGCGCACGAGACCACCATAGCCATATCGCGCGTGGTGCCATCGGACTTCAGGAGCTTCACGACGGTATACGCAGCGACAAGCAGCGTGCAATTGCAATCGCTCTCGGAGATTCGGAGCGGTTCATCGGGATTCTCGGGGTTCGCGCGCGAAGACTCCTTCCCAGTTCCGCGCATCACATCGTCGATGTGCTTACGCTCGTCTGACACTCCGTGCTCGAGGCTGTTCTTCTGATCGACCCACCGGGTGATGGAACCCATCGCGTCGGAAAATCCGATCTCGAAGGCCTCGACGATGGCGCGAGTTCGATCGTCGTACGCTGGGCTTTGTTGGAGCTTCTGGAGGTCAGACTCCATAAGGCTCCCGAGGTCGACCTCCGCCAACCTCCGTTCGAGTGTCCGCTTGACCGAGCTAGCCGCGAGCTCGGAGCCGACGCGAGAGAACTTTGCGCTTCCGGCGCCGTCCGAGGCAATGACGACCCGCCACTGACCCGCAGTCAGGTACTCGAAGGAGTCGTCGCAGAACAGCGCGTCCTGCTTATGCCCGCGCCCGCGCGCGACCGCCGCGACAAACCGCTGCGCCGTGTCCAGCGCCTCGCCCGTGCCGAATCCGTCGATCGAATCGTTCCACTGCCCCTGCCTGCGAGACGGAAGTGCGGCTTCAGGCGGCAGCCATGTCCATTGGGCAGTGATCGGAGGAGCGGGAGCAGGAGCAGGAACTGGAGCGGGCGCAGGAACTGGCGACGGCGCAGGTGCAGGCACAGCTCTGGCTCCTGAGTCGCCAGACGACGCGGCAGGTCGATCCACAGGACCGTGACTCAGATTGATTTGAATCGCTGGCGAACCAGAGGCCACTCGCGCCCCGCCTCCGCGTGCAGATTCGTTGGCGACGCGATTCACCTGTTGCTTCCCTGCAGGTGGAGGCCCAGGGACTGCCGCGCCACCAGCCCCGCATAACTCGTGATGGGACTGCTGACTCGCTGCCCAAAACACGCCCCGAACCTGCCGACGGAACTCGACTTCATTCAGCAGTTCCACGAAACAGCCATTCAGGCTCGCACGGTACTCAGGAGTGCAGGCGATCTCCCTGGCTTCGGCATCTCTCAGCACCATTTCCTCGACGGCCCGGTCGCCACGAGCGAGAAACCAGTCGTCGAAAAACGCCACCAACAAGTCTCTCGCGCTTGCCGCATTGCACTGCTCAGCGACATTCTTGATTCGACTGATCTTGTCCCGATAGGTTGAAGCGAAGCCCGGCTGAGGCAGGCGGTCGACATTCAGGATCGCGTCCGCATACCGAGCCATGAGCGCGCGGGGCGGCAGGATATTGCTGTGGAGATTCAGCCATTCGCGAAACTGCTTCGACTGCTCTTTCAGCTGCTTGTGCTTGCCTGCCTCCAGCAAGGACTGTCCACCTCGACCACCCCAGTAGATGTGGCACAGATTGAACCAGCCATTGAAGTCCTTTTCATTTAATTCCACAGGAAGACCTCCTCCGCCCAGCCCGCGCCAACCGCTCGGGCGCTCGGGACGGCTATTTGCTGCGGAGAGCGCAATTCGATCGTCTCAAGGAACAATCACGATGCCAGCACCCGGCGGAGGCGGCGGGAGCTGGATGCCCTGCTGCGCGCCAGCGGTGCCCACCGAGGCAGAAGCGGTCTTCGCGCTCTGGGTGACCCACTTGAAGAAGGCTCCGATCTGCTGCTCATTCGTATCGCTGAGCTTGACGACGATCTCAGTGACGCGCTTGAGCATCTGCTCGTCGGCTCCGTCGCCTGCAGCGCAGGCAATAATGTTGCCGATGCCGCGACGCTTCAGTGAATCCGCAGCAGCTTCCCACGCATCCGTCGGCTGACCGTCGGTCATGATGAAGATCAGCGGCTTCCAGTCGCCCTTCTGTCCTTCGGTCGAGTTCGAGACGACCTCACGCTTGATGCAGTCCTCGAGGAGCTTGAGCCCCTCGCCGAAGGCAGTCGTTCCAGACGCCTGAAGCGGCGGAGCCGTGAAGCTGGCGACGTCGGTGAGCGGCACGAGCTGCTTGGCAGCTGAATCAAAGGTGAGCAGCGAGACGTATGCGGTCTCAAGCGCGCGAGGATCGCTCCGGAGCGCCGCCTGGAACACCTGCAGTCCCTGATTCACCGCGTTGATCGGGGCGCCATCCATGCTGCCCGAGGTGTCGAGAAGAAGATAGATGGGAAGACGTCGAGACATGCTGACTCCTCAGACCTGAGTGCTCAAATCAACTCTGCCCTGCAAAGCCCCCGATGGGGCTCGCGACGCAGTCGCAGGATGGTACCGAAAAATCGTAATGAAGCCGTCACAATATTGCAGAACGGACTCGGTGGGCAGCGCGAGGCCTCACAGCGCATCGCCTCCGTCGCGTCCACAACCCGTCCTAAAACCATCAGTGCCCGAGGTCGCGCTCCACGATCATCACCAAGGTCCTGTCGTCATACGAACCGCGAGCGGTGTAGGTATCGAGCCAATCGCGGATTCGAGCCCCGAGCGCTTCGGGAGATGGCTGCGACATCGCGAAGCCCCCAAGCCTTCGCAGCCGAGCCTCGGAGAGTTCCGCGAGAACGGATGGAGACTCAAGAGCCTGCACGACCGTGAGCTTGGACTCCGCGATCGCCCGATCGACATAGGCGATGGGGAGAACCCGCCGCGAGGCAGAGCTGCCCCCAGTCATCTCGCACAGCACGGGCTCATCGACCACAGCAGCGGTCGAGCTGGCCAGGACTCGCGCGGGACTTCGCGGCGGGGTCGGAAGGATACCGTTCGCGACGAGATCACAGAGGAGTCGCTGCATGCCGACGTTCGTCCCGTAGTAGTCGTCGCCAACGCCATCCGACATCGCCGCGATCGCGGCGACATCCGAGATCGCGCCGACGACATCGAGGCGGAATCGCCCCTCGATCTGATCAGGGCTGGCTTGGGATGTCGAAAGAAACACCGACTCACCCGAGTACTGCCCTGCATCGGGAACCATGAGGTCGATGGAGTACGGCGCCTTGCCGCCGGGCTTTCGGAATGCCACGATCATCCCGTCGCCGATTGCACATGAGGCGACGAGCAGCACTTCCTTTGGAGCGCCGTCCGAACCACGAACCCAAATGCGCGTCGTCGTCGCGACCAGAAGTGTCGCGTTGCAATCCGAAGGATTGATCTCGACGAGTTTGCCAGCTTGCGTCGAGTCGACGCGCTTTCGATACTTGCCTGAATCAGCGGCCGCCGTCCTTACTGCCGCATCCAAGGCGCGCCGGCAAGCGCCTCGCCCTCCATCCTTCGTGTTCTCCACGCAGACCCAGCCCACGACCGACTGCGCCGCGAGCAGAAAGGAGTCTCGATACGCTGCCACCACGCCTGCGAGCAAGTCATGATGTCGGAGCTGCTGCAGCTCGGCGGGCTCGAACACACGCGTCGAAAGATCGATGTAACTCAGTCGCTTGACAAGCTCATCGATCACGGATCGGACCGCGTGATGCGATCCAAAGCGCGACAGCCTGGAACTTCCCGCGCCATCCGAGACCGCCATCACCCGCCACTTGCCTGCATGCGCCAATCCGAACGAGTCATCGCCATACAACCCGTCTTGCTTGTGACCTTTCCCGCGAACCGTCGCCCCGACAAGAAGTGCAAAGGCGCTCTGCTCGGAGCGTGAAAAACCATCTGTACTCGTCGCCCACTCGGGCGCAGGGGGGGGAGGAAGCGCAGGATCTGGTCTCCGCCAGACCCACGACGAGCCTGCCGGAGCGGGCACTACTGGAGCAGCACCGGTCCCTCCAAGAGGCGATGGCGCCCCTTGCGGAATGCTGCTCGGAGCATTGGCGGATTGACGTGAGATCGGAATCTCGGGGCTCGTCGATGAAGGAGTCGGCGTGGCTGGCTTTACGAGACCACCCTGCGTACTGGCTCCCCGTCCGTGTCGAGTAACGTCAGGCTGCGTCGTGCGCTGACCTCCATCGACCCGCGGATCCCGAATGACAGGCGGTGGGGCGATCGTCGGGGGTGGTGCGGCACGGAGTGACGGGGACGCCCCTGCGCCTGAACTCTGTTGGTCTGGCCAAGGAAAGCGCTGTGAGGACTGCGAATCAGTCAGTGGGGGCAATGGGCGAAGCTGGGGATAGCGCTTCGCCAAGAACCATGAAAAGCTCAGGGCGAGAGGCTTCCAATGCTTCTGCGCGAGTATCGCCAGCCACTGATCGAACTCGCCCCGCCACGCTCGTGCCCTCAGCTCATCGCTCCCACCCGCCCAATCCGCGGCGTGGTCGGGAAACAGAAACCTGACGAGTGAAGGAACAACCGCCTTTGGTGGTGAAAGCGCGCCCAGGTGACCGACGTAAGCCCTCCACTCGTCTCGAGTCACTCCGCCATCCCGTGGGAACTCGGATCCGCGCCGGTTCGCGACGGTATCCGCGACATCCCAAAAATCGACGGGAATCCCGCTCCACGCATCAAGAGTCCGATTGCACTCGATCCACCGAACTCGATCCTGCCCTTGTCTCTCCGGCGAGGGCCGCACCCAGCCCCGATCCAGTCTACGGATGGAGATGAGCTGTCCCAGGAACTGTTCGAGTTCGCTACTCATCAGCACACCTCGCGTCGACGGAACACACGAGCGACGGAACACACGAGCGACGGAACACACGAGCGACGGAACACACGAGCGACGGAACACACGAGCGACGGAACACACGAGCGACGGAACCGCGCTTCGTCCCGCGAGCGC
>Ga0208783_10000309_pt1 | contig 30301 bp, 61 predicted proteins | sample DEB19_08_DNA_2_FD_184529 | JGI IMG/M metagenome (GOLD analysis project Ga0208783, IMG submission 184529) | Aqueous microbial communities from the Delaware River and Bay under freshwater to marine salinity gradient to study organic matter... | ecosystem: Environmental > Aquatic > Marine >...
GGATTTTTTCCTGATGAGTTTTTATACTCTGATCAAAGTCCATCTCTTTAAAACTGGTGTCCGTAATCTTTTGCGGCTTCAATCCCGAATCCAGGATAACCGGACGACGACCACCTACTTTAGGATTGTACTTTTGCTGCCAGTACTGAATTGTGCGCTCTTTGGCTATGGTCGATAATGTATTTTCAGTAGTTAGAACCATACCAAACACAGCACCGTTTTCAAAAAATGCATCCTGAAACTGTTCCATGTTGTAGAGTGTACGAACCGAACGCTGTGCACTTTCCAGCCTGCTCGAACCACGGTAGATACTCTCCGAACTTAAATCTTTAAGCGAGAATACCTCCGATTCCTTGAAGTCTACCAATCCGTTGTATCGGTAGCCACGAATAAACGTTTTTTCATCGGTGAGTATTTCTACCTTGCTAGCGGGCAGGTGGTAGAGAAATGTACCGTCGTAGTGTACGAACACATTACCCTCTAGCAAAAAGTCAGTAAATATGTTCTTGCGAAAATCTTGTGCCGATTGGTAGGGGTTGGGTCTGTAGTTGAGTAGTGTACTTAATGACTTTTGACGAGTACCTACAACTACACCCTCGTACAGCTTGTCCTTGACGTCATAGTCCAAGCTGGCGCAAGCGCTTACAATGAGGTTAACACCACGATTAACCATCTCAACACGCTTGAATGCTTGCTGATAGGTAATTGGCGCAGTGGTACCAACCATGGTACCTTCTTCCTGCGCTATTCTAACCTGTGCAGGATTAAGTTTCCAGCGCAAGTCACTAAAAAATTCTTTTATTCCCACGGTTATCTCCACTGGTAAACTCACTAAACGGAGATCCCCAGCTAGGCTGCTTTAGCACTTCTCCACTCTGTTTCTGGCGTTGCAGTTCTAACCAAGATTGCTGCTTACTAGCAGTACCCAGACCGGGCGCTTTGCCAAATATCTGGTGTAACCTGACGTGGTGTGGATTACATAGTGTATACACTAGTTCGTACAGCTCACGGCGATGCTCACTAATGAACTGGTCCCGTACCGCCAACACACTCTCATCCGTATCCAGCTGGATGCCCAGTTGTTGGCACCACTGTTCTAGGAGTAGGGTAATACTGTGGGTATGGTGTAGTTCAAGGTCTTGGTTAGTTCCGCAAACCCAGCACTTAGATTGCTTCTCGTAAGCACCCTTGGCACGGTCTCGGATCCATTTTACAGGTATACGTTTTTGAGTATTTTTTGCCATAATGTTAGTATTATACCACCGGGGCAGTACATAGTCAATGTGGTAATTTTACCAGCCTTAGAATTTTAAAGTTGACACACTAGCTCAGTTATAGTATAATAGTTATCTAGTAAACGAGTAGAGACAGTAGCGGAGTGCGTCCATAAGGTGTGAATACCGATCATGCTTAGGCTTTTCCTTAGTCAAACCCTCACGATCATCCCACTTGTACTGGTTGAGTGCTTCGATGGTTTTGGTACAACTAGGATCTACCCATAGTTTACCCTGTGCAACCAGTGTTTGCACATAAGCGATACCTGGTAACACATCTTTTTTGGCACGAACTGTGGGAATATCGTACTGATAGGCAAGGTCTTGGGCAAATTGTGCTGCTGCCGAATCTATAAAGATCAGCTCGATCCCAAACTCGTCGGCTAGGGTTTTAATTTGGCCCGCATGGTATTCAGTAGTCTGCTCTGCCTCCTCATACTCACGTATAACCCAGAATTTATCCTCGCCCGCATCACGTGGATCTGGTAAGTAGGCTACTACTAGAAACGCGGTAGGATCACGATAGCCCGGATCGCAGCCGGCCAGAAATTGAGTACTCTGATCCTCTTGCAACTTAGGGTCCCAAGTCTGTACCGAATTGTCGTGCAGCTCATAAATCTGACCCTCAAATGTGGTAAATGATGCTAAGTACTCCTGCTCAAACTCCTGCTTTGACATCGATCTACGGGCTTCTTCAATGTCCTTGGGGCTCATACGGGGATTTTCTTCATAATCTGCCCAGAGTGAACACCACTCGGGAAATTCTGGGGAGAACCCACGATCCCAGAATCGTGAAAACCAGTTTTGCTTGCCACGAGGAGTTGAAATAAATATAGCCTTAGCATCTGTCCTGTCTAGGGTCGGTCTGAGCTGAATGTTAAACGCCTCCTCGCCACCGTCACCGAGCGCAGCCTCGTCAAAGAGTATGAGCTGGTACGAGCGGCCAACGGTTGAGTCTACAGTCGACAAGCTACCCATACGTACCGTCGACCCGTTTGAGAGCTCAATTACACGATCTTTTAGGTTATCACGCTCTACCTCTAGTTCAAAGTGCTTGATAAACCTGCGCTGCAGTTCGAATGAAATTGAGCTTAAGTTGTAGTTGGGTGAAATTACTAGGACATTGCAGTTTGGCACTAGGCTTACAAGTTGCGCGATAATATTTGCGATGTAGGTTTTGCCTAGGCGACGTGCTAGTGCCGCTACAACAAAACGGTATTGGGGATTGTTGATGGCATTGATTAGTGCCAGTTGCGCGCGGTTGAGCTGATCCCATGCTCCGATGAGCTTGAGATAGTTTTCGATAGGCAGTTTAATAAATCGGGTATGTGGGTCGAATTCTTGAATACCGTCCCACTCTACGTCGGGTCTCGACACTTTAAGCAAGTTTGTCTCCCAGCAATTTCTGGATTAGCTGCCCATAACGGGTACCGTCACCACCCTCATTAATCTGCACATTAACCTGATTTTTGGGTCCGCCGGCTCGGAGTTTCTCCAACTGAATTTCACGGTCTAGCAACTCCATTGACATTTTGTGGCTCAGGGCTAATAGTTCACTAATATCCTTAGTGGAGCCCGTTTGCGACTCCTCCAGCTCTTGAAACTTTTGACTAATAAGTGCGTCCATGGCACGGCGCATGCGGAATCGGTTGTTGAAGCCTAAGTCGAAGAACACCTGATTGATGTAGGATTTAACATCTGGACGCTTTAGGATCTGAGCAACGTCGTGGGGGTCGAGCTGGAGTACCTGTGCCACTTCTTGGGTGTTTTGGTGCTCTAGGTACAAGTTGGCCACCTCGAGTAACTCAGGTGAAATTTGTATGGTATCGGTGGGTAGTTGGTTCATGGTGATCCTGTAGTTTTTTAAAGTGTAACACACTTGGCGGTTTAGGGTCAATGGGTAAATTTTTACTGGTGTTACACGCGTGGGTGGGCGCACAGATTTTTTGGTTTGTCAAGTCAAAAAACCGCCCTGTGATGTTATAACATCACAGGGCCTGGCGCTGTTACAAATTGTTACAATTCTCCCATTGCACCTGGGCGCAAGGCGTGTATAATTAGCACATAGCAACTGAGGAACACCATGCGGAACACCTACACAATTAGTTACTACTTGCAAGGCAAGCAAGGCTCTGTTACACTACAGGCTCAAAGCGAGGATGATGCTTGCCATCAGGTTAAGGCAATGCACAAGGGTTGCCGTATCTTTCACGTTCTGAATTACAATCTTTATTGATAGGGGTTTGCAATGAAAAGCATTCTAGGATTCGCGCTGGTTCTGCTCTCGATTGTGTTGCTTGCTGCGGTTGCTGGCGGGCTTGACCAGATACCCGCGACGGGTTCTGTGATATACTGGTTCGCCAGCGTAATGCTTGCGCTTGCTGGCATTGCATCAGGTTTGCTTGGAATTTCGTTCATTGAAAAAGGGGAATAAACATGGCTGAAAAAACCGTAAACTACACCGAGGAACAAACCCTTAAACTTGTAGCCGATTACAAGGCTGGCGTACAGGTTGAGGAAATTGCCAAGGCAATGGGTAAATCCGTTCGGTCGATTGTTGCAAAACTGTCCCGTGAGGGCGTATACCAGAAAAAGGAATACACGACCAAAACGGGTGAGGCTCCCGTCAAAAAGGATGAGCACGCCGATGCAATCGGCAAGGCCTTGAACCTTTCGGAAGGGGATACCGATTCGCTTGCCAAGGCAAACAAGCGTGCGCTTGCTGCGATTGCGGAGTTTATCCGCAGCAAGGCGTAGCACACTACGGCTCGGGGCGCAAGCCCCGAGGCCTGGCAGCGTGTTGTATTTTTACAACACGCTGGCGCCAAAATTATATCATATAATTTTGGCCCGTGTCAAGCGTTTAATTGTAACAATTTGTAACAGCGTGGTTTTTTGGTCACTAGGGTTTTCCTTATATGCTCTGGGTTGCACAACCCCAAAAAACCTGTATAATTCTCTACATGGACACAACACAAGGAAACCAAATGATGAATGATCCGCAAATGATAGTTGACCATGCCATGCAGTGTGGCGCGATTTGGGCTGGCATTGATAACCTTGCATTGCACAAGGAGCGCAAGGCTGTTGCAATTTCATTCCCACACGCACACGATGCCGAGGAATTCGTGTATCATGTATGGCATTGGTTGGACGATCATGGTTTCGAGGGTTTGCAAGTAACCCATGACGAAGAATTTGTGTTGGTCTGGCTCTGAAACTTAACCTTAAAGGGGTTTATCATGAAAAAATGGGATCAGGTTTTGCGTCGTAATCTTCTGTCCGACCTTGAGGGCGAAGGTGGCTCGCTGGTTTATGATGTTGAGGAAGGTATCACGGTTGCGGTTCGCCCCAGTGTGCCTGAATCATGGAGCCGGAATTCCGTGAACTGGGTTAAAATTGCGGTTGCCTATTGTGCAGACTTCGATGCCTATGATCCTGTCAAGGGTGAGATTCTGGCAATGGAGCGAGCCTTTCAAGGCGAAACGGTTTCGTTTCCCCGTATGCCCGGAGAAACTACGCTGGAAGTTGCCCTTAACTTTTTGCGATTTGTCAAGGGTGACGTAAACTAGGGTAAACCCCAGGTGTTGCGTAGGCGCAACACCTGGGCGCCAATTTTATCATATAAAATTGGCGGGTGTCAAGGGGTTTTGCAAAAAATTTTTTCTATGGGCGTGCGCGTGTCGATTAAAAAATACAATAAAACCTGGCTTGCACTAGACGCAATTTTCCTGTACTATTAGCACATGGACACTTTCAACCCTCTGCTAAAACCGTGGCGCATCGCGTGTGGCGTGTGGCCGGAACTGGAAGCGCATAAGCCTCCGACCTTCAAAATCTCGGAACGGTTAACCCGTACTGCCGGAATGTGCTACCCGGAATCCGGCGAGATTATTCTTTCCGGCCCCTACTTGCGCGAATACCGGCGTGAGATGATGGGCGAAATTCTCACCCATGAGACTGCACATTATATAGACTACTGCCTGAACGGATGGAAAAAATATAAGCGGCATCACGGCAAACCGTGGCAGGAAATCATGTATACTCTAGGGTATGAACCGAAACCTTTTCACACAATGGAATTGAAATAATGGCAATCAAGCGTATCAGAATTTACGACATGGATGGAACCATTGTATGCTCGCTTCATCGATACCGGACGGTTATCGATGAGCGTGGCGAGCGTATCGACCTAGACTATTGGCGCGAGAATGAATATCGCGCGCTTGACGATTCACTGCTACCGCTGGCCGAACAATATCGCGCAGACCTTGCCGATTCTGAAACTTATACCATCATTGCCACTGCGCGCGTACTAGGTGAACCCGATATGCAATTTATCCGCGACACTCTAGGCGAACCCGATTATATCGTTTCCAGAAAACAGGGCGACACTCAATCTGGCCGAACCCTGAAAATCGGTGGCCTAGCAAAGTTTTTCAACCTTGTCAATTTCCAGACCGATGACGTTGTTTTTTATGAGGATAATGTCGAATATCTCAAAGCCGTTTGTGACCGTTTCGGTATCCGTGGCGTGTATATTCCAAGCAAGCAGGGGCATTGATGAAAACTGCCTTTTGCCTGATTTTGATCGGGCACCTATTGACGGGTTCGCGGTATCGTGCTAGGGAGTACCTTGAGGAAGAACCTATAACGTGGCAATGGGTTGAGGGTGAATAGGGGCATATGCCCCTATTATTTTGCCCAGGCCATGTTATGTTATAACGTAACATTAAGATGTTTCACATGAAACAATGGTGTTGTATAAAAACCACGCGGGCGCCAATTTTACTAGTAAAATTGAGCCGGTGTCAAGCACTAAATTGTAAATAATTGTAACAGGCCTGGCCCCGTGTCGTTTTTTGTACACTAGGGTTTGCCCCTATAGAATTTTTTGCATGGGGCTGGATTGTGTGATAGAATCTGTTTGTGGCAATTGCCACGCGCGATTTCCGGCGCTTTCCGGTAAAGGGTAAATAATGGCTCGCAAGCAGTTTTTTTGTATCGTTGACACTGAGACAACGATTCAGGATACCGTCGCCGATTTTGGCGCGGTAATCGTTGACCGTGAGGGTAAGATTTTCACGCAATGTGCGGTTCTGGTTCGCGGTGAATATGGGGATAAAACCCTTTTCCATGATAAAGCAAAATCCGATATTTGGGGTTTTGCTGGTTTGCGTAAACGTGAAGCGCAATATGTCGCCATGCTAGATTCTGGCGCGCGTATGCTTGCCAGCGTACCGGCAATTAATCGTTGGCTTGCGCTTGCTGTTGGCAAATATAACCCGATTCTCACGGCATATAATCTAAACTTTGATGAGGGTAAATGTCGCAATACTGCGATTGACCTTGACCTATTCACGGATCGGTTTTGCCTGTGGCAAGCCGCAATCGGTAATATTTGTGGTTCACGCAAATATCGTCAATTCTGTTTAGAGAATCACCTATTTAATCCGCCGACTGACAAGGGTAATATGTCTTTCAAGACTACTGCCGAATCGGTTTGCGGATTTATTCAGGGCGAATTTAAGGTTGAACCGCATACCGCGCTTGAGGATGCGCGCGATTTTGAATTGCCCATTCTCACCAGTATCATCAAGCGTAAAGGTTGGCGCGATAATCTCAAAGCGCATACATGGTACGATTTTCAGGTCAAAAATCATTTTAAGGCGATTTAATTATGTCGGACGTAATCGGTATTATCGGCTCGATTGCATTCGCAACCTGTGCAATTCCGCAGGTTGTAGAATGCTACCGTAAAAAATCCGCGGAAGGTTTGTCGTGGATGTTTCTTATTCTGTGGGCAATTGGCGAGATATTTACAATCGTTTATATCTGGCCTAATCAAGATTGGATTTTGCTTTCCAATTATTTTTTTAATTCACTCTGCCTTTCAGTTATGCTCTTTTTCAAAATTGAGGATTTAAGAAAATGAAGTTTCGCAAATCTGATATTGAACTATTCCAGCGAATTGCGGAAACCGAAATAGAACTTTGCAAACCCGTAGTTTTACGGGTTTGCAAGACTATAAATCTCGGAGGTGTTTATTGTGTGGGATTATATGAGGACGAATTTGATTATCACCTCATACAAGTTTCACGCGCGGAAATTTGGAATCCGGTTGAATTATTTGCCACGATTGTGCATGAGTATATTCACGCTTGGCAATCGGAGAATGATTTACCATTAAATCATTCTCCGTCAGGTTATTTTGATCGCTGGCGAAAATATTTCCGGCGATATTATGGCGTTAATATCGCGGGATTTAATAACTAAATAAAAACCCCTTACGGGGTTTTATTTTGCCAGGCCTATGTGATGTTATAACATCACACGGGTGTGATGTTATAACATCACACTTTGCTGGCGCCAAATTTTATCATATAAAATTTGCCCGTGTCAAGGGTTTTCTACAAAATATTTTTCTATCGGGGTCGCCTAGTCGATTAAAAAATACAATGGCTCGCCCAGGGCGCAAGGCTGAGTTTTCGTGTAGAATCTTTTCTGTGGCGGGTGCATGGGGCGCTTGCCCGAAACTGAAAGGGTAGCAAAATGGCAGAAAAAGCCGTGAACTACACTCCCGAGCAAACCGCGAAGGTTGTCGCGGATTATCTCGCGGGTGTTACCGTGGAAAGCATTGCCGAAAATCTCGGCAAATCGGTTCGCTCGATTGTGGCGAAATTGTCGCGTGAGGGTGTTTACCAGAAAAAGGTTTATACCACAAAAACGGGTGAACCCGTTCAGAAAAAGGATATGACTGCGGATGCTATCGGTCGAATCCTGAACCTGAGCGAAGCCGATACCGACTCGCTCACCAAAGCGAACAAGCGCGCTTTGAAAGCGATTTTTGATGCGCTTGCCAATTCCAAGCCTATCTAACTAGGCAAGGATTGTGCCAGCCCCGACTCCGGTCGGGGCTTTTTTTTTGCCCCGGCCCAGCCTGGCACAGTTCTTGCTAAGGCAAAAAGTGTGCCAGGCGCTGGCGCCGATTTTATCATATAAAATCGGCCCGTGTCAAGCGCAGAATTGTAACAATTTGTAACCGTGGCTTTTTCGCCACAAAGCAAGATTCGTGCCAGGCCTAGATGAGAATGATTCTCATTCGCACCAAGCAAAATTCGTGCCACTAGCAAGATTCGTGCCAGCCTAGCGAAGTGAGCACTTACTAACCCCACCAAGTTAGTGAGCACTTACTAACCCCACCAAGTTAGTGAGTGCTTACTAACCTCCAGGGGAGGTTGCGCCAGTGCAAAACCTTGTCAAGTGCAAAATCTTGCGCGTGCGCCAGTGCAAAACCTTCAAGTGCAAAATCTTGGGGTTGCCTGTGAGTGCTAAACCTTGTATAATATTTATATTGAGTCAGTGATCAAGGCGTCCAAAACCAGAAAAAATCCTGACTTGATTCTCAAGCCTAATCCCTGTATAATATTTATATTGATTGATAAGGAAACCCAAATGACTGACAAAGTAATGAACTATACCCCTGAACAAGTTCAGGAACTGGTCCAGAAGTATCAGCAAGGCGTCTCTGTGGAGCAACTGGCTGAAACTCTTGGTAAGAGTGTGCGTAGTGTGGTTGCTAAGCTGAGCCGCGAGGGTGTGTACGTAGCGAAGACCCGGACTACACAGGCGGCCCGTGTTACCAAAGCTGAGCTGGTCGAGCGCATTGCTCGTGTGTGTGATCGGAATAGTGAACAGTTTGAATCGCTGGAAAAAGCAAATCAGGATGTTTTGACCCGCCTGGTCGAAGTGCTCAAAGCCTGATCCCCGGGGGCTGCAAAAATTTACTCTTGCAGCCCCTACTCAAACAGTGTATAATATTATTATAGTTTGGGAAATGCGATAAAGCGCACAAACAGAGTCCACTTAGCCAACTACAAGTGTCGATAACCTAAGTACGAGACTCAAGTTTGATTCCCAAACTATCACACTTCAGAAAGGCAGCAGTTAGTTACTGCTAGCAGACAGCACCTAGTGCATACAGTTTTACGTAGTCTGGCTCTGACGGGTCCCTAATGTCTCAGTACCTAGAATCAGTAAATTCGGGGAACGCACTCACGGGAATCAACCAGACCCTAAACTGTAGCAAATGGTCCAGTCGTTGCTGCCCTTCCCCTATTCCTCTGATGAGCTCACCAAGAGCGAAACCCAAACCCGAAAACTGGTGCCCCATGCCCAGCAGACTACGGTTTAGGGTCAGGAATTTAGCCCGCCAGTGCAAGCTGGTGGGTTTTTTTATTTGGGGTAGGGCGCCAATATTATACAGTGCTAAACCTTTATGTGTCAAGACTAAAATTATGGGTGTTTGACCCTAAGCCAGAGCAAGTCTCACAGTTTGCGCGACCAAAACAAAAACCCCCAAGGCTTCCACAGCTTTGGGGGTTTTTTCTGGTTATTACGATTTAGGGTCGGTTATTCTTAGATAATTCCCGTTCTATGACCTCAAGTACACCTTTATTGACCTTTTCCAGACTTTCTAGGAGTTCAAGGTTCATATTCAGCAGTTTTGCGATCCGTTCTATGTATTCTGACTTCTTAACCGGTACCTCACCGCGTTTGTTTAGGTACTGTTTTTTCTGGTACACCTCGAGCGAGCTGAGCTTGGCAATTATGCTCCTGGTTGGCACTTGGAGCTCCTGAGCCAGCACGTCCACCGAAACACCTTCTCGGTACCTTTGCACTAGACGGTCAGTGATTTCTTTAGTATATTTCATGTTGTTAGTCGTCCCATGGCATATCTGCGACTTTAACGTGTTTTGGACCCTCAGTCGCCACAACCGAAAAAATCTCGTCGGGTAGGAGCGGCGGGGGCATGTGATCCCACTGCCAGGGGTCTAGGATTAAGTATTGTGTTCGTAGCTGTGGATGGCAAACCCAAATTTGTGTCAACATTGTGACCGCCAGACGAGGAATCTCACGCCATATAGTGGGCAGACCAGTGAGCTGCCAAGTTGTAAGTGCACTTTTATACTGACCCTGCTTTTGTCCAGTTTTGTATAAGAGTCCTTGCTGGCGAATTTCGATTAACTCATCCGACCCTAAATCGCGGAAGTGTGGGTTATTAGTAGCCCACAGCAAACACTCGTATAGTTCCTTGGAGATCACACGATCTAGGCCCTCTAAGGGCCATTTGTGGTATGGAACACCACGATCTCGACGTTGTGCGAAGAGGATAGTAGGAGCTAGACTACTCCAGTTGACAGAGCTGGGATGGCTTTGACGTTTGACGAGGTGGCTGCGATTTACTCGATTAACTAGCCTCCATAGCCCCAGATCCCAATCGCTGCAAATATTGATACGGAGGGTTTTGGGAATGTCTACCCTGCCGTGGTCGTCTAGAATAAGATTCCAGCGATTATAGTGTGCTAGAATTTGAGGCCACAGCCACTCCTCTTTGCTTTGAAGTTGTTGTTCAGCAACCCAAATTTCAAGCAGCTTAGGGTCGACCTGATTAGCAATTTCATTGAGTGGAATTGCTTCCAGCTTATTTAGTTTTTGCATTGAGTTTTAGCGTAAAAATTGGGGGTATAAAAAATTTATTATAATTCTTTTAAAAGAAAACAATTACCCAACTTATTAAGTTGGTAGTGATTAACACCTCTAGTTCTTACAACAACTGCACTAGGCTTGCTGGTACTCAGGGGCCCTCGCGAAACGTCGCCTGGTCCTGCACAGCTTGGTGCAGTTGTTTTAAACTAGGGTTTAATCACCAATTGTTTAATCTCTTTAGATATAACAATATTATATCATACTTTTTTAGTGTTTGCAAGCGTAAATTTAGTTGAGGTAGTAGTTAATTGTCGTGTTCCACACGCACATAGCAATCTGTGTATAGTGGAGTACTGGTAAATACGTAGACTTCTTTGTGGGGAAATAGTTGGTTAAAGTATAGCCTAACCTGTTCAGGGTTGATTGGTTCGTGGTTTAGGTTCTTGACCCACCAAGTGTTGTGGTTAAGGACTTCGATGAATTGTGGAGGATTAGTCATTTGAAGGCTCCGGGAAATCAAACCAAGCATCAAGTTCCGCCCAGATACATTGGTAGATTTGAGTATGAATCTCGTCTTGGGTAGGGGTGCTTGTATGCTTGTGTGCACGTTGCCAGCCTAGTTGAATGCCGGTTTCAATGCACTGGTCAAGAAGGGGTACAATTTTAGGGGTCATTATGCGCTCACATCAAAGTTAGGTGGATAAACAATTTGGTACAGTTGGTCATAGGCCTTACCAATCTGGCCACTCTCCATGAGTTGGAGAACTTGCTCCAGCTCGTGTAGTTGAACTGTGTAGATGGCTTGGGAGATTTCGGTTCGCCACAGGTTGGTGTCGAAGTTGGGCTTTTTATACTTATCATCCCACATAGTGGTATCGCTCCAGAATAGTACGGATACAATCGCTGATGGTATTTAGTTCTGTAGTAGCTTGTGGCTCTTGTAGGTGTTGCATAGGTAAGAGGGCCAGTTGGGTAGCACAGTCACGAGCTGTAAGTTGTACTAGGTGTTTAACACACTCTTGCTGGTACTGGTCTAGCTCATCCCAACCACCTTGGGCAATTAATCCGCTGTTGTAGAGTAAGTCTTCAAAGGGATGGTGTGGAAAGTCGATAGGATTTGTGGTGTTTGTCTGGTGCATCGTTTGCCTCGTCATCAGGAATCTGTTCGCCATGGGGTCCAATAATATCAAATCGTTTACCGCACTGCTTACACCACCACCATGACCAGCCTAGGCCGTTGTAGTGGAACAATTTATATCCAGTGTGGTTGTTGGGTGGACATGGAGTTCTGTCTAAGTTTAGTTTCATTTGTCAACTCCAAACTGGTCTTTAAGGAGTTTAGCTAAAGTCCAACCTCTAATATCCGGATTACGAGCAGCTATACTAGCACATTCCAGAATAATCAACTCGGCGAACTTTTCTGAATAGTAATCAACCCACCTATTCATATCTTTTTCAAAATAATCGGTATTCAAGTTGGTTGTGATAGCGGCCTCAATAGCAAGTTCTCGAATCAATAGGTTCATTTGGGGTTTTACCTCAACCGGACCACACACGTGTGCATAGTCCCATGTAGGATCAAATTGACCACATTTGTGGCATTGTATAAGCTGCATACCTACTCCTTGTAGTGTGCAAGTATGTTAAGTGCCTCTAGCTGACCCCAAGTCAAGGCAAACCTCTGCCCGTCCAGCTCGCAGTCAAATCCCTCGCCATTCTGCCACTCGACAAGGTATAACTGCTTGTTCTCACTTAGATAGCAGTACTTATCTAGGTCTAGTTCACGTGCATTAACTTGGTAGATTTTAATCACAGAAATATGCCTCAAATTGGTGTTTGTGTATTAGACATTTAAACCACACAGTATGTTCGTAGACATTGGTCCACTCACGAATGTGCCACTGGTGTTGTGGAACATTGGCCCGTAGCCAATGTTTTACTTTCCACAGTAAATCGCTGTGAAATGGAGCTTGATACGCTTGGGGAATCCACCTCTGCTTATAACTCCACTGTTCTTGCGGCGTCATGGTTTGTCCTTTTCTCAAATTATATAATATTATAGCACAAACAAAAAGGGCATTCAACACAAAAATAATTGTGGTGAATGCCCCGGTGGTGTTTATGATTTAATTTTTTGCCTGTAGTACTGAGTACAGGCTAGTTGTACAGCAACTAAGACGGGTAGTACCATAACTACCCAACGATCAAGTGCCTGCAGCCAGTTGGCTAGAATCGGCTCATCAAGGATCATTTTAGTGGCTACTAGGTAGAGAACACCAGCTCCCCAGTATACCAGCCACGGTCTGCGTTCTAGCTGGACCTGAATCCAAGTGGCTCCCCACACAATAATAGGTACACTAATTAGGAGACCTAGGATAATAAGTAGCCAACTGCCACCACTTGCCCCCGCAATAGCTAGGCTGTTATCTAGGCCCATAGTAAAGTCGGCCAGTACAATGGTAGTGATGGCTCCGAACAGTGTAGTTTTACCCTCAACTGCAGCACTCTCTTGATGTTGGCCTAGCCGCCAAGCAATCCACACCAGTGCAAGTCCGCCTACCAGCCGTAATCCTGGAATTAACAGCAGCCATGCTAGGATAACCACACAGACGAATCGAGCTACCACCGCTCCTACTGTACCCCACAGAATAGCCCTACGCTTTAGGTCTGGCGGTAGGTTACGACTAGCTAGTGCAATTACTAGTGCGTTTTCACCGCCTAGTACAATGTCGATAAGGATAATGGTGACTAGTGCTAAGAGGAATTCCATCATAGCTGAATCCAGTCAATATCATCTTTGTACCAAACACACTCTAGTCCATCATACTCATGAATAAAAAACTTGCGATGCCGATCGGTCCAGCAGACTTCAAGTTCTTGTATATCTTTTATGCTAACATTATTAAGAAGTACAGTACCCTCTTGATCAGCAATCTCCTTAGCCAGGTCCAGTGCTAGTTCCAGCTCTCCATCATCAATGGCCCTGCATAGTTCAGGGTCAACACACAGCCTCCAAATCCAGTGGTAGGTAAACCAGCCGGTACCATATCCTCGGGTGATTAGGACTCCAACCTGCCCATGTTCGTTAGTATAGTAATTACCCACGATATACCCACTCCTTTACCCTAAGCCGGGCTGTGTCAACAGCCTCTGCACACTGAGGCAGCGGCCCCCCGTAGCTGTTGGCAAGTATTTGGTCAACCTGTTCTACCAGTTGGTTAACAAACCATTCTACTGGGCTCATATTAATTGGGGCCGCTAGTTGAGATTTAACCCACAGGTCCCAAACATCTTCACTTATATGCTGAAGTTGATTGCTCACTGCAATGCCATCCATGTTGAGTTTTGATTACTACACCGCCCCGCTTAAAGCAGTCTTGGTGTGGGTCTAGGTGGTATTTAATAGTATTGGCTACATAGGCTAGTGTAACCAGCACAAACATACCTATTAGTGTCCAGTGTAATATGGTTTTATTTTCTTGGTTCATACTACTACATCCATGTTGTGATACTTGCCAAGACCCTTGAGCAGTTCGGGATTAATAATAGGCTGATAAGCACCTTTAGCAAGGGGAACTACGCAGTGTGTTTGTTGGCGTGCTCGTTTTTCGCCACACACTAAACACAGCTTACTAATCTTGAGATACCGTTCGCGCGGCACATCATCTTGACACTGTGGATTAACGCAGAAAAACATTGTAGTCATTGCCTTTTTTAATTTTGCAAAGAATATATTATACAGGGTTAGTCACACACAATCAAGTGCGAATTCCTAAGGTTTGTTCAATCAAGAGTTTGCCATCATCTGGGTTTAGGAATCGGCCTAGTGGCTTACCCTCAGCTGTAGCAATCCAGTCCACACTGTGCACACCAGGTCGCATTACCTGTGCTTGAATACGATTCATAGTGTCTACGAGAATCCAAGTGTTGCCGAGCAGGATCTTCCAAGTAAGTTTTTCGTTCATAGTTTATTAATAATATATTGTTTGGCTAAGTCTTTGGTTTGAAAAAGTTCTAGTACAGGGTCAAAAGTACCGTCTGTTTTTGTAAATTTTACCCTAAACTGCATATCTTGTGTAACTTCAATAATTGCTACACTTTTATTAGTAGTTTTATTTATAGCCAGCTCTGGCTGTTTGTTGGTTTGCCCAATTAAAACAGGCACCCAAATTATATCATCATTAGTCATTTCGATTCATTGCCTTTTTAAGCATATAAACAAGATTATTAATGGTTTGCTTGTAGTTATTAATACTAGCACGTTGACCTGGTAACCAATCGGGTCTAAGTGTAAGTGCTAGCTCGTCGTCTTGGGTAACAATAATAGGCTTTTGTGAGCCATCCGACCATCGCAGCCTGTAGCACTCTAGGACCACAGTTTTGGGTTGGTGTGGGGTAGTGGGGTCTGCATCTGTCATCCACTGGGTAGTTGGGGGTTCTTGTACCGCTACACGTACCCTGCCCTGCTTTTCCATTTGTTCGATTAACCATGTGGGCAAGTCAAGGATTGTGATAGGCTCAAAGTCCCGGGTGTAAAGTACTATGTTCACCACAATCTCCTGTAGATGTCAATTACCCGGTGTAGCTGTTGTTTATCTTCAATTAGGTAGGCTACCTCTAGCCGGGTAAGCTTAGCAAGCATATGATCAACTCGAGCACGAGTAGCCTCGTCATAATCTTTATTTAGGATACCTAGACGCTTTTGACTTGCGGTCCACTCGGTCCAGCCAGTAACCTCGTAGGGATCAGGCCGGTTGGGGCGGGCTTCGGTCCACCATAGGTAGAGCTCTTTAAGCTCACGAGCGGCATGAGACTGATCTGGGCTTTCGTCCCCTAAAGCGATCTCCCAGTCTAGGTAGTCCAAGCCTGCTTGTGGACACCGCCAGCCACGAATGTGTGGCCACTTAAACATCCACCAAGAAGTATTATATTTAGTACGACTTTCAACATCCCAGCGTACTTGATCTAGTGCTTTATCAATCTCCACAAAGTCGACCAGCTCACTCATTATGCAGGGCAGGAGGCGATCACAGAAATCCCAGCCCGTTCCGGGTTTAATGTGTTCTTTGTGTGCTCGAAGCACATGGGCGGGTCTCTGCCAGCGAGTATACACCCAGTATACTAGGGCATCAATTTTTTCCGGAATCCAGTAAACTATGTCTTGTAGCTTTTGTAAACCAGTTTCAGCAATCCAGTAACGGATGGGATGTTTATGTTTAGCCCCTTCGTGCCATTGATCCCAAGCATCCCACTCTAGGGCTGTTGGTTTAGCAATACCACGAATTCGATCTGCTAGTGGTGTACAAGACCAGTGTTCGGATCTCATGCTCGGCTCCAAGTGTGCGCAATCTTAACAAAAACACCAGCAATGCACAACAACCAAGCTCCCGTAAACTTTTGTGAATCCCAGCTTAGGATAACGGTATGGTCTAGCATAATTAGTGTCCACAGGTCAATAATACCTACTAGCATGGGTAAGAAAAACAAAAACGCTATTAAATTAAATATGATATTCTTTACCACTTTGCTTCTCCTGGAATAAGTTTGCGGTACTGAACCCAACCGCAGAAGTTGCCACTCCACAGCTGACCATATCGATCCTGATGTGATACACCAATACGTTCTAGGGTATCCCATTGCGTAATAGGAGTAGCCTGATGTTCAACTGGACTAGCGTGTGCTGGTTTTGATTCTACTAGCTGATCGTAGATTCTGATAGCTTTTTCTAGCGAAGTATCCTGCTTGCGATAACTTACTTGTGCACAACAACTAGCACTAATCTTGATAGCATCGGCCAGTTTGATCTCTAGGCCTGTTTGCTCGTCAATAAACATTTGAGTATGATTAGCTGCTCGACCTGATTTAACGTAAGGTAGGTGCCATTCTTCTGGCTGTAGTGCTTGTGGCTGTGATTGATTGTATAGTGTGTGCATTTGATGGGCAAGTTCCTTAAACTCAGGCTGTGCCATCTCATGGTCTCGTAGCCAAAAGAAGTTTTCCCATTCTGTGGCAGTTACTACAGTTTTAACAATCTGAAACGGCTCTGTAAGCCGGTTAGTAATCTGCTTGTGCACATCAAAATCTGCTAGTAACCTACTGTAGCGAATTGCGCTATCTCGGGCTTCCATCCAAGTTAGCTTAGCATAGTTTTGCATATCTGGCAGTATTTCTTGGTCTGCTTGCATACCTGCTTTATTCTGACCCCAAACCACAGGAACCGCAGTATTTTCACGAATATGTTCGTGCATTTTTTGCACAGGAATTGCTCGCGAACTAGCCGTGTTACGCGACAGCATACGGTGAGTGTTAAACTCGGCTAGGATGAATCTGGGATACTCAATTTCAAATGTAGTAATTCTGGACTTAGTGGGAGTATATACACTGTCCTTGATAATAGTAGCTTTTATATTGCTCATTTTAGTGGTAAAATGTGTGCCGACCTATTGTAGCCAGCTTTTTATGTCGCCAAAGTGGGCGAACTGTGTGATTGTGAAAGTATAGTGCAGGAAAGTGCCGGGCATACTCATGTGCAAACTCTTGTGCAATAAGTGCTACTAGGATGCTGTCATTCCAAGCTATGGTATCAGTTATCCTAAGATGCTTGTTACCCGTCCAGTGAAATTGCCCCGGCTGATAAACTACTTTACAAATAGTTTTAGGAAACTGCCAGTGTTTAGTACGGTTTATAGTAGTTATTGCTACTGCCATCTTACCGTTCCAAGGTTCACCACGGGCTTCGTGATAAATATTACGGGCCAAGCATTGTGTTTCTGGATCGGCTTGCTTTGCCACAGCACTGGAAATTAGCACTGCGCCACACAACACAACAAAAAACTTTTTCATTTGAGCCCCCTGGGTGGATTGCTCAAATCACACACTAGTTTAGTCTACAATTTGCCATACTTGCCAGTTCTTTCGTTGGATTCGGTTGAGATCGATTTGATTTTTGTAACAATGCAGCCACGCGTCCAGATAGAATAAGAATTCATTAGCTAGAAGCGGTACTTTATCCATTTTTACGATTTGCATTTTTGGTGTGATTTGGTAAAGGTTTATGATAGTTCTAGTCTATCAGGCGACGACTAGATTATATATTATACTCTATCAACAAAAATAAATCAAGTCCGAAATATAACCAGGTCCTGGGCAGGCAACAAAAATTTTGTGTTGCACAAGGTTCTGCTAGAGTGCTATAATTATAAAAATTGTGGAGGATTTATCATGGCAACGGATTACACTAAAAATCTAGAACAGGTTATTAGGCAGGAACTACTTCCCACATATCTAAAGTATAACAGGGAACACACCATAGAAACAAGTCCAAAAGTAAATGAACTTATAGAAACCCTAAATATTCGCCGTGAGCAACAAATTCCGGCTTTATTTAAACCACCAAAAAAGTAGCGTTGACATAGTCTTCCACAAATGCTATAATATTACTTTGCGTGGTGTTCTAGGATTTGACCACGAACTGCTAGTTGCAAGAAACAACTCAAATGCCTTAATCCACTATATAATTTGGGCCGTACACGGCTCAAAGGTACAAGTTGGATGCTACACTATAAGTCCTGTGTACAGGTAAGTGTGTTCCCGCGGCCAAGTTCTCCTACGAGACTTGGCCGCCTTTGTCTATACTATAATCATGACAACTATAAATTTTACACAAACACCATTCTATACCCAGCAAGACCTAGAAAAGATGAAACAGGCTATTGAAGCCGATAAGTTTTTTGGTAAACATACTTGGCAAGAGGCTATTCCAAAGCCACAAGGTACTGCACTAAAGTATGATGATCACAAGGCTCCTATGAGCCTACTCAGCAGCGAAGCACTACATCAAACCGCTATGGTACTAGCCTTTGGCAAACAGAAATATGCTGCACATAATTGGCGCGGCGGATTTGAGTGGTCCCGTCCACTTAGTGCAGCACTACGTCACATCTTAGCGTTTCAAGACGGTGAAGATCGTGATCCTGAATCGGGACTAAGCCACCTAGCTCATGCTATGTGTTGTCTTATGTTCCTCCTAGAATTTGAAAAAACACACCGTGAACTTGATGACCGCTGGAAGCCTGAAACTAAGTGAATTGGTTAAACGCCTAGAGCGTACCCGTGTGCCACTTAAAAAAGTATGTGATGAACTTGACCTAGATTACGAAAGTATACTAGAGATGGACATTGGCATAGAGCAATGCACACATTGTTCAATCTGGTCTAAGCGTCTAATCCTAGACTTAGATCAAAATCCCATTTGTAGTGTATGCAGGGATATAGCTGGTATGTAAACACTGGCCGTCGTTCAACGGATAGGACAGCATTCTTCTAAAGTGCGAATGGGGGTTCGATTCCCTCCGGCCGGGCCATAAATTCCTATCTTGACCCTAAATCTCAAAAATTATATAATATTTATTCAATAATCAAACTGAGACAATCATGCGAGTGCATATCGCTAGCGACCTACACATTAACTTTGATACCGGATACGACACACTAGTCTTACCGGGCGGAGATTTGTTACTCCTGTGCGGCGACCTCTTAGAGGCTGGACATATTCGACTGGCACATACTGTGGGTCGTGGTATGGGTACACTAGATGCGTATCACAAGTTTTGTGATACTCAACTTCCTAAGTATGGGCAAGTCCTATACGTGTTCGGCAATCACGAGTATTACAACCATGATTTCTCAACTGCGCGTAAGCGTATTGAGCCACTCTTACCCCCTAACGTAACTATCCTACAAAATAACTACGTTAAAGTAGAAGATTACTTAATCTGGGGCGCTACTATGTGGACAGATAATGATCGTGGTAACCCCGTTGTGCGTCAAGCGGTTAGCAGTGGAATGAGTGACTTTCGTGTAATTAAACACGAGCCCAGTAAGTTGGTTAACAATGGAATGGGCGAATTTTACACCCACAAATTTTCCATTTGGGATGCCGAACAAGAGCACCGGTTTAGCCGTGCCCGCCTAGAAGAATTCTTACTAGCCTATCCCAACCACAAAACTATTGTGATGACTCACCATGCTCCTAGCTACGAGTCAATTGCTAGTGAGTACCGGGAGCACGTGCATGGTTATATCAACCATGCATATTACAGTGATCTTACTAGCATCATCTTAGACAATCCACAGGTTAAACTGTGGGCACATGGTCATGTGCATTCGATGAATGACTATCAGATCGGCAACTGCCGTGTGGTAAGTAACCCTCGTGGATACGCTGGTTATGAGCGGCAAGCTGAACGCTTTGAACAGGCTAGTAGTAAAATCTGGATTGACTTGGAGTAACAATGAAAGACTTTGAAGTACATGAGCTGGGAACGCACAGAGAGCTTTTTCTAAGTCGACAACTTGCCAGAGAAATTGAGCAAGTTATCCTTCAGTATGGTTCGGTAATTCCTAAACAAGTTCTAGATAAGTATGAACTCCTAAAGGCGCACTATGACTACCAACGACAGTGTGAAATGCTGTAACGGTGACTGTAACCAAGGCAGAGATTGTCCCCTACGCAAAGAGCTACGCAGCCCTCCCATAAACTGGAAGGTTGCGTGGCATAACTTTGTGCATGCAGGTAGCTTTACCATAACAGAGCGGATAGTATTAGTTGTGTCTGCTATACTGGTAATGACTTGGTTATATTCTCTCTTGAATTACTAAACCCGCTGTGCTATAATATTCTTTCATTTGGAGAATAAACATGGCAGGCTATACCCGTGAATTTTTGTTAGAATGTTTTGCGAGCAGATATGAGCCACTGGGACTTGAAGCCACCGAAAAGCAGTACAAACTGGCTAGGGAATTCTACGACAAAGTTGGTAAAGACAAATTCAGAGTCTATGCTAGCTTGGACGCCGAAGCAATCCGTAACTATAAAAACAGACGATAATGTTCAAACAACATCCACGAATTGGTTTTGCTTGCAAAATTCAAGAAAGCCATGACAAAGCAGCTCCGGGTTTAAACACCGGCACTACCACAATTACTTGGCTAAACAATCAGACCCGAGATGTAGCTGTGGCTAAGCTGTGGGGTATTCTTGACAAGAATACAAACGCCGTTCGCAAACAGCTTGACTGGATTAGCAAACTGCCAACCAGTCAGCGTATGTTTCGTCTAAGCAGCGATCTCCTTCCAGCATATACTCACGATGACTGGTCGTGGTTCTACTGGCAAGGGGATGTAGTTCGCGAATTAGAAGCTAGATTTGCACAGATAGGTGACCTAGCCAGACAACACGATATTCGTCTTAGCTTTCATCCGGGTCAGTTTTGCGTCTTAGCTAGTGACAATCCTGAAATTGTGGAGAACAGTATTCAGGAATTTGAGTATCATTGCGATCTTATTCGGTACATGGGATATGGTCGTGAGTTTCAAGACTTCAAGTGCAACGTGCATATTGCAGGTAAACAAGGTCCAGACGGCATTAAGCGTGCAATGACTAAGCTGAGCCGTGAAGCCCGTAATACACTCACCATTGAGAATGCCGAGTTTACATGGGGTATTGATGCCAGCCTAGAGCTAGTAGATACCTGTGCTCTTGTCCTAGATATTCACCATCACTGGATTATGAGTGGCGAGTATATCGAACCCCAAGACCCACGAGTGCAGCGGTTATGGGAGTCGTGGCGCGGTGTCAGGCCTGTAATCCACTACAGCTTGAGTCGTGAGAACGTGGTGGTAGATCACGATGCTCAAACCAAGCCACAGCTGAGTGAATTGCTCCAGCAAGGTTTTACTAAAGCCAAGTTGCGAGCACATAGTGATTACTACTGGAATGAAGAGTGTAATCGCTGGGCAGCCAGCTTTTCTCCGTATGCCGATATTATGCTAGAGGCTAAAGAAAAGAACCTTGCCCAACAGGGTTTTGTCAAGCAAATGAAAATTTAGACTTGCCCTAGCCCGGTATTTGTGATATAATATTATTATAATGTGAATGGGGCGGCACAAACCGCAAAAGCTCAACAAGCGTCAGCTTGGGGTACATGAGCCACAACGATTAAAACCTTAGATCGTTATCATGCCCAGGTGGTGAAATTGGTAGACACGCTGGTCTTAGAAGCCAGTGCGCGAGCGTGACGGTTCGAGTCCGTCCCAGGGCACCATAGTTAAGTATTTTGTTCGTCCTAGGTGAAATAAACAGGACATTGCAGCCCAGAGAAATAAGGGTACCCGGCCGGTATATCCCTAAAGCGGGCTGAAGTTAATCGTAGCCGATCCTTAGCGGGATCATATGGCAGGAAGATTAACTCATGCGTAAGCAGGCAGTAAGCAAAATACTTTACTATGGATGCGTAGCCAAATGGTTGACGGCAGCGGGCTGTAAACTCGTGACACTAGAAACGCTGGTGGTTCGAATCCATCCGCATCCACCATATTGAAGCACATTAAAATCTGTAAAAAGATCAGGGCTGGTACACCACATACCTCTCACAGAAAGTATGTATAGACCACAGTGTGTTTCAATATGGCTGTTGACTGGCCCGATATATGGCACTCTAAAGCCTGAAATGGGAAAACTTATTTCTAGTCAACATCCGTAATTGCGCTGCTCACGCTGAACCTATAAACTCTAGGCTGGTGACTAGGACGGGGTCGTACCCCCTAACGATATTAGGCTGAATAACGATAACAGCTAAGTCTAGAGCAAGCAGGGATGAGCACCTGCATATATAGTTCCCGCCACGCTTATATAATCAAATCCCTAGATTATATAGCGCACTAGGGCGATAAAAGTTACGAGTGATGGTGGACTACGTAACTGGACACTGGAGACCTGCGGGCCGTCGCCCAATAGTAAAAAGACACTATGTTACCACTTTAGGGAGTGGGGCCATAGTTCAACTCATACTGATTCGCTGGTAACTGCCAGAGATAGCTCTTTCAGGCTGAAGAATGGGTTTAAGTGAGTTGAACTATGGTTTTTTGGAGATAACAATGAGTCGTACTCTAAAAGATAAACCGCATAATGTAATATATCCAGAAGATCACTACTTATACGATACAGTTCGTGTAGATACTGATCCAGAATCAAGAATTGGTTTTCGTTACATACAAGTTGCGGGCAAAAAAACTAAAAAGCGTAGAAACTACTGTCATTTTCGCTGGTATAGTACAACACCTAGCTGGTGGACTCGTATTACTATGACTCGTCCACAGCGTCGTCGTGGTCGTGTGTGGGAGCACACAGTGCTTAAAGCCACAGACTTAGAGCTAGTAGATCCTCCCACAGTAGGACGTAAACCGCACGTATATTATTATTAAGGGCTGCTAGTGATAATGGGAGCACGGTGCCTTTGCACGGCATAGGTCGGAGTTCGATCCTCCGGCGGTCCACCATCCAATGCAGGGAATAGTGTTAGTGGCAAGCACGTCTGTCTGTGAAACAGAAAGTTAGGGATCGAAACCCGTTCACCTGCCCAGCCAATAAGATTTGGGAACCAACCCAAACAGCCCCCGTAAGGGGAATTTAAACACACGGAGATGTGTATGATGGCATATAACGGATTAGACATTATTTCAGTCGATGTTCCGCTAATGCTTAGATTAATGGAATTTGCTAGAGAAGATGCTACTTCCGATAAGGATTTACACTTTGTAGCAGAGCACCTAATCAGGCTAATGCAAACAAATACTCTCCTCACTATGAAACACTATGACGCAATAGTTGATAGAGGGGGTTTTTAATGGGCGATAAATATTACAAGTTCGTAGAGATTGAGGTTAGCCCTAAACTCATGAAAAAGCTCTTAGAACACGCAAAAGATCCAAACGTAACGCAAGATCATATAAACTATATAATGGACAACTTGTTGTGGTTAAGTAAACACGACGAGTGCCTTACCCTAGATGAGTACGAAGTAATCACAGAGAAACCCATAGTTAGTTAACTATGGTCGGCAGCTAGGCTTGCCGGCCTAGTAGCCGTTTAACTCCACTAACAATAATAAAAAACGGAGAATAAAATGGCAGAATCAATCACACCTGCAGGCATGATGATGAGTGGCGGCGACGGTCTTTTCGGAGGCGGTGGTCTTATTGGCGGTCTTATTTTAGGCAGCTTGCTACGAAACAACGGCAATCTATTCGGAGGTGCCGAAGGCGGCGCTGCACTACGTAGTCCTCCTGAGCAGAGTCAAGCCAACATGAGCCTAATGAACGCTATTGGCGAAGTTGGTAAACAAGTTGCACTAGGAACTGCTACAGTTGAGACTAGCAATGCTACTCAAACTGGTCAACTAACTAATGCTATTAGCAGCTCAACAAGTGCAAATCTTATTGCTATCCAAGGTATTAAAGATAATGTTAGTGCTGCAACAGCAGCTTTAACTAATCAAATCAATGGTGTTCAACAGCAAGTAATGGAAAACCGTTACGAGCTGTCGAAAGACATTAGTAACGACGGTGAAAAGACTCGTGCACTATTAGTACAACAGTACGAAGCAATGCTGAACCGTCAGCTAAGCGATGCTAACGCACAAGTTATTGCTCTACAAGCTCGTTTTGATAATTCTGAGCGTGCACGCGGTGTTGAGGTTACTACAACCAATAACATCAATCAGATGCAGCAGCAAGCTCAACAGCAACAGCAATACGGCCAGCTATACAACGCTCTCTGGGGTATTGCTCAACAAATTCAGAGCACTAACTCAGCAATCAATGTTGGTAGTGGAACACAAACCGCTAATCCATCAAACACAAATACAAATATTAGATAATCTCTAATTAATAGTTGGCCCCCACGTTCAAAAGACCTGGGGGCGCTTTACTAGGAGTTATCTATGCTAAATCAAAGACAGCACTTATTGCCCATTATTGGTTGGTGTCCTGTAATACCTCCAGTACCACCAGTAGCTCCATGTCCTCCGCCACCCCTACTAGAAGATAATGACCTTTTTATTAATTATAACGGCAGTGGCATGCCTGGTCCTCCGGGACCGCCAGGTCCGCCAGGTCCGCAGGGACCAGAAGGTCCACAAGGACCACCTGGCACAGTAGCTAATATACCAGTTACGCTTATAGATCAGAGTACATATTCGCCTACTATAGATGAATACTTTTTAGGTGTTATTTACGATGGCGCAACTACCATTACCATACCTGTAGGTGTGTTAGGCAAAGCCTATATCATAAAAGATAGCGTTGGCGATGCTGAGACTAATCCTATTGTAATTCAAGCCACAGGCTCTACTATAGACGGCGATACCAGCTATATAATCAACGTAAACTGGGCTAGTATTGGCCTTGTATACAATGGCATAGAATGGAATGTAATATGAGTTACAATCTGCCATTAGCCACTAATACAACTTATGGTGTAGTAACTACTGGCGGCAGCACTGGTGGTGGAGATGTAGGTTATTTTTACTCTAGCCTAACTCAAACCAACTTACTGCCTATTAACACAGTTACTCTTACAAATACTACCTTATCACAAGGTATAACCCTTGTAGTGGGCAGTAGGTTAACAGTTAGTAAATCTGCCAACTACACGCTACAAGTAATGATTCAGTTTTCTAAAAGTACAAGCGCGGGCGGCGCTGCAACTGGTTTTTTCTGGTTGCGTAAAAATGGCATAGACGTAGCAGATAGTGCAACTGATGTAATAACTACGGCTGCCGGGGCTGGCGTTGTGCTAGCTGTGCCTTATACTTTAACAATGTTAGCTGGCGATTATCTAGAAATGGCATGGTCTGCTAATACTGCTAATTCCGAACTAATTGCGATACCAGCACAAGCAGGACCACCTGTGATACCTGCAGCACCTAGTGTGCGTATGACACTTCTCCAAGTATGATGCTATAATAAAAATAACAAGGAAACATCATGGCTTATAATACCCCAGTAACCTCTACCACAAACTACGGTGTAGTTAAAGTTGGTAGTGGTATTAATGTAACTAACGGTGTCATTTCCGTAGTAGGAAACGAAACTGTAAATACATATCTAGTAAATAACGCAGCAAGTCCCTATACCCTAGATAGCGCAGGAACTACTCCAAATTACTACTTAGGCGTAGTTGGCACTGGCGCAGCGATTACTATTAATCTAACTGCTGGCACAGATGGCAGAACAGTAGTCGTCAAAAGCGAAGCAGGACAAACAAGTGATATTACTATAGTGCCTAATGGCGCAGAAACCATTGAAAATGCAGCAAACTATACTATCCTTGCTGCTACAGATGGCAGTACAACTCTTATATTTCGCGGAACAAACTGGAACGTAGTCTAAGGAGATAACGGGTTAATTTAACTTTGACGCAATTCTAGAGGTACCTGCTAGAGTTGCGGAGCGTTAATTGTAGTGTGGTTTCTTTGGCCTAGGGTGTAACAGCTTCTAGAGGGCTTGGACGGAGCAATCCAAGACATAGTTAGATTTTAATTATAACCTTTAAAAACCTTATAAAGTAGTAAAAATGTCAGCTTTAAAAATTCACAAATACTGGTGCCCTAAACAAGAACAAGATTACAAAACCATAATGCAAGCTGTAGATGACTTGGGCGCAGCCAGTCTAGCCTTAGCAACTAACGGCGCTCAAGCCTATACACAATTTTTACAAGCCCGCGATGAATTTCGAGAATGTTTTACACAGATAACTAAACACTATCGCTATGTAGAACAAGACAATTAAAATTTTAATATTGATTTTACTAGTATAGCCGTGTATAATAATTACTTCGGTGTTTGAAAAAGAGAAAAAATGACAAAACAAGAAGCACTACTAATACTTCAAGCTCTGCCGGACAACACCGAAGTAACCATTATCCTAGGTAAGTATCCACAACCTAATCACTGGCAAATGCCCTACACAGTGCCATATCCACCAACACCCTACTGGCAAGACCCTTATAAGGTAACCTGTACTAGCTATGAAACCAAAACTTAAACCTCGTAATCCCTATGTGGCACTAGCACATAAACGACGTGCTGGCTCACATACCAAAACACACAAGCAAGTTCGTGGCAAACTAAATCGTCAACTGGATGCATAACTCAACGGTAGAGTAACTGGCTTTTAACCAGTAAGTTGTGGGTTCAATTCCCTCTGCATCCACCATATTAAAACACATTACTAAGAGTCCAGGTTCATAGCGTGGCATAGTGTGTTCCAATATGGAAGGGTTGCTAATATTGGCCTTAGGGCGAGCCTTATAAACTCGTAAGCACTGTCCAGATAAGGCAGTTAATGTGGGTTCGATTCCCACCCCTTCTACCATCAATAGTGAGTTGGCTGAGCGGCTTAAGGCAGCGGTTTGCTAAACCGTCGATTCGGGTCAACCGGGTCCGTGGGTTCGAATCCCACACTCACTGCCACGGAGAATACTATGAACTATTCTACAGAAACGCTTATAGCAGCACTAGATGCTATAATTACTAAAGCAAAAAATGTTAAACGAGGCGATAGCGTTAGCTGGAATTCCAGTGGCGGTACTGCTCGTGGTAAAGTTACTAAAGTTATTACAAGTGGCGAAGAACAAGTACCCGGTAGTAGCTTTAAGATTACTGGAACGCCTGATGATCCCGGTGCTTTAATCAGAGTATACCGGGAACAAGATGGCGAGTACAAGCCTACAGATACTATTGTAGGGCATAAAACAAAAACTCTAACAAAAATTCCTGCATTGGATTAATTATGCCTTGCTATAAATGCTCAAATGGAAAATACAAGTACGGTCAAAAGGGCAACTGCCAATTTGACACACTAGAGGCTTGTAAGGCTGCTGAAGCAGCTATTCATGCTCGCGAAGGCGACAAGGGAAAGAAACCTTACCCTAAACCGCCAAAAAAATAAATGCACCTATCGTCTAGCGGCCCAGGACAACTCCCTTTCACGGAGTAGATCGGGGGTTCGAATCCCCCTAGGTGTGCCATATACTGAGTGTATTGTCAGCCCGGTTAGACGGCCGAGCTTGGAACTCGGAGGCCGCAGGTTCAAATCCTGCCACTCAGACCAGATATGCCGCTTTAGCTGATGTGGTCATAGCATGGGCCTGAAGAGCCCGGGAACCTGGTTCGATTCCAGGAGGCGGTACCAATTCAGGTTAGCTATAGAACCTAAACCGCTATAGCCGTTACTAGCTGCGGCAGTGCTAGCGTCATCCATAACAGACGATACGGGTTATGCCGGACAGGTAACCGGCTTTTTTCTTTTACACACACAACACACAAGGTTCTAACATGACAACTAAAAATCCGTACGAAATCCGCACTGAGTTGCTGCAACTTGCTCAGGGCTACCTGCAACAGCAGTTTGAAGCCAACAAACAATTTGCAGAGCAAGCATTTCACCAAATGGTAGATCTTGGCAAAGTTCAGCCCGAAGACTGGGCTAAACATATGCCCAAGTTTTATGATTTTAAAGATATTCTAGAGAAAGCCAAGGAATTATACGGCTTTGTAAATAATGAAAGTCGCTGATATGTGGCAGCGTGTCCTTGAGTTTGTTCGTCCGTACACACTCGAAGATTATGTCAAACAATACGGCCCTAAAGATCACAAAGAACTAGAAGATCTAGAAAAGCGCTGGCTTACTTCTAGTAACTGGTTCAATCGTTCACAATAAAAATTTTCGCGGAATAGAGTAAAGGTAACTCAGGAGTCTCATAAGCTCCAGATGGGGGTTCGATTCCCTCTTCCGCTACCAAGGACCACATATGAGTGCAACAATTAAAAACTTAGAAAGTGCCCTAGCTGGTGAATCTATGGCACATATTAAATACTTGTACTTTGCAAAACTTGCTGAAGAACAAGGCTTCTGGGATGTAGCAGATCATTTCTACTGGACTGCAGATCAGGAGATTAAACACGCTTGGGGTCACCTTGAGTTGTTGATCGGTAAACCTAGTGTAGTAGAATCTCTTGAAATGGCAATTGCTGGCGAAACTTATGAGTATACAGAAATGTATCCTGAGTTTAAGCAAATTGCTAAAGCAGAAAAAAATCTTAAGATTGCAGCCGAGTTTCAAGAACAACAAACAGAATCTCAAGATCATGCTCAACGATTTGCTGAGGTTTTACAAAAAGCCGAAAAGCGATTTGCAGCTCTTGCTAAGGTAGAACAAAAACACGCTGAAGCATATAAACAAATTCTTAAAGGGGTAGACCATGAGTGAAGAGCACGTTTGTGTAGTTTGCGGCTGGGTTTATGAAGACAGCGAACTTGACGAGGGCATTCATTGGAACGACCTTGAAGACGATTTTGAATGTCCAGAGTGCGGCGTAGGCAAAAGTGACTTTGAGGTAATTTAAGCCTACTAGTCCTCCCTATAGTGTAATGGCAGCATACCAGTCTCCAAAACTGTTGGTTGCGGTTCGAGTCCGTATGGGGAGGCCAAGAAAATTTTTGTCTTGACCCTAAATCGCAGATTTGCTATAATATTATTTCTGTGACAATTTAGGAATCCAAATGCAAGCATTAAATCAAGTTACTAGCCCCATGTTCTTGTTGCCTGCCTATGGTCGCCAGTATAAGACTCGTGAGCAAGTGCTCCGCGACTGGCAGGGTGGCAAAGACTTTCAAATTGAAGGTGGACCGTATTGTTCGATCCGCGACCTTGACCTAATGCATAAGCAGTTCCAAAATATCTATATCCTCTACGACAGGGGAACTGTAGAAGTCTGATCTAAGCCCCGGTGGTGGAATCGGTAGACACAAGGGACTTAAAATCCCTCGCTGAAAATGCGTGCCGGTTCGAGTCCGGCTCGGGGCACCATAACACTAGACCCGAAAGCGATGCAGGCCCAGCTAGCCTGACCTGACTATCAAGGATAGACCTCTCCCACTACTGCTTAGCCGCAGACCCCTAGTAGGGATGCCCGACTACGATTGGCATTAAACGGATATGATAGTGTCTAGTATTATGTTTAAAGGAACTTAAATGAAGTATCCATACGCTACACTTAATATGTGTTTACACAGTATGCTTGGTTCACAAGAGCTAGTAGACAAATGGTACGAATCGCCCAATCGTGCATTTGGTATGCAGACTCCGCTTCAAATGCTTGAAAGTGGTGATGAACCTCGTAGAACAGTATACAAGTATATCTTAGCACAACTTAACTATATTCCACAGTAGCTCAGCGGTAGAGCAGTTGACTGTTAATCAATTGGTCGTTGGTTCGATCCCAGCCTGTGGAGCCAAGTGGGGTATAGTGAAACGGTATCACACAGGATTTTGATTCCCATATTCTTGGTTCGACTCCAAGTACCCCTGCCACAAATCATGAAACAATTCGACCTAGACGAAATCAAACAATTTATTAGTGCTCAGAGTCCAGACACCAAGATATACTTGGGCGCAGACAGTGAGCGTGTAAGTGGTGGCAACTGCTGGATGGCTGAATACTACCTAGCTGTTGTAGTCCACCTGGAGGGCAAGCACGGCTGTAAAATATTTGGTCAGATTACTCGTGAGCGAGACTACGACCAACGCCGAGACAAGCCTGCACTCAGACTAATGGGCGAAGTTTACAAAGTAGCCCAGCTATTTAATGAGCTAAGCGACGTCCTACAAGATCGTCATGTAGAAGTACATCTA
>Ga0208783_10000310_pt1 | contig 30285 bp, 34 predicted proteins | sample DEB19_08_DNA_2_FD_184529 | JGI IMG/M metagenome (GOLD analysis project Ga0208783, IMG submission 184529) | Aqueous microbial communities from the Delaware River and Bay under freshwater to marine salinity gradient to study organic matter... | ecosystem: Environmental > Aquatic > Marine >...
GGGTGGACCGACCAGGGACCCGACCAGTCAATCACGATACCTGTGTGACGGCACTCGCCGATGTAGCAGCGGGCCTTCAAGCCTTCCAGGTATGGTAGGTGAGAAACGTGTGGCTCGTCTCCCATGCAACCCCAGGGCTGGCGTCTGGAGTCTGGCATCGGGGGTCTCTCGGTGCCGAGGGCGATGAGAGGGATACCTGACCAGTGAGCGCCCGTCTCCAGCAGGACGTGGGTGAGCAGGTGCTGTCCCGCCCTGCCGTAGACTCCGTGGAGGATACCCTTCGTGGAGCCTGCCGGCATATTGGGGCCGAGGTGACTGTTGTCTACCTCGACATAGAATACCCTATCAAGTGTAGCGTGTTTCACGAATCACCACCCTCAATTCCTCGGTCGCTGCCGCATGGGGTTCGTCGAGGCAGAAGATGAGAGGGGCGACGATATCCACACCATCGGATTCGAACATCGCTCCCCTCACGGCCATACCTTCCAGCGTCTTCTCTTTCCAGTCAGTCTCGTCTACGGTATCGTTCTCTTCCTCTTCCCACTCGGCATCTCTCCACAGTTGGAATCTCCTCAGCGCCTCGCCCGTTATCCACAGGCCGCCAGGTGGGTCGAATGGGTCGGCGTAGTCCTGTTCTGAAGCGGGAGCGACTCGACTGTAGGCGCTGTATTCGTCTTCTGAAGGTAAGTCACCCATCAGCAGAACCTGACCACCATCCACCTTCTTGTCTTCATCGTCCACGCAGATGATACCTGAGAGGGGTTTGTAGACCTTCCATTTGCCGATATTGTCCGCCAGGTTCTGCTTCATGACATCCAGGACACTGTACTTCTCTTCTTCGTAATGGTTGCTCACTTGTCGCTCCTATCCTTCAAACTATCCTTCTCTTTCAGCAGCTTTACAACAAGGTTCTGAAACTCGGGGTGGACGGCGAGTGTCTTTGCCGCGTTGAGTGTCGGCTTCTCGCCTGTCATACCCTCGATAGTAACTGCCGCGAGTCGTGTCATTGTCTTCTTCAGCATCATCGACGCCCAGGCTGCCGAGACACCGAGCTCATCGCCGAGCTCCCTGACATTCATCGTTTCGTAGTCGAGTTCATCGCTTCTGCACTGGGGCTGAATGGGAGTCGCCCGTCGCTTGTGTTCCTTGCGTGGTTTCTTTTCTGTGTCGCTCATCTACTCGTCCTCCCCTACTGTGAATGTCTTCTTCTCAATCGACCTGATTGCCGTGCGAATCTCTTTCACTTTCTCTTTCAGCGTCGCGAGCTCTTCTTCCCGTGCCTTCAGCTCTTCTCTCAGTGTCTCCGCCTCGGCTTCCATTCCCGAGAAGGTCAGGCAGCTCTCGCAGTGGCGGCTCACCCACCCCGTCCCGGAACGTGAAGTAAAGAACACGCCGTAGCTTGTCACGTGTTTGTTTTCCCCGCATCTTGCGCATCGCTTATGAGTCCTGGCAGTCATTGTTGTGTTCCTCGTTGTCGAATGGCCACACGCCTGTCATCCACTTGTTCACATCCATTGCCTCTCCGATTTTAGTCTTGGGTTGCCAATGTTTAGCCTGCAGCGGTCCTTTTGCGACTAGAAACCGGTTGTCATCCCAGCCCCTCATCTGCCAGTGACGGCTTGCGTTTATGTTGCCGATATCGTCCTTTGCACTGCCGCCCTGAAGCTGCAGTTCGCCCTTCATCCAGTACGTGAGCATCTCCTTCACGTCGTAGAGATACCACCAGCCTGCCTCCATCACGACAAGGTGGACCTGAACGTTGTCGTGCTTGTAGTACTCCTTCGCTGTCTGAATGATGCCTGAGAGCTTGCCGTTCGTGAAGACCTCCACCCAGCCTGGGCAGTAGTATTTCGTCCGACAGAACTTCACATCGATAAAGACCTGGTCATCGCCCATCGAACCCCTGAAGTCATAGCCCTTTGCTCTTGGGGTATGGACGAGGTGAATACCGACACCCTTCGTATGGGCTCTCCACCAGCGCTCTGTATCGTTACCAAGGTCGAAATAGTCTTGCCAGGTCTTGAACACTTTACTGTCCTCCATACTACTAAGTATGACGCAAAAAGCGCTCATTCCCCTGTACAACAACTTTTTTGTAATTATTTTGTAGTAGGTCGGTCCCCATCGACAAACAATGAATGTTGGGCATTGTTGGGGCGTAGCAGGCAACTCTCCGAAGCCTATGTGTGAATGCATCTCGACAGCCTCCGCCCCCGAAAGGGGGCCGACTTTTATCCGCAGAATGACATTCGGTTACAACTTTTCTTGGTACAAACGCATTTTCAGATAATAGTTATTCTCATGGTGGATAACAACCACCCACAACATAGCCCATCAACAGGGCAAAATGGCAAGTTCGATAATCAACTCACAGCTGGTGAAGAGCCAGGAAAGTTTGGTGGTAATGTTGCTCATCGGTTCCGTCCAAAAGACACCGTTTTCGATGACCAATCAAGGAGACACGCCCCTTCAGCGGGGAACAAACGGCACTCGGGTTGACACAAAGGGAGACCGGCATTTCTCCCCCTACTACTTCAGCAGGGTTTGACGTCAAGACTCCACGCTTGACGGGTTTACAGAAGTAGAGGCGAACGAGACTGAGAGGGTATCCCTATGTCCCTGACCAGTCGACAAGCCATCCGGAAATAATTTGGTGGGTATTAGCCTATCAAACGGCAACGGCCGTTTGCTGATAACAACTAATGAATGTGAATGGAGTAGACGCTATGAAAGACGGTATCATGATGACCCCACAAGAGCGCAAGATGCTGAGGCATATGTTTTTCCCAAATGAGAGGAATGTTCCTCTCTACAATTTGGCTCGTCATATCGACAAGCGACGTCCAAAACATATTCGTAAAGAGAGCTGGGTCACGTTCAGCTACACTACACGTGCTAATCTAATTCGTGAGTGGGAGCTGAAGCAACTGCGTCAGCAACAGCAGGAACTGTTCGACAGACTGAAGGCTGAGGCAGCTAAATCTTCAGACGAATAGCGTGGACGTCATCTTCAATTTTGTCCAGTCTGTTCGACATCTGAACGATTGACTTCTCAAAGACTTTTCTGTCTTCACCGTGGTCTTTGAGTATTTTATCCAGTTGTCGTTCCTGTTGAGGGAGAAGGTACTTGACGAGAAAGTATCCGAACCCGCCCAGGCAGAGCAGGGCGACTACCACTCCAGAAGCTGGGCCACTGACAGCAGTGAGTGTGAGCTCTAGTAGTTGTGCGTTCTCCATCTCAGACTCCTTCAGCAGAAATTTCTATGGTGTAGCCGAGCAATGGCGCTCCGTCCTTCAGGAATTCTCCACTGATGAAGTCCCACACCCAGACGTGTTCGGTCCCTTGGAGGGTGGTGAACGGCACTAGAGAATTGGGTTCATATTTCAGCACCCAGGCAATGGTGTCGAAGTCGGGCGGGTTGAAAATTTTGATGATGTAAGTCATAGTGATTTAGGTATTCAGGAAAGCAAGTGTGGCGAGGGCAGTCGTTGCTTGCACGTCATCTGGATAGAACGTGTAGCCGACAGTGACACCGTTCGACTGAATGGTTGTGCGTGTCTTCTGGTTGAGACCGAAATACAGACCCCTGAAGATTACAGTCTGTGGATACGAACCGTTGTTGTTGTAGATAGCCACAGGCGGAAATGACATTGTATTGTTCAGGCCCAGAAAGTAGTTGTTCGCTGCGCTACTGTCGTTGGGATACACACGACCCGTTGGTGTGCCGTTGAGAAAAGAATACGTCCTTGCAGACGTTCCACTGCCGAACCAGACACCAATATTTTGTTGACCGTTCATTCCGTTCATCATAGTCGCAGAAGGGAGAGAAGCTGACTTTCTAATTCCAGACAGACCGACCTCGACACCGGCAGCGTTGAAGTCAGACATTCCTGTGAAGTTAGCTATGTGACCGAGAGCGAGCAAGAAGTGAGACGTTGCTCCTGCACGGTCGACAATCCAGAAAGCTCCGTCGCAGAGGTAGAGCCAGAGAGCGGCGCACGGCACAGGAATGGTCGCCCACACTGTGTTTGCGCCGCTCTTGTAGCGTGTGCCGACATAGACGTCTGACGAAGTCTCCAGGTTAGCAATGGTGAACGTGACGTGAGCTGCACCACCGTCTGGGACTAACAAGAAATAGACGTTTGCCGTGCCGTTCCAGGCGCTACCATCACCGGAAGCTGCTGCAAAGGTCTTGTTTGTCGATGTGTTGACCCGCTCGACAACCAGAATACGATAGTCCTTGTAGAGACTGTTGACGTTTGCCGGCTTGATTTCGACCCACTTGTATCCGGCCGTCGATGTGCCTGTCGCATTTACCGACCAGTTAGTTGACGAAGTGACAGCCGACTGAATAGCGTTCACAACGGCAATCTGAGAAGTAGTCGGTGTGATGAGCTGGGCAGCTGACATCTCCCAGGTGCAGGGACTAAGAATGTTCGGCATTAGGGATACCCTCCGCCCAGCGTTGAATACGCTGCGTAAGTCTTGATTTCCAGTTTCAGCACTGGTGTGTAGTTCACGGTCTCATCGTTGTAGCTGGGTGGGACGTAGATACCGCCACCAACTTCGCTGTAGCTCGTGAGCACCTTGAAGTAAGCCATCTTGTCCAGACCCAGGCTATTGATGTAATTCTGGAGAGCCGTCACCTGGGCCTGAAGGGATGCGATGGTCTGCGCATCGATGGCGGCCTGGGCCTGCAGGGCGGCAACCTGCGCCTGAAGCGCCGTCACTTGAGCCTGCAGGCCCGCAATGGTCTGGGCGTCGGCAGCGTTCTGAGCCTGGGCGGCAGCAAGAGATGCCTGGGCCTGGGCAAGCTGAGCCTGAAGGGAAGCGAGGACAGCGTAGTCCGTCAGGTCAACAGTCTTAGACACCGAGGTAGTTGCCACCTCGGGTAGATTGTTTGTCCTGTTCGGACCGCTCCCTCTACCGGGAGGGGATGGTATGCCCCTCAGCGCCATTAGACGAGACCCAACACCTTCTGCCTGAGAGCCTCGGCAATGGGACGGGCAATCTCACGACTGACAGCAGCCGCCGGAGACGTGCCACTGTTCGGGTCGTAGGCGGCGAGCAGAGTCGTCACCTCATCCTCAGACATCACAAACGTGATAGCCCAGCCCGCTTCATAGACTTCAGGCTTTGTCTGGTATTCACCGTTGAAACAAGCGTCGACCTTCATCATTTCTCCTTAGCTCAGTTTCGTCACGTTGTATTTGATTCGCACATCAAACTGACCACCAGTCGTAGTGACAGTGCCGTTCGTGGAAACCATCAGTGCGAGGGCAAGCTGAGTGCTCATAGCACCAGTCCATGTCGCACCGTCTGCTCTTATGTTGGATGAGACAGTTGTCGCACTTCTTACTGCAACGGCGCCGCCCGCTTTCACAGCCGTGTTGAGAGCAGTTCCACCGCTGAACACCGTCGAACCCGAACCTGAGACAAGGCTCGCAACCGTTGCAGCCGCACCGAGGTTGTCAGCAATGACGCCCATACCGGGGGTGCCGACTGTGGTTGTCAAAGCGTAGATACCGCTCGGATGCAGAGTGCCGATGACAGTGGACGAAGCCGATTCAACGACAGCAAGGACAATGGCGTACTGTCTTGCCGCACCGACTGACATATTGTCCATTCGAACGTTGAATGAGAAAGCGTCACCGATTAGAACAGGAGTCCCATCAGCGTATGTGAGAGGAGCTCGCCACTTGGGAGACGTGAAGTTAGCACCGCTGAGAAGCGAATACGTTTCGTTCGCCACGGCAATCGTGTTCAGGTTGAACGTGTGGGTATCAGTTGCCGATGTGTAGACGTAGCTGTTGAGAGCCACGCCAGCAGTATCGCTGAACGTGTATCCACCACCATTCAGGTCACCGAGCGAGCGCATTCCAGTGGCAGACGCAATGGCTACCACTTCTGGAGCGGAACTAACGTTGTTTGATTTCGTTAGTGTGTTACCCATCCCTGCGGATGCGTTGTTTGAACTTGGCATTGGACTACTCCTCCGTTGTCAGTTCGATACGGCGGACGTTTGCGGTTCCCTGGTCAAGTTTCCAGAAGAGGTAGAGGTTGTCGACGGTGACGCCTGAGACGTCGTTGTGACCGTAGGCAAAGTCAATCGCCACCGTGACGGCACCCTCGGTGGCAGTTGTCACACCGACAGAGATGGAGGCAGTCACGTCACCGACGACCGTATCGTTACCAGTTGAATCGCGGGTAAGACGAACGGTGAGCGTGGGGGAAGCGCTGAGACCCGCGAGGGTATCGAGCTTCACGTAGAGAGTCCTGAGCATGTAGCGACGCTTGGGAGCCGTGAGACCGGTTCCACCCATCGTGCCACCACCCAGGTTGGTGAGGTTGTGAGAGCGAGCGGCAGCATACGCGTTAGTAGCTGCGATGTTGACAGCGTGAGCGCTGTTGTGAAAGAATGAACCTGTTGCGGCCATTGGTCTTCTCCTCCTGCTACCGACCGTAGCTATTGATTATCTATCTCACTTCTTCTTGGTCTTCTTCTTGCCCCATTTACGCATCGCCTTGTAGGTCTTCGGGTCGATAGTCGACTTCGCCTTGGACCTCGAGGTGCCAGCCTTCTTGCGTTTGTTGATGTTGTAGAACAATCCTTTCGGTTTCTTAGCCATTGTAAAAGTCCCCCTCACTTGGTTGATTTCTTGCCCTTGCACTTCCACCGTTTCCGGCTGAGGTTATTTGGAGAATTCGGGTCGTTCGGGTTCTTCGAACGTTTCTTGATACCGTATGAACGTGCGCAGTAAGAGTCACCACGCTTCGTTCCAGGCGCAACTTTGGCACCCTTCTGGCCGTAGCTGATTCTCTTTGTGCGACCGCTTTTTGTTCTGACGGTCTTCACGCGTGCCTTTCCGGGTGCGGGTTTCGCCATTAGTGCCTCCACCTGGGCATACCAGGTTTCCTGAGTTTTATCGGTAGTCCACGTTTCGTTGTCACTTAGTAGCCTCTCTTTCGAGTTGTTGAATCTGTTTCAATCTTTCTCTGCGCTTGTTTATCTCGTTGAGATAAATACCCCGTCTCTCACGTGCCGGGTCCATTCTAATCTGCTGGACGATACCTTGAATTTCGCCCTTCAGACGGAGCTTCTCACGTTTGAGTTCATCAATTCCCAGCTTGCCTTCGGCTCTGGCCCGCTGACCGCGTTCGATTCTGGGACCGTAGCCAGCCTCGTCGCCAGTGACAGGAGCAATCTCGCCCTTCAGCATAATTTCGTCGATGTCCTTCACCATCTTACGACCCTCAGCATTCTGGACGAGCAGGGACCGAAGTCTCTGCTGTTCGGCGCTGAGAGTCTTCAGGGGCGCGATGAATCCCATGTTGTAAAGAACCCTGCCAGCGTCTCCGACTGCCGTGTTCTCGAATGAAGTTGCAGCCTTGCCACCGCTGACGTTCATAATGTTAGGATAGTCGGTCATAATTCGACCGAGACCGATGTAGCCCAGTCCACTGAGAATAAGCTGATACCGCTTCTTTGCCGAAGGGCTGAGAAGGGGATAGATGTACCCGTCGACAGCATCAGGTTCCTTACTTCTGACTGGGATGATTTCTTCGCCAGTCATAGCACTCAGAACAGATTCGACTGACGTGCCGAAAGTATCTGCAAGTACTTGATAAAGTGCGATGTGCTCGGCAGGAACCTTGTTCATCTCGTTCTGAGTGGATTCCTTGAACAGCATTGCTTGTCCAGGCTTCATCATTCCGCTTGCAACGCCAGCAATGTCACCCGAGACAATGCTAATGAGCATTTCAAGAGCTGAGAGAGTCGAGTCAGGTGGTGACGCAACAACGATACCCTTCTCACCGACGTCCCTGGTACCCGTCTTGCCGAGAAGGATTCGAGTTGCCGCAGACTCCGGCGCATATTTCTGCTCTTCAGGGTCAACGAGTATGGACTCAACGCCACGTTTGAATTTTACTGTGTTGACGATTCTCTTCCAGCCCTCAGGTTTGCTGAGGTTCTTCAGCAAGTTGACGAGGTTGTTGCGAGTGAACGAATAGAAGAGAAGCAACTTCTGAAGCTGCGCCTCAGAATTAGAGATGAGTCCCTTGTCATAGAGAGCTGCTCGAGCAAGTTGGATTGCATCGTCGATTGTTCTACCTTCTTTCAAGGCGCTGATAGCAATCGCCATTCTGAAGAGAGCGTCCTCCTTGTCAGGTGTCGAGAGAACCCAGTCAACCGCTCTCTTGGTAGGACCCTCAACTTTGCCTTCTGCAACCGCAGCAAGGGCAGTCCGCGCTTTGAGTGACGGTAGGTCAGCCTTGAATACCGACTGTCCGCCTCTTTCACCGATGAGAGAGTAGAGTTCGTTAGCAGTGTATTTTCTGCCAGCCGGGTCAGTGACTATGACAGTTGCACCGCGGGCAGTATCGGCAATACTAGTGGCGTACATTGCGTCGACAACCGACTTCGGGTCAAGAAGCCTGCCAGTCGTCGAGTAGATAACGGACGGTGCGCCGATAATGTTCGCGCCGTGGAATCTGGGAGCCGCAGTAAGAACGAGAGTGTAGAACGCTGACATGATACCATCGGCAATCCTGTTCAAGATTGACATGGCTGTCGTGTCCTTGTGACTCTCAGCAATGAGCTTAGAGAGCTGCGACTGGATAGAGTTTACATTCGCGGATGAGACAGCAGAGCGAAGTTGGTCTGCCGCTTCTTTTCCTACGATAGCATCCAGCTGAGATTTGAGAGTCGACTCCGACAACATTTTGCCAACAACGTCAACGACATCGTCAACAGGGTTTCTGATAGGGTCGAAGCGGTTGTTGCGCATAACTTTTCTTACGACGCCATCAACCTCAGACACAAATCTAGAAATCTGCAGTGGCGTTGCCGTAGAGTCCCTGCCTGCGATTGCCCTGAATCTCTCCAGCGCACCCATGTCAGAGAACGCTGTGTCAGTCAACATGCGATGAGTGTAGTCTATGATGAACTTGTTCATCGATGAGCTGATATCACCAGCAATGACTTCCCGCAGACGAGCATCAGACGCAGCGTTGAAAAGCTCTGGGCTGATGACATACTCGAAGTCACGAGTGAAAATCTTACCGAAAGCGTTTCTAATCGCCCTGTTTGCTTCGGCTTCGTAGTATGAAGCGACCAGCGTTTGAGGTCCATTGATAACTTTCGGCGACTTGATTTCAGACGCTGGAACCTTGACGTAGTTCGGGTCAGTCATCAGACCTTTCGCATCCTCGATGAGTTTCATCATCTCAGGATAGAAAGTGCCTTGATTCGCGCTGATTCTTCTTGCTGCCTCGTTAGCAAGCCGCATGAGCTCTTCTCTACCAGCTTTTGACCAGATATCAGTGGATTCGCTGAGCTTCACGCCAGTGAACATGTCGAACAAATCATTGACATACTTCTCCTGAAAGAAGTTCTTGTCAACAGCGAGCTTCAGAGTCTGGGCAATTTGCGGTGTATTCGAGTAGCGCGGGCCTGCAATCAGGTAACCGGCAGCTTCCTCTCTTGTCAGCTTCTTGTCAGCAGGAATTGAATAGGCTTCCCTGAATCTCGGGTCAGTGAGCAGTCTCTCAACATCACTGCGCAGTTTCTTGTCGAGGTTTGAGACAGCTCCGATAACTTCATCGACAAATCCCTTCTGAGATGCTGTCAGAATTTCTTTTGGAACCTCACCACCCCTCTTGGTGAACCAGTTGCGGAAAGCGGGTGCAGAGAAGTCTCGGACTTCAAGCGGTTTAGTGAGCTCGCTTGACACAATCGGGTTGAGTTCGGCAATGTCCGTGCTCTTTACGATTCTGAAACCAGAAGACGTATCTTCCAGACCTGCGTCAATGAATCTTCTCAGATTATCTGCACTGATGAATTGTTCATACAGGCTTGGAGACAATTCTAGAATGTCCTGAGTCGTGAATTTACCCGCCGCCAGGAGTCTCTCTGCTTCTTTCAAGAGCTTGTCAGAAGCACCAGGGGGCAGTTTGTACCCAGGTTTGACAGTCGCCCCAGCTCCCTCAATGCCACCACGCAAGGAACTTGCTTGCTTCTTGAAAGTGAAGTTTGCTGCCTGTGACACTTCATCAACAAGCTTGGCAAGCGGTGACGTGCTGTACTTTTTCAATATCTTGGCAGCGACATCTTTCGTTGCGAAGACTTTGGGCGTAACGGCAATGATTCCGCTTTTCAGCACAGAGTCTTTCGTCGCCTGAAATACGCCGTTACGAATGGAGTTATCGATAATTGCGCGCTGGGTGGCTTCGTACAGAGCGTCGTTTGTGGCAAGCTCGTTGTACAGACTTCTAGTTCCCATGATACCTTCGACAGGAATCTCTGGGTTCTTCGAGATGGCATCACCAACTGCTTTTCTGATTTGCTCTTCGTCGAGTCCAACCTTGCCACCGGTACCGCTGACAGCTTGCTCGAACGCTCGCAGGCTGTCGTCTGCATTTTTGAGGGCGCTTGACTGTGCCACCCGAGCAGTATCAGGAGAGCGAACCCTGCCGACGCCAAGGACACCCTCAGCCTCTTCTGCGAGTTTGTTAGAAATGGCAAGTCGAATATCGCCAGGCTCAATTTTCGGAACCTTGGCAAGTGTGGCAATCTCGTTGAGTGTGCTGAGGGCTGGGTTCTCAGTTACGACTGTCCGTGCCGCCTCCTTCAGTCCTTCAAAGGCGCCAAATTTCTTTGCCTGTTTGACACCGAGCTTCTCAGCCGCCTTTGCAGCAGAGACACCAGCGCGACCGCCCCTGGCAGCGCCTGCGACAAGGTCAAGCGAAGGGTCAAGCAAATCGGCAGCGAAGGCACCCGCAGTGTAGATGTCACCGATTGTAACATTCCCAAAGAGCTTGTCAGTGTCAAGACCAGTAATCTTCGACAGCTCGGCAGCCTCACCCACAAAGCCGCGACCCTCAGCGATATTGAGTAGGACAGGATTGTCCTTGTAAGCCTGAGGACGAACTCGACGACGAGCCTCTTCTACAGCCTCTTTCGTTTCATCGTCTGCACCCGTAAAGAAGACTGGGAACGCGGCACCAGCCACTGCGTTGAGGGGCGCCATTGCAGAACGAACAAGCCAACCCAGGTTGCTCTCGCGCTGCGTGCCGAATGCCGTCTCTTCCTCGAATATGCCCGGCTTTGTCAGGCGGGTTGGGTCCTTCAGGCGCTTTTTCACTTCCTCGGGGTCGGACCACCAGGGTGTCTGAACTTCCGCTGCAGCGCGGCGAGCAATTTCCGCTTCTTTCTCTTCACCCACCAGTTCACGAGATACAGTACGAGGAGCCCCGCCACGCAGGCCTTCAACAGACTCCACTGAAGTAACGACCAGAGGCTTGTCTTTGTATTCATTTGCAATCCTCTTCTCTGCCTCTTTCCTCTCGGCAGCAGCAAGCGTCGCTACGTACTTGCCCTGGGCAGGTGACACATTCGGCACACCCTCGCCGGCTGTCACTTGCTTAGAGAAGGCAAGGAAGAGCGGGTCCTGAGGACCAGTGGGCTGATAGTCTTTTACGTATCCCTGCTTGTTTTCCAGAACGCGAGGAATCTCGCCAATTTCCTTGACAGTCGCATCCCAGGTCTTCTGAAGAATATCGGGCGGCAGCACCTGTTTCTTGGTCTGCGCGTCATTCTTTGCCTTGATGAGATTGATGTTGTAGGCAGACTGAAGGGCGGAAATTTGCGAGGCCGCCTGCTGTGCAGTCAGACCGTCTTCCTGCAGTTGACGCATAATCTTCGTGTAGTCAGGACCACCACCGATGACACCGGCATAGGCAGGCTCTTTCGCACGTACTTTCTCAGGTGCGACAGCTGATGCTGGCAGCGCGGTCTGCGGACGAAGGGCGGTTGCCAGCGTTGCGGGTTGAACACTGACAGTGGTGGGTGGGGCAGCCGTGATAATCTCAGCTCTTGGCCTTCTCTCGCTGAGCTCACCGTATGGCGACACAACAGGACCAGCGTAAGTCTTCTCGAATTCCTTCTCAGCCTGCTTTCTGGCAACTTCAGGAGTGACGCCACTCTTCTCGAGGACGTCAGCGCGCTGGTCAACGTAACCTGCGCGAGTCTTCTCCAGCTGCTGGACAGCCTCACGGCTCTCGAGCTCAGCCTTTTCGATAGCCTGAGTCTTGGGAGTGGGGAAGATTTCTGGTTTCGCAGAAATTTCCTTGTAAGCCTGCTGAGCAGCCTCACCCGTTGACAGGCCCGTGGCAAGAAGCTCCTGGGCCCGCTTCTTGATAGCGGCCTTCTGGTCTGGTGTGAATGCCATTGTTACTTCTTCCGCCGACGGGCCTTGCTGATTTCAACGGCTGCAAGCTGCTTCATTGCACCCTTCTTTGACTTGGGCTTCTTGCTGAGCTTGCGACCGCTCTTCGAGGTCACGAAGTAACCTTTCTTAGTTTTCTTCAGCATCTTGGCTCCTTACGCAACCGGCTTGGTGACGTTAGATTCTATCGCATCTTTTGCAACGAGATAACTGAGGGCGAGCTCTCTGCTCTTTGGGTCGTCCTTGTAGACTCGTGCCACCTCGTCATAGCTCGCCTTGAAGCGGTCAGGACGGGAAGAGTTCATCTCGTAGACGCCATTCACTATCCTTACGTATTCAGGTGCCGTTGAAGGGTTGCTCGTCTTTGCGACTCTGGCAAACTGCTTGGGCTTGTCAGCGAGCTCGAGACCCTTCTTGATTGTCATCATCGCATAGCGTTCACGACGAGCCGGCACTGAAAGCTTGCCCTGAGGTTCGATGGGGCTCTCGGGCAGGTTGTCATCCATCGGCGGCAGCTCACCACGAGCAGGCACCTTCGTCTTCTTCTCAGGCGCTGTCTCGTACTCGGGCACAATCTCAGGCGGAGTCGGGGTCGGAGGTGTCGGCGGCAGGACCTCACCGCCCATGAACCTGATATCTTCTACGTTTGACTGAGAAGGGACCGGCGGACGAGGTGTGGATTCCATTTGACCGCTTCCCGGAAGAGCTCCAGGAGTCTCCCGTTGACTCAGAAGGCGGTTAGCGACCATACGGTCGGCTATTCCACCCGGTCTACCCATCACGCCCTGACGGAAACCGCTGATATCTGCCGTCGGATACTGGAAGCCGCGGTCACGGGCAAGGCGTGCCTCATCGAGCTTTCTCTGGTTCTCGATAGCAAGAATTTGGGCTTCTGTGGGCTGGGCTGCCATTTCTGCAGGAGTGGCGCCCATTGCTTCCATCTCGACACGACGACGAGTGGTGTACTCGAGAGGAGTTTCAGCTACCTGCTTCGTAGCTGCCTCAGTGGCCTGAATGTCTTCGAGCTCTGTCCTGAAACCCTTCTCGTAATTGGTCCTACCGCGACCGATATCGCGAATGACTTCCTGCTCTCTGGTCAGAGGCGCAGCACCCTCGACACCGAACTCATCACGAAAACGACCGGTAGGCACGGCAGTTGTTTCTTTGGGCAGCATACCCTCGTAAGGGGGAGGCGGTTTCATCAGGAATCCGGCACGGCTCGTAGGCTCGGCACCCGCCTGGTCCATTTGCTGCCGTAGTCTATCACGAGCAAGTTTTCTGACGTCCTGCTCCTGCTGAAGGGTGAGGGGCGCACCTGTCCGGCGCTGTGCCTCTTGAAGAAGGGCATCCTCTTCCCTTGCGATAGTGTCCTGTATCAGACCTACAGCCTCGAGCTCATCAAAGCGAGGCAACTGACGCAGGGGTCGACGACCAATACCGAAACCTCCCTCGCCAATTTGACTCTGGAACGCTCCACGTGTCCTGGAGAGAAGGTCAGGGCCCATAGGCTTACCAGCAATCTCACTAAATCTGGTGCCGAGTTCAGTCTGCTGTGCTTCGAGTTCTTTGATGTATTTGTCAAGTTCAGCTTGCTGCTGTTCGAATGATTTCTGTGCCTCTGCCGCCTGTTCTCCACTCGGGGCATATCCCATTGGAGGGGCACCAATAGGAGTTGGTTGTTTAGTCGTAACAGTTTCGACAGTCTGACCTGGAAGAATTTCACCAGTGAAGGGGTCACGAGCAGGCTCTCTACGTGTAGTAGTGACAACCTGATTCGCTTTCTGCACCTGCACCCAGGTACTTGCCGCGTTACCAGCGCTTGTACCACCCGCTTTTATCTTTGCCGCCAGTTCGTTGGCATCGCGGATAGCACGAGAGATGTCACGCTGCTGCTGTTCGAGGACGTCAAGCTGGGCCTGCCTCGACATCTGCTCGAATTTCATCTGCTGCAGCTGAGACTGCTGTACCTCTTCCCAGAGTTTCCAGCGAAGGTCAGAGACAAGCGAGCCGTATCCCTTGCCACGGGAATCCGTGGGCTTGGGAACTTCCACTTCGATGGAGTAGACGGGGACGCCGGCGGTTACCTGACGAATAGCCATTATCTACCTCCCTTCATAGCGGTAAGATACCTGAAAACTTCAGGATTAGTAACAGATAACTCGATGTAACCGCGAGCCACATCCGGAGATACACCGAGAGAAGTTGACAACGCCTGGACTGACTCCTGGGAAGGGGCGCGAGCGCCTGCGAAGAGACGCTCCTGGGCACCAGTTGTGAGACCTGCCTCGACACCCGCACCGAGAATCGCACCGGCAGCCGCTTGGGCCTTCTCCTGTATTTGCCCGCGAGCAGCTTCCAGATTTCTGAGTTCCAGTTCCTGCTCCCGCTTGCGCTGGATATCAGCCGCCATAATCTCGGTGGATACCCGCTCCTGGGCCCGCTGGCGCTCTTCATCGGCGAGCTGGGCACCGAGAAGGGCCTGTCCACCCGAAGCTGCACCACCACCAGCAAGAAGGCGGTTACGTTCCGCCTCAGCACCCATTGCAGCAGCCTGGACACCACCCTGAAGCTGTCGCTCCATCAGTGACTTTTGTTGTTCGCTGAGACCGAGCATACCTGCAGCTTCCTTTGCCTGCAGGTCCTTCATTCGACGCTTCTCTTCTCTCTCGAATTTGGTGGGAAGAAGGCTCGGAAGTGTTCCGGCTGCAGACCCGGCCATACCACCGAGAATTGCTAGAGTTATCGGGTCCATAGATTGTCCTCCTTGCTAATTATCCTTGCTCTTGGAAGTCATTGTAAAACAGTTCCATCGTGAACTGCCTGGCAGATGAGTATCCAATTTCGACCTTCGGGTTCACTGCCACAAAGAAACGATACACGCCTGGTGAAACGTCATACATCCACTGGAACTGCATCCACCGACGGTTCTGGTATGTCTCATCTTTCGGAGCTGGTGTCCCGATGAGATTCACAGACCCTGGGTCGGTGGTGCCTGCTGAAGCTGTTGTCGTCTCTTCGTAGGTAAACATCCGAGTCCCGCCGATAATGGAGGGCTGAGGATTCGATGGCGTCGATACCATCAGGTACACTCGACTGTCCCACTTGCCTTGGGTATTGACGTCATTCTCCTGAGAGATGATGGTCGCACCGAATGTGAAGAACATCTTGCCCTGGTGTTCGACCACAATTGTGTCACCACACTCGTAGAGGGCCTGATACTGTTTCGAGTTGTTTGACGTCTGGACAGTGTCGTTTGTTTTTGTGTGAGATGTCCAGTAAGACCTGTCACGGGTCGCTGCCGAGTCGTTGAATCGTCCCCATACGTCACCGGTCGTAAATTGGTGGTGGTTCACAATCGGGTCAAGCTCACCGCGTTCGATATCAGCCGTGTCAAACGCCTCGGTAGCAAGGTCAGTCACCAGGATATTTTGGTTGACATACAGCTTTGCTGTCGAATCGTTATTGTCCTGGTCACTGCCGTTGAGAACGTTACCGTTGACGTATGTGTATGGTTTGACGTATGGCACTGTTACCTCCGAGCCCTGATGGCGTAGAGCCGATGGTTCTCGACCGACAGAGTGTTAGTGTTAGAGAATACCTTACACTGTAACTCGACCTTTTGTAGGGTTGCAGCTGCCTGATGTAGGTAGACGGTAGAGAATGCGAATGGCTGCCAGTAGATAGGACTGCAAAGAGATGGTGTGAGAACTGAGGTGAGAGCGTCACCCCGTTTCGTGGTGAACGAGTAGCCCCACTCCCCCAGGTTGACAGTGCCGAGGTTTGTCGTCAGCAGCAGCCTGAAGGCGTAGTAGTTTGGCTTGCCGATATTTGCACCGACGTAGTCCCAGTCAGTCGCAACGTCAGATTCACCGACCATACCGCTTGCTTCGAATCGAATGCAATCGTAGATGTCTGGCGTGTAGTTGAGAATTATCTGCGCTGGATTACCACCCTCAGTAATTGTCTGGTATGTCGTGTTGTTGTATTTCGTTTCTACAAAGTTGCTGTTCTCGTACTCTTTGGCCGAGTTCGCAATTGGGTTCTGGAAGTGGCGGTGACTTGCCCATCCACTTGCCGCGTTATCCCCACCGATAATGAGAGAATCGACTGCAAGCTCGTCGTAGGGTGCGTTGAGCTCGGCTGCCGTAGGCTTGTCACCGGGCTGAAAGTTTTTGATTGAAGTAATCAGGGGCATTATCTCACCACGTTTCGAACCCAGAGGTCCGAGGAGAAGATGACAAAGGGCGAACCGTGCGGAGTTCCTGTCGTGGCATAGTCAGAGATTGTCGTAATCCACCGCACGTCAATCTTGATATTTTGTGAACCGCAAGGAATGCTGAAGGGAATCTCGGTGGTGTGGCGCTTGGGAGGAATGAATCCAGTTCGAGCCACGAGGACGTCATTCACGAACACACCCCACTCAGACACCCAGTCATTGCCACGTTCGCCTGAGAAGTTGATACCACCTGATGAGCAGAGAAGTTTGTCGGTGCCGTGCTGCCAGTCGATTGTGGCGCAACCTACGAGCATACCCTCACGAGCATCAAAGTCGAGGTAGTAACTTTCCCAGCCCGAGTTGTAGTTGAGCCTGTTCCATCCTTTTGTCCAGTCATCCTGGAAGAGGTTGATGCTCAAAAGCGGGGTGTAGACGTCGGTGCCACCTTCGAATGAAGATGACTTGCGCTTCCGGTAGAAGCCCTGCGTTGACTTGGGAACGTAGAATCCAGTCGTGCTTCCTGCTATCAGAGTGACTGAGTCGGTCGTTCGCTTCAGGTTTGCATCCGACAGTGAATATGTTGGGAAGTTATTCCCGTTCAGGTCACCGTTGAACTCCTTGACGTATGACTGGAGATTATCGTTGAGATTCTCCGGCTTCACCATCTGGTTCTGCTCTATGGGTATCTGTGTCCACGTTTTCACTGCGGTTGCCCCTTCTGTATGTTGATTCTCTGGTTGAGCGGCAGCTGTTCGACGTCGCTGTAGTGAATATCTACACCAAGAACATGGAACGTGCTCAGTCCGTAGAGAGACCACTTGAAGTGGTCGACCAGACCAGTATTGACATCCCAGCGCAGCCGAACAATTCTTGGCTCCTGAAGGGCCGACGAGTTGACGGTGAAGTAATTCTTCGAGGCGCCGTTGTCAGGACCGAATACCGCGTCTTCCTGGGTGGTGAATAGGAATTCCGACTTCGCCTGTTTCTGTGCGCCAGCATTGTACTCCACGTGTGAATAGTCCTGCTGCCAGGTGAGAGAAATTTGCGTATCACCGTATGCGAGGATGTCAACCTCGACGTTGAAGACTCGGTGCTTGATGGAGTTATCGTCAAAGTCAAGCCAGTCACTCTGCCAGACACACAGTGGCTTGTTGACGTCAGAGATTGTGTAGGTGTAGTTGTTCTGGTCGATGGCTGTGAGGACCCATTTCTTGCCCCACCCTTTCTTGCCACTCCAGACGTGCAGACCGACGAGGTATCCTTCGGGAGCTGGAATGAGAGCGAATGGATTGCCGACCCACTTCGGCTGCGTGCCGATGATGATGTTTCCGTTCGGGTCAGCAGCCAGCGCAGTGAATCCCCAGAGGTATTCTTGTCCCTCTGTGAGCGAGTGTCTGAGAGAGAATTGTCCATTTTCGAGGTGATACACGATACCCCGAGTCGGGTAAGTAAATCCATTCTGGATGTAGTGGACCCAGTACTCGCGTTCCTTGGCGGAATACACCGCCGTCGCTCTCGGTAGGGCTGCCCTGTTGATGAGAGGAATCTCTTTCGACAGGCCGTTGCTTATCTTCTGGACGCTGACTGCCGAGCCACCATCGAGACCGCCAGTGATGGCGTAGATTCCATCGTAGCCGAGGAACATCAGGCCGACACCAGCCACGAGCTTCGCTGTGTTGACTGCCGTCGTTCCAATCTCAGGCGTGAGCTGAGAAACCTGATACATACCACCGTTACCGACTCTCACAATGTCAATGGCACGCTGGCGAAAGACGATGAGGTTGTTGTAGTAGGCTACGAGACCAGTAATTGCGCCACCTGCCGTGTTACCCACATCGAAATAGTCGAATCCACCGAACTGCTCAGGCAGTCCCTGTTTCGAATAGATGATTCGAGTCGGGTTCACGCTACCACCGGCAAGCCAGATGGAACCGTTCCACGCAGCACCGAATGAGTAACCTGACTGGATAGTGGAGGTATCGGCAATCGAAGGTGCCGTGTCCACGAGCTGACCATCAGGAATGATATCAACGTAGAATTCCGAGGTGTTGTCGTTTATCTGGTTGACGAGGTAGTAGACGGCGTCACCGGCTGCCGTTGCTGTGTCCTGGCGCTGGTTCTTTGTCCGATAGAGACGCCGAGCCACGACACCAATCTCAGTCGGACCGATGGGCAGGTGTTTGATGACGACACCGAACTTTTTCTGGGTGGCTGCCGCGTCAGTCTGCCAGGTGATACCTGTTGGCGAGCTGAGGGGTGACTCGGAGCCAGTATCGGTGATGAAAGTCATCTTGTAGTCGAAGTTGTTCGGCTCTTCGTTGGCAGCGTAACCGAGACCGATAGTCGACTTCGAACTGAAATTGGGTGCCGCTACGCCGAGACCGAGCTCCTCAGAACCGTCGAGGTAGTCAGGCTGAATGGTGAGGGGTTCGGGTGAAGGTGTCGGAATTGTGAACCCGAAGTTGCGGACTCGCTCCCGACCATAGAACCACAGGGGTTTGTCGTAGCCATTGATGATGAGCAGGCGGTTGCCATACGGGATGTATTGCGTGCCAGGCTCATTGATTTTAGGAATGTGACGACCCGAGTCAATCTCCACGTAGTCTGAGTAGAAAGCGCCTGTGCCCTGCTTGTTACCCCAGAAGTAGTAGAGTCGACCACCGCTCTCGACAAGGTAGTAGACCTGCTCAGTGTTCTGCTTCGACCAGACAAAGAGAGAATCAACCTTGTCGACAAACAGGTCTTCAATGACAGACGTCGGACTGGGAATGGTCACTTCGCCTGGATTGAAGTAGTCACCGCCCGGGTCCCACCAGGGCTCGATACCACGGTCAAAGAGCCAGCCACCGCCGCGGGGGTCAACTCGAGCAGCCGTAACGTCATCGGCGGCGTTGGGAGTGGGCGCCTTCCAGCGCTGTTCGATACCCGCCAGGTTTTCGAATGTGACTTTCTTCTTAGCGAGCATCAGCTCAGTCTCCGCAGTGACTGGTAGTCGTAGGGTGCAAAGCCCTCGGTGGCTCCGATGTTGAATCTACCGCGAACAATCGAAGAGTCGATATGGTCGCAGTATCTCTTCTCGAGCTTCTTTACGTCGTCAGTAATCCTGCGACGGTATGTGTCCGACATTGACAGGTTGCCGAGCTTCAGGTAGACCTCTTCGAGAGCCTTGTAGACGACAAGCTGGTGGAATTCATACGGCATCTCAGGGGTGTCCGTTCCCTCGGCAAGTAGGGGCGGCTTGTAGACGTATCGCATCTCGCCAATCCGCAGGAAGTCCTGAGGAACCTTGCTGTAGCTCACACCGGCCGCCTGTTGGGTAACCGTCACATCCCAGGCGTCGACTCGAGGATAGGGACGAATCCTCAGGTGCTGACCGTCAATCTCGATGTAGCGCTTGTTGCCCGGGTCAATCTGGTTGAAGAAGTTGATGGTCACCGAGCCAGCGGTATCGAGGGCAATGACGTCCTGGAGATATGTCGTCGTGTTACGTGTCGTGCCACCCTGGTTGAAGAACTTCCAGGCCGGCAGACCGAGGCGCTGACCAGTCGTCCGGTTGAAGTTTGCGTTCCAGAAGACAACCTTGCGCATTCCCTCGTACTGTGTCGGTTGCGTGTCAAACGTCTGGAACGAATCGGCGACAATGGTCTGGTCATCCCACGATACGAAACCAATGGTGAGTGCAAAGCTCGCGCCCTGAGTGCCAGTGAACTGGACGGTCTCTGGCTGTGAGAGGGCTCCGAGCTGACCATCGGCGGTGAGGAACGCCCAGCAGACTTCCAGGTAAGAGTTTGTCGGGAAGCCGTTGAGGTCTTCGCGACCGACGACGGTTGTCTTCAGCTTCTCGGCTGGGGGAACGAATGACGGGGGAGTCCAGACAAAGGCTTCGGCATATGCGGCCTTGTAGTCTGTTCGAAGGTTGAGCTCCTCGTCACGTCTCGGCAGAATGGCACGCAACTTTCCGTAGGGCGGCAGGGCCCCGGAACCGACGTTAGAGGGATTGTCCCTATGCGAGAGGGCGAGGAGCTCGAGGCAGTTTTGGGGCAACTTGTAATACCGCTTCTTGATAACCCAGTCGACTGAGTCGGTATTTGTTGTCCCCACAAAGGGTTTGTCCAGGAGAATTTCCTGGTTGCTGACGACCTTCGAGATGGTGTACTCGAGGTTGTCAAGGTCGAAGATGGTGCCCTCCCAGTCCTGGGCTGTGAGCCGGTCAATGGGGGCGCTGAACTGGACTTGCCGGGAACCCTTCGCAACGTTGGCGTTTACTGAGGTTGCGGGCGCAATGACATCGCGAGTGGGCAGGATGTCTGGAAGGAACTCGAACTGTGACAATTTCTGGCTGAAGACCCAGCGCTTCATAGTCCAGATATTGAGATATGCCTCGTTGAGCAGGTGGTCGACCTGGTCATTGAAGCCCTGCAATTCAGGGGAGTAATCAAGGTGGTTCTTGATTCGTTCGCGTAGTGCTGTGAGGTTCATCGTTTCTCCCCTTCTAAGTATTCAACAAGACACAAAGGGGCCCCCGCTCCGAAAAGCGAGGACCCCCGTTAGTCAATCTCAGGCGAACTGAGAGTAGACCCACACGTCAGCCAGACCACCAGCAGCCGCCTCGAGGGAGACACCGCAGGGAGCCGCAGTGTCAGCCGCCGCGAGGGCGTTGGCGATACCCGCACCGGTGTTGTCAACCACGAGGGCGACACCAGCCGCGGCAACGGCGTTATCGACCTTCGCGTTCTCGGCATAACCCGAGGTGACCACGAAGACCTTGCTGCCGTTTGTCAGCGAGCCATCGGTCTCAGCCGAGCCGATGCAGACGCCGCAGGTGAGGGGGTTACCGGTCGCCGTACCAGCCGAAGCCGCCACGACGGTGAGGACGCGAGCCGCACCGGTCTTGGAGGTGTCGAACTGGACCCAGTCACCGACAGCCACGGTGCCACCGGTGAGGAAGACCTCAACGGTCCGACGGTTCGAAACGTCGGGGGTAGCAACCGAGGTGTAGGAACCCGGCGAGCCAGAGATGTTGCTGATGAACGCTGTTGCGTCAAGCTTCTGGAGCAGATTTGAGGTAGCCATTGTGTTTTCTCCTTTGTGTCCTTAGTTATCAGCTTTCGGCATCGAAGAGAAGACCCTGGCCGCCGAGGAAGTCGGCAATGAGCTGAGCCTTCACGTACAGCTGAGCGGCGCGAGCGGTCGTGCCGGAGATGTACTCGAAGGGGCTCACAGCGAAGTCCGCGTCGGAGTGGAAGACGAGCTTGATGCCGTCGTAGTTCAGCAGGTAAGCGGAGTAGAAACCCGCGCCGGCCGAAGAGGAGTTAGCCGCGAAGCCCATGATGGGGTCCGCTTCAACAATGGCACCGGCCCACGCGAGAGCCAGGCGGCCGCCGTCGAGGGTCTTCTCGTCGACGTAGCGCTCCTGGGCGCGGAGGCTCTCGCGGTAGAGCGAGAAGCACTTCTGGCTCATGATGACGTGCTTGATGTCGCCCATGGGAGCAACAGTCGAAGCCGCGACACCGAGCTCGGTCAGACCACGGAGACCGTTGGTCGCGAAAGCGCCGGCCACGTCAAAGAACTGGTTCTGCCAGCCGCTGACGGGGAAGGTGACCTTCGAGATACCACCGACGACGTTCGTCTGGGCCGCGGGAAGCTCGGGCTCGATGAAGCCGGTGCCGCCGGCGGTGTCGCCGTTGAGGGTGTTGAGCGCGGTGAGGACCGTGCTGTTACCCTGCAGCATCTGCTTGTTCATCTCACGACGAAGCATGCCCATGACGGAGCGCATACGGGCTTCGACAATCTTCACGATGGCCTTGTCACCCGAGTTCTCCAGCTCTTCCTTCTTGGTGACCACGATGGGCGCGGTGAAGTCGCACCAGTCGTAGACCGCAGGACGCAGGATATCGTTGACGGCGAGCGAGACGGGCTCGTAGCCGGTGGCGAGCTGGGTGATGGAGCTGTGCTCAGCGAGCGCAAGGGGACGCTGGATTTTGATACCGCCATCCTCGGTCTCGACACCGCCGTTCTTGCGGATACCGTCGAGGAGGGCTACCTTCTTGTAGAGTTCGTCAACCTCTCCGTCCCTGATGCTGTACAGGGTCGAGGAGAGCAGGTCATTGCTGATTGCCATTTTCGTTTCCTCTCAGTTAGAGTTCTAACACACGCGATTTTTGGATTATCCGCCCGATGCGGGTTCCAGGTTTGCTCTCCTCCACCAATTTGGCACGGTGTCCGTGAGGGTCGTATCCTGGGCTGGGAAAGGTTGCGCCCGTAACTTTATGTATCTATTTGTCATCAAGTGTTATCTACGTCCGGCATCGGTAGAGTTCTTGTGATACTGGTAGGCGTCCCAGGCCGACTTGAACTTGGGAGTGCCCTTCGGTGTCACGGTGGAACCTCCACCAGATTTCGAGAGAGTAGCAGCACGGGATGACTTCTGCTCGGAGATTCGCTTGCGCTCCTCAGCGAGCTTCGTTGCGTCAATTTTCGCCTTCACAATGTAGAAGGCGTCCTCGAGTTTCAATTCCGGACGCTCTTGCAGCATCTGGAGGATGGGACCCCTAAACTCGGGCTGTGTGAGCTCAGGATTCTCGGCCTTGAAACGCTCGAGGGCAAACTTACGCTGCTCAGCCTGGACTTGCTCCTGGGCCGGCTTCAGCATTTCCTGAAGCATGAGCGTAGCCTGCCGCTTGATTTCGTTCTTCATACCGTCTGGGTCGAAAAGGTCGTACTCGGCCTGGGTATCGACATCCTTCACCATCTTGGCGAGCGGACCGTCAATGACACCAGCCTTTGTGTTGACAATTTCCTCTCTGAGACGCTCAATCTCTTTCCTCTCAGCCGAGAGAGCCTGGGTCTTGCGGCTGTAGTCAGCTCGCAGGTTGGCGATGTGCTTCCTAACGTCCTCAGGGACGTGCTGCATCCAATGTGCAAGGGGTTTCATCCCCTTGTGCTGGGCATCGTCCTTGAATTCTGGGAAGTCACCTTCATTGAGTTTGATAATCTCTTCGATGGTGAGGTCCAACTCATCAGAGGTGGGTGTCTCGGTCTGGACATTGTCTGTCTGGACCGAGGTATCGTCAGCGACGGTCTCGGTGTTATCGTACATCTTTTCTCCTCAGTAGTAGGTAGCCCATTCCCAGCGAAATTGCAATGAGAATGAGCGGGGTCATCACATACGTGACGCCATCAGGGAGTCAGCAGCCTCGGCAGCCATTTCTGGCATTGGAGTCCGCTCCTCATCAACCTTAGCCTCGGGCATCGGACCAGGTTCCTTCAGGAAGCGCTTGAAGTCCTTGTTCTTTGCCAGGGCATCAATTTTCGCAGCGAGCAGCATGAGACCGCGGTCGTCAGTGACACCGTCAAGGCTCAGTGTCATTTGGGGGTCGACGGCCTCGGCAGAGACAGCGTCATCGACAGCAGCGATGAACATCGCCAGGACGCGAGTCAAATCGGTAGGAAGCTGGGTCATAGGCTCTTTGAGAGCCGGGTAGTCAGGAGTCTGACCGAAGAGGGGCAGGAGAGCGTTAGCAGCCTTGACGAGCGGCATGAGACCCTTGGGCGAGAACTTGCCCTTCGGAGTCATTTCCTCGTACATACCCTCTTCAGAATCCTCGGCCTCAGCAGCCATACCAGCCATCGGGCCCTTGCCCTCGTTCTCCATCTCGACCTCGACCTCAACTTTCGGCATTTTCATTTCAGACTCCTTTCAGTGGTTGTGTGTAGGTTTCATCGACGGTGCCATCGAGACATTCTTTGGCAGTCCAAGTAGCAGCCACGGCGTCCTCTGGAGACATAGTCTTCAGATTCTCCTTGTATTTATTCGTGTACTGCTCCTGCTTGTCCCAGTGATTGGCTAGCTTCTCCTGGGTATCTTCGATGAAGTGACGACCGAGGTCGGACTCTGGAATGAAACCGCGAGAGCGCATGATTTTCGCTTCCTCGCTCTTGTTTGCCACGTTCCTGCCGAGCGCAGCCGAGTACACCCCACAGTTATCCATACCGTTTGTCCACCCAGCGTGCCAGAGGCCAGCCGTCTTTGCTGGGAGGGAAATGAGCCGGATACCGTAGGCGCCATTTGCGAGCTCAATCTTCTGTGGAATCTCGCGACCGGGCTTGAAGAACTTCTCAATCTTACCGATGGCGGCACCCTCGGCGGTGTAGACCTGATAGTCGTGAAGCGGCAAATCAGCCTCCCCTTGAAATTCTGTTCGCTACCTGAGCAGCGCTGTTGATTTGTTCTGTCGGACCCGACTCCAGGCGCTGGGCAGCAGCCGAAGTGGGGGCTCTCACACCACCGCCGGGTTCTGCACCCTGCATCATTGCGTTTGCAGCCGCCTCGACGAAACTCCTGGGCAGTTCGTAGGCCCGAACAATTTCCTCGAGAAGGAGGGGACTCGGCACACCCAGCGACTGGAGGGTCGGCAGGAGGGCGACGAGGTTCTGCTTCTTGAGGGCATCGGCGAGCGGTTGGCTGCCCTGGTCGAGAGCGATAATCTTGAACTGGGCATCGAGGTCTTCAGGAGTGACGACCACCGCCTTGCCGCCTGCCTCGACAATTGCCTTCTGACCCTCATCGGCGAGGAGGTAGATGTAGCGGAGGTAGATGAGGGAGATGTGCTCGATGAGGGCGTCACGCTCTCTCGCAAGCTTGCCCATTTCCGAGGCGGCATAGGAAGCGATGGCCGTAATCTCAGTGGCCGAGGCCTTTGTCGGCTGACCGGCAAATGACTGGATGACAGAGCCCTTCGTCAGGTCCTGTTCGAGGTAGGCCGAGTAGCGGTCGAAGTTAGTGCTGATGGGAGTGATGGGTACCTCGCGGAGGATACCATCGAGAGAGTCGTTATCGACCGCAATCATCGCACCGTCGACACCAGCAGTTATCTTTGCCAGCGCCTCCTCGTCCATCGTCCCTTCCTTGTAGATGTACTGGCGGGAGTCACGGCGGACCGAGTTTGCCCAGTAAGTCCGGAGGATATTCTTTTCGTAGAGTTGGTCGTAGACTCGACCCATCGCCGAGATGCCCTCCATCGGAGAGTCCGGGATGCGCGAGTAGTAGAGGAGGGCAATTGGCGGGATGGGACGCTCATCGCAGGTTCGCAGGGGAATCTGTGCCCTCTCTAGTAGCTCTTCACCATTTTGCCACTGTGGCGTCCAGAAGTAAACCTCGTCCTGTAACATGTCGTAAAGTTCGACAACCTGGACGTAGAGGTAGGAGTCTGGGAGGTCATCAATCGATTGCCGCGCCTGACCATCGTATCGTGGCATTGCATTTGATGGACCGTACTTGTCGAAATAGTCAAGCTTGGGGATAGCCGTGAATTTCTTCTGGCCAAAGCGCTCCTTCGCGGCATCTACGGTCAGGAAGTATGTGTGACCGATGTAGCGCTGCTGAAGGGGAGAGCCGGCATCCCGGTCGACAATGACCTCCCAAGGTGGAACGGCAACTGTCTCAGCCTTGTCAAGCATCTGCTCGCTTGTCTGAGGGATGAGTTTCAGCGCCGCATAATCGTAGATGAGGGCGAGACGCGAGGCATTCTCAATCTGCTCACGTTTCTTGAAGAGCCACCGGTTGATGACGGCCTGGGCAGCTTCCGGGTTACCGGGCGCACCGTCATAGACGTTTGCCGCGACATCCTTGCCGACGACAACCGCAGGAGCCCGGGTAAAGAGGCTCGCGATGTAGCTCTCGATGTAAGAGTAACCGTCAGGGGTCTCGACACGAATCATCGAGGCGTCGTAGTCGAGCGTCCGCCAGAATTTGGTCTCATAGACGTCGCGATATTTCTTCATCTCAGACGACTTCTGTTGCCAGTAGTCCTGGTGTTCGCTGAAGATGATACGGATGAGCTTGACGATATCGGACTTGTTCATTAGGCGTATCTCCTGGTCGGGCCACAGGCCGCACCGTGATTCATCACTATCTTATCTATCTTCCTCTGCTTTATCCAGTCAGGCATAATCATAACCTCTGGCAGCTTCACTTTCTCGAGCGCTACCGTGGCGAGAGCAAAGGCCATTGCCGAGTCGCTGTGACCCTCGGAGTCCTTTGGGAATTCGATGTTGCCCCTCTCGGAAACGGTAAGGGCGCGGAGCTCGTCGTAGGTGAGCTTGTCGATGTGACGGACGACGCCGGTCTGGATAGACTCCTTCAGCTTCTCAAAGGCAAGGGCTTTTGTCTTGCCGCTCGTGTGCCAGTCCTTACCGTCAGGTCCCTTGTAGAAGCGACCCCAGCCCTCGTGACGCATTTGGTTGAGGGTAACGCCACCGAAGTTGTTCGACTCGACAAGGACAATGGCGTCGTTGTAGTCAGTCGCGATATCGATAATCTGCTCTGAGAGGGTCGTGGGTTCCGTCGTGTTGCTGCGCCAGACGGCAACGGGAGAGCCCGTGAGCTTTGACAGGACAAAGATGACGGAGTAGTCCTTGCCGACGCCGGCCGAGACGTCGACACCAATTGCATAGGCGTCACGGTCATCGGGCTTGTCAAACACACACCAGTGGGGATTGTCGATGGACAGGACCTCGACATCCTCGAAGTCACCCTCCTGGAAATAGGTCGCACCGGCAACGGTGTATGCCTCTTCAGGACTGACAGGATATTCGCGACGAAACTTCTGGTAGCCGAGCTGACCGACGGTGCGGCGACGCCACAGGAGCTGGGACTCATCGAGCTCCCACTGCTCCATCAGGTCTTCCTCTTCCTCTTTCCAGCTGAGGGGAATGGGCTCGCCATCCTCGTCGAGAGGGACAGGAATCCGATACTCGGCGTGCTTCCACCACGGGAAGAACAGGCGTTTCCAGGGGGCCTCGCCCCTCTCGGCCCGCATCCACTCCTTGTGGAGACCGTCGCCCCAGTGGTTTGCCGTCGACTCGATGACCATCTTGCCGCCGTTGAGGGCGGCGATGGCCGTTGCTTTCAGCTCTTCAGGATTCTCGGCAAAGGCAAACTCTGAGATGTGGAGGGCGTTGCAGGAGAAGGAGCGGAGACCGCCCTTGCCCTCGGCAGAGACGGCAATGATACCTGCCCCTGTGTCAGCGAAACGAAGCTCACCACCGTTATCCAGAGAGATAGGTCGCTGAAGGGCGGTCGGCAGGTTGTCGTGCATCCGCTTGATGATGCTCAGGAGGTGTTTTGCCGAGCCCGCCTTGTGAGACATCGTGGCGAGGGTGAGGGGCTCGCGGGAGACATACGCCTTCCAGAACATCCAGGCGCAGATGACGGTTGACGAGCCAATCTGACGACCCTTCAGGATGAGAACGTCACCATCTTCCTCGAGCGACTTCACAATTTCTACCTGCTCATCATTCGGGACGAGAGGGACGCGCTTGCCCTTCTTGTCGACAATCTGCAGGCGGGAAATGAACTCGAGCGGCTGGGAGAGGACAGGCGCCCACGGCCCCTTCAGGAGCTTCGACAGGGGTGTCCCACTGGCGCGACCCTTAGTTGGACCTGGCACTAGCCCACCCGCCAGGCGTGTAGCAACGCGTTACGCATCAGTCCCACTGTGCAGTGTGACAACGCTGTCATTCGGCTTCCTCTTCCCCGTCGTCATCGTCCTCGACAACCTGGAGATTCGGAGGCGAGCCCCAGTTGCCCCAGTCTTCGCTCGACTCCTCGACAGGCCGCTCCTTGCGAATCCGCTCGAGGTTGATGAGAGAGTTGACGAAGCCCACGATTTCGCGACCTGAGAAGGTGCGGCCCTTCGGGGGCACGCCCTTGCGAATCTCTTCCTCGGTGAGCTTCAGGAATGACCAGACGTAGCCCTCGACATCGCGCTTGCGATAGGCTCGGCGCATGACAAGGTCCACAGTTTCACGGCGTGGCATCGTTCCTCCATTGCAGATAACTATCCACATCGTTCCTTGTTGTGAACAGCGTTTGCATGCTGCACAGGCGGGCCCGAATGTAGGGACCCGATTCCCGCGCCGCTCCCGGGAAATTTTTTGGACTGTGTCTGGGTGGAGTGATGGTGGCTCGGGTTTTCTGGAGGGCGGTTGGATAGTCGAGGGTGTTACACTTAGTGAATGGGATTCATAATGTGAAGGCCCTTGTAAATTCGTGTAATCGCGCAATATGACAAACCATTACAACTCGCGCCCACCGCCCCCTCAGACTCTCGTGTAATCGTTTGTCACAAGTCCCCCGTCCTCTCTCCCTCGACAAAGACACAAACACTCCCAGTACCCGGGCAACATACAGTATCGCAAACATACTTAGTATCTTTGACCGACTTTGCCATAGGGCTGATGAACAATAAGCTATCCGAGAATACTATTTCGATGGTTAGTTTATTCTAAGTTTATCCTAACCATTGGAGTGATAGGTTATGCAGAAGGGTAGCAAGCACAGTGCGGATACTAAGAATCTTATCTCAGAGAGACTGAAGAGAGCGTGGTCTGCAGCACAATCGAACCCCGTGAAGGAGACGACAGTCTCCCCTACGGATATCGATGAGATTGCAGTGGTCGAATGGCTAAAGGGACTGAATGACAGCGAGTTTCTGCGATTCGTGAGGGCACACGTTGTCCCCCGAGTGCGTCATGGAGAAGAGTGAGAAGAACTTGCAAATAACCCCTGTTCATCGGGCACTCGCCGAATTACAAGACTCTGTAATCCCCAGCACACGGAGCCACCAATGGTCCACCTTGACAAGGGTATCGAGACGGTCATCCTCACGGTCTTGTACATCCTCATCTGTCTGCCATTCTTAGCCCTTGCACTGCATGTGACCGCGACCCTGCCTGTCGTGTGTGATGCGATTGTCACTGGCTACGAGACCCTGTGCGTCTTGTGGGATGAGCGGGGCAATCTGATGTGAGATGTACACGCGAGTGATGCGAGATTTGAGTAGGTGACAAAAATTGTCAATGGACAGTGACAAAAATTGTCAACGGGCGGAGCTACGTCTCCCTCGACATCTCAGTCAACATTTCATAATCCAATCAACAATGTGGGGGACTGACGTCCCCCCTTTTGTGTACGGATGTGTGGGGCATCAGGGAACAGTCTGCGGGGAACATACGAGCTCCCAACCGTCATCGTCGGTCCAGACTACGAGTGTTGCAAACTCTCCATCTATGAGTACTGGCTTGAAGTGCATCGAGCCGCTGAGGGGTAGACCTTGTGCTCCTATGCTCGTCCCTGCTCTTGACGTGAGTAGAGTCTTCTTTGGCTCCCATCCTCCCATTGCTACTTCAGGTGGTAGTACGAGTATGAGAGTCTCTTCCTGAGCTGGGAGCCATTGGATATTGCGCTCCTTCAGCCTCACGATGGACCCGGGCACGAGCTCCGAGAAGTGGTGGAACTTTTTATTTTGGCCGCCCTCGCTCGAGTCTCCATCGGTGTGAACAGTCGGGTTCCCTCTGTCCTCACCGTTTATCTTATGGGACCCTCCCATTGGCGTGATGATAGAATCATTTGCCCGTTTCATTCCTGCTCTCCTGTGTCATCCTGTGTTATCCGAGGGATGGGGGAGTCACCTTCCCACCATACAGTCTCTCCTCTCCGGTACACCTTCGGTGGTGGACCCTTCGTGAAGTGACTGTCCTCGAGAGTGTAGTAGTTGTTGGGCAGCAGGAGGAATCCGCCACCGCAGTCCTGCAGTAGAGCGAGTGGCTTGTGCTCCTGCGGGTGGACCGACCAGGGACCCGACCAGTCAATCACGATACCTGTGTGACGGCACTCGCCGATGTAGCAGCGGGCCTTCAGTCCCTCCAGGTATGGTAGGTGAGAAACGTGTGGCTCGTCGCCCATGCAACCCCAGGGCTGGCGTCTGGAGTCTGGCATCGGGGGTCTCTCGGTGCCGAGGGCGATGAGAGGGATACCTGACCAGTGAGCGCCCGTCTCC
>Ga0208783_10000312_pt1 | contig 30255 bp, 34 predicted proteins | sample DEB19_08_DNA_2_FD_184529 | JGI IMG/M metagenome (GOLD analysis project Ga0208783, IMG submission 184529) | Aqueous microbial communities from the Delaware River and Bay under freshwater to marine salinity gradient to study organic matter... | ecosystem: Environmental > Aquatic > Marine >...
GGACGAGCCGCCTGCGCTTAAAGTCGCTGGCAAGAAGTCTTAATCCGACCTATGTGTGAGAGAGAAACCCGCGCCTAGTAAGCGCGGGTTTCTACCATGTGGTACGCAGCGACACCGCACTTCATCGCGTACGTCATGATCCCTATTATCAGGAATACTCGAGCGATCAGCAGTAGCTTCTCGAAGTCGTCGGGGCGGAGCATCATGACCAGGATAACTCGATGTATCCGTTGCCGCCTGTACTGCCGCCGCCTCCGTTAGCTGGCGCATAGTAGAATGGCGGGAAGCCTGTGTACACGATGCCGGAGCCTCCTCCGCCGCCCGCGCCGCCCGCGCCTATGGATACTGGAACCGATGACCCAACAGTAGGTCCAGGCCCTCCAGAGATAGGGTTGGTGAACGTTCCAGAGTCTTTTCCTCCAGCTCCACCGGAACCGCCGGATGGATATCCTGCGTAGCCAGCCGCGCCTCCTGAGCCACCTGCGGGAGAGCCATCTGAAGCTGGACCACCCGCGGTGCCACTACCCCCGGGATAGCCACCCGTTCCGCCAGAAGCTGCCTTGTAGAAACCATTGCCTGGAACACCAAACGAGGACGGTCCACCTGTTACGCCCGCCCCTCCTCCGCTGGTGTTGCTGGACCCTCCGCCGCCTCCGCCTCCCCCCGCACGGACTGTGACAGAGAGGATGCTATACAGGGGAACAGTCCAGGAAGTTGTTCCATATGGTAAGGTCGTTGATCCCGGCGTAACGGGAGTGTTTGATCTCTTGCTGTAGAACTGGTTCATCCCCAGATTAGTGCTGGTGAAGTATCCTGTAGCCGTGTTGTCCTGCCACCACTGGACGCCCCTGTACGCAGCAAGGTTAGTTCCGAGACCGAACTCCTGGTTGATGGAGTTTGATCCAGATCCGCCGAGGGTGAGTGTACCAGAGGCGGGTAGCGTCATCCTTGCTCCTCCAGATACTCGATCCGCTTCTTCAGGTCATTCACGGCGTTGATCAGCACGGCGATGAGGTTCCCGTAAGCTACGTGGAGGAAGCCATCTTCGCCTTCTTTGACGACCTCGGGGAACACGCTCTGGACTTCCTGTGCAATCACACCAATGCACTCCTGGTCGTCCTTCTTGCTCTTGAATGTTACGCCTCTGAGGAGAGCTAGTTTCTCCAGTGCGTCATCGAGAGTTGCGATGTCGTACTTCAGACGCTCGTCGGATGTGTTGTAGGCAGTCACGTTGGATGACGAGAAGAAGTTACCCGAGGTGTAGACATTGCCGCCGGACACGTAGAGCTGCGTCGTCCCGACTGTGAGTCCGTTCGATGGGAGCGCCAGGTTACCAACCATAGTGTCGCCGGACTTCTTCACGAGGTCGGTTGTCGCGCTGAATACTTCGACCGATGCGCCTGACACGACGGCGTAGACCGTGTCAGCGTATCCCGACAGGATCGTCGTCCCTGTTGCGCCTCCTCCGTCGCTCTTCACCAAGAGAGTAGAGTTCGTCGAGTTCTTCACGACCCACGAGCCAGTAACAGCGTTCGGGAGGAACACTGTCCTGGTAGTCCCAGGCGATCCTTCTACCGAGATCACCAAGTTCTGCGCCTGTGTTGCGGTAAGCGTCGCGTTCCCGGATGCAACGTTGACAGTGACCAGTCCGCCCAGGGAAGTGTTCAGCGTGTCAAAGTTAGCATTGAGCGGCGTGTTCCACGCTGTGGAGTTAAACGCCGGCGTTGCGAGGTTACTCTTGGAAGTCATTTGCTAATCCTCAGATGTGCTGGTTGGCAACGCGGAGGGCGTGAACGACATGCTCGTCAGGAGTGCCAAGGATGTCCTTGGTTCCGTCCTGGATCTTCCTCCGAGATCGCTTCACCATCTGCATCAGCGTATCGGCCGTCACGGGAATGCGTCCACCAGAAGCTCGGGCAACCGCCCGGGGACCAATATCCTCGTCCTTCGGTCGCTGGGGGACGAGCTCCTTCGACTTTACCGCGAGTGCTGTCATCGCAGAGTCAGCCTTCCGGAGGGCGTCCATCGCCTTCGGCGTCTGGGAGATCAGCCTGATCGCCTCGTCCCGGATCGCAGGATCATCGGAGACCAGCTTCGTTGCCAGGTCGACTGCGGACTTCTCGCCGATCTTCAAGGCGCGCTCTGCGAGGAAGCCCGCGATCATACCCTTAGCAGCAGACTTCGCAATCTCGTAAGGGTCCATCCCCTTCTCGCTGTACCCAGTCCATGCTCCGCCGACGCCTCCTACCAAGACGCCGCCGTGGTGCTCCGCAAAGTTCTTGGCCTTTGCAATGAAGTTTGCCGCCGTGTCGGAGCCACCCAGGGCGGACAGCGACTTGTTCATGAGCTCTTCGCGGGTCAAGAACGCCTCAAGCTGGTCCGCCTTGTCCTTCCCGAGGATGGCTACGTCCTTCTTTTTCTGAGCAGCGCCTCGACCCATACCGGAGATGTCACGCTTCTCGGTAGGAGCCATGAACTTCTGGATGCGCTCCATCATGTAGCTGTGCTGGGCGTGCTCGAGCTCTTCGGGAGTGAACTTCCCGATTGCCTTCACGCCCTGGTTGATCACGTCAGCCTTTGTGGCTCCCGCAAACTTCTGACCAAACCGGAACGAGCTCTCTTCACCGAGGTATCGAGCAGCCCCGGATCGAGCTACTTCATACTCTGGAACTGCTATGTCCAGCTCCTTCGTAAGGTTGTTGGTAACCGACGTACCGAGGCGCACTGTGTTGGGATCGCCGCGGCTCGTCGCAGTCGGCTCAGCGGCTCTGATCTTGCCGTCAATATTCTTCTTTATGGAGTTCCATAGTTCCAAAGAAGGTTTCTCGCCAGGTTTAAGGACGAGGTTCCCCGCCTTGTCTACCGTGAAGGGATTAACGATCTCCGCCACGCCCTTCCCTATCCGGTCGGCGTTGACCTCCTCGATCGCGTCGGGGAGGACCTTCTTGATCCAGGGATGCTTAGAGATAGCTTCTAGCTTGGGCGTCCAGACGCCGCCAGCTCCCGCGGTGAAGGCCGCATCGTAGGCAGGGGTATTGACTGCTCGGGAGGCGTCCTTGATGCCCTTCAGGACATCGGGATCGGACAAGTTCTTGCCCGTCAACTTCTCCGCAAAGTCATACAGTCGTCCCTGCTGACCCTTTGCTCTCTCCTGGAGAGTACCGAGGAGGATGTCCCGCGCCTCCATGCTTGTCTGCAGCGCAGTCTTGGCTTCTCTCTTCAGCGGAGCGCCGCCTATGTCGATTGGGAAGACAGGCTGGCCAGAAGCTTCAGCCTCAGCAACCTGGGCTGGCGTCAGGCGGCCTTCGGAAACGCCCTTAGACGCCTCCATAGCGCGCTCAAAAGTCTCCTGGGCTGTAGACTTACCCCGAGCTTTTTGGACGATGTCAGCAGCCTTCTTTGCCCCCATACCGAGCACATCTACAACAGCCGGAATAGCTGCTCCGCCGATGCCGCCAATCAGGGCTTCCTCTTTGGCTTTCTGAAACCGCTCGCCAATGTCGCCTTCGCTGGTCAGTCCTGACGCTGCGCCGTAGCCTGCGCCTACTGAGCCCATACCCAGTGCACGAGATGCCGCACCACCGACCAAAGGCTCAGCTGCACGAGCAACTGCGCCAGCTGGCCTAGCCAGTGGTAGAGCCAGCGCACCAGCCAGCTCACCGCCGTACGTGGTGACAGGGTATTCCTTCTCAGCGCCGCGCTCAATCTCGGCCTGCCTAGCTCGCTCTTCAGCAAAAGGAACGCCCTTGATAGTAGAAGTAATCAGAGCCCCAACATCCGCCGATCCGGGAACTGCTCGGGCAACACCGCGAGCTGCTAGTAACGGATATTTCACCGCTGCGGGATACTTTTCGAGAGCCTCGAGGGACTTTGGAGGAGGTTCCCTCCCCGCCTCGAGGAACTCATTTTCAGTTAAGGTATTCTTCCCAGAAGGAGAGGCAAGTCCCAGAAACTCTTCGTCGGTCATCATTGTTTTGGACCTCCGATGATGTCCCAGCTAGTCCCGTTCCACCGTCCTGTCACACCCTGATCGTTGGTGTAGGTATAACCCTTCTCGCGCTTCTCTGCAGGAAGGAGCGGAGCGCCTCGGGCCCCGACTCTCATCTCTGCTTCTCTTGCGTACCTGCCAAGAGGATTCTTCTCAACCCACTCAGTCTCAAAGTCTCCCAGATCGCTAGGGGAGTACTTATCTGGGTTAGCTCTTCGCCAGGCCCTGTAGTCCTTATAGTGTTGGTCTTCGTAGTCAAGGAGCCCCTTCGCCTGCCCAATTAGAGCTGCGTTTGCTCCCGGCTGAAGCTCGGGATTAGCGTTAGCCTTAGTCAGACCTGTGATCTCACTGACCAGGATCTTGCCGCCCATCGCCTTGACTTGGTCGAAGATGTTTGCAGTTGAGTTCTTGATGAACTTCTGGAACTCTTCGGGGTTAGCCGTCGCTGTGCTCGGGACTTCGAAGCCAAGAGACCTCAGAGCAGCAACAGCTTCTGCTTTGCGCTCGGCAAACTTGCCAGTCTCCAGGACTCGAAGACTGTCAATAAGGGCGTCCATGCGCTCCTTAGCGATCTGGCGCTGTCTATATTGGTCGACCATCGCGTTCTCGTCCTTGCGGACCTCGTCGATCTGAGCCTCTACCGACGCAGGTTGCTTGGAGATGATCGCGCCAGGAGGTGTTCCAGCTCCTGGAGCAGCTCCGGCCATTGCGCCCAGATCCTTTCTTGCGACCTTAAGGACTGGTCCCCCCGGCTTCGGCTGGACTTCGACAAGCTCTAGTCCGGACTTAACCTCTTCCGCCTGCTGCTGTTCCTTCTTCTTGGACTCAAGCGCCCCAGGGATCGGGACCATCTGGCCTCCCTTGAGAACAGAACCACCCTTGAGGATGTCTGAGGCAGCGCTCCTGAACTTCAGCGCTTGGTCATTCAGCATCTTCGACCACTCAGGGAAATCCTGAGCGGCAACAGACGCCTTCCTCTCGGCCTCTTGCGCCATGCCAAGGAGCTTCGACGGGTTCATCATCGGATCTACATCAGCCCAAAAATCTTCTTTTGGAGCTAAAGACGCGGATGCTGATGCTGGCTGCTGGCCCAAATCTTTTGGTCTGGGCTCTGGCATGGGAGTGGGAGTTCCCGAGGGCGTTACAGGAAATTCGGGCTGAACGTCTATTGGAGCTCCAGACGCAGGAGCAGAAGGAGCAGATGTATCGTACACCTTCCCAGCTGTCTTAGCCAGTTCCTGCAAGGCGCGCATCTTGCGGGCGGCTTCCTGCTCTTTGATCTTGAGCTCGCGCTCAGTAAGTGGGATGCCCGCCTCGGCAACTGCCGTCTTTCGAGCCTCAAGTCCGAGCTGCTGCGCGGCCTTCTCCCGCTCAAACTGCTGCTGGGCGAGTTCGGCGTAAGCCTTCGCGCCGCCACCAACGCCTTGGAGGATCGATGGAGCAAGAAACCGGCTTCCCGATGACGCCATCGTTCCGAGGCCTGCCAGGAGGGGAACGATGAACCTCTCGCTGGTCAGGAAGTCTGCGGCCTTCTCGCCAACGCCTTCGGGCCTAGTGCCACGGAGGAAGCCACTGAGACCAGACGGAGCTTCATCAGGAGAAGCATCCTTCATAGACGCGGACCACTTACGAGCACTGGGAGGTAAGTTCTCGAGGACGCTGGACGCGTCACCTAGACCAGCGAGGCGCCTAAGCTCCTCGTTCCGGTTGGACCAAGACTTAGCGTATTGCCCGTACTTCCCAGGATCGGACGCCACCAGGTTCGAGAGAAACTTCTCCCTGGCAGCCATGAAGCTGCTTGGGTCTGTTCCGGCAATCTCGAGGAGCTGCTTTGCCCGGCGAGGACCAGCCATGACAGCAGTGTCATAGGCCATCTCTCGAACGTCGCTGGGCAGCTTGTCCGCGCCGATGCCCTCCCAGTATTCCTTCCGGTAGATGTCCTTTGCCTGAGACGGCGTGATCTTTCGGACGTCAAGACCTGGGTGCGCGGCTTGGTTGATGCCGTACATCGATGGTCCCTTGCCCGCGTCGTTCGGGTTCAGGCCTCCCTCAAACTTGAACGTTCGACTGACGGCCTCCTCAAAAGGGTCGGGCTCTGCTTCGTCAGGAGAGTAGTCCGGCGATCCCTCACGAACTCCCATACCGTCAGCCGCTTTCGGACGGACGCCCGTCTTGAGTGCAGGATCTGAGACCAAAGTAGCAAGGAATGGAAGCGCTGACATGATGGCTGAACCCAATCCTGCCAAGCCACCAGCCGCCGCAGGAGCAGCAGCCGCGCCGAATGTCTGGACGCCCATTGGGCCCAGGCCTCCAAGCACGCTTACAGGAACGCCGCCCGTAGCTCCGACTGTCCCGGCCGCAGATCCAAGGCCAGACAGGAGGCCGCTAAGGCCAAGTCCGCCAGCTGCTTCTTTACCGAGGCTCAGAGCTTCTTTGCCGCCCTTGTACAGGTTCAGCGCGCTGCCAAGGCTGTCAGCGAGGCTGGACTGCTGCTGTTGCTGAGGCTTCGAATAAGACAGCGACGGAGACTCAAGGCGTGCGGGAGTGATCGTCGCAGAGGGGACGATGCCCTTCTCTGTCGACTTCGAGAGGGGCTCATACATCTTCCCCTGTGACTCTAGGATGTCGTCGAGGACGCTTCCGCCGTCGGCGTAGTCCCCTGAGGACCTTACGCCGCCTCCCATGCGGGCTGCGTCGTCGGTCGCCTTCGCATAGTCGACGGTGCGGTAGCCCTTGTAGTCGCCAACCGCCTCCGGCGTTCGCTCCTCGACCTCGTCAGCCATGAGGCCAATCTGCGGAGGTCCAAGCTCTCCAGTGTCGGGATCAATGAGGCGGTAGCGGTAGATCTTCTGGCCGTCATTGGTCTCGCCGATGACCTCCGGCTTGTCGTCTCCTCGGGGGCCAGTCTTGAGGTCCGGGTCCGACAGAGGATTGCCCCAGTAGGATAGAGGCTGCATCGACTGCTGCGTGCCAGTGGTCGTTCCGCCGTATCCGGGACCAAGGGCTCCAGCTGTCTGAGACAGGTACTGAGCCGCCATGAACGGATACTGCTGCTGGAGCATGTACTGGTTATAGAGGGCCTGGAGGCCTGCCTGCTGTGTCTGCTGGCCGAGCGTGCCTGCACCCAGCAGCGCCTGCGCGCCTTGAAGGCCTGCCGTCTGCGCGCCAGTTCCAAGTCCGCCAAGGACCTGGGATGCCTGCAACTGGCGAGCGAGGTCTGTCTGAGCGCCCTGGAGTGCTTGTCCGTATCCCGTCTGGTACAGTGGGCTCAGCGCCTGACCGAGGCCCAGCGCCTGCTGTCCCATGAGCTGGGCACGCTGAAGGCCAGCGCGCTCTCCGCCGAAGGCGCCAGCCTTGATCGCCTGCGCCTGCTGCTGGGAGAGCTGCTGGCCGAACTGCTGCTGCATCGCCGCTTTGATCGGATCAACGACCTGGCTCATGTACGGGGACATGTACTGGCCGACGACTTCCGGTGTGGTCGTCATGCCAGCGGCGCCAGCCATTCCGCCAGCTGCCTGGTAGTACGGATCTGCTGTTCCTTGGTATCCCGCAATGTTCCCGACCGCCTGGAGCTGGACGGGATTGAGCGGAGCAACAAAGGCGCTTGGATCGTAGCTGTACGGCTGGAATGGCCTGTTTGCCACCTTCTGCGCTTGCTGCCACGCTTGGCTGTACATCGCCTGAGCGCGAGGATCAGCTGTCGTGGTCTGTGTAGTAAACTGCGTAGTTGGCGCAGAGGGACCGGAGCTTCCAGAGCCAAAGGAGCACATGCTTAACTGTCCTTCGTGTGGGCTTCCTGGACTAGTCCAGTTTTCCCGTTGTACAAGAAGTAAGCCCCAGCAGCAGGACCGAGCAGTCGCTCGTACATCCTGACCTTACCCTTGGTCCGATCATTAGACACGATGCCTATGATCAGCGGCATGCCGAGCTCGTCTGACACCTTCTTGCTGAACTCACACAACTTCCGAGCTCGTCCCCCACGAGCACTCCGGTAATCGGGATGAACAAACACAAGTTTCTCAGCGATCACTGGAGCATCACTATACCACAGAGACTCAATTCGGAGTAACACCACCCCCTCTGGTTTCTCTCCGACTGGTCCCACAATTCCAACGACGCCAGCATCCTGGTGCAGCGACGGCCAGACGATGCTCAGGAGCTTCTCCTGCGATAACTTGTCGATGCCGTTCTCTAGGTTAGCTTGGAGGAACATCTCCATGCATCCAGGTAGATCTTCCGGTGTCCCAATTCGTACGTGTATGTCGTCCGTCATTCTTGTCCCCTTCTTCAGTCCCTCTTCGGACCGGGGAGCTTCTTCAAGGTCTCTACAGTTTCCGCTCTAAACTTCTTTACGAAGTCGTCGAAGGTCCTGTGTCCCCTGTCGATGTCCCCTCCTCCGATGCGGTCGCACGTATATGGAGAGATCACGTACTCTCCTCCAGCTGCGACGATCTCAGTTCCAGGTTCCTCTCCAAGCTTCTGGACGCCGAGCATGTCGTTCAGTATCTGGAAACCAGCCATCGTGTTACCCTCCCCAAGGGAAGAAACAATGTCGGCAGGGATCACGTAAGAGCCGGAAGGGACGTTGATCGGGAGGTGATCGGTCCTGCCAGCTACGGAGCTATGTATCGGACCAACATGGATCTTCTTAGCGTCGCCTCCGGACGCCCGTGGCTTCGCTGAGTGCAGGGCTGCAGCAACCGCCTGATCCTGCGGATGCCCGTGCTCCATCATCTCCCTGATGTTATGGGAAATCGTCTCTCGGGAGGAACCTTTCTTGAGCGGCATGATGTCAGTCCAGTGAGTAAACGACGTTCAGGACTTGGCTGGTCCCAGGATTGATGACGAGGCCAGTCGAGAATGGAGCGCCGATGATGTAGTTCCCGATCGTGTTGGCTACTGCGCAGACTTGCTCGGAAGCCCGGCTGACGAATATCACGCCGCCTGACACGTACGTCGTAGTGGTGATGTTTGCGTACTTCAGGCTGCTCGTGCTGACTACGTCCGTGATCGTGTCGCCTGCGGTCTCGTTATAGCCAGACGGCGAGATACCAGTTACGAAGATCGTCTCGCCAACTGACGTCGAGAACGTAGGAGAGTAAGTTACTGTCGCCTTTGTCCCGTCGCCGCTGGCGCCTGTGACGTTCAGGAGGACCGTGTCGTACACACCACCAGCGGTGCTTCCTGCTGTGACGACGTTAATTGAGACGAGGCGCCCAGAGCCACTCGCAACTTGCGTTCGAGAAGAAACTGTCTGCGACCTGTACTGGCCGCTGAAGAACCGGTAACTCGTGAAGAAGGATTTCAGCTCCTGCGACAAGTTGTTTATACCAATGACGCCGTTCTTCTGCGTCGTGAGGATGTCGCTCGGAGTAGTCATTCTTAAAACTTCCCATCCTGCTGGAAGCGATACCTCGTTGCGCCTATACGCCAGAAAGATCCAGCATCGTCGCTCTGCATCTTGATGGAGACGAGCCTCCCGCGGAAGCGCGGAGTCAAGAATTCTGTCGACACGTTGAATGTCAGCGGACCGTACTCTGTCGCTGTGTTCCCCGGATAGTCTGTGACATAGAACGAGATAGTCAGGTCAGCGTCCTGAGATCCGTTGAAGTATCCCCACTTCATGTCGGGCCACACCTGGTCGACAAAAATCTTCCACTCTCCTTCCGACAGCGCGATGTAGCCTGTCTGAAAGTACGAGGTCATTGCTGCGCCGTCCGCGTCAGTCGAAGTCTCGTGCTGGTAGATCAGTTTCTGGCTCGGAGAAGACGAAGTGTATCCTGCGCCAATCGGAGGACCGAGGACAGACTCGTTGATCCACGCTGTGCGGATCAGCTCTCCAAAGTCCCACGCATCGAGGACGATGTTGTACTTAGCGTAGGCGTTTATCTCTCCGCCGTTGCTCTTCGTCGGGTAGTACCAGGTGATCTCACCAAACCGCGAGTTCGGAGCAATTCGGATCTTGTCTAAGTTATCCGTGTCAAGGTCTTGGAAGATCACGTCCCAGATAGGACAGCGGATCGGTTCGACGCCTGTACCTCCAAGGCGGAAGAACTGCGACTGGCCCATCCAGTAGATGATGCCGTTCAGAGACGCTGCGGCCTTCCGAGAGATCAGTCCGCACCCATTGCCGATCTCGTTGAACTGGTAGACGTACGGAGGGCCAGAGTATTGCATAGCCCAGAGACCGAGGTCAGTCCAGATGAGTCCTTGCTGCGGTCCCTGGATGCCGCAGACGATCTTTGATCCCTTCGGGATGCGGTACGAGCCAGCCTGGTTCGTCAGCGACGCCGTCCAGTCGTTATAGTTCTCTACGTCGCACCAGCGGATCAGCAGTGGGTCCTGGATGCCAGTGAACGTCGATCCCCAGGCAACGATCTGCCTCTGCGGCATAGCCACGAAGCATCCATCATTTATAGGAGGAGCTTCCGTTATGATGGATGCCCGGTCGGTGTTGCTCAGCGGGTCCCACGTGTAGATCTCTCCACCGACCTTTCCTGCGATCAGGATGCTGCCCCAGTTGTCCAGCGTCCAGTCAGTAGCAGAGATGGGATTTCCAGCAAGTCCTGACGCGGGAGGCGTGATGCCCGTACCGTAACCGCCGGACCCGTAGCCTCCGACGCCGTACCCTGTGCCCTCGGGGAGAGGGCCAGGGGTGTTGTAGAGGACAGCGTAAAGTTTACCAGCATTCTCTGCAGCTACGGAGTTGAAGACTGTCCCACCAGAGGTGTAAGTTCCACCGCTCGAACCGAGAGCATAGGAAACTCGACCGTAGATGACCCCACCGGACGCGTAAGTTCCCGGATCGGAAGCTACGGCGTAGGAAACCGTCGAGGCAGTCTGAGCGGTGACTGTGTAGGTCCCGTTGTATCCGCTGGGAGATAGGCCAGCCACGATGATCGTCTCGCTGACGGAGAACGTCCTTGCCTCCCCGGGCGTGTTTGTATAGGAGACTGTTGCAGTTCCTCCGCTCCAGGACGCTCCCGTAACAATGCACTCGTTTCCGGCTGAAGTTACGGTGAACGTGCCATTGTACGATCCGGGACCTGTTGAGGTGATCGACGCCACTATGACCGTGTTACCTACGGAGAAGTTATAGTCCCCCGAGTATATGACGCTCGCCGTTCCGCCCGAGTAGCTAGCAGAGATGACAGTAGTTGTCGACGCCGCGGAGCCCAAGTTTATCCGGAACACGCTCGATGACGTGACTCTTGTAACTGAGTAGTTACCGTAAATTGTGACCGCGCCCGCATGGAGCGGCTCTAGTACAGTAAATGTGTCGCCGACGGCATACCCGTGGTTTGCCAGAGTAACGTCGGCATAGGCCTCTCCGCTCGTGAATGCAAATGACGGAACAGATCCCCCTGAGGATACAGTGGACGTAGCTAGCTGGGGAGTTCCAGTCGCATCCACCGCTGTGACGTAGAACTGGTTGAGCCCGTCTACGTATGTCGTCCTGTACAGCCCCGACAAGACTAATCCGTCAACAGCTATCGGTGTCTTGAAGTATACGGAGTCATAGTCATCTGCATATGAGTTCGCAATAGTAACCAGGACCTGAGAACTCCCGATAGTCGTAGTGAAGTTAGGAGTGACACTGAAGACGTTCGTCCTCGGAGTGAGGATCGTACGCTGGCCGTCTGAGATTACGGACAGGGCGTCGCCCGAGACGATAGTGCCAGCAATCTGCATGGAACCCGTTGTGGTCCCGGTATATGAGACTGTCGTCGACGTGACGCCCGTCAGCGAGTACGTGCCGTTGTATCCAGTCGGCGTGACGCCGCTCACGTATACAGTGTCTCCCACCGAGAAGGTCACGGATCCGTCGTGCGTCAGGGTTACGGTTGAGCCAGTCCCGCTGGTCGCAGTAGTGACTGTCGTCCGGTTCTGGCTGCCAAGAGACAAGTGAGAAGAAGCGTTGATGTCCTGCCATCCCCACAATGCGCGGACCGTTGAACCGACGCTGGACGGAAAGAACCTCGTCCATCCACCTAACTTCTGGACTAGTCCCAATCCTTGCTTGTCGGGGACGAACCGGACGAGCTGCGTGTAGGACAAGGACGCCTCGTTCAGGGCGAGAGTCCTGTTCTCGTCTACTCCAGGAACAAACTTCAGTGCAGAGTGGGGCATTCGTTATCCCCGAGTGGGTGTTGCAGAAGTCGACACCGACTGAGAGCTCCAGGCGGCAGCTTCTTGCTTCTTCCGGTTCTCTTCAGCAACCGCGCTCCTGAGCAGCGTCTGGTACTGCGTCTCGTAGGTAACGGGCATCTGGGGGTCGTTACCTGACGCAGACGAGAAGTTCCTCTGATACGCAGAGATATAGATCATGGAAGCCATGATCATGAGGTCAGGAAGATAGAGACTGATGAACGTAGTCGGATTAGACACAGACAGGGAGGCGGGACGGTAAGTTCCTACAATCTCTACGTAGTAGGACTGGTCCGCGTAGGGCCCAACCAGGAACGTGTAGTTGCTCTCCCCGTCGCCAAATGGGCAGAAGTACTTTGGCTGTCCTGTAGAAGACGAAGACCCATAGACTGCGTCCAGGAACTCCTTCGTCACAGGGAGGAGCGGGACGCGGATCGCAGAGTCTGGATCTGTTGCTCCCGAGGGGGTGAGGAGGTTAATCTGCTCGCATACGACCAGCGTACCGTTCTCGAACGGGTAGAAGTTAGCTGAGGGAACAGTGATCGTCCTGCTTCCCGATGATACCGAGTAGCTGCTATTTGAGACCGACGTAAACAGGAAGTCCAGGTCCCTGCAGATCCTGTTCTCGGCGTAGGTGATCGCCTGAGGGAGGATCGCCAGGAAAGCCGTGTTCGCCGGGTCGACCACCGCCATGGTCGAGATCTGGGTGACGTAGCTCGTAGTCCCAGAGACAGAGCCGTCGTAGCTCAAACCAGTCGTCATCTACAGAGCTCCAATCCGGCAGGCGTCTCTCATCTTCTTGTAGTCTACAACTAACTTAGCCAGAGGTGAACCCGGGGGGAGCCGCCGTAACTCCTCAGCCGCCTTCTTCTGAGTCTCTGCACTATACCTTATAAGCGGAGGACAGCCACTGGAAGAAACAGAGTTGCAAGCGGATAGGCTAAAACCCACCGCGGTCAAGGTCGCGAGCAACTTCCTCAACGGACTTCTCCTCTAGAATTACCTCCGACTGCTTCCGAAGGACGTCGGCGTTCCTGTCGGAGATTTCTCGCAGGGCTTCGTCTCGCCCCGCGTCCTTGAGCATGAGTAGTGCTACTCTTCCCAGGAGGAAGAATAGCACCAGTAGGGCGAGAAGGACAGCAATGATCAGTTGCAAGGGTTGCTAGTCCTATCTCGAACAACGCACTCTGCGTACTTCATGTCAGAGCACGATGTCAGGGCCGCAGCCAGACCGAACAAGGCCAGGCTGTAGAGAGACGCAATGACGAGGAAGCGTAGAGCGTCTTGCATTATGACCTCGTTCCGCCGGTGAAGTTGAAGTCTTTCGCCATGATGAAGCCAACTCCCACCAACGCCTGGCGAAGGTCTTCAACATTGACGGTCTTGGTGTTCCAGATGTTCCACAGAACGATCAGTAGCTGGATCGCGCCGGGAATAGTTGTCATCCAGTTGCTCAACATTTTACCCTCCTGCTAAGTTTCGATCTGAACATGCGGACCATCTACGATTGACTTCCAGTAGATACCATACGTAATCTTGTCGGACAGACCCAACGCTTTCGCCGCTGGCTTGAACGCTTTCTCGACGATGGTTTTGTAATCGGGCAGGTTCCACGACACCTTTCCGCCGGGCATGGCGACGAAGTCTATCGCCTTGCCGCGCAGATGGTAGGACTTCATCGTGCGGCTCTTGCCGGTTTTGACAAGATACCGCTGGCGCTCCATCGTGCGCAGGCCTTCGGTGATCTCAAAGGGAATGGGGCTGATCTCGCGGGCTGTCTTCGCCAGAGCGACCAGGTTTGGATCTACGCCACGAAGGCGGGTGATGGATGTCGCGTTCAGTTTGGTCATACTTTTCCATCCTGCTCAGAATTAAGCCGTAACATTGCCCGCCGCCTGTGAATTGGTGGCGGAGTTGCTGTAATTAGAGGTCGTGTTCGAATAAAACACGTTGCCCGTAACTGAAAGCCTGTCGCTGTTCGCATCGGCTATGAACCCATATGTTGAGTTTGCTGTAGACGTATTTCCAGTAAAAACATTACCGTAGCTATACCCAGCAGTTCCTGTAGCAACACTAATTCCAGCCGCAGTGCACCCATTTATGTTATTTCCCGTAAATGTGTGATAAGAATTCGTATATGTTGAGCCGGATTGAAGACAATAAATGCCTGTTCCGCAGAACTTTATAGAATTTGCGCTAACATTGTTTGCATATGAGTTTAAGGTAATAATTCCCGCACTATATGCAGAATATATATTGTTGCCAACTATGGTGTTGTAGCTAGCTTGATATGTATTTGCTTCTTCAATCAAGATGCCAATACCAACATACACTCCTCCCTGAACGCCCACTACATTGTCAATTTGATTGTTACTTACGACTGACTGTTCCATTCTGCCGCCAACAACTATACCGTCAAATACCGACGCATAGGTAGAGTTGCCATCGATAATGGCGTTGTATATGTACCCAGCAGTAGAACCGTTGCAATTAATCGCATAGTCAGTCAAGCTTCCTCCAAGAATTGAGTTCCCCAAAAGCTTGCAGGCACGCGACGTTCCTGATGTTGCATAAATATAAAGTCCTCTGTTCCAAACAGAGTTTACGACGTTATTTATTAATGTGTCATTAGTACCATTCAGGGTCTCCAACCCAACATAAAAAGATGTGCCTGAAACATATAATGCGTCACAAACACACTGCGTGCATGAAGACATAATAACTGCGGCATTACTATTGTCATAGCACGTAAAATACCATGATGTAAAAGTCCCGCTTCCAGATCCACCGACGATTGAAAGAACCAAACTTGTTCCGGTGTAACTTGTAACTGTTCCAACCATATAATTTGCAGCAGAAGCGGCGGCTTTAATTGTAATAAATTGGCCAGCCGTATAAGGGAATAGCCCTGTAGAAGCATTAGCAGAAACGGTGAATGTTTTTGAACCTGATGTTGCTATTGCTTGAGATGTTGTAGAAGTTAATTGAACAGTTTTAATAATAGCAAAATTTCGCAAAACTACCGCAGTTTTAGATGTTAAGTTAAAAACCGGCAAAGCCACATCATTAGTGCGCCAAATCTGCGCGTCGCGTCCGCAACCAACAACCTGAACATTGGTATTTACGGTAAGACTTGTTGATGGAACGGCATAGTTGCCAGAGGCAAGATATGCTATTGTGTTTTTAGCATCAGCATAATCAAAGAGATTTTGAAGTGCAGTAGTGTCATTTGTTGAGCCATTACCCGCAGCACCAAACATATACGGATTAGGCTGAAGCGTTGTCAGTTCCCACCACGCTCCATCTGCGCTTTGGAACTTGCCGGCGTGTGTTGGCTCAGAAGCAGATCTTTTATATGTAGCTGCCCCGGGATCGCCAACCGTGGAATAACCAAGCGTTTTTACCGCATCAACGCCGGCATTAATTGTTGCGGCTGTTGCAGCAGCGACAGTCGCATAAACTACTTCTTCAGAAATGGGTATGATAGCTGAAATATTGGTAAGCGTAAAATTACCGCCTGAATTACCAAGTAGTACTTCGTCGTTAGCCGGGTTGCGGCCGAGCCGCACCTGCCCTCCCCAAACTGTGGCAATGTCATCAACCATCAGCGGTCAACCTTGTTGTTCAGCGTGTCCTGTATCTTGTCCAGCTTCGCAAATACCGCTTGCATCGTCACCGTGAATTCGTCACGCGTCACATATTGCCCAGCTACCAGAACCTCGATTGCGCTGACCTTTTCGGCTAATTTCGTATCCGCCGCCTGAAGGTCTTTGAGCGAAACCCACATCGTGTTCAGCATCCACCCGCCCATGGCTCCGAGGATGCCGATGACGATGTTGAAGAGAACCTGGTAGTCTGGCACTGGCCTATTCCTTTTCGCCTCGGAACCACAAAAGGTTCTCTTGTAAACGTTTATTGCCCGGCTCAAGCGACGCGGCAATTTCTCCGTTGGCCAATGCCTCTTCGCGAAACCCCATTTTCCACGCCGCAATCGCCAAAAGGTCATGCGGCCAGGAGCCCCATGCCTTTGGGTCGGTAGTATATACTTTTTTCGGCTCTTTGAAAACGAGTGCCCTATGCGCCGATGCATAGCACGCCGCCCAGTTGCCTTGATTGTGATAAAGCTGCGCCAATGCCACGTGCGGCTCTCGCGCCCATGGAGCTTCAGCAACCGCCGCCCAGTAAGCGGCTTCGGCGCCAGCAACGTCGCGCAAGTTTTCCCGGCACAGGCCAATCACCCGGTGCGCGTAGGCGCGCTCATCAGCCCATATTGCCTCCGGCATGGCGAGATACTTCTGGCAGGCGTCAATCGCCTCGTTCCATTTGCCGTAAAATGACATCTCGCGAGCATAGTAGAAAGCGTTTCGTGGGCAGTGCGGGTCTTCCTTCACCGATAGCTCAAGAAGGTCGAGATACTGCCCCCGGCTTTTCGTCGGATCGGGCAGGTGGCGCACAAGCAGCATGTCTGTTTCTGCCCAAACCTCTGAAACGCGAAGATCAGGGCGCGGATATTCATGGCATGGGTGATGCCAATGATACCCCTTGCGGGCGTGGATTTTTTCGTATTTAAACCGAAGGCCGTTGCCCCAGTCATAAAAATATATCAGCCGAGTTGTTGAAGGCGTCCAGACGCGTTCAATCTCCTCCCGCCATCCCGGCTCCAGAACCTCGTCAAGATCAAGGCTGACGCAAATATCAAAATCCGCCGGGATCAGCGCGAGAGCAGCATTTCTGGCGCTATCAAAGCGCCAAGGGGATATGTGAATGCGAACGACATGCACGCCCAAACGCTCGCATGCCTCAACCGTCCCGTCTTCGCTCCCGGTGTCCGCCACAAGAATGAGGTCAGCATCCCGCGCTGACCGAACAAATCGTTCAACAAATTGCTCCTCATTCTTTGAGATAGCGTAAACACATATTTTGGGCTTCTTCGGCGGGTCTTCTGCTCGCTCAGGCCCAAACCACATATCTGCGTAGTCTGGCCTGTTCGCGCGCAGCCAAGGTAACGAAAGTGCGGAATTGTTACCGTCGTCGTGGCCCACCGTTTGCGAGCCGACATGGTGGACGTATGCGCGCGAGATAAAGTGCACAAAGCCCTGCTTGCCAAGATCTCGGCAGATCACGTCGTCAGAATACCAGTTCAGCGGCGGAAATTGCGCTGCCTCGAAGGCCTTCTTTGATATCCACGCGAATATCGGCGCGACGACTTCCGCAGCCCTGGCCGCCTTCTCCCACTCCCACTGGCATCTGTATCTGTCCATATTAGAGCCGTGCTGGAAGCGAATATTTTGCGCCGGGAAAGCCGAGTCAGTATGCGCAGCGACAAATCCAATCCTGTCGCCATATTGCGCCTTCAGGATTTCGACATCCTCCATCAGCAGTCGATAGGAAGACGGCGTCAGAACGACGTCGTCATTGGCGATGATGATCTCGTCGTCCGCCTCAAAAGCCTCTGTCATTGCGGCATTGAAGCTTTCACCAAAGGTCGTTTGCTGAACCTTGTGAATAACGAGCCCCGCCTCGGGGCAGTAGCTGTCAACACTCGCCGCGAGGACACTCGTGCATCTGCTGTTCACGGTGCAGGTGATAATTTTCGGCATAGCCCCTCTCTAAAGATACCATTTCACCAGATGTCTGTTCTTCGTCATCAGTTTTTGTATGCAGTCCGGGTAACTTCCTGTCGGGTAAAAGGCATATTCATGCCCCTCCCTGCCTATGTAATCCGTCGCCTTCTCAATGCTTTTTGATATGTTTTCGGCGTTGTTTATGTCCGGATTGTCCAGCTCGGTATGGGAGAAAGATGAAATCTTGTCCATAATTCTTTCAACGCCGCCCAGATACGAAAAATGCCACCCCGCCTGCAATATGACGTCGTCAATTTCCCCGTATGGCCGCATTGAAGATATGTCGTTTATAGTCTTCAGCCTCGACGCCCTGACCGCTATCGGGGCGCACCACCACTTGTTTAGGCCGACCGCCCGGCAGTTCATGAAGTAGTAGTGATTGAGCAGTTGCAATCGCGCAATGTCAAAATCTTTCCGGCTTTTGATGCGCTCAAAGGCCTCTGGATTAATCAGCTCGTCAACGTCAGATATGATTACAATGTCGTCGTCGTTTGCGTTTTTCAGACATGCAGCGGCCAGATTGTTCCTTTGGCTGTTTTCCAGCGTCCACGCTGGCGATGAAAAGTTAAATTCGGTGTCTTTGCGATACAGGTCCAAACCATCTGCTTTTGCAAAATGGCGAACATATTCTATCTTGTTCTGCCATCTACCAAATTCGCTTCTTCTCGCGTCGAAAGTGCGCTCTTTTGGTTTTCCGCTGAAAGTAAGGTCTGCCTCGCAAATACAAAACCTATCGACGTAATCATAATGAAGCTCAAGCCTCATTTTCAATACGTCGATTTCATTGTGAAAAAGAAATGCATCGACGATGCTCATTAATGCCCCCCTAGGCATTAAAATTCAACCTAAAATTTAGCCAAAGCTGGTAGGCATAGTCCCCTCTTCTGCGCCTGAGATTAAGTCATTTCAGTCCAGGACAATGTTTCTTCATTCCAAACATACATTTTTCCATCTGTCGGGCAGGGAACAGGAGCTTTCCAATACCAGATTTCTTCGTCAAACAGCCATGACGGATACGGCTTTGGTGGGACAAAAGCATCTTTCACACTATCGTAAGTAAACCCTGGCCCCGCAAACCATTTTCGGAAAGAATTATTATAACTTGTCTGCAACCACTCAGTGTCCTGACCAAATATGGACTTGCAAAATTCAACTCCAATCGCTTCAGACTGCGGGAACGGCAAATCGCGAATATCTGCGTTTCCCACGACTATTACTATTTCAACAACATCCCCGTTCATTTTTGCAAAGTGCGCCATCACTCAATCCTTAAATAGTTATAGTGCCAGAGCCGGTGAAATTATAAATTCTGTATCCGCCTGACGTAGTGATTGTTAGTGTTCCAGTCGTGGACGTAGCCGCCGGATATGTATCCGGGTAACGAATAATCACGACACCAGAGCCACCATTGCCGCCGCTAAAGCCAGAAGGACCAGTTGAACTATTTGCACCACCGCCACCGCCACCGCCGCGATTTGCAGTTCCAGCAAACCCGTTTACTGTAGTATTACTGGCCGCCGCATTGCCATTACCGCCGCCGTCGGTGCCTGTTCCAGCAGTTCCTCCCGAAACACTAAATCCTGCGCCGCCACCACCGCCGCCAGCATAATTAACCGATGATCCGCTATACGAGTTAGCAGCGCCCGCGCCACCGTTGCCGCCTTGGCCTACGGATGCTGTGCCTCCAGTTACCGTTGTTCCACTTGTATTGCTGGCGCCACCACCGCCGCCGCCAGCAATACGTGCGCCAGCGGCTGAATAGCCTGTGCCGCCCTTACTGCCTTGCCCGCTGGTGCCATCACCGCCAGTATTTGTTTCATTGACATTTCGTCCTGCACCGCCGCCACCGGAGCCGCCAGATGCACCAAGATTGGTGTCATACCCACCACCTCTACCACCGCCCGTCGCGGTAATAGCATCAAAAACAGAATTGTTGCCGCTGTTCCCCGAGCCTAATGTGCCGACGCCGCCAGCGCCAACAGTTACCGTGTAAGTTACGCCGCTTTTGAGGATGTAAGAAGTTCCGGTGAGGAAACCACCGCCACCGCCACCGCCACCGGTAGCGTAGTTACCAGTAGAGTTCCCACCGCCAGAACCACCACCGGCAACAACCAAATAATCGACTGGCAAATCAAAAGGCCATATTCCAGCTAAGCGCGCAAGCTCCTGTCTGGCTAAATTCCATACTCCAGAAGCTGCCGATATTGTCGGCGTATTGTTTGGCCCAATAATTCCGCCGTTCCATCGAGTCGTCATTAGCTAATATCCTCATAGCCAATCGTGGCTGTCAAAAAACCACTGGCATTGCCGGAAGTTATAGCCAAACATCTATCTTCTTCCAGATAAATGCTGTTCGTTTTTTCAATTACAACAAGTGTCGCATTCGCAGGAATGCTGACAGTCGAGCAGATAGCAAAAGCAGTTCCCCCGGAAGGGGCAGAGCCTTGAGTAACTGACTTTGTGTAATAGTTCACCGTGCAGTTAACAGCTACACTTGTCGTGTTCGCGACATTCAAGCTCTCTATTTTAAGAACCTTTCCTGACGAAGCCGTATTTGTTAGCACCGAAACAGACGTGTTTCCGGTGATAGTGTAATACGATGTAATGCCAGTAATGGTCGTCGGATTGGCAATATTAGGCGCGGCCATTTTTAACCTCCAAACGTCAGGATAAGTCCGACGATTTTATTCGCTGGCGAATTTGCCCCTGTAGGGCCAGTCGGGCCACCAGTGCCGGTAGAGCCAGTAGGGCCAGTCGGACCAGTTGGGCCGGTTGAGCCGGCAGCGCCAGTGGAGCCTGTTGGACCAGTCGGCCCCGTCGGTCCCGTTGACCCGGCGGCGCCGGTTGAGCCTGTCGGACCGGTTGGGCCTGTCGGCCCTGTTGAGCCAGCGGCTCCAGTTGATCCTGTGGGACCAGTTGGGCCGGTTGGACCCGTCGAACCGGAGGCTCCAGTTGATCCAGTAGGCCCTGTCGGCCCTGTCGGCCCTGTTGACCCGGCCGCTCCTGTCGATCCGGTCGGCCCTGTAGGGCCTGTAGGTCCTGTGGAGCCAGTAGAGCCCGTCGGCCCTGTAGGGCCTGTAGGACCTGTGGAACCAGTAGACCCTGTAGGTCCTGTAGGCCCCGTAGGTCCTGTGGAACCAGTAGAGCCCGTAGGTCCTGTAGGTCCTGTAGGTCCTGTGGAACCAGTAGACCCTGTAGGCCCTGTCGGACCCGTAGGTCCCGTCAAACCAGTAGAGCCCGTCGGGCCTGTAGGGCCCGTAGGTCCTGTTGAGCCGGTAGAGCCTGTCGGTCCTGTCGGACCCGTCGGGCCAGCAACTGACGTGATTGCGCCATTGTCAACCCAAGTCGACCCGTCCCACACCCAAAGATGTGTATTGTCAAGGGTTACATAAGCGTCGCCAACGTTGCCTGTGTAGGAGCTTGGGTAGCCCGGAAGAGCCGCAGAATTTGCAACAGTGCCCTTGTAGTTAATTCCCCCGCCAGCCGGGCCAGTAGCGCCTGTAGGGCCAGTTGGCCCCGCAACATTGGACGCCGCGCCTGTAGGGCCAGTCGGGCCGGTCGGGCCAGTTGAACCAGTCGGGCCGGCAACGTTGGAGGCAGCTCCGGTCGGTCCCGTCGGCCCAGCACTTCCTGTGCTGCCAGTAGGGCCGGTCGGGCCAGCGTTACCAGCAGAACCGGTAGGGCCTGCCGAGCCCGTAGGTCCAGTTGGGCCTGTTGGGCCTGTTGGGCCTGTTGGACCTGTAACCCCCGTAGTAACGGGACCGTTGTCAACCCATGTCGACCCGCTCCATATCCAAAGATGGCTGTCGTTCGTCGTAATATAGGCGTCGCCGACGCTTCCCGTATATGAGCTGGGGTAGCCCGGAAGCGCGGCCGCATTGGCTACGGTGCCCTTGTAATTGAAGCCCGCTCCGACAGGCCCCGTTGGCCCCGTGGGACCAAGCCCACCGCCCGGCCCTGCTACGCCTGTCGGGCCCGTCGGGCCGGAAATTCCGGTTGACCCGGTGGGACCGCTTGGCCCGGTCGGGCCGGTTGGCCCGTTAGGCCCTGTTACTGACGGGCCGGTCGGGCCGGTAGAGCCAGTGGGGCCGGCAACGCCAGTAGGCCCTGTCACAGAAGGGCCTGTCGGACCGATAGAGCCCGTGGGGCCAGCAACGCCCGTGGAGCCTGCGGGACCCGTAGGACCCGTGGGGCCTGTATTTCCAGACGGACCAGTTGGACCTACAGGACCGGCCGGCCCGGTCGGGCCAGGATTTAACCCCGCAATTTGAGAAGACGTTACGCGAACAGATGTCCCGGACTGAACAGCCTCAAGCTGCTCGCCGCCTGTAAGCGATGTAGCAGCAGGTAGGTTCGGGATTTGGATGTTGCTCACGATAGCGGTCCTGTCTGCGGTATCTGAGAATTATTATATGGTAATCCGGCGTTTGCCGTAACCATTTTTGTCGTCGATGTCAGCAAAGATCCTGCGGCAAGGACAGGATTTACCTGATAGGTAAACGCCGTCCCAGACGTTACTGTAATTGTGTAGAAGCCGTTTGCCGTAGCCGCAGAAAACCCCTCAACGGATATTTGATCATTTGTTGAAAGATTATGCGCCGCAGAACATGTAATAGTTACCAACCCAGACCCATTTGATATAGCCGACAAAACAGGAATATTGACACCATAGGCCGTTGCCCCCTGCAACGGCATGATAGCATTTTGGTCAAGACCCGGTTGCTGGCTGCGATCTGATCTCGTGCCGCCAATCTGCTGTGTGACGCGCGTATCGTTGCTCTGCGTAATGCGAGTTTCACCACCGGGAACGGGTATCCCGGTCTGCGCGTTCGTCGTATTGCCTTGCGTAATGCGATAATCCGTTTCTGCTGTCTGATAATCCTGAATGCGCGGGTTCTGGATAGGAACCGGATCGGCTGGGACCACGATGGCTCGAAGCTGCTGCTGCGGAACGTCATTGCATGTGTCGCAGACAAGAATGCGCTTGTTGATTAAAGAAGCGCCCGCCCAGTCATACTGCCACTGCAAATTGACGTGATTATACAAAAATCCGCACCTGTCGCATATCGCAAACGCGCGCGGGTTTCTGGAGCTTACTCTGGCGCGGCCATGAGGCCTCATCGGAAGTATCCCGAAATTTGCGGCGAGATGTACTGCTGGGCTGTCTCAATATTCTGAGCTGCCGCGATGTTGTAGGCCTCGTCGGCAAATGTCTTTACCATCGCAATCTTGTCAGGAGCCCAGATCTGAGCAAGGCGAAGAGCAAGATTGTAGGCCAGAGCCTCCAGCCAGATAGGCGGAATATCTACCTGCTCAGTGCCATTCAAGTTCGCGTCCTGGAGCTGTATCAGACGGAAGTAGTTCAGCGTATATGAGGAGCTGCTCGGAACGGGCCATAGGATGACGTACGGCGACAGCTGGCGATTGAACCAGAACGTCGTGGGGAAACCTTGCTGCGCCTTGTTTGGATAAGACGCGTACTCCGTGCGGCTCACAGGAAGTATGATGCGATCAATCCCATCGACAGTCACATATGCGTCGAGGATGACGACAGTATTTGAGGGAACAGTGTACGTGTTCTGTCCCGCGGTAAGCGTGACCGTCTGGAGGTCTACTGACCAGAGATTAACGCCCTGGTTAGACCACCGCATCAGGATCAGGTTCGTCGCCGTGCGGGCAGCGTCAAAGTGCTCCTGGAGGAGCGACGTAGGGCGTAAGCCTATCAACTGATAGGCATATAGCGTCAGTTCGCCCAGAGACGGATTGAAGTTATATGTTCCGCTCGTGGACATCTAACCATCCTTAGCTAATCTGCCAAACAGCGGTAACAATCGAAGGGCATGCAGGTTGTGCAGGAGAAACACCGGGAACAGCCGCCTGAGCAGCAGTTGCTAAGATTTGCGCGCCCGTATCTTCACCAGCCATCCACAACTCAAAGTAATCGCCAGAAGTTGTGCAACTAACAATAAACGTCGCAACTATCGTTGTAGGAGCATCTTTTGATGTGCCGATGATAGTGCTTGTATTAGCTTCATCTACACCGTTCTTTCTTATCCAAATATTCATGTCTTTTGCGCTTGCTGAACCAGAATTGTGACCAATCGCAGAAAACGTAAAACAGTAATTTCCAACTTGAGGAAGAACGATACGGCTATTTGATGACAGGCTAATGCCCTGAGCATTAAGTGTCGTGTTGTAAGTTATGGCCTGAGAATTAGCAGCATTAGCAACACTCTGAGTTACAGAACTTGAAAATGTTGCACTAGGAGCGGGAGAAACATGATACGACATCAGATTACCTTCCAATTCGTTCCGTCAGAAATCATTGTGAGGCTTTCATACCTAACAGCAAGGATTTTGTTTAGAACGCCATCAATGGTTTCAGACCCATATGCATCAATAGTTATAATGCCAGACCCGCTGTTCTTGACAATAAAATATTTCCCTTCAAGACCAACCGCAGTCGGCAATGTCACAGTAAAAGTGCCAGTGGTGCAATCAACCATACAATCCGTATTGTCGATTGTGTATGCACTGGTCTTTGAAGTGAACGCAATCGTAGAAGACGATCCGCCACCAGTGCCGGGAGTCCAGGCAGGCCCTGTCATAGGTTCACCACGTTAAACTGAGCGAAGGTGGCCGTCACAGTGCCAGAGCCGCTATTGAGCAGGACGCGGGCGAAGGTCGGCGTAAACTGGAAGTTCGTGAAGATGTCAGCAGTGGCCGAAACAGCGTCAGCATCATTCGTATTGAGCCAAGTCACATTGACTGGCGTTACAGGATTTGTCGGGCTGTTCGGGTCGTCCATCGTCACCTGAACCGTATAGTTCACAGTGCCGGAAGCATTGCACTGGATCGCCGTGTTGTTATTGGCCCAGCTATCAAGGCGGAGCCAGCGAGATCCAGCTACCGTATTTGTTCCAACCGTGATACCGGAGGCGCTCGTTGAACCACTTGTAGCGATTTGCGTTACCGTCGCGAAGTCAAGCGTCGTGGCGACGGTGCTTCCGCTCGTCCCTTGAAGCGTCTCAGAGATTGACTGACCACCAATCCACGTTCCGTAGACCGTGAACGTAACGGCGCTGTCGTTGCCAACATTGGTGATCAAAACCCGCCGGGGCTTATCAAGCGTGGCGACGCCGCCAGAGACAAGCGAGCCGTTCAGGTTTACATTAGCAGCTCCGGAGACAACCTGCGAAGTGGCGATATTGTTCGCGCTTGCCGACGTGAGAGGGCCGACTGAGATCGTAATCGGCTGCATTATCTTTTTCCCTTCGTAAGGCCAGCGCGAGCTGCTGCAGCATTGTCGACCAAGTTAGGATAAGGTCTACCAGCGGCACGGGCTTTAGCTTTTGCTATCTTAACGCCTTTTGCGCTCAGCGCCTTCTTTTTTGTGTCCTTGGGCGCAGATTTTTCCCAGAAAGGTTTTGTCATGTCAGCAGTCCCACTTCCGGAGGGCCTTGTTGATGCGGCTGTTCGGATCAGCAGCCTTTGCTGACCCCGTAAGTTTCTTCTTCATCCCTGTCATTCTCGCACAGAAGGAAGAGCGACGGGACGCAGCCTTCGGACTCTTCTCAGCTTGCTCTTTGGATACGGGAGGCTTGAGGTTCATACCCTGGCGATTGGCGGAGGCCCTGCCCTTGGCATTGAGTCCCCCCTCGGGATTTTGTCCCTCTTTCCGCTGCCAGACGGGTGTCTTTGCCATAAGGATACCCCCGAAAGTGGAGAAGGGGGCCGAAGCCCCCAACTACATCAGTAAGGCTTCGGCGTCGCGCCACGCGGCGAACCGCTGTGCGCCGACGAGAAGACGCCGCCGCCTGTCGCGCGAGCGGGCTTCTTGCCCTTCGCCGCAGACGACATGACCTTGCCGCCCTTCTTCATGCAGCCGCCCTCGGCCTTCTCGGCCTTGCCACCCTTCTTGAAGCCATTAGTACCAGACTTCGCAGACTTGACGACCGCCGGGCCGTCCTGACCTTCGTAGAAACCCATAAGAACCTCCTATTAGGCAGGATTGACGGCGAGGCCAGAAGTGGCCGCAGTCGGGGGAGCATTGTCAACATAGGAGTTGGCGAGAGCACCCGCATCGCCCCATTTTGTGGCTCCAGCCGCCGTGCAGTTGTTGAACACAAGCGAGCCGCCAGCCGCAGCATTAAGCGATGCAACCGCCGTGATCGTCGTCGCGGTGCTGTCTACAGCGTTGTAGAACAGGCACTGCTGGAACTTATTCCAACGATCAATTGCGCCAGCCCCGGAGCCAAGGATCGCCAGCGCAGAGGCCGACGACGTAAGCAGCGGGAAGTCGCAGTTGATGAATTTGTTGCGCGGGGTAGCGCCAGCAAATTCAAGATTGGCGTTCGCGACCGTGCGAGTGACCGTGTCGAGGCCGATGGTGCAGCCAACGAACGTATTCTCGCCCGTGCCCATGACCTTAAGCGCGCGAGCGCCAGTGCCCTGAGCAGACTGCGTGTCGCCGAAACCACCGAACTGAACGCTGTCGTAATAGTTGCGACCACCGTTCTCGATCCAGGCGATCTGGCTGGCGGAGCCAGTCGAGAAGCCGTTGAAGACCGAGAAGTTAGCGAAGATGCACCCGGAAGCGGTAACGTTGAACATATTGCCGCTGTTGCCGAAGGTGGCAGCGGTATAGGTGCCGGTCGGGGGTGCGAAGCGAGCGCGGTTTGAAACACCGGTCGGAGCCGTGACGCCAATCAGGTGCGTCGCGTTCTTCGCCCAGGTGATCGTGCCAGTCGTCGCCGAAGACGTGACCGACTGCGCCAGCGCCGTCGACATGCGAGCGGTGCCGCTCGTCGAGCCATTGCCGATCAGGACAATAACGTCGTTGTTGCCAGCCGTCGCCGCAGCATAAGCCGCGTAGATTGTCTGGAAAGGCGTCTCCGGCGAAAGTCCGTCATAGGCGTCAGAGCCGCCAGCCGGATCCACGAAGAAGTAGGTGCCCGTCAGCGGGAGACCGCCGATCGTGCCAAGAACGGGGACGCCGAAGGACGTGATGCCGTTCGGGAAGTTTGTAAGAGCCATGTTGGCTGCTCCTTATAAGAGAAACCCGGAGACCATGTAGGCCTCCGGGTAAGTTTATTAGGTCGGGAACGATCCGTAGATCGAGCGCCAGTTGTAGTAGCCGAAGCTGTAACGCTCGTAGCCCTTGACCAGCAGGTTGTCCGTGACGAAGTCGACCTGCATGTCGGTCTCGAACTTGACGCGCTCCATGTAGGAGAGACCGTCAATGTTCGTGAGCAGGAACCACGCACGCGCCGACGTCAAGAAGTCGTTGACCATGTAGCCTTCCGGCAGACCGCCAGCAGTCATCATGATCGCGTTGACGTCGTTGTTCGCCGTGCCGGGGCGCAGTTCCGTCTTCGTCAGACGGATCGCCGTCGGCTCCAGAGCCGGCGGAACAACCAGGCGACGACCACGAGCGAAGACCTTCAGGCCCGCCTGATCTTTGAAGTTCGTCCTGATGGCGATCATGCCATTCAGAAGCGAGGCTTCGTTCAGATCAACGTCAACCGCCGGGCGGTTGGCGACCGTGCCGCTGTCGATCGGATGCGAGGTGGAGCAGAGCGCCACGCCGTCACCACCGATGGAGGCATTGTAGGTCGTCGCCGTGTTGAGCACGTTCGCGCCGTAGATTTCCTTCGTCTGCTGGAAGCTCTCCATCAGGCCGAGGTTCGACGGCATGAACTGGGTCTTGTAGAGGTTGTCGTCCACCGCCTTGCGAGTAATCGCGTAGCCAAGAGCGATCTCAACGTGCTCCTGGTTGTAGACGTAACGCTCACCCGATCCGTTGTCGAAGGAGGTCTGGCCGCCTTCGGTCTTCAGCTGAGCAAGACCCAGGAAGCGCATTTCCGCAGTGCGCTCGAGCGGCATCTTGGAATCGTGCTTCGTAAAGATCTTGTCATACTGAGACGGGATCATCTCGTACTTGCCTTCGATCCCCCGGAGACCGGGAAGGAGAAGGTCTTTGATGGCAGAAAGATTAACAGCCATTGGTCCTTACTCCTTAGATCGTGGCCAGTGTCTTGGTGGCGACGTTGTTGAACGCCACGATGACGTGGGCATAGGCGCCGAACTCCGTGCCATTGGTGCCCGGCGGATCGCCGACGAGGCCAATGATGCGGAACGGACCAGTGCTGTCCGTATTCGGACCAGACGTGCCGTAGTTCAGGTAAGCGCCAGAAATGCCGTTGGATGAATTGCCGGAGCCAATGTTGAAGCCGCACGTCGAACCGACATCAGCCTGAGCGATGCCGGTTGCATCCGACCAAACCGCGAAGCGCGCGTTCGGGTCGTTCACGTAGTAGACTTCAACTGTCTGGTTGGAAGCAACGTCGCTACCGCCCCAGAAGTTCGACCACACGGTGCGCTTCTGCGAGACCGAGAGGTATTTGCAGCCAACGAACACACCAGCGAGGGGAGCAATGCCTGTCGTGCCGGCGGTCGTCGTAGCTACAGTGACGTAGCCCGTGGAACCGTCGATTACGATAGGATCGCCGAAGTAGATGGCGGAAGCATTATAGGCGGCCGTGCCGACGACCTGCTCATAGGTCGGCGCGGAACCGTTACCGCGGTACTGCTGGAAGCCGTTATACGAACCGGGAGCCGTGTTCGCCATGACGGGTTCTCCTTCTGCAGGAGGCTCATCATCGCTCACCGGGGCGAATGTAGAACCAGATTAAGTTAACCTTCCACACCGAGGGAAGGGCGAGGGGATATTACAACAGAAGATGCTGACCGTAAACTCTCGCCCCTCAGTAACCTTACTCCGGAACCGGTATGGGCTCGTAACCCTTCTTGATGTTCGGCTTGACCCGAGCGTGGTCTCGCGTCATCGTGCCTTCGGGAGTGCCAGCAAGCTGCGCTTCCTTGTGCCTGACCTGGTCGCGCGCCTTCCGGAGCTCCAGTGACCTCCGCTCCATGACGATCTCTGTCGGGCACTCCATCAGGATGCACCCCTTCCTGGAGATAACCTCGTCAGTCGATCCCGCTGGCATCATCGCAGGGTGCCGGCTGGAGGGAACGGGAGCCCATCCCTCACGCGCCAGCTGTACCTGGTATGCAGGATCTTCCTGCCCGTAGACCGTGTGGCGCTTCCACTCGTACGTCCAGCCGTCCGGGATTGACTCAGGGTCAACGTAAAAGTCGTCCGTTCCCTCGTCAAGATCGCCCAGATGCGCTCTCAGCTCCGCAGCGCGCTTCTTTGCTCTCTCCTTCGGATCATCGTCGCGGAGAGGAGGACGACGAGGTGCAGGAGGCGCAGATACCTTGGTAGCTAGGGAGTCAATGACCTCGTCCGCTTCTTCGACAGTGGGTGCTTTCCTGTTAAAAGTGCTCATGTCAGTGTCCGATCTTTCCTTCGCGCTGCAGCGCAACCATGTTCTTGGCGTAGTCTGACTCAGACATGCCCATCATCTTAGCCATCTCGACCTGCTCGCGGGTCAGGCGAACCACATTGGGGCGCTGGCCACCGCGGGAGACGGGAGCAGCTGGGGGAGGAGAAGACTTCCTTGGGGGAGGTGCTTCTTCCTCTACGCGCTTCATACCCAGGCGGTTCTCGATGTAGGCAAAGTACTCGTCAGAGTCAGGCGCAATGCCGTCGTCGACGGCGTCCTCGTGGGCCCTGAACATCCTCCGGATCATCCGCTCGTTGTCGAGCGTATCCCGGTTCTCCCTCAACCAGGAGGCAGATTTAGGAGAAACTTGCCGAGCAACCTGGTCAATCAGCGGTTCGCTGGACTCTGGAGGCTTGGAAGGAGGACTTTCCTTCTCCTCCTTCATAGCTTTCTTTCCGCGTTTCAGCTCTGAGAGCTGCTGAGCGTTTATAGCCAGTGCTTCCTGGAGTTGGGCAGCCTTATCGAAGTCTCCAGCAGACATAGCATTGGAGTATGCCTGCTTGATGGCCTCTGCACGACCCTTCACAGTCTCGATTGCGTTGACAACGAGTTGGTAGTTGGCGTCTTTGGTCTCTGAGCTGGCCCGATTAGCCCTCTCAGCGGCTTCTTTTGCGCGCCTCTCGGCCTCCAGGCGGGCCTTCTCAGCCGCCTCGAGGCGCAGTTTCATGGCCTGGATGCCCTCTTCAGGGGAAATCTCGGGCTTCTTGTCCTCTACAACCTCAATACTGGGCTCGTCAGGGGAGGATTTTACCTCCTCTAGAGGCACTTCGACGTGTTCTTCGTCATTCTGCATTGGTATCACCACACTCTGTCAGGGTTATCAATGACGCCCTTGACCTGCGTATCGCTCAGGATGCGGCACAGGACGCCATTCACGGTGATGCTCCACCCGTCCGATGGGCGAAATACGAGCCAGTCACCCTTCTTGAACTGGTGGTTGCCAAACCACTTCGCCTCCCCGTCCTCGACGAAGGCAGACGTGCCGTGGTCAAGGAGCAAACCAACCTTGGACTGGAAGCGGTCCTCGTCCCTGTATCGGTCGGACAGGATGACGCCCCCCTTCGTCTTCTCCGGACGGAGGTAGACA
>Ga0208783_10000313_pt1 | contig 30247 bp, 42 predicted proteins | sample DEB19_08_DNA_2_FD_184529 | JGI IMG/M metagenome (GOLD analysis project Ga0208783, IMG submission 184529) | Aqueous microbial communities from the Delaware River and Bay under freshwater to marine salinity gradient to study organic matter... | ecosystem: Environmental > Aquatic > Marine >...
CGGACCAAACGACGGAGCCCGGGGACCAATCCCGGCCGCAAAGCACGGGGTCACCGGGGCGGAAGGCGCCACCGCCGCGCAGGACGGAGACGGCCGCGGGGTCGGCGTAGACTGCGCCCCGGCATCCGCCGCCGATGGGCGAAACCTCTTTCGCGTCCGGGCCGGCGTAGGGAAGCCAAGAATCGCCGGTCCAGCGATGCGGCCCCCTCGGCTCGCCGTCCGGGGTCCACGCGCACCGCCGCGCCCGGAGCGCCACAAGCTCCCCGCGCGCGTCGTAGACGGGCAGAAGCAGCGGCCACCCCTCGCCCCACGTCACCCGGCCTACCCGCGCCCAATCGGGCGGGGCGAAGACGGTATCGCCCACCTCGCAAAGCCCCGGCGGGCAGACCCGCGCCACCGAAAGCGACCGCGCCCGGGCGGCGCGCGCCGCGGGGTCGCCGCGCCATCCGTCGCGGGCCGAGCGGGCGGCCCACCACCCGGCGGCGGCGCCGGAGTCGCAGGGCCACGCGGCGTCCCACAAGGCGGCCACCTGGGACGCGGGCAGGCGTTCGGGCGGTGCAGGGGGCGGCTCGGGAGCGCGGGCGATTGTGGGGGCCTTCTTGGCCTCTCCCGGGGCGTGGGCGTATTCGCACAGGCCAAGGGACGCGCAGAGGTCGCGAAGGCGCGGCCAGTCCGCGGACCCGGCCCGGAGGTTGGCGCCGATGGACGCGGCGGCGACTTCGAGCGCGCCGCCCTTCGCTTGGCAGGCGTGACAATGCCACGCCCTCCCGAGGTCGGCCACCGGGGGCCGCGGGTCCGAGCCGCCCCGCCGGGTCGCGCCGCAAGCCGGGCACGGGCCGAACGTCGCGCGGCCGTGCGCCGTCCGGGCGGGCAGTCCAAGCCCCGCCACCGCGCGCGCCACGGGCGCCTGTCGCACGTCGTCAATCCATCCCATACGCACCTCACCGGGGCAGGGTAGCGCGGCGCCCCGTAGCCGTCAAGCGGTGTAGCAGGGCGCTACTACGTCTCGACGGGGCGTGAGATAGCGAAAGCCAAGGAACGACCGGCACGGCGCCGCGCAGCGGCACTCCCCTTCTCTCTCTCTTTCTCTATACCTTTTATGCTACTGCTACACTTGCTACGCGCATGCTACCAGGGGGACGGTAGCACGACACACGTAGTCAAAGCGTCATTTTCACCGCTGCTACACCTGCTACGCCAAAAACACATACCCTTGCGCGCGCGCGACCCCCGGGCCCCTCCTCACCCCTCCTTCTCCCCGTTACATATGTACCCTTTTCCGGTAGCGCGTAGCAGAACGTATCTGCAACCAGCACCCTCCCGGATTACGCCGACCGTCCGCAGCGTTTCGGCCGGCCCAAGTGATACCGCGGGAGTGTAGCAACAAGGTAATGCCCCTCTCGCCGCTACGTGTTTCTGGTAGCAGAGGCGCCCCGCTTGACGCGCACGGGGCATGATGCTACGGTGGAGCCATGACCACGCTTCACGACCTTCACGCCCGCGGCCTCTCCGACGCCGAAATCGGCGCCGCCCTTGGCCTCTCCCTACCGCGCGCCCGCGCCGCCCGTGTGCGCGCCGGGCTTGCCGCCAACCCCGCGCCACCGCCGCGCGCTCGTCTCCGCGTCTCGCTTGCGCCGGACGTGGCGGCCGCCATCGTGGACCGCGCCGCCATCGAGCGCCGGCCCGTCGCCGCCGTGGCGCGCGCCCTTCTGGTGGGCGCGTGAGCCCCGGCGATATCGTCTGGCTGAGCGGTCCAGGCGGCGTGATGCGCGTCAACTTCCGCGGGTTCCACCCGGACGATTCCGGGCTTGCCATCGTTATCTCGTGCGAGACGTGGATGCAATTCACGGTCCCCGTTTCTGCGCTCTCACGGCAGAAGCCAGAATGAGCGACACCGCCCGCGTCCACGCCGCAGCCGAGCTTGCGCGCGTGGCCGAAGTGTCGGCGCGACGCGGGGGCGTTGACCCGGCCTCCGCCGCCGCCTATCTCCGTCTCGCCCGTGAGCTTCGAGAAGCCGCCGACCGCGCGCGACTCCCGGCCGACGCCGACCCGGCGACCGTCTACGGCGCCGCCGTGGCCCGCGCCGTCCGCCTCGAACGCACCTTCGCCCGCCTGCGGCGCGAAGACCGCCGGGCGGAAATGGCGGCCGAAATCGCAGAGGCCAGGAAACAGGCCGACGCCGCCGCCCGCCTCATGCGCCGCCCCTCTCCCGCCCTGGTGAACCCATGACCCTTCGCGACCTTCCCGATTCCGTAGACGCCGCCCGCCGCGCGGACCATGCCGCCGGCCTTCGCGATTGCGACCTCGCCGCCCGGTGGGGTGTGTCTCGCCAAGCCGTGCGCATCTGGCGGGAGCGCCGGGGCCTCACCGCGAACCCGGCGCCGCCCGCCGTCCGCGTGTCCGTTGACGTGCATCTGGACTCCGCGGAGATGGCCGCCATCGTGGACCGCGCCCGCGCCGCCGGCCAGCGCCCCGCCGTCTACGCCGCGTCCGCCATCGCCGCCGCCGTCGGCCGTCGGGATGGTGCCGCGTGAAGGACGGCCCGACCTCCCGCATTGGGGAGGCACAAGCCGAGGTTGCGGATGCTCTCGCCCTTCTGGATTCCGCCGGCATCCCCGGCCGTGACGAGGTGGGCGCCTTGCTCCGGCAGGCCGTCGCCAACGCGGCGCGGTCGCTTGCCGAATCGAGCGCCCCGGACCCCACGAAGCTTGCGTCGGTGGCGAAACTTTGGGCCGATTACCCGCAACTGTGGGGCGGGGCAGAGTCCGAGGCCGACCCCGCCGCCGCGACGATGGCCGCCCTTGTCGCCGAAGCGGCGCGGGCCGACACCATCCGCCGCGTGATGGGGGAGTCGTGACCACCGTTGCTACGTGCTGTCGCTGCGGGCAAACCTTCATGGCGCCCGCCGAATACTTCGCCGCGTGGTGCTCCCCGGATTGCGAGCTTGACGCGCTCTCCGCGCCCGCGCCCGCGCCGGAACCGACGGGGGAAGCCGGCGAATGACGCCCGCCGACATCCTCCGGCTTCCGCTGGCCGACCTTGTGACGGCCGCCGCCGCGTCGGGCCCCGCCGGGCTGGCGTGGCTTCGGTTCCGCTGCGACCGCGACTTGGCCGCATACATGGCGCTTTGCTGGCCGGGCATCGCCGCCGCGCCCTTCGCCCCGTCGCATCGTGCCATCCTGGCTTGGTTCGATTCGCTCCCGCCGTTCGACATTCGAGCCGCGCAAGCCGGGGCCGATGCCGAGGCCGACCCTATCGCACGGTCGGCGTGGGAAGCGCCGCGCGGGACCGGCAAAACCTCGGTTGCGATTGCCGCGCTTGACCGGGCGGTGCGTTCGGGCCGTGAACCTTACGTCGTCATCATCGGCCCGGAGTCCGCGCACGCATCCGCGCTTTCCGTCTCGCTCCAAGCGATGCTAAGCCCCGGCCATCCGGCCGCGTCGCCGATGCTGGCCGCGCTTTACGGCGACGTGGGATGGACCGGCAACATGGGCGATGGCGCGGTCAAGCGTGGGGCCGTTCTTGGCTTCCCCGCGGGCGTCTCCTATGTCTCCGTGCGTTCGATTGGCGGCACCATCCGGGGCCTTCTGCGGGGTACGCACCGGCCGACGCTGGTTCTCCTTGACGACCTCGAAAAGCCAGACGACGTGGGCAGCATGGCCGCGCGCGATGCGATGCACGAAAAGCTGAACTCGGACGTGCTGAACCTGGGGCCGCAGGGCGGCGGCTTGGCGGTCTGCCTCATGGCGACCCGGCTTCATCCCGACGCGGTGTCGGCGCGTCTCCAACGTGACCCAGCTTGGAACGGCGCCTCATTCCGCGGGATTGTGCGTTGGCCCGTCGGCGTCGAATCGGGCGAAATCCAGGAGGGCAGCCGATGGGCGGAATGGCGCGCCCTCCTGACGGACCCGGCTTCCCCCGCCCGGGAGCGCGAACGCGCCGCCCTCGACTTCTACCGCGCGCACCGTGACGAGATGGACGCCGGGGCCGAAGTGCTCGACCCCCACCGACTTCCGCTGTACCGGGCGATGCTCCGGCTTGTTTCGATTGGGCTCCCGAGCTTTCTGAAAGACGTACAGAACGCGCCGATTGCTTCGGGCGGCGGCGCATTCCGCCCCGATTCGTTCCGGTGGTGTACGCTGGACGGGCGGGATGTCGTCATCGGCTATGGAGACACCGCCCGGCGCATCCCCCTTCCGGCTTTCTCCCGGGCCGTCATTCACCTCGACCCGACAACAAGCCGCAAGAAAGGCAGCACCGCCCGGGACTTCGCCGGCTTCGCCGTGGTGGCGATGCGAGACGACCGCGCGACGGGTGAGCGGCTTTACGTGGTGCTCGAATGGTCGGCCGTCCGCGAAGAGCCCGAAGACCAAGCCGAGCGGGCATGGGCCGCGTGGGCGCGGTGGCGGGCCGCCGGCATCCCCGTGGTGGAGGTGGTGTACGAGTCCAACGGCGGCGGGGGCGCCTGTCTCCAAGGCGAGTACCACGCCGATATGCGCCGCAAGCGCAAAGCCGCCGGCCTCCCGTCCACGATGGAGCCCATCGCCATCCACGAAACCCGGGCTAAGGACGCCTGCATTTCCGGCGTGGTTCCGCTGCTGAATAACGGCGTGGCCGTGCTTTCGACCGCCATCCGCTCGCATGAGGGCGGCCGGGAAGCTCTCCGGCAGACGGAGGCATGGCCCGGCGGCGCGCATGACGACGGCCCCGATGCGCTGGCGAAGGCGCTGCTTCGGCTGGAAAGCGCGTCTACGGGCGGGCTTTCGCTGGCCGATGCCGAGCGGGCGTTGTCGCTCTTCTCCCGTGCCGCTGGGTGACTTGTCAAGCGTATGTCAACCGCTTGACGGGCGCGGGGTGCGAGCATATGATGTTTGTGTCGGGGGGCGATGGAGCCGCCCGGCGCAACAGGAGAAGCCACCATGACCATCAAGCCCGCCGACGCCGCCCGCATCCTCTCCTCTGACACCGGCACCGCGCACGGTCTTCGGTGTCTCAATGCGACGCGGACTGGCGAAACGCATTACGTTAGCTTTGTCCCCGCGCGGGCGCCGGGCATGATGTACGTTGTGGCCGACTGCATCAACGGTCACGAAATCACGATGGTCACCGTCGAACAGGCGCGCGAAGACTGGCGGCGCTACACGCGGGTGTATGGCGCGGTGCCCATGAAGGCGCAGGTTGACTTCCTCGGCACCGACTACTGCGGGCGCTACGTCTTTACCCGGGCACAGGTTGACGCAATCTGACCGCGCAGGAGCCCGCTGGCCGATGCCGAGCGGGCGCTGCAACTGTTCGGCCGCGCCGCGCCGTCTGACCGCCCCCACCACCCAACAGGAGCAAGCCATGAAAGCCACCATCACCGAATCCTTTTACTTGCGCTGCGACGCTTCCGCTGTGCCCGATGGCCTTCGCTTCGACGTGCCCGGCCGGTTCCAGGGTCAGACCATCGAGCACGCCTTCGCCGATACCACCCCCGGGCGCACCTTGGCCGGCGTTGGCGCGCCGTGGAAGCGCGTTTCCGACCGCTCGGACGGGTCCACGTACTACGCGCAGCGTTACATGGAGATTCGGACGGCGCGCGCGGTTCGCACCTTCGGCGATGGCTCGAACTGCCGCCGCTTCCGCGTGGCCCTCGGGACGGGCACCGTCCAAGCGTGGGACGTGGTGGCCGACCATTGGACCACCTGCCACAGCTTGACGGCCCGTCAGATTGCCGCCCTGCGGGCCGCCGCCCGGGATGCCGCATGAGCCTCCGTATCTACCAGACCCGCGCCGCCGGCTGAGCGCCACCCCCCACCCACGGAGTACCCACCATGTCTTCGACCCCCCTTGACTCCGCCCGAGCCCGTCTCGCCACCGCGGCCGCAGAGGCTGCCGAGGCCGCCACCGACGCCCGCAAGGAGGGCGCGACGGCCGCCGCCGACCGGGCCGCCGCCGCCGCCGACATCGCGCGGTTCGCCGCCACCGCCGACCTTGACGCGCGGGCGCTGTGCCGGCTCGCAGAGCTTGTGGAATCGGTGGCCTTCGAGTCGCGGCACGCGTCCGCCGCCCATTGGGCCGCCCGCGCATGAGCCTCCGCATCTACCAGACCCGCGCCGAATGGATGGCCGACCGCCGCAGCGGCACCCCCGACTTCGAGGTGGGCGCATCGGACGCGGCGGGCTTGGTCGGCCTCTCCCCGTGGGCGTCCCCGTGGGATTCGTGGGCGGCCGGCGCCGTCGGTGGTGGCAACCCGCCGGCAGAGGCCGACGCCCGGCGGGGGCACTTGGTGGAGGCGACCGCCGCCGCGCTTTGGGCGGCAGAAGCCGGGGTGCATCTTTGGGGCTCGGACGGCCTTTGGTCGCCGGATTCCGATGCTGTTCCCCGGCTTCCGCTCATGCGTGCCCGCGCTGGCTGGCTGGCGGTCACCCCCGATGCGCTCGGCATCGAGCCCGGCGGCGCCCGCATCGCCATCGAGACGAAGGCGCCGCGGACCCTGGACGCTTGGCCCGACGAAGACGCCACCGTGCGCGACCCTGACGCAGAGGGCGTGCCCGTCCCGCCGCAGTACGCCGTGCAAGCTGCGTGCCAGATGTACGCGCTTCACGCCGTCGGCGTCACCGTGGCCGCCGTGGTCCTTGTCGCTTCGTCCGGGTGGGCGTGGCGCCGCGCTGTCCGCATCGAGGCGACGCCCGCCGGCCTTCGCTGGGCTACGCGCGTTGTGGCCCACGTCGGCGCGGCCCGCCGCCGCATCCTCTTGGAGCGCCGGGAGCCAGACCCGGACGCAAGCGCGGCGTGCCTTGCCGAGCTTCGTTCCCGGCTTCCGCCCCGACCGGCTACCATCGAGGGCACCGACGAAGACGCCGCGTTGGTCGCGGCTTTCGCGGAAGCCAGGGCGCAAGAGTCCGAAGCCGCCGCCGCGATTGCCGACCTCCGCCCTCGCATCCTCGCACGCTTGACGGGCGCGGGGGCCAATGCTATCCTAACCCCGTCGCACCGCCTCACCGCAGACAAGCGCGGTGCGCTCAAAGTCCAGAACAGGAGCCCAGAATGAGCGAAGCCCAGCACCGGCCCCCGGCCGCCATCTTCCGCGCACAGGTGGAGTCCGCCGCCCGCGCCATCCTCGCCCACCATCCGCGCGCCACCGAGGCCGCCGCCCGCGTTGGCTTGGCTTTCGCTGCCGCCGCCCGCGCCGCCCGCGACCCGTCGGCGCTCTACGGCTGCACCCCGGCTTCGGTTGCCGGCGCCATCGCCCAATGCGCCCTCGCCGACCTCTACCCCGGCGGCCACGCGCCCGCGGTCTACTTGGTCCCGCAGGCCGCGCGCCGCGACGAAGCGCCCGAACTCCAATGGCGCTTGACTCACCGGGGCATGAGCATCATCGCCGCCCGCGCCGGATGGGGCGTGCACACGGTCCCCGTGTCCCGCGCCGACCTCCCCGGCCTGCGCGTGGACTTCGGGGAGGTGCTTTCGTGCCCGCCCTCGGACCCGACGGCCGCCGTCACGTCTTGGGATGACCTCGCCGGCGTGGTGGTGGTCATCCGCCCGCCCGCGCCCGCGCAGCGCGTCGCGCTTTGGGTGCCGGTCGGGACCATCGCCGCCCGCCGCCGCGCGTCTCGGATGGCCGGCGGTGGCCCGTGGCAGGCGTGGCCGGTGCAGATGGCGCAAGGCGCCGCGATTCGGGAGGTGGTGGCCCGCGGCGCGCTCCCGCTCGACCTGCCGGACGATTCGGAAGCCGGGGAAGCCGAGGTGCAGCCCGCCGCCATCGCCGCGCCGCCGGCACAGCGGATGCTCCCGGAGCTTCCCCCGGACTTCGCCCCCGACGACCTCCCGGCCGGCGACCTCGCCCGCGTGGCGGACGAAGGGGAAGCCAAGTAACCGCCGGCTTGCGGCTCCCGGCCGCGCGTGGTAGCCTCCGGCCATGCGCGGCCCTGCCGACATTTCCCCCGCCCGGCTTGATTGGACGTTGGCCGTCCGTTCGCTTTTCGCGTGGGTTGGCGGCGCGATGCGTCCGCAAAAGCAACTCCCGGCAAAGCCCGGGGCGCCCGGCGTTCCCGCGGCCATTCCCGCCGACTACTACGCGGCCGGGCCCTACGTAGCCACGCGGTCGCAGCAAACGGACGCGCTCCGGCTTGCCATTCTCGCCAACCCGGATGCGCTGGCCGCCGTCGCCGGCATCGCCCGTGAAATCGCGGCGCGGCCCGTCATTGTGCGCACCGAGGCCGACCCGACGCCGCGGGAGCACCCCGTCTTCGCGCTTCTGGACTCTGCCCCCGGCTTCACCCGTGAACAACTTGTCGAGCGCCTAATCGCGGACGTGCTCTTGACGGGCAACGCGCTTGTCGAGGTTTTGGGCCGTCCTACCCCGGTCACCCCGCGCGCGGGCGTGCTCGTCTTGCGGGACTGCACAGACCTTTACGCCGAACTCGACCGCGCGGAAGCCACGGTCACAGCCTACCGCTACGAGGGGCCCGACGGGACGCGGTACATCGCGCCGTCGAACGTGCTTCACGCGGCGGTCAACCGCTACGGCACCGGCCAAGATGGCGTTTTCGGCGTCTCTCCGCTGGCGCCGCTTTACCCGGACTTCGAGCGCGCCTCCCGCGACGCGGCGTATCTCCGCGACCGGCCCCGCGGCCCGATTGCATCCATCGGCCTTCGCTGGCCGGGCGAAACCCCGCCTGACGAGGTGGCCGGTTCTCTCCGGCTTATGCGTCGGTTCTACGAGACGACCGGCTATCACGTCGCGCTCCGGGGTGCAGAGTTTGAGTCCTTGCCGGAAAGCAAGGAGCAAACCGACGTTCTTGCGCTCCAAGCCGCCATGCTGGATAGCATTATCCGCGCGCTCGGATTGGCCCCGGTCCTCTGGAATCGGTCGGTCACCAACGATTCGGCCGCGAAAGAGCAGCACCGCGCATACCGGGCGATGCTCCATGCGCTTTCCGGCGTGGTCTGGACGGCGTTCCAGCCGCTAATGGACCGGCTTGGTTCGACCGACCTTTACCTTGCCTCGGATTGGTCTGGCGATGCGGCGGATGCCGAAATCGAAGACCAAGAGCGGCGGGCCAAGCTTGCAGAAATCCACGTGCGCAACGGGCTACCCGTCGCCACCGCCTACCAACTTGCCGGGATTGAGATTCCGGCCGGGGCAACCGATGCGACGCAATCCCAAGGGCCGCGCCTGCTTCTCGCTCGCTGAGAACGGCGGCGGGCGCTACATTCTCAACTCCGGCAAGGCGTATGATGGCGCGCTTGTCGTGGACTTCGAGGGCGCCCGCGTCCGCATGAGCGCCGCCGGGGAAATGCCGGTGCTGCGGGAGCATGACCGCGCCCGGGTTGTCGGCGCGTGGACGGACCTGCGCATCGAAGACGGCGTAATGTCGGCCGGCGGAATCCGATGGGCGCCCACGCCCGACGCCGAAGAGGCGAAGGCGCTTGTGGACGGCGGCTTCCTTTGGGGCGTCTCCATCGGCTTCTCCGCGAAGTGGGAAGAGAAATCCGGTAAGACCTTCGCGCGGGAATTGGAAGTCTACGAGGCGTCCCTTGTTTCCGTGGCCGCGGACGCCGATTCCCGCGTGTCGGGAATGACGCTCGGCATGGACGAAGACGATAGCGACGAAGACACGGCCGGGGCTTCCCTGTTCCGCGCCCTCGTCTCGCATCTGCACCTTGCGCATGGGATGGACCTCCCCGCGGCGGTGGTCCAGGCGCACCGGGAAATCGAATACAACCCGCTTCGGGCGCTCTTGGAGGGGATGCCCGCCGCGCCGGAAGAGCCCGCAGAAGAGCCCGCCGAAGAGGCCGCGACCCTCGCCCCGGCTTACCCCGGTATCGACTTCTCGCCCCCGGAGGGCGTCCGCGAAGAACTCCGCCGGGGCCTCGAATGGCACGAAGCGGGAGAATCCGGGGACGGATTGCAGCCGGAAACTGTGGCATGGGCGCGCCGCATGGCCGACGGGGACGATATTTCCCCGGAGAAAGCCCGCGCGATGAAAGCGTGGTTTGCCCGGCACGCCGCCGACAAGGAAGGCGAGGGCTTCCGGCCCGACGAACCCGGCTATCCCTCGCCCGGCCGCGTGGCGTGGGCGCTGTGGGGCGGTGACCCGGCCGTGGCTTGGTCTGATTCGCTGGTTACGTCTATGGATTCCGCCGATGCAGAAACCAAGGGCGAGCAGACCGCCCCCGATGCGCTGGCCGCATGGCTTGGCGCCTCTCCGATTGACCACCTCGCCGCGTGGATGCGGCGTCCTTGACACGCGGCTTTTGTGCCGCTACCCTGCCCAACGATAGGAGTCCGCAAATGCCGCTCGACCTCGCGACCCCGGACGGCGTGCGCGCCGCCATCACCGAAATTGCCGCCAAGCTGGACACCACGTCCACGCAGACGGCCGACCTCGCCGCCTCCGTGCAGGCCGCCCTTGCCGGCGGCGCCGCCCCCGCGGCCAAGTCCGGCGGGCTGGACGCCTTCCGCAACGCCGATGGCAGCCTGTCGCTCGCCCCGGTGACCACCGACACCGAAATCCGCGTCGGTGATATGCCCGCCCTCCTGCGGGTTTCCAAGCCCGGCCTTCTCGACAAGTCCGCCGCCGGCCTTCTCCCCGAGGCGGAAGCCAAGGCTGCCACCGCCGTGCGCAAGCCCCTCGGCAAGCTGGCCGCCCTCGCCCGCGTCGGCTACCGCGGCGGGCTCGCCCCCCTGAGCCGCGAAATTGGCGAGGCTTCGGCCGCCGTCCGCAGCGCCCCGGCGTCCATCCGTCCGGCCCTGGAATCCGCCCTCTCCGGCGTGCTCGCCAACATCGGCAACCGCGCCGCCGGCACCCTGGCTTCGTCCTCCGCGGCGACCTCCGGCGCGTGGCTGGACTGGGTTGCGGAGGACATCATGGCCGACGTGATGGACCTCACGGCGACCGCTTCGCAGGCCGGCCTTGGCCTCTCCATCCCCGTCATGGGCGGCAGCCTGCACGCCACCGAGAACCTTTCGGTTCGCCTCCTGACCGGCATCGGCGGCTTCCGGCAGCAGGGCCGGCAGACCTCGAACGTCTTCGGCCAATACGCCCTCACCGACTTGGCCGTTTCGAAGGCCAGCGTGACGGGCGCCCGCGGCGTGCATTCGTCCATCATCGACGCCGTGGACCTCATTGACCCCCGCGTGACGTGGGATGTTCTCGAAACGCACCAGCGCGCCGCCATCCTGGCCGAGCTTGCGACCCGCGACCTCCTGTTCCTGCACGGCGAGTCCGAGTCGGCCCCCGCGTCGCACGTCTACGGCGCCGCCGGTCTGGCTCTCATCGGCCAGTCCACCGCCACCACCACCGCCGCTATCGACGTGGACGGGCGCGTTCTGGCCGAGTCCGGCGGCACCGATGATATGCTCCTGACCTGCGATGGTCTTGTCGGCATGGCTTCGGACCAGTCCAACGACCTTGACGACGCTACCTTCGGCATGGCCTCCGAAACCGAATGGCTCGCCACGGTCGCCGGCTTCGTCAAGTTCCACAATCTGGCGATGGCGCGCATCCGGGAGCAGTACCACTACCTGCCCGGCACCGGCTACGTGCTGGACTTCCAGGCCGCCCGCGCGCTCATGGCGCTGAACACCCTCACGGCCGGCGGTCAGGTGTTCGTCACCCCGGTTTCCGACCCCGCGAATCCGTGGCTTGTCGGCCGCCTCTACGACGGGACGCCCATCTACCGGCACGCCTTCGTCGGCTCCGGCAGCTACTCCACCGCCGGCATCCCGAACGCGACGGGCGGCAAGAACGCCGCGTTCCTGGCCGCGATGTCCGCCATCGTCCGCGTCCAGGGCCCCGGCCACGGTTCGACCAAGGTGGAGAACATCCCCGGCACCGACGCTGTGCAGGTGAGCCGCATCTACCACGAGCGGTTCTTCAACCCGGTTCCGAGCGCCCGCAAGACCGCCCTCCGCGTTTACGGCCTCGACATCTGACCCTGCCCCCGCCCGTCCCGGCTTATGCCGGGGCGGGTTTCCCCTTCGTGGAGAATCCAATGCAGTACGCTTCTTTCACCTCCGGGACCGTGGTCACCAACGCGGCCGGCACCGCCGAAGTCGGCGTCGTCATCCCCTACCGCGCGCGCATCGTGGAAGTCCGCATCGTGGACTTCGACGGCATCGCCGCCGACAATACGGATTACGTGGACTCGGACGTTACCGGCACCACCGGTTACGATTCCCGCGCCGCGAATCAGGGCGCCCTCACGGCGGACACGTCGATTTCCCTCACCGTGGACCCGGCGAACGCCATCGTCGCCGCGGGTGGGAATCTGAAATTCGTGGTCGCCAAGGGCGGCAGCGGAAAGGCCACCGAGGCCGCGGTTACGTGGTTCGTCCAGCCCATCAACTGACGCCCTCCCCTTGACCGGCGGGGGCGGCATCTGTCGCCCCCGCGTGCTATGGTGCCCCTATGGCTACGACCTTTGACGACGTGCCGAACCAGACGAAAACCGAAGCCAGCGTGGACGCCACCACCGGAACGGAAATCACCGTTTCCAAGCTGGCCTCCGCTCTGTTCGTGCTCTTCGAGCAACACAAAGGCGAAGTCCAGGGGCCCGGGTCTTCGGATTGGGTCCACGTCGCCGCCGATACGTGGACGCTGGTAGGCCAGTGGGGCGGCCCGCTTTCGGGGTCGCGGGTCATCAAGGCGCGCCGCCACGGCGGGAGCGGCACCGTCACCGTCCAGTCCCGGCAATCGTGATGCGCGTTTGCATCCCGTCCATGCTGGCGATGGCCGGCGGCGCGTCCGGCGGTGGTGGTGGCGGCGGTGGTCCCGACCTCACCCCGCCTTCGACGCCCACGCCGCAGGTTTTGGCCTCCGGCACAACGGCGCTTGGCAGCACGTCCATCGGCTCTTGGTCTGATTCGGTGACCGTGGTTGCGACCGTCACGCCCTCCGCGGGCGGCGCTGTGACCGCGACCGTCACCGGGAGCGGCGCGGGGCCCTATTCCGTCTCGATTGCCTCCGGGCTTTCGGACGGCCGGTCCTACGCCGTCCGTCTCCGCGGCACGGGCGCCGACGGGCAGGTGGCCGACGTGGTGCTGTCGGTGGCGGTGCGCCCGGCGCTTGGCTCGCTTGATTGGAAGGTCGTTGCTGACTACGACCTCACCACCGTAGACACGGCATCCGCCACCACGGGGACCACGGGAAGCATCAACCTGACCGTTGGCGGGGCGGCTTTCCTCACGCTTACCGGAATCGATGGAACGGGAACCGGAAGTATCACCCCGACCAACGGTCAAGGGCTTGTTTTCTCGGTCAACACAACGGGCCAGCGGTCAATCCTCTTTGACCCGGATTGGTCCGCGTTGGGCGTTTCCAGCGTCTTCCGGCGCATCTTCGCGGTGGAGGCGCAGGGGTCCATCGGGGGCCTTGCGACCAACGCGGCGGCGCATATTATGATGGTATCCACCGCTTCCGGGTCAACGACGAATAGCAACATCGGAAGCCGGCTTACGTACAACGGAACGGTATACAGCATCAACGCGCGGACCTACCATTCCGGCAGCACGAATCATACCAACGACACCACCACCGGCACCCTGCCTGCGGCTTGGTCCGCGTCGCTCATGCGATGCCCGGAAGGCATCGAAATCTGCCACGGCTTGACCACGCTTCCAGCCAATCCCGACGCACATACGTACCTCGGACGCCGCAGAAGCCAGGATTTCGCCTTCACTAGCGGCGGCGGGCTTCGCCTTGGGACTGACCCGAAAATCGCCTTCGAGCTTTTCGGCGCGGCGACGCTCAATTCATCGATGACGATTAGCCGGCTTCGTATCTCCGTGATGGAGGTAATCTAATGGTTATCGTGGACTGCTACACCATCACCGATGACGACGGCTCCGCGCCCGTGGTTGTGGTGCTGCGCATGACTGAGGCCGACGCCGACGCCCTTGTGGCGAGCTATGACCCGGCCTCCGCGACCTCCCCGCCCGCCGCGGACTGTCGCGCCGTCGCCCGGCCGATTGCGGAAGCCGTGGCCGCGCTGGACCGGCCGTGAAGCGGCTTACGCGGTCCACGCGCCGCAAAATCGCGCGGTTTATCGGTATGGTGGGAATGTCCCTTGTGGATGGCCGCTTGACTCCGGGCGAGATTTCGGCGCTTGTCGGCGCCGCCGCGCTTGTGCTGGACGCGCTTCGGTCTGAGCGTGACGGGACCGCCGCGGCCGACGAAGACGGGGACGCCGGATGAACGGCCCGCGCTACCAATGGGGCGCGCGGTCGCTTGGCCGACTTGCGACCTGCCATCCGGCGTTGCGCGCCCTCTTCGAGCGGGTGATTCTGCGGCCCGATTTGCCCTCGGATTTGACCGTGCTTTGCGGCTTCCGGGGAAAGCCGGAACAGGATGCCGCCTTCGCCGCCGGCACCTCCCGCCTTCGGTGGCCCGCGTCGAAGCACAACGCGCAGCCGTCGCGCGCGGTTGACGTGGCGCCCCTTGTCGGCGGCGCGGTGACGTGGGATTGGCCGGCGTACCACGCCTTTGCCCCGCTTGTGAAAGCCGAATGGGCCGCGATGCAGCGGGAGGGCCTTTACCCCGGCTTGCGCCTCGTTTGGGGCGGCGATTGGGTACGCTTCCCCGATGGCCCGCATTGGGAGATTGCGGAATGATGCTGCTATTCTTGGCTTTGGCCTTCGCGCAGGATGCCGCCGCGCCGCCCGTTGTCGGTGGCCCACCTCCGGGCTCGGACCCGTGGGGATACCTTGGCGCCGCCCTGGCTGCCGGCGTTGCCGCGTGGACCGCGGAACACATGCGCAATCGTCGGGCCGCCGGTCCAGACGTAGACCTTTCCCCCCTTGCCGCGCGCGGTCCCGATGGCGCGGTCATTCTCCTTCGCCGGATGGAGGCCATCGAAGATGCCGTCCATGACCTCGCGCTCTCCGTCGCCGCCCTCGCACGCGCCCACGATGGCACAACCTCCGCAGCACATCCACGCCGGAGGCGCACCGATTGACCCCGCGGTGCGCGTGGCGCGCGTGCGCTCCGCGGTCGCCGTGGCCGTTCTGGCGTGCGCCGACGTAGTGCGCGACGTGCGAGGGGACGCAGAGGCCGACGCCCTTGTGGCTGCGGCGCATTCGACATCCGCGCGCGGCGTCTGACGTGGAGCTTTTCGCCGTGGAGTCCGCGCTTGCTGTCGGCCGCCGTTGGCGCCTTGCATGGGGCTCGGCTGATTTGGGGCACCATTCGCACGCCGACCCGCTAACGGACGAAGAGGCCGCGGGCGTCGCGGACTTCGTGCGCGATATCGTAGGCTCCGGCGCGGGATGGCAGGTGCGATGCACGCTCCCGACCGTCAAGGCGACCGCGGTTTCCGGCCTAAGCCAGACAGCGCCACAGCTTGCCGCGCTTCTGTCCGCGTCGGCGCCGTCCGTCCAGGGCGGGCTTCTCCGGGCAATCTGCGCCGCCCCGGTGCCCGGCGCGGCCATCCCGGCGTTCACGTAGAAACCCCCGCCCGGACCATTCCGAGCGGGGGCGGGTGCCATCCCTACGAGCGGCGCGCCTTGGAATGTTCGCCGCCCGTGGGTAAGCCGTAGCACGGGGCCCCGCCGCCGTCAAAGCCGGGCAAGCAACCCCGCGACGGCGCCGCCCACAAGCCCGCCTCCGAGCGCGGCGAAGGCGGCCCACCGCGCCGCCCTTTGGATTTCGCGCTCTTCGCGCGTGGCCGCAGCTTGCGCGCAGACCAGCACCGCCGCGGATGCGATTTCCGCCGCATCGGCCGCGCCTTGGAGCGCCACCGCGTCAAAGCCACGGACGCGGGCGGCCTCCGCTTGTCGGCGTAAGCCAGAGGCAAGGGACGAAAGGTGATAGGCGCCGGCGGTGATGGGGTCGTGCATGGCCCCAACGTATAACCGTGGAAACACCTACGGGCGCCCGGCGCCGCGCCGTGGTAGAATGCGCGCATGACCGTCCGCCTTGTCACCCTCGACACGTACCGCGCGCGATACCAGGGCACCGGCCCCGTGGTCCCGCTTGACGATTCCGCCGTGCTGGCGCGGATTGACGCGCTGTCGGCGGCCATTCTGCACCACCTTGGCTTCCCCGCCGGGGGCGAGGATTGGGATTCGGCGTCGCGCGTCTGGACCTTCGGGCCTTACGATTGGGCGTGGAATCCTTGGAGCGACGAATCCCGGCTTGTGCCGCAGTTCTCCCCGGTGGCGTCCGTCACGTCCATCGAGGAATCCGGCGACGGTTCGACGTGGACGACCGTACAGGCCGACTACTACGCCCTCCGCGACGGCTCGGACCCCGCCCGCGTGCGCATCGACGCCATCAAGGGCGCGCGTTGGTCGGCGGAATCGTGGTATCGAGTGACCTACGTGGCCGGGTGGACCACCGTTCCCGGCGCCGTGGAAGACGCGGCCGGGCGCCTTGTGGCTTTCTCCTTGGACGTGGACCGGCGGCGCGGCCGGCAGGGGGAATCCGGGGTCGGGCAGCCGTCCGAGACGTACCGCCCGGAGACGTGGCCGGATGACCTCCGCGCGCAGCTTGCGCCGCACAAGCTCCCGTGGCGGCGCTGACCCTGGACGAATTGCCCGGCGCCCTCTTGGCGTTGGGCGAGCGGGCGCAAACCGCCCTTGGGCAGTACGCCGCGAAAGTCGCGCAGCGGATGGCGGCCGACGCCTCGGCTTTTGCACAGGCCAGGGTAGGCGGCTCGCTCGCCCGCTCCGTCGAACCTCTTGTCGAATTCCATCCCGACGCCATCCGGGCGGGCTTCATCGCGGGGCGCACGGAGCCCGTCATCCGGTACGCCCGCGTCCAAGACGAGGGCAGCGGCTATCTGCCGGGCGGCGTGATTCGTCCCCGGTTTATGGAATACCTGCGGATACCGGTGCCGGGCAGCCGCGCGCGGGAGCGGTTCCCGGGCGGCCCATTGACCCTGCTTCACGATTCCGAGGGGATGAAGTTCTTTCGCCTCCGCGCCCGTGACGGCTGGCTCATGGTCTACCGCGGCGAACCCTTGTGGATTCTCGTTCGCACCGTCCGCCTCCGCGCGACGAACTACGGCCGGGACGCGCACGATGCCGAAGTGCGCCGCATTGACGGGGAAATCGCGGACGGCTTGCCAGGACTGCGCATTCCGGGGTAGACTCCGCGCATGGGCCGCCACCGCGTCTTCATGGTTTTTGCTTCCTGTTCGGCCGGGGACGGCGCGGATGGCGGCCCCATCTTCGCGCCCGCGGTGCGCGCTTGACCCTGTACGCCGTCGAACGCTTGGCGGCCGTGCGCGTCCTTTTGGGCGGGCTCATGTTCGCCTTCGAGGGCGTGCCGGCGACCGGGCAGAAGCCAGATGCGTACACCGGGCGGCCGACGCGGCTCCAACCTCCGGCGGGCCGCTCGGTTATCGCAGCGTGGCCCATCTCGCTGTCGGTTTCCCCCTCGCCCTCCGCGCTTGACGAGACGGTTTCCGCCACCTACGAGGTGGCCGCCATCGTCGCCGTGGCCGCGGGCGCCGATATGGCCGCCGTCGCCTCCCGGGTCGCGGAAGCCATCGGGGTAGCCGTCCGGGATTCGACGCTTGACGCGACCTCCCCGGCGCCCTCGATTTCGCTGTCTATCGCTTACGAGGAAGGGCACGTCGCCGTATTCGGCACGCTGTCCGCCGACTACCGTACACCCTTGGGGGCTTGACTTGGCCTTCGCATTCTCCCCCGTCTCATACTACCGCTGGCCCATCGCGGTTTCCCCGGGCGCCGCCGCGTCCACCGCCATCCGGGTGCAGGTGTCGATTACCCCGGCCCTGCGCCGGTTCTGGTCCTCTGTCGATTCCAACGGGTACAGCGTCCGCTTCGCCGATGCGACCGGCGGCCCGCTGGCCTTCAACCGGGCGTCATTCTCCTACGCCAACCAGACCGCCGAATACCGGGTCCAGTTCACGACGCCCTCCGGGGTCACCACCAGCGACGTGCATGTGGTTTACATGTACGTCAAGAAAGCGGCCCCGGCCCTCTCGGATTCGTCCGTTGCCGACACCGCGGACACGATGTATGGCGGCGGGCTCTTCGCCTCCGAAACCATCGGCGACACCCCGACCCGGGCCGGCGTAGTCCAGGGGGATACCCTCGAATCCGTGGACCTCGCATCCACCGACTATCGCCCGGTGGCCGTCTCGCTGACCGGCGCGCTCCAAGCGTTCGCGGCCGACGCCACGCTGAACGATTCCACCGAGAATGAGGCGCCCCGCCGGTTCCGCGTGGAAGTTCTCGACTCCGGCGGCACCGACGCCACGGCCCGATACGTCCAGGCGCTTCATCGCATCATTCACGACGGCGCCGATTTCTACATTCTCCCGTGGATTTCCGCCGGGGATACGAACACGTACCGGCTTCGCCTGACGGTCGAAACCGGCGGCACCCTGCGCCGGCTTATCCGGCTTGTCGCTCTTCGCTTCCGCCTCCCCTCTGCCTGATTCGGAGTCACAATGGCCCGCCTTGTCGGTCGCTCGCTTGCAATCGGCCTTTGCGCCGAATCCGCCTATGGGGACGGGGTTACCACGTCCGCCCCGCTCTACTGGACCACGCCTTCCGGCCTCTCCGCGCCCATCGTGCGCGCCGACGTGACGGCCGTTCCCGATTTGGGGTTGGACGATTCGGGCCTCACCCGGCTCGATTTCGTGAGCAAGAAGTACGTGGACTTCGAGTTTAGCCAGCCGATGGACATGGACAATGACGGGATGCTCCTCCGCGCGGGCGTCGGCTCCGTCGCCACCACCGGCAGCGGCCCGTATACGCACACCTTCACCCTCGACATTGACCAGCCCGCGACCCTTGGCGGCGTTGTCGAGATGGCCGAAGAGGACGGCACCTTCTCCGAACTCGAATTCTCCGGCGGGCAGGTGGCGTCCATCCGCTGGGAAATCCAGGCGGGCGGCTACTGCGTCGAAACGGTGCGCCTCTTCGGGAACGTCGAAACCGACTGGACCGGCACGCCGGTTCAGACGCCCGCTTCGTTCTCCCGGACGAAGGCCACCATCCCGTTCGCGAAGCAGGCGACTACGGTTTCCATCCTCGGCAACACGTACAACGTCACGTCGGCCACCGTGGAATACAACCGGAATCTGAGCCCCGACTTGCAGCACCTTGGCGAAGTCGGAATCGCGCAGCAGTACCCGGGGCAGAACACCGGCGCCACCATCGAATTCGTGATGCCGATGCCGAGCTTCGCGCTGCTCACGGACCTTCTTGCGGAGACGCAGGGCACCGTCACTCTCACGCTGACGAACGGCGCGCGGTCGGTTTCGTGGGCCTTGGAGAATGCGCAGGTTATCGAGCATTCCGAGTCCATCAACGGCGTCGGCCTTGCCGAACTCCGCGTGCGCGTCGCGGCCCACGGCGGCGGCACCTACGGCGCGAAATGCACCGTGATCAACGCGCTTTCGGCCGCCGTCCAGACGCAAGGCACCGCCGCGTGACGTTGACGGACCCCCGGAGCGCCCGCCCGTGGCAAGTCCATAGGGCGGAATCCCTGACCCGGCTTGATTCGCGGGGTCTTTGGGATGCGTGCTTCCGCTGCCTTCTCCCGTGGGAAGAGACGGCGCACCGGGAGGCATTGGCGGCCGTGTTCCAGGGGAAGCCGGGTGACCTTGACGATGCCGTAATCGAAGCCGTTGTCGGCGTTGTCGCGCGTGGCGAGGGCGGCGAACCGATGTTCCAGGCGGTGGACGCGGCGGCCGTCCCCGAACTGCAACAGCCCCGCGGCGGCCGTCCGCGCGCGCCGTGGGCGCTCTTGCTGCCCCGGCCGATTCGTGAGAAAGCCGCGCGTATGCTGGCCTTTGCCACGTTCCAAAAGGCCATCGCCGCGCGTCTCTGCGCCGCGTCGCCACCGCCCCCGGCACCGCCGACCGGGGAGGCCATCGCCACGGCCGCCGGGTGGGTTGGGGTGTGCGCCCTCGATTCGATTGAGTTGGAAGGCGGCCTACCCCGCGCGCTTTCGACGGCCGCGTGGGATTACCTGCGCCGCGCAACGAAGGACGCCCCCGGCGAAGAGGCGCCCGCCCGGTGGGATATCCTCGCTGCGGATGCCGCCCGCGCGGTTCGGTGGCGCTGGGAAGCCGAGGGCGAAGAGCCGCCCGCGTGGCGCCCGGTCGCGGTGGCGGTGGACTGGCACGCGGAAGCCGGGGACGTATGGGTTGGCGAGCTTGACTTGGCCGCGCTTGCCGAGGTGCTCCGCGTCGCGTACCGGGATGTTCTGGCCGCCGCCGATTTCCTTGGCCCGTGGATTTCGACGCCCTCTATTCTGGCCTTCGTCGGCGCGGACCTCCCGTTCGAGCACCGCCCGGATTATGCCGGCCTCACCCCGCCGGCGCGGGCGATGGTCGCCACGGCCTACCGCTTCGCCGCGGGCCACGCTGCCGCCGCCGCCCGGAGCCCGGTATGACGCCCGTCCGATACGTCATCGAATTCTCCGGGAAGACCGCCGCGCTTGGCGCCTTGGCCGACTCCGCGCACGAAGCCGCCGCGCAAGCCGCATCGTTGACGCGCGCCCTCTCGATTGCCGAGATGCAGGCGAACGGCGCCGACTCCGCAGCCCAACGCTTCCGGGCTTCGCTTGGCCGGGTGCAGGTGGGCGCCGACGGCGCGGGCGCATCGCTGGACGGCTACGCCCTCTCCGCGGACCAAGTGCGACGCCGGGCCTCCGAAGCGGCAAAGTCCGGGGAAGATTTGGCCTCCCGGATGCTGGCCGCCGCCGAAACCCTCGACACCGTGCGCGGCGCCGCCGGGTTGACCGCCGACCAAATCGCCACGCTTGCACAACAATCGGCGAAGCTCCGCGGCGAATCCGCCATCCTCGCCGCGCAGGGGCAGCGGGAAGCACAGACCCTTCGCGACGTGGCCGACCGGGTAGAGGCCCGGACGCGCGCCGAAGAGGAGGCCGCCGCCGCGGTGAAAGAGGCCGCGAAGGAGCGGGCCGCAGCCGAGCGCGCCGCCGCCCGGGAAGTCGGCGGGCTCGAAAGGGAGCTTGCGAAGCAGCGCGATGCTGACGAACGTGTGCGCCTCGGGAACATCCGGGGCCGCGCAAACCAAGAAATCCGGGCGATTGACGCCCTAATCGCCAAGCTCCAAGAGCGGAACGACGTGGACGAAGAGGGCTTGGCCCTGCTCCAACGCCGCCGCGAACAGGTGGCCGCCGACGCCGACCGTCAGGAAGCGTCCATCCGCGCGCGCGGCGTGACGCCCGATGCGTTCGGAGCGCGCGGAACCCGGACCACAACCATCGGAAGCGGTGTTCTTTCATCGTACTTTGACCGCCTCTTCGCGATGGGCGGCGGTGGCCCCGGTGGCACGGGCGGCGTCTCGCTCCAGGGCATCCAACAGGCCGCAGGCAAGGCCGATACCGCGCTCAAAGGTCTGGCCGGCGCCGTCGGCGTGTTCTCGCCCGGTGCCGAGCGCGCCGCAAGCGCCGCGGGTGACCTTGTGGGCGCCCTGGAATTCGCCCTAACCCCCGCGGGCGCGACCGCCGCCGGGCTCTTGGGCGCCGCCGCCGCCGCAACCGTCTTTGTGGGCGGGGCCGTCGCCGCCGTCCGCGCGGCCGAAGACCTCGCTGCGACGCTTGGCGAAATCCCGGACGGGGTAGACCTTGGCTTCTCCCCCGCCGGGGTGGAGCAAATCAAGGAGGCAAACCGCGCGCTCGAAGCGGCAAAGCTGGCCGTGTCCGCCGTGGTGGTCGCCGTCGCGGAAGACCTCGCCCCGGTGGTCGAAGACGGCGCGCGTCTCTTGGCTGGCCTTGGCGTGGTCGCCGCGCAAACCGCGGGCGCGGCCCTCGACAACATTGGCCAAATCGTGGACGCCACAATCGCCGGCATCGCAAGCGCGGCGGCGTCGCTCTTGACGGCGTTGGTCGCGCCCCTCCGCGTGCTGGCCTTGGCGGCCGAAGCGGCGGAAGCCGTGGCCGGTGTGACCGGCGTAGGTGGCGGCGCCGCGGAGGCCCTTCGTTCCGCGGTGGACGGCATCCAAGACGCCATCCGCGGCGGCGTCTCCGGCGCCCTCTCCGGCGCGATTGACGGATACCGGCTTCTCTTGCGCGACCTTGTGGCCGGCACCGAAGACGAGGTGGACGCGCTTGTTTCGCGGGCTACGGAATTGCGCACGCGGCCCGGTGGCGGTGCAGGCGGCGCCGACCGGGCGGCCGAAGCGGCGGCGCCCCTCACCGACGATGCGCTGATTTCTGAACTTCTGGCCGCATACGAAGAGGGCGAAGACGCGCTCACCCGGCTTGGCGAAATCCAAGCCGACTTGGCGCGCGCGCAACTCACCGACGCCGAACGGGTCGCCCTGGCCTATGCCAACCAGCGCGCCGAAATCAACGCCCTTGCTGATGCCGCCCGCGCCGCGGGGGTCGAGCAGGCCGAAGCGCAGCGGGCCGCCGGGCTGGCCGCCGTTGACGCGGCGGAGGCCATCGCCAAGCAACGCGCGGAGACGGAGCGCGCCGAACGGGCGGCGGCGGAACGGGCCTCCCGCCGGCAGGGCATAATCCAAGCGGGCGCATCCTTCGCGGGCGGCGGCGGCACGGCCTTGGAATTCGCGGCGGCCGTCGCACCTCCCGGCGCAAAGCAAATCCTGCAATCGGCCTCCGCGGTCGCCAACGGCTTGGCCGGGCTTGGCGAGCAAGGCGCCGCCGGGGTGCAACGTGCGCAGGAAGCGCGCATCGAAAGCATCACAAAGGGCATCGAAGAGCTTCCCGAACTGCTTATCCGGGTTCTGCCCGCGCTCGGAAAGGCAATCGTTACCGAGCTTATCCCCGCGCTTCTCAAACTGCCGTTCGAGATTGCGCGCGAACTTGGCTCCGTCCTTCTCGAATTCTTCGAGCGCATCAACCCCTTCGACCGGGAAAGCCGGGAAGACCGGCAGGAACGCCGGGAGCGGCGGCGTCGGCGGCGGGGCCTTGCGTCGGGCGCGGCGTATGTCGCGGAAGACGGGTGGATGATGCTCCATCGCGGGGAAACCGTGGTCCCGGCGTCGGGCGCGACAACGCAGGCGGCAAGCGCGCGCACCGTCGAACGCTTGGCCGGCGGCGACCGTGGGCCGTCTCTGGACTTCCCCTTCCGGCCCATCGGTGAATCGGCGCTTGTGCTCGCCGTCGAACGCGGCCGGCGCCCATTCGGCCGCGTTGTGGGTTAGGCTGTCGCATGGCCGGCGCACTTTGGTTCTACCCTGACCCCGCCTCCCCGGTGCGCAAGCTCTCCGCTTTCGTCGCGCCCAACGATTTGCAGGTGGATACGGTCTATGCGCGCTCTTCGGCCGTGTCCCTGGACGGCGGCGTAAAGACCGCCATTCATGCCGGGTATGAACGTGTTCGGATTGTGGTGGAGCGCCGTTCGGAGCGGGCGTCCGGCTCGACTTGGCGGGATGAAGCCGAGTCGCTTCTATGGCATCTGGAGTCCGGCGGCGCGGTCACCTTCGCGCTTGACGAGGCCGCCGCCTATGCCTACCCGGTGACGGGCACGGCGCCGTATTCCACCGGCCTAAGCCTGTTCGGGACAAACATCCTGTCCGGGTTGGCGCCGTCGGCCGCGCCCGCGGCGGATGACCGGGTGGTTCTGTCGAGCGCCCTCCCCGAATTCCGGCGGGAGGGCGGCACGGTCGCTTCGTTTAGCGCGCCGACCTTGACGCTTGACAACAAGGTGGCCTATGACCACCGGCTTAGGTCGCCCATCGTCCGGCATTGGGGATGCTTTCCCGCGCTCCGGCTCGCTCCCGAAGCGGCGCGACCCCTGTTCCAGAGCGAACGCGGCTTCGTGTTCACCCTGGCCTTGGACCTTGTGCAGAGTCCGGCCGACTTGACGGCCTTGCATGACGCCTTTCAGGTGGGCGGTATTGTGCTAGCTGGCTCCGGCGTCACCCCGTCCGCCACGTCGGTAACCCTCGGGGACGTGTTCCGCCGGTTCAGGCCCGAAGGCGTGGGCGTCGCGCCCGGCGCGCTGGACGCCATCCAACGCAGCGCCTTCAACGCGCCGGCACAAGCCGGGGGACGAATCCCGCGGATGCGCCCGTGAGTTGGTCGTCAACCTTCGTCGCCGCCATCGAGGCAGGCGAGTCCATCCGCATCCGGCTTTCGTGGGCCGGCGCGACCGTCGCCACCTCGGACGGCTCCGGCGGGTGGGCCATGACGCGGATGCCGGTGGTGTCCGGGTGGGGTTTGCAGCTTCGGACGTGGCAATGCTCGCTGCCGGTGATGTCCTTCGAGATTGCCGCCACGCCCGCCGAATACCAAGCCATCACGGGCCAAGTGGTGCTCGGCTCTGTCGTCTCCGTGTTCGCGGAATTCTCCGGCGGAACGGAACGCATTTGGCGCGGGCGAATCCTTGACTATTCGATGGGCGGCATTGGCGACCAAACCAGGGTCCGAATCGACGTTTCGGATTTGGTCGCCTACACCCTCGACCGCATCCCCACCGGGAGCACCTACCCGGCGCCGCTCTTCGACGGCGTGGGCCGGAAGGCGCCGCAGAGGGTCCGCCTTGGTATGGTCCCGTTTGACGACTTCACGTTGGCGACGGTCAAGGCCGAATACACAACGCTCGCATCCGGCTTCACCCCTGGCGTTTCCACCGAGCTTGACGTGGGGAGCACTACGTCTTTCACGCTCGGCTATGACTTCGCAAACAGCACCCCCATCGCGGCGGCGGTGCTGGCGAAGGCCAATGGAACGGAGGGTTTCGTCTATTTCGCGGCGAAGACCAGCACCAAACTGCAAACCCTGACCTATCCGCAGATGCCGGGCGGCACGCCGGCTAATCCGCCGTTCGCCACGTCCTACGCCATCGCTTCCGAGGTCTACCCCGTCGCCGTGGTTGCCGGGCACCCCTTCGCGGTCATCCAATCCGTTTGGACTTCGACCGGCGTATCCCTGGCGAACGGGCCCTATGACCGCCTCCCGTCCGCGTGGGCGCAAGGCATCCCCTATGGGGAGATTGACGCCACCGATGCGAACCGATGGTCGGCGCTTGTCTACACCTCTTCGGTAGGCTCGGACCCGTGGACCGCGATTCAGACCCGCGTGGAATGGGAGTCCGGGGCCGACCTTTACGCATGGGCCGCGCCCCTCGGAATCTGGCCCGTCACGCGCCAAGGCCAACTAACGCTGCGGGCGGCCATCGTTCCGGCTTCCGCTGGCGCGACCGTCATAGCCGGCGTGGTCAACGACTCCAACATCGTGGCCCTCGGACGCCACAAAGTCCGGGCCGCCGGTTGCGACGCCGAATATCGGGCGCTGCCTTTCTCGCACGCCACGTATCACGCCGTCGGCGCCGCCGGGAATCCAACAGAGGTCTACGTCTTAGGCCGGTCCAACCTCCGGCCGGTCACGCGCCCCGCGCAGTATTCGCCCGCGCCGCTGGACCTAAATCAGCACGTCATTGGCGAAACCGCGCCCATCGCGCAAGACCTTGACCGCCGCGTGGCGCCGTGGGCGTGCCGCGTCGCCTTCGAGGTCGAAGGCGTGGAGCTTTGGGGCGCCGCCGTCGGTTGGGTGCCGGGCGATATTGTGCGCGTAACGTCGGCCGCTATCCCCATCGGGGGCGGCGCGACCGCGCAGGATACCCCGGCGGTCTGGATTCCCGAAGAGGTCGATTGGGGAAGCCGGACGGCGCGGGGTCGGTTGGTCTTCCTACCCGCGCAATAGCCGGCTATCGGCGGACGCTTCGACTTCCGCAAGAGAAATCAGACAGCGAACCATGGCTTCTGCGTATCCGGCCAGACCCGGGAGGTCGGCGGCAGTGCAGTAGGCTACGAGGTCCACGGCCTCTTGTAGCGCGTCCACGATATGGCTTCGCCCGTTCGAGCGTTGGAGCGGCACGCCGTACCGCGCGATTCCCTGCGCCCGACGTTCCACGTACAACGCGCGCAACCGCGGGTCCGAGGTCCGCGCGATGATTTCGGCCCAAACGTCGCCATCGGCGGGCGCGGGGTCGGGCTCGGGCGCAAGCCGGGCGGCAAGGGCCGCAAGCTGTTCCCGGTCGGCGTTCATCCGAACCTCCGCATCCATTCGAAGAGGGCCGCTTCCGCCGCCTCCCGGGTGGGCGCCGTGGCGTGAACCTCGTAGGGCACGGGGTCACCATAGGCGAAATATCGGGCCGACCATTTCCACCGGCCGCGGTATTCGGTGATGGACTGCCAGAGACGCGGGGTCACGATGCGGCCTCGACTTCGGCCAGCGCGGCGCGGATGGCGGCGAACACCTCCGCGCGGGCGGTGGCGCGGACGTGCGCGGCGAAGGCGGCCACGGCGTCGGGGAGGGCCGCCGGGGCGGAAGCCGGGGTCGGGAAGAGCGGCGCGGGCTCCGCTTCGGTGGTGGCCGTGGCGCGCGGCGGGGTGCCAGCCTTGCGCAAGACGTTCGCCACGGCGCGCAGCGGGGCGCCGGCCGGACGCAGGGTATTCGACACAGCATGCGCCGAACGGGGCGGGCGCCCGCGGGCGGTCATTTCGGCGGCGACTTCGGCCCACGAAAGCGACGTGTCCGCAGCGATTTCGAGGCCGACGCGGTAATCGACGGAATCCCAATACTTGCGAGCGTAGGTCATCTGGCTTCTCCTGTTCTGGTTTGGCCGGGGTCAGACCGGCATTTCACGGGCGTACAAGGCGATGCAGGCGGCATCAATGAGGCCGTCATGGTCGCCGACGAAATCCGCAACGCGCGGATGGCGGGAGCGAAGCCACGAAAGCCGAAGGGCGGTTAGCGTGGTCTTGCGGGCGCCGGGCTCGCCGTGCAAGCCAAGGTGGCGCGTCCACGCGGCGGGGTCGATAACTTCGTAGCGGTCGGCATCAAGGCCGAAAGCGAAGGCGGCGGCAATGCCGGCGTTCGCGCCCTGCGCAATCTGGGCTTGCCCCGGGCGTCCGGCGGCGGCCTCGACCGCGACGATAAGCGGCTCCGGGCTTGCGTTGACGGCGATGCGCGCCGCCCGGAAAACATCGGCCAGCGCGCGCACCATTTCGGTCTGCCGCTCGTGGGCGCGGGCGCGCGGGCGCGGGCGGTAGTGGTCCGAGAATCGGGCCGCATAAACCGGGAGGGCGAAGGGCCCATCCCAACGGAGCGCGACGGCGGCGCCGTCAACGCCGGGGTCAACGCCGACGGTAAGCATTCTGCTCATCCGGGTGGAAGTCGCGGGTGTAGCGGCGGCCGTCTTCGATGGCTTCGGCGGCCTTTCCGAGATGCCGATGAACGTCGGCAAGGTCGGCGCCGGTGGATTCGGCGACAAGCGCGGAGAGGGATGCGAAGCCGACTTCCGCGCGTTGGAATGCCGCCCTGGCTTGTGCCAAGTGTTCCGTCGCGTCCGCGCGGTGGCCCGTCACCATCGCGGAACGGGCCCGCCAACGCGACCAACGGGCGAAGGCGAGGTCGAAAAGTAGAAACTCGTAGATATTGCGAACCTCCATCCGTACCGGCGTCACAGCGTCACCCGCGTAAGCCATGCGGAAAGGCGCTCGGGAGGCATATCATAGGCCGTCACGCTATCGGGCGTGCGCGCCGGGTACGCGCTCCATGCGCCGCCGCGCTCTTCGAGGTACCAGCGCACCGCGCCGCAAACCGAAAGCGCGACGATGCGCTTTTCGGCGGTCCCAACGTCCCGCCAAGTCCACGGCGGGAGCACCAGCGAATCGAAGTCCATACTGCACCCTTTCCGAATGGTAGCACGGCGCCCGCCATAAGGCAAGCGCCGCGGGTTATTCGCCGCGGATGGGCCGGATATCGACTCGGATTCCGCCCGCGATAAGCTCGACAATCACACGCGAAGGCCGGGAGACGGTGAAGGCCACAAGGCCGGGAGACTTCGCGCCGCGCTTGGACGGCGCATCCTCCGGCGCCCGCTTCCGGCGCACATCGGCACGAACCGGCGCCCCGGCGCGCACAAGCGTCTTTCGCACGGCTTGCGGCCCGCGCAGGGCGTAGCCCTCGGAGGCCATGACCGCGCCGACCTTGCGCCACGAAAGGGCGGTGTCGGCGGCGATTTCGAGCCCACGGCGAAGCTCTGCGGCGGTCCAGGCGGCCCACGTCACGGGTCACCCCCGGGGCGGTGCAGACCTGCCTCGATGGCGTCTGCCAGGGCGGAAACCGCGATGGCATTGGCGAGGTTCTGTCCCACCAATCGCCCCGCCTCCCGACGGAGGAAGAGCACAACGGCCACCCGTTCGCCGACCCGCGCCGCCCGGTGCTCCCGCCGCGCATCGGCCGCGTTGGCTTCTGCCCGTTCGAGAGCCGCTTCGAGGTTCGCGACCCGGCGGCGCGTTGCCCCATCGGGCCGGGTCACGGCGTCACCTCCAAGGCGGCCAGGAGGTCGGCACGCTGGCGGCGGCGCTCTTCGGCCGGGTCGGCGCCAAGGACGGCGGCGGCGATGGCGGAGGCCAAGCCGGCGACGAGGTGGCGCTGGGACTCCATGTAGGCGTCTGACGGACGCGCGCCCCGGGCTGCGGCGGCCATCCACCAATCGCGCGTCGCGCGAGCGTGGGCGAGGGCTTCGGCCGGCGGCATCGGGAGTTCCGGCCGGTCTTCGTCTTCGTCTTCGTCGGGCGGCACGTAGCGGTCCATGATGGCCTCCGCGGTGGCGACGGCGACGGCCAAGGCGCGCTCCGGCGGGTGCGCCGCGCCAAGGGTACGGATGGCGCCCTCGACCGAAAGCAGAGGCCAGAGGGCGGTAACGTCGTGTTCGTCTTCGGCGGCGCCGGCCGGGATTGCGTCCCGGTCGTTGGGGAAGAATGCCAGCGCGTTACGGATTTCCCAGCGCGTGGAGATGAGGCGCGGCGCCTCTTCGGTTTCGGCTTCCGCGTCCGTCTCCGGCGCGCAATCCTGGCACGCGCCGCAGGGGCCATACTCGGTGGGGCGGCGGCAGAAGCGCGGGCGGGCGGGTCCGTCTTCGAGTTCGGGGGAGTAGTCGGGATGGTAGCGCATGGCGGCTTAGTCCGGGAGGAAGGCGCCAAGGCCCCACGCGCCGACGATGGCGAGCGGAATCCAGGCAACGTGGTACGGGGCGGGCGCGATGGTGGCGCCGATGGCGGCGGCGAAGGCCACGATGCCGAGGGCGGCGCGGGCCATCGTGGGCGCGGGCGGGTAGGGAAGCGGCGTCATGCGTCGCGCCCTTCGCTGTCGCCGATGCCGGGGGCGTCGGTGTCGTGATCCTCGCAGGCCGACACGATGGAGACGCCAAGGGCGGCGGCGGCGGTGTAAACGTCGGCGATGCTGGCGCCGGCAGCGCAAGCCACCTTGGCCGCGTCGTAGTCGGTGAGCTTGCCGCCGCGGGAGTACGTGCTGACGTAGCACGAGAGAAGGTAGGTCGAACGGGTGAGTTCCATACTGGCTTGCTCCTGTTTGCGTCGCGGGCCCACCGCCCGCCGACATTCACACAGTATGGCGGCCCCCGTCCCGCGTCAAGCGGTTGACAATCTCCTGACAACTAACCAGCCACGTCTTCGAGCACGGCCCGCGGGAAAACGTAGCAGCGAGCCTGCAAACCTGCGATGCGGACGTTGCGCGTTGCCCGGCCTTGGCCGTCGGGAAGAAGCCAGCCACGAGCGAGCCATTCGCCGATGACGGCGCCACGGTCGGCGGCGGCCTCCGTGAGCCAGCGGTCAAGAACATCGGGACGCACGGCCACCTGCGCCCACGCTTCCGAGGCATCCCACGCGCCGGCCCACCCGTCGGGCGGAGGGTCCGCGGCGGCCGAATGCCAGAAGCGGTGCCGCGCGGCCACGGCGCGGGTCCAGACGGCGGCAAGGGTGGCGCGCGGCTTGTCCGCATCCTGCCCCGACCGGCGCGCCCCATCGAGCGCAACCAGCACCGCCGCGTATTCGCCGCCATCGGCGACGGGCACGGGGAAGCCAGAGTCCGTCATGGCCTCCGCCGCAAGCCGAAGCGATGCCACGGCCGCCCCCAGGCGCCCGGCGACGGCTCCGGCGTCGGCGGCAAGCTGGCCGGCGTAGTGGTCCCGGAGGTCGGCCCACCGCCCTCGCACGGCGTCTGCCCCGCGGGCGAGCGCCCATCGGATGACCGCCGGCCCCGCGTGGCCGTAGTGGGGCGCGCGGCATTCGGGCCCGATGATGCGCGCGATGGCGGCGGCACGGGCGGCGCCGTCGGCCCCAAGGGGCTCGCCCCGGACTACGATGGTACGGGCGCGCGCCCCGTCGTCTTTCGGCGCGTAGCTGGTGATTTCGGCCTCGCCCGTCGAAAGCATCCACGAACACCACGAAGCCGAGCGTTGGACGCCGGTCACGGTCCCCCGGCCTTTGCCGATGCCGCTGGCGTGGACGTAGAGGGTGCTCCCGATGGTTGCT
>Ga0208783_10000314_pt1 | contig 30237 bp, 21 predicted proteins | sample DEB19_08_DNA_2_FD_184529 | JGI IMG/M metagenome (GOLD analysis project Ga0208783, IMG submission 184529) | Aqueous microbial communities from the Delaware River and Bay under freshwater to marine salinity gradient to study organic matter... | ecosystem: Environmental > Aquatic > Marine >...
CGATCTCGAGGGCGTTCGAGGAGGCGTGGATCGGCACGCGCGGCTATGTGCGGCCCGACGGCTCGCGGCAGCGGCATGCGCTGGCGTTCCAGGGAGAGGTCGCCGTGGCGGGCGTCTCCGGCGGGCCACCGACGACCATCAGCGAGGTGTTCGTGTGCGACCTTCCCGACGATCCCGCCGTTCTGGAGATCGCCGGCCCGGATCCGCTGGCCGGCACGGTCGCGACACGGCCTGCGGCGCCCCGCAGCGTCGGGCAGCGGCGGCTGACCTTCACCGCCGGCCGGCAGCACCCGGGCATCCAGGGGCCGCGGCACTGGCTGCGGTCGAGTCCCGACGGAGCGCGGATCGCCTTTCTCATGCGGGACGACGCCGGGATCGTGCAGGTGTTCACCGTGAGCCCCAACGGCGGCGAGCCCGAGCAGCTCACCCGCGATCCGTGGAGCGTCGCCAGCTGCTTTACGTGGAGCCCCGACGGCCGCCACATCGCCTGCATCGCCGACGGCCGTGTGCACCTGGTCGACACGGCGAGCGGCGGGAGCATGCCGCTGACGGCCGCGGCCGCCGTGCCGCCGCGTCCGGAGGCCTGCGTCTTTTCTCCCGACGGACGGCGGATCGCGTTCCTGCGTAGCGTCGCCGGCGCCGGCGGCACTCACAACCAGATTTGCGTCGTCGACGCGCCGGGATGAGTCGATGCGGAGCGTTCCCGTGGCGGGTTCGTCAGAGCAGTCGACGGTAGGCCTCGATCGTCTGGCGATAGGTTTTGTCCCAGCTGAACCGGCGGCAGTTCTCCAGCCCCTTGCGGATCAACGCGTCGCGGTCGATCGACCCGGCCAGTGCCCGGTCGAGCAGTGCCAGGAACGATTCCTCGTCGCGTGGATCGAAATACTCGGCAGCATCGCCGCCCACTTCGGGGAGCGACGTGGCGGTGCTGCACAGCACCGGGCAGCCGAGCTTCATGGCTTCCAGGATCGGCATGCCGAAGCCTTCATAGAGCGATGGGAAGACCATGTATTCGGCCGAGCGGACGATCGCCTGGAGCGTCGCCGTCGGCTGGAACCCCAGGATCTCCACGCGGCCGGTCAGCCCGTGCTCGGTGACGAGCTCGCCCAGCCTGCGGCTGTCTCCGGCACTGAAGCCGCCGGTCAGCAGCAGCCGCATGCCGGCGCGGGCGAGCGCGTCGCGCCGCCTGCCCAGCGCCCGAAGGAGGAATTCGTGGTTCTTGTGACGCCATGCCTTGGCCGGAAACACGAGGTATCGGCCGAGGCTCCGCACCCACGCCTGCGCGTCCGCGGACGGTTCGAGGATCTGCATGTCATCCGCCGCGAGATGCGCGACGATGACCCTCTCGGGGGCGATTCCCAGCCGGTCGACGATCGATTCCTTGGTGAACGCCGAGTCGGCGAGGAACAGGTCGCCGCGCTCGGCATAGAGGGTGTAATACATCCGGCGACGCAGCAGTGCCGCGTCGTCGAAGAACTCCGGCAGGTCGAAGTCCTGGATGTCGTGGAAGGTCACCAGCAGCCGCATGCGTGACGACAGGGCCAGGCGGCCGAGCTCGGGGCACGACGTGTAGTTGCTCAATTCGTGGAGGATGAGCGGTCCGCGGTGATGCGACCACCAGGCCGCCGCAGCCGCGTCGGGCTGCCGGATGCGCGTCATGTCCGACAGGGCCCGCACCGCCGCCGTCGGTAGGAACGTGCGGGCCACATGCCCGAGCCGCTGCCGGAGTGACAGCTGTACGGGCGTGCCCGCGGGCGAGTGGCTGGGGAAATTGACGAGCTCCAGCCGACAGCCGGCAAGGGCCGTCGCCGAAGACGGCTGGAGCAGCCTCTGCTGCAGCTCGTGGGCGTACTTGCCGGTTCCGCCCGATCCGCTCACCTCCATGCCCTGTCCGTTGACGACCAGCAGCGGACACGCTGGGTCGACGGCACCGATGCGATCAGTGGATTCCGACACCAGGGGTCTCCTCGAGCGACCGCCGAGGGGCGGACTCCGGCCGCACTCGGCCGCGGGTCGTGCCCGCGATGGCGGCCTTCCTGGAAGAGAATAGTTCGCCGAGAATGCCGTTCCCACCCGGGGTGCACCGGCACGGCCAGCCCACCCGCGTCCGGCGGCGACTAGGATGATGACCGTGAGGGGACGAGGCTGCCGCATGAGCCGATGTCTGGAGGGCTGCCGATGAGCTTCTGCCGCGGAAAAAAGACCGCGTGGTGGTGCGCGGCGGCGGTCGCCTGCCTCGTGCCGTGCGCGACGCATGCCCAGCCCGCCGCCGCGATCGGCCGCACGTCCGCGCCGGGGGTCGTGATCGACCATCAGCCGGCCGCCGGGAAGCAGTACGTCGGCTCGCCCAGCATCGCGATCCTGCCCGACGGCAGCTACGTGGCATCGCACGATTTCTTCGGCCCGGCCAGCAGCGAATGGACCGCGGCGATCACCGACGTCTTCGCGAGCGCCGATCGCGGGGCCACCTGGAAGAAGATCGCGCGGATCGAGGGGGCGTTCTGGTCGAACCTCTTCCTGCACGATCGCGCGCTCCACTTGCTCGGGCCGACGCGGCATCACGGGCCGCTCGTGATCCGGCGCAGCACGGACGGAGGCCGCACGTGGACCACGCCCGCAGACGCGAAGACCGGCCTGCTCGCGGAGGGGGAATTTCATACGGCCCCGATGCCGGTGCTCGTGCACGCGGGCCGCATCTGGCGGGCGGTCGAGGACGCCAGTGGCGGCAAGGAGTGGGGCAAACGGTACATGGCGATGATGCTGTCGGCGCCGCTCGACGCCGATCTGCTCGACCGGGCGAGCTGGACGTTCTCCAACGCGATCCCGCGCGACCCCGCCTGGCTCGACGGCCGCTTCGCGGGCTGGCTTGAAGGAAACGCCGTGGCCACCGACGACGGCCGGGTGCTCGACATCCTGCGGGTGGAGGCGGGGGCGATCGAGAAGGCGGCCGTCGTGTCGATCAGCGCCGATGGCAGGACCGCGTCGTTCGATCCCGCCACCGGCTTCGTCGACCTGCCCGGCGCCGCCAAGAAGTTCGCGATCCGCCGCGATCCGGCCGCCGGGCCGCGGCCCGTCTGGTGGATGCTCTCGAATGCCGTGCCGCCCACGCTGGCCGGCAAGGCGAAGCCCGCCTCGCTCCGCAACACGCTCGTGCTGTCGCGGTCGGAGAACCTCCACGACTGGGAGCGACGGTCGGTCATCCTCCACCACCCCGACCACCTGCGGCACGGCTTCCAGTACGTCGACTGGCTCTTCGACGGCGACGACCTGGTCGTCGTCAGCCGCACCGCCTGCGACGACGCCGCCGGCGGCGCCCACAACTTCCACGACGCCAACCACCTCACGTTCCACCGCATCGGCGGCTTTCGCACCCGGACGATGGCCGACGGTCCGGTCGACCCCGCCGCGCTCGGCTGGTGATCCGCCATGCACACGGTGGCGGCGAGCGTGCGGTGCCGCGTCACGATGCTGTCGCTCGTCGGCTGCGTCGTCGCCGGCATGATCGGCTGCGCCCGGTCGCCCGAGGAGGCGGCCGTCGGCTTCGTGCGGCGGCTGGGCGGGCGTGCCGACTCGATCCACCGCATCGACCTTGCGCACACGGCCGCAACGGACGCCGACCTGACCCGGCTCGTGGCGGCGGTCGGGGGCGCGGCGCTTGCGGGCGTGGAAGAGCTCGACCTCACGCACACGGCCGTCACGGACGGCGGGCTGGCAACGCTGGCGGCGTTTCCGTCACTGCGGAAACTCTCGCTCACGCTCACCCGAGTCAGCGACGCCGGGCTGCCGGCGCTCGCGGCGCTCGGGAAGCTCTCCGAGCTCTACCTGATCGAGACGGCGGTGACCGACGCCGGCGTCGAGCCGCTCTGCCGCCTCCTGTCGCTGCGGCGGCTCGTGCTCCTGCGGACGGCGGTGGGCGACGCGGGGCTCGAGCGGCTGCGGCAGGCGCTCCCCGACGCGATGATCCATGTCGAGCCGCCGGCCGCCCGCGCGCGGAGGGCTGCCCGATGACCGGCCGCCGGGGCTTCACGCTCGTCGAGATGCTCGTGGTCGTGGCGATCATCGGGCTGATCGTCGGCCTGCTTGTGCCCGCGGTACAGCGAGCCCGCGAAGCCGCGCGGCGGTCGCAGTGCGGCAACAATCTCCGGCAGATCGGGCTCGCGCTACAGGCACACGAGGGGGCCAAGGGCCGTCTGCCCGCGGGCAGCACCGACCCGGTCGTCGACGGCGTCTGGAACTGGGCCGACACGCCCGACGCGAAGCACCACGGCTGGGCGACGCTCATCCTGCCGCACATGGAGGAGGCGACGCTGATGTCGCTCGTCGATCACAAGAAGTCGGCCTTCGATGCCGTCAACCGAACGGCCGCCGGCACCGTGATCCCGCTCTACCGCTGTCCGTCCTTTCCCGGCACGCCCTTCGTGCAGGACCCGCTGTATCTGGCGCTCGGGTCGCCCTACGCGGTGCGCAACTACGTGGCGCTCGGGGCCACGACCGCGGGCAGGCTTTACTGGGAGCCGTCGTTCCGTACGCCCGAAACGCAGGACGGCAGCATCTACCCGCAGTCGCGGACGCGGTTTCGCGACATCACCGACGGACTGTCGCGGACGATCGTCGTCTCCGAGACCCGCGAACAGAAGGCCGCCGCCTGGATCGACGGCTCGACGGCCAGCATCACGTCCCGGCGGATCGACTCGAGCAACGCCCCGACCTACACCGGCCCGGAGAACGCCCTTAACTACGTGCCCTACTACCGTTACGGAGGCGGCCAGTCGATCGACATGGACTACGGGCCGTCGAGCGCGCACGGCGGCGTCGTGGGCCAGCTCCGCGCCGACGGCTCGGTCGAATTCCTCGCCGACTCCACGGCGGCCGACGTCTATGACGCCTTCGTCACACGGTCCGGCTCCGATTGAGCGGCCGCCACGGACGCGGCCCGGCGACCGGTCGCTGCGCTCGCGGCTGATTTGCCAAGGGTGGCGGGAGGGGATACGTTGCCACTGGGGCTCGCTACGGCACGATTCCTCCTACGAGATGCGACGTGTGATGACCATCAGGATGACGACCATCGGCCTCGCCATTCCGGTCAAGGCGATGCTGACCGGTCTCGCGGTCGCCTCCGCGGCCTGGGCGGCAGCCGCGGAGACGGGAACCCTGGCCGAGCAGCTGGCGGCGATCCGCGGCGTGGGCCGCGAGGGTGCCGGCAACGCGGCGGCCGCCACCGCCTGGAAGGCGGTCGTGCAGGGGGACGCGGCGCGGATTCCGGTCGTGCTCGCCGCCATGGACGGCGCGAACCCGCTGGCCGCCAACTGGCTCTCGGCGGCCGTCGACGCACTGGCGGCCGGCCACGGCCCGGTGCCGCTCGATGGCCTGCGGGCCTTCCTCGCCGACACCCGCCACGATCCCCACGCCCGGCGGCTGGCCTTCGAGCTGATCCGCGACCGCGATCCCGACGGGGCGCGGCGGCTCGTCGCGGGCATGCTGGACGACCCCTCGGGAGAGCTGCGGCGTGACGCGGTGCAGCTGGAGGTCGATGCCGCCGCGGCGGCCAAGAAGGAGGGCCGCAAGGACGATGCGGTCGCCGGCTATCGCCGGGCGCTCGCGGCCGCGCGGGACGTCGACCAGATCAAGGCGATCGTCGGCCAGCTCAAGGGCCTCGGCCAGTCGGTCGACCTGCCCAGGCAGTTCGGTTTTCTCATGCACTGGCAGGTGATCGGTCCGTTCGACAACAAGGAGGGCCGCGGGTTCGCCGCCGTCTTTCCGCCGGAGGAGAAGGTCGACCTGACGGCGCCGGTCGCCGGCCGGGACGGACCGGTGTCGTGGCAGCCGTTGGTCACGACCGACGCCTACGGCATGGTCGATCTCAACCCCTCCTACCCGGCGGAAGGTGGCCTGAAAGAGGTGCTGGCCTACGCGTTCACCGAGTTCGAGGCGGCGGAGGCCCGTGACGCCGAGCTGCGGCTGGGCTGCAAGAACGCCTGGAAGCTCTGGCACAACGGCCGGCTCCTGTTCGGCCGCGACGAGTATCACCGCGGCATGAAGATCGACCAGTACCGGCTGCCGATCCGGCTCGAGCGCGGCCGCAACACGATCCTCGTGAAGCTCTGCCAGGACGAGCAGAAGCAGGAATGGACGAAGGAGTGGCAGTTCCAGCTGCGGGTCTGCGACGCGGCGGGCACGGCGATCCTCGCCGTCGACCGGCCGCCGACACCCGCCCCGGCCGTGGAGAAGAAGCCATGAACAACGCTCGGAACAGCGCCCGCATCGCCATGCGTCTCGTGCTCGTCATCCTGACGCCGGCCTGCTGCCTCGTCGCGGCGCGGCAGGCGTCGGCGCAGCAGCAACCCGCGGCGCAGCAGGTGGCGGCCGGACGGACGGGGTGGCCGCGGTTCCTCGGGCCCGGCGGGGACGGCGTCGCGGCGACGGCCTCGCTCCCCGCCGAGCTCACGCAGGCCAGCCGCTCCTGGTCGGTCGACCTGCCCGGCCGCGGGCTCTCGGGCGTGCTCGTGGCCGGCGGGAAGCTCGTTGTCACCTGCTCCAGCGGTCCCGAGCAGTCGCGGCTGCACGTCGTCTGCCTCGACACGGCCGACGGCCACACGCTCTGGCACCGGCAGTTCCGCGCCACCGGCCGCACCATGTGCCATGCGAAGACGAGCGTGGCCGCGGCCACGCCCTGCACCGACGGTGTCCGCATCTTCGCGGCGTTCTCGTCGAACGACGTCGCCTGCCTCGACTTCGACGGCAACCTGCTGTGGCTCCGCGGGATCACCTCCGACTACGCCAACGTCAGCAACAGCCTCGGCATGGCCAGCTCGCCGGTGGCGACCGACGGCACGCTCGTGCTGCAGGTGGAGAACGACAGCGAGAGCTACGCGCTGGGGCTCGACGCCGCGACCGGCGCGAACCGCTGGAAGATCGAACGCCCGAAGGCGGCCAACTGGACGAGCCCCGCGGTGCTGCGGTCTGATCTGGTGGCCCTGCAGTCGAAGACGGGCATCGACGCCGTGCGGGTCGCCGACGGCAGCGTCGCCTGGAGCTACGGCGACGGCGCCTCCACGATCCCGTCGAGCTGCCTGCACGGAGGCGTGCTCTGCGTGCCGTCGCACGGGATCACGGCGCTGGCGGTCGAGGCGGTCGAGGCGGGCGCGCAGCCGAAGCAGCTGTGGCGGAGCAACCGGCTCTCCCCCGGCACGGCGAGCCCCATCGCCGTCGGCGACACGGTGCTGGCCATCAGCAAGGGGGACGTGCTCACCGCCGGAAGCCTGGCGACGGGCGAGCGGCTCTGGCAGCTGCGGGTGGAGGGGCCCTTCAGCGCGACGCCGGTCTCCGACGGCAGTCGCGTGGCCTGCGTCAACGAGAAGGGGCTCGTGCAGCTCGTCGACATCACCGGTGCCGAACCCAAGCTCGTCTCCTCGCTCGACCTCGCCGACGAGATCCTCGCCTCGCCGGCGCTCGCCGACGACGGCCTGTACCTCCGCAGCAACACGAAGCTCTACAAGCTCGGCCGCTGACGGCGGGCGCCGGCGCCGCGGGCCGCGAGCGGCCTTGCCGCGCGGCCCCTGCGCCGCCGATACTCTGGGTTTTCCGGGGCCGTGGCGGTTCCGGCCCCAGCCCTTCCTTTCTCCAGTCCCCCACACACCATGCCCAGCGTCCGTTTTGCCGATGGCGTCGTCCGCGAGTTTTCCGAGGGCCTCCGGCTGGCCGACGTGGCCGCCGAGACGGGCGCCGCCGCGGCGAAGAAGAAGCGGCCGATCGCGGCGCTCCTCGACGGGCAGCCCGTGGGGCTCGACGCGCCGCTGCCTGCGGGCGAGGCGACGCTCGAATGGCTCGCCGCCGGCGATTCCCGGGCGTTGCCGGTGATGCGGCACTCGGCCGCGCACGTCATGGCCCGCGCGGTGATGCGGCTCTTCGAGGGCGTGGAGCTGGCCTTCGGTCCCACCGTCGGCGAAGGCTTCTACTACGACATGCGGGCCAGCCGCCCCATCACCGACGAAGACCTGCCGCGGATCGAGGAGGAGATGCGGAAGATCATCGCCGCCGACGAGGCCTTCGAGCGGGTCGAGGTGCCGCGGGGCAAGGCGGTCGAGATCGTCCGCGACCTCGGACAGCCGCTGAAGGTGGAGCACATCGAGACGGGCCTGGCCGCCCACCCGACGCTCTCCTTCTACAGGCAGGGGGAGTTCGTCGACCTGTGCCGCGGCCCGCACGTGCCGAGCCCCGGCTGCATCGGCGCCTTCAAGCTCACGAACATCGCCGGAGCCTACTGGAAGGGGGACGCCAACAACGCCCAGCTCCAGCGGCTCTACGGCACCGCCTGGTTCTCGCAGGAAGATCTCGACGCGCACCTGGCGGCGCTGGAAGAAGCCCGCAAACGCGATCATCGGGTGCTGGGCAAGCAGCTCGACCTCTTCACGACGAGCCCGCTCGTCGGCTCGGGCCTCGTGCTCTGGATGCCGAAGGGGGCCGTGCTTCGCGGCGTGCTCGAGTCGTTCGTCCGCGACGAGCTGGCCGCGCGGGGCTACCAGCCCGTCTACACGCCGCATATCGGCAAGGTCGACCTCTACAAGATCTCGGGCCACTACCCCTACTACGCCGACAGCCAGTTCAAGCCGATCGTGATGAGCGACGACGAGCAGTATCTGCTCAAGCCGATGAATTGCCCGCACCACACGATGATCTTCAAGGCCCGGCCGCGGAGCTACAAGGAGCTCCCCCTGCGGCTGGCGGAGTTCGGCACCGTCTACCGCTACGAGCAGTCGGGTGAGCTCGGCGGCATGACGCGGGTCCGCGGCTTCACGCAGGACGACGCCCACATCTTCTGCACGCACGAGCAGGTGGAGCAGGAGGTGGAGGGCTGCATCGACTTCACGCTCAAGGTGCTCGAGAGCCTCGCCTTCGACAACTTCCGGGTGCGGCTCGGCTTCCGCGACCCCACGAGCGACAAGTACGTCGGCCCGCCGGCCCGGTGGGACGAGGCGGAGGCCGCGATCGAGCGGGTGGCCCGCCGCATGAATCTGCCGGGCTGCGAGCCAGAGCCAGGCGAGGCGGCCTTCTACGGCCCGAAGATCGATTTCGTCGTGCACGACTCGCTCGGCCGCGAGTGGCAGCTCGGCACCGTGCAGCTCGACTACAACCTGCCGAGCGCGGAACGGTTCAACCTCGAGTACATCGGCGCCGACAACGCCCGGCACCAGCCGGTGATGATCCACCGGGCGCCTCTGGGCAGCATGGAACGGTTCGTGGGCGTGCTCATCGAGCACTTCGCGGGTGCGTTTCCGCTGTGGCTGGCGCCCGAGCAGGTCCGCGTGCTGCCGGTGAGCGAGAAGAGCGAGGCGTATGCCAAGCAGGTACAGGCGCGGCTGGAGGCGGCGGGCCTGCGCGTGGGCATCGACCTGGCTGCCGAGAAGCTCGGCGCGAAGGTGCGGACGGCGCAGCTCGACATGATTCCCGCGATGATCGTCTGTGGACCGCGGGACGAGGCGGCCGGCACGGTAAGCCTCCGCGACCGGATCGACGGCGATCTCGGCGCGATGAGCCTGGAGGCGGCGGTGGAGCGGCTGCGGGACGAGAACGCCCGCCGTGCGGTCCGTCACAAGCCGAAGCCGCTGGCCGTGGCCGGTGCGGCCGGTGCCGCGGGCGCCGAGGACTACTGATCACGGCCGGGACCGTCCGGCCGCGGGAACGGATCGACATGCCGCGGTTCGCCCTGCTCGAGCACACCGGTGCGCCCGACGATCCCGCAGGCCGGCACTTCGACCTGCTCCTGGAGGCGGGGTCGGCCTGCCGCACCTGGCGGCTGCTGGACGCGCCGCAGTCGGGCGGCGAGCCGGTGGTGGCGTTGGAGCTGCCGCCGCATCGCTTGGCGTGGCTCGACCACGTCGCTGGCGCGGTGTCGGGCGGCCGGGGGTTCGCCAGACGCGTCGATGCCGGCACGTATGAACTGGTGTCGGGCGACGCCGCGGAGCTGGCGTCCGTGACGTCCTGCGTGATCGCCGTCGCAGGGGAGACGCTGCGCGGTCGGCTGCGGCTGGAGGCGATCGATCGCGGCTGGGCCGTGCGGCTGGCGTCGGAGTGATCGCCGTCAGCGCTCGAGGTGCTCGGCGAAGAAGTCGAGCACCGGCGTCTTCACGTCGAAGGCGTCGTAGTCGAGGTCAAACGTGTGTGGCGCGTCGGGGATGACGATCAGCCTGTGCGGCGCCCCCGCCGTCTCGAGCGCCTTGGCCAGCGTCCGGCTCTGGCTCACGTCCACCGTCTCGTCGCCCGTGCCGTGCAGGATCAAGAGCGGCGGGTCGTCCTTGTCGCAGTAGGTGGTCGGCGAGGCGCGGCGGTAGGAGTCGGGATCCTCGGCGCGGGTCTTGAGAAACATCTTCATGTCGTGGTAGTTGAGCAGGTCGACGGCGCCGTAGAGGTTCACGGCGCAGCGGACGCCGGTGGGGATCGACGCGTCACCGTCCGGCGGCTCGAGGCCGTCCTTCGGCCCCGTGAGTGCGAGCATCGACGCCAGGTTGCCGCCGGCCGAGCAGCCGATGGCGCCGATCCTGTCGGGGTCAATTCCGAGCCGGGCGGCGTTTTGCCGCAGCCAGCGGACGGCGGTCTTCGCGTCGTGGAGGCTCTGCGGCCAGGTGGGGCTCTTCACCCCCTTGTTCCAGAGCCGGTAGTCGATGCTCATGGCGACGTAGCCGCGGCGGGCGAGGTGGGAGGCGATGTTGATCTCGCGGCGACGGTCCTTGTCGCCGTCGTTGAAGCCGCCGCCATGGATCACCACCACGGCGGGCAGCCGGCGGCCCGCGGGCATGGCAAGTGGGAAGTAGAGGTCGGCCTTCTGCCTGCGGTCGGGGCCGAGGTAGGCGACATCGCGGTCGACCCGCACGTCGTCGGGAAACACCACAGTCCTTTCCTTCTTCTGCTCCGGCTGACGCGCCGGCTGTTCTTCCCGCTCGGTCGGTTGGTCCTTTGGGGCGGCGGCTGCGAGGGGACCGGTCGGCGGGGCTGTGGGTGGCGCGGTGCCGTCGAGACTCGCGACGATGCCGTGGACGCGTTTGTTGAACGCCGTCATCGCGTCGATGAGCGGCGTCCACGGTTCGTAGGTCGGCGACACGAGCCCCTTGTTGGAGTCGCGGTTGGAGGGATCGACCTTCTTGTCGAGCGGATCATTGTCGGCGTAGCGGTGCCAGAACCAGCCCACGCAGTCGCGGGACTCGAGCAGGCCGATGGCGAAGTTCTGGTAGAAGCGGCCCCGGTCCTGCTGGGTCTTCACGAGCCAGCCGGCGCCGCTTGTGTTGCCCAGTCCGCTGTCGACCCCCTTGGCGTAGTGCTCGGTGACGAGGAAGGGCCGCCGTGACTCGCGCGCCCACATGGCGACCTGCCCTGCATCCGGCGTCCACGCCCGGTAGTAGTTGACGGAGACGACGTCGCAGTGCCGGCCGCAGGCCCGAAACACCTCGGGCAGGTCGAAACAGATCTCGTGGAGCCGCGGGCCGAGGACGAGGTGGTTGGGGTCGTGCCGGCGGATCGCCGCGGTGACGATCGACAGGTAGCGGTCGATCGCGAACTCGAGGAAGGCGCTCTTGTCGGCGTCGGTGATCGCCGTGGAGGCTGTCGTGCCGCGGCGCTGCTCGAGCCAGCCGCGTGCAGCTGCCCGGCCGGGGTCGCCCTCGGGCAGCCCGAGATAGCTCTCCAGCAGCGTTCGCTTCCAGGGCATCTCGTTGTCGGTGTAGTGACCAAGCACCCACGGGGAATCACGGTCGGCGGCGAGCTGCCGCGCGTGCTCGGCGCAGAACGCCGGGAATTCGGCGTCGAAGATGAAAGGGCAGTCGTTCGGATAGCCGACGTGGCCGGCCTGCATGAACGTGCCGCCACGCTTCTTCCCGTAGGCGGCCATGAAGCTCCACAACCGGGTCTGCGGCAGGGGTCGATCGACTGCGGCGAGGGTGGCATGGTCGGACCAGGCTCCGACGCAATTGAAGCCGGCCGTACGGAGCATCTCGACCGTGGCGTTGGCCCACGCCGCCTCGTTGCCGAACGCGCGAGCGAGCGCTGCACGGCCGGCGGCGGTGGGCGTGGGGGCGATGGAATTCACGCCGCGGCAGATGAACAAGCCGCCATCCGGATCGACGATCCACCAGCGGCCGTCGACCGCGACCGTGCGGAAGAATCCAGTGCCCTCCTGCCGCAGTCCCGGCAGGCCGCTGAACCGGTCGGCCGGTGGATCGGTCGCGAGACCGGGGAATTCCGCGAGCGTGCGCGTGGGCCGCGGCGCGAACGGCTGGCCCGGTTTGGCCGCCGCAGCAACCGCCAGCCCGCCGCCGGCGCGCGGAGCAGGCCGCGGCGGAGCGGCTGCAGCCGGCAGCGCGGCTCCCACCAGCGCCACGAGCGGAGCGAGAACCCTGGCCGAAATCATCCGCACGGATCGATCCCCCGAAGAGTAGGCGCGGCTGCCGCAATTCGTGCCGCTGGATCCGCGAGCCGCACGCGGGCTGCTGCGGCCTGATTTGGCTCGTTATAGCACGGTCGTCTGATCGGCAAAGGCTGTTGCAGACGCTGGTGTTTCCGGCGAAGCTGTGCCACCGAGAGTTCGCCACGTCCGTCATTCAGGAGCCTGCCATGCCACTCCGTTCGCCGCTGATCGGACCGAGATTTGTTCCGCGTCGCTGGATGGCCGCGTGCATGGCGGTCATCGCGGCCGCGGCAGTGATGGATCGCGTCGCCGCCGAGCCGGCCGAGACGATCCGGCTCTGGAAGGCCGACGCGCCTGGGGCGCTGGGCACGGCGGACCACGACGTGCCGGTCGTGTTCTGGTGGCCGGCGGCGGGGGCGAAGGCTCCGACCGCGGCGATCGTCGTCTGTCCAGGCGGCGGTTACGGCGGCCTCGCCGACCACGAGGGGAGCGATTACGCCAAGTGGCTCAACTCCCAGGGCATCGCCGCCTGCGTGCTGCGGTATCGGCTGGGCAGCAAGGGCTACCGCCATCCCGTCATGCTCGGCGACGTGTCTCGGGCCATGCGCGTGGTGCGGGCGGAGCACGCGCGGCTGGGCGTCGACCCCGCGAGGGTGGGCGTGATGGGCAGTTCGGCCGGCGGCCACCTCGCCCTCACGCTCCTGACGCACGGCGACGCCGGTGACGCGGCGGCCGCCGATCCCGTCGACCGCCAGCCTTCGCGGCCCGCCCTCGGCATCCTCTGCTATCCCGTCGTCAGCATGCTCGCGGCCAACGGCCACGCCGGCTCGCGTCGCAACCTGCTCGGCGAGAATCCCCCCGAGGAGCTCGTGCGGGAACTCTCCGGCGAGTTGGCCGTGAACGAGACCACGCCGCCCGTCTTCGTCTGGCACACGATCGAGGACAAGTCGGTGAAGCTCGAGGGCGTGCTCGACCTGGCGGCCTCACTGCGGCGGCACGGCCGGCCGTTCGAGCTGCACGTCTACGAGAAGGGCGCGCACGGGATCGGGCTGGGCTTCAAGCCCTACGACGGCTTCACCCCGGAGCGGCTGCACCCCTGGACCGTCGAGTGCCGCCGCTGGCTCGGCGAGCAGGGTTTTGCCGGCCGCTGATGCGGCCAGCGCGAGTCATCCTCGATCGTCAAGCGTCGTGCACCGGGGTTGCCCACGCCCCATCGCCGGACGTTCGCTTCGGCCCTCCGTGGCCTGCGCTCACTCGGAGATGACTGCGCTCCGCCATCCTGGCTGCGCTGGTCATCTACGCCGGCTCCTGGGGCGTGGGCAACCCCGGCCCGCGCACACCTCCGGGCGAACGGGCTCGGATGCGGTTGCCGGCCTGCCCCTTCTGGCGCGAGCGTATGATGGATGCTTCCGGCCGGGCATCCGCCCGCCGTGCCGCCCAGCGCCGACAGGAGTCGCCCCGATGAAGCCCCGTGAAGTGCTCGCGATGTGCCGCGAGAAGGAAGTGAAGGCCGTCGACCTGCGGTTCGCCGATTTCCTGGGCGCGTGGCAGCACTTCACGATCCCCGTCGGCAAGCTCGAGGAAGACACGTTCGACGACGGCCTCGGGTTCGACGGCTCGAGCATCCGCGGCTGGCAGGCGATCAACGAGAGCGACATGCTGCTCGTGCCGGTGCCCGATTCGGCGTTCGTCGATCCCTTCGCGCAGATCCCCACGCTGGTGATGGTCTGCAACGTGCAGGACCCCCTCACCCGCGAGGACTATTCCCGTGATCCGCGGAACGTCGCCCGCAAGGCGGTGAACTACCTCAAGGGCACCGGCATCGCCGACACCTGCTTCATCGGCCCCGAGGCCGAGTTCTTCGTGTTCGACGACGTGCGGTTCGACCAGAACGCCCACGAGGGCTACTTCCACGTCGACTCGGCCGAGGCCGAGTGGACCCGCGGCCGCGCGGAGGGGCCGAACCTCGGCTACAAGCTGCGGCACAAGGAGGGCTACTTTCCCTGCCCCCCGTCGGACCAGCTCATGGATCTCCGCAACGAGATGATGCAGACCATGATCCAGTGCGGCATCGACGTCGAGGCGCAGCATCACGAGGTGGCGACGGCCGGCCAGTGCGAGATCGACATGCGGTTCCAGGAGCTGGTGCGGATGGCCGACCAGATGTGCCTCTACAAGTACATCGTGCGGAACGTCGCCCGGCGGGCCGGCAAGACCGTGACCTTCATGCCCAAGCCGCTCTACGGCGACAACGGCTCCGGCATGCACACCCACATCTCGCTCTGGAAGGACGGCCACCCGCTCTTCGCCGGCTCGGGCTACGCCGGCCTCTCGGAGATGGCCCTGCACGCGATGGGGGGCATCCTGCGGCACGCTCCCGCGCTGCTCGCGCTGACCAACCCCACCACCAACAGCTACAAGCGGCTCGTACCCGGCTACGAGGCGCCGGTGAACCTGGCCTACTCGCAGCGCAACCGCTCCGCGAGCTGCCGGATCCCTATGTATTCCGCGAGCCCCAAGACGAAGCGGATCGAGTTCCGCTGTCCCGACCCGACCTGCAATCCCTACCTTGCCTTCTCCGCCGTGCTGCTCGCGGCGATCGACGGCATCCAGAACAAGCTCCATCCGGGCGAGCCGCTCGATCGCGACATCTACGACATGCCGCCGGAAGAACTGGCGAATGTGCCGAAGGCGCCCGGCTCGCTCGACGAGGCGCTCGACGCCCTGGAGCGCGACTGCGACTTCCTGCTCCGCGGCGACGTCTTCACCGAGGACGTGATCGCCAACTGGCTCAAGTTCAAGCGCGAGAAGGAAATCGGCCCGATGCGGCTGCGGCCGCATCCGTACGAGTTCTGTCTCTACTACGACGCCTGACATGGCCCGGCCGCACCGGCGAGGTTCCCGCCGCGCGCTGCGACGATGCCGTCGGCCGTTCCTGTGCCGCGCGGCCACGCAGCGGCCGTCGGCTACAATCCCCGCACCGATGAACCCGATCCTCGCCATCGCCGCCGTGGTCGCCACCGGACTGGCCGTCTATCTCGTCGTGGCCATGCTCGCGCCGGAGCGGTTTTCATGAGCCATGCGTGGATGGAGGCGGCGTGCATCCTCGTCATGACGATGCTGGCCGGCCTGGCGATCGTGCCGTGGTTCACGGCGATCTTTCCGATGGATGCCGGACGGGACGGAGCCGGTGACGGGCCGGTGTCCCGGCTCGAGCGTCCGTGGCTGCGGGCGGCCGGGTGCTGGCCGCCGCGGGAGATGGGGGCGGCGGAGTATGCGGCCGCGATGGTCGTGATGCACGCCGTCGGGGTGGTTCTGCTCGTGGCGATTCTCCGCCTGCAGGGGGCGCTTCCCTGGAATCCCGACGGGCTGCCGGCGGTGCCGTGGGGGATCGCCGTCAACACGGCGGTGAGCTTCGTCACCAACACCAATTGGCAGTCCTACGCGGGCGAGACGACGCTGTCGCCGCTCTCGCAGGTGTGCGGGCTCACCGTGCAGAACTTCGTGTCGGCGGCCATCGGCCTGTGCGCGCTGGCGGCGCTCGTGCGGGGATTCGTGCGGCAGGACTGCCGGACGATCGGCAACTTCTGGCAGGATCTCGTCCGCGGCACCGTCGCCCTGCTGTTGCCCCTGGCGACGATCGTCGCCGTGCTGCTCGTCTGGCAGGGCGTTGCGCAGTCGCTCGCCACGTCCGACGGGACGGTCCGCACCGGGCCGGTCGCGTCGCAGACGGCCATCTCGCTCGTGGGCACCAATGGCGGGGGATACTTCAACGCCAACGTCGCGCACCCCCTCGCCAACCCCACGCCGCTCTCCAACGCGATCACGATCGTGGCGATGCTCGGGCTGTCGGTGGCCGGCTGCCTCGCGTTCGGTCGCTGGATCGGCGACCGCAGGCAGGGGAGGGCCATCCTGCTCGCCAACGTGCTCCTGTTCCAGCCGGGGCTCGCCCTCATCATGGTCTCCGAGACCGGCCCCAACCGCACGCTGTCGGCCGGCGTGGACCAGGCGGTATCGCCGGAGCACGACGGCGGATCGCTCGAGGGCAAGGAGGTGCGCATCGGCAGCGGAGCGTCGGCCCTGTTCGCGGCGGCGACGACCGCGACGAGCACCGGCGCGGTGAACGCGATGCACGACAGCCTGAGCCCGCTCGGCGGTCTCGTGACACTCTGGCTGATGCAGCTGGGCGAAGTGGTGTTCGGAGGCGTCGGCACCGGCGTGGCCGGCATGATCGTCTACGCCATCGTCGCCGTGTTCGTCGCCGGGCTGATGGTGGGCCGGAGTCCCGAATATCTCGGGAAGAAGATCGAGGCGCGGGAGATGAAGCTCGCGATGCTCATACTGCTCGTCCCTCCGCTGACCACGCTCCTGGGAGCCGCTGCGGCGTGCGTCGTGCCGTCTGCTGCCGCGGCCGCGGCCAACCCGGGGCCGCACGGCTTCTCGGAGTTGCTCTACGCCTTCACGAGCGCCGCCAACAACAACGGCTCGGCCTTCGGCGGACTCGACGCCACGAGCGCGTTTTGGACCCTCGGCCTGGCCGCGGCCATGGCCGTGGGCCGCGTGCTGTCGGTGGTGTGCTTCGTGCTGCTCGGCGGCTCGCTCGCCGCCAAGCGTCCGGTGGCGGCGTCGATCGGCACGCTGCCCACGCACGGGCTGCTCTTCATCCTGATGATCTTCGCGGTCGTCAACCTGGTGGGTGCGCTGTCGTTCGTGCCCGCTCTCGCGCTCGGCCCCATCGCCGAGACCCTCCAGCCACTCGCCGGAGCCGTGCCGTGAGCCCCTCCCCCAGCACGCGCGACCGCCAGGACACGGCCGCGGCGTTTCTCGCGGACTGGAAGACCGTCGCCGCCGCGATCCCCGGCGCCGTTTCCAAGCTGGATCCCCGGAGGATGATCCGTTCGCCGGTGATGTTCACGGTGGAGGTCGGAGCCGTGCTGATCACGGCCCTCGCGATCCTCCGCAGTCTCGGACAGCCGGGCACGGAGTCGCCGGCCTTCATCGCCGCCGTGGCCGTGGGCCTCTGGGCGACGGTGTTCTTCGCGACGTTCGCCGAGTCGCTCGCCGAAGGGCGTGGCCGGGCCCAGGCCGACGCCATGCGGTCGATGCGGCGCGACACCTCGGCCCGGCGGCTGGCGTCGGCCAGACGCGATGCCGCGGTGACGATGGTGCCGGCCTCGAGCCTGCGGGCCGGCGATCACGTGCTCGTCGAGGCGGGCGATTTCGTGCCCGGCGACGGCGAGGTGGTCGAGGGCGTCGCGAGTGTCGACGAGAGCGCGATCACGGGCGAGAGCGCGCCCGTGATCCGGGAGAGCGGCGGCGATCGCAACAGCGTGACCGGCGGCACCCGCGTCCTGTCGGACTGGCTCGTCGTGCGGATCACCGCGAACCCCGGCGACAGTTTCCTCGACCGGATGATCGGACTGATAGAGGGCGCGAAGCGGCAGAAGACGCCGAACGAGATCGCGCTCGACATCCTCCTCGCGGGGCTGACGCTCGTATTCCTCGTCGTCACAGCCACGCTCCTGCCGTTCTCGATGCACGCCACCACGGCGGCGGGGCGCGGCGAGCCGATCGGCCTGGCGGTGCTCGCCGCGCTCTTCGTCTGCCTCGCGCCCACCACGATCGGCGGCCTCCTGCCGGCGATCGGGATCGCCGGCATCGACCGCATGGTGCGGGCCAACGTGCTGGCCACGAGCGGTCGGGCCGTCGAGGCGGCCGGCGACGTCGACGTGCTGCTGCTCGACAAGACCGGCACGATCACGCTGGGCAACCGGCAGGCGGCGGCGTTCCTGCCGGCGGCGGGCGTCACGGAACGGGAGCTCGCCGACGCGGCGCAGCTGGCGAGCCTCGCCGACGAGACGCCGGAGGGGCGTTCGATCGTCGTGCTCGCGAAGGAGCGGCACGGGCTCCGCGGCCGCGACGTCGCCGCGCTCGGGGCGACGTTCGTGCCGTTCACGGCCCAGACGCGGATGAGCGGCGTCGATCTCGACGGCCGGCGGATCCGCAAGGGCGCCCGCGACGCGGTCGTGCGTCACGTCGAACGAGCGGGCGGGAGCATCGACGGCGACGTGCAGGCCATCTGCGACTCGGTCGCCAAGGCGGGATCGACGCCGCTGGTCGTGGCCGACGGGAACCGTGTGCTCGGCGTCGTCGAACTCAAGGACATCGTCAAGGGCGGGATCGCCGAGCGGTTCAAGGACCTGCGGGCGATGGGCATCCGCACCGTGATGATCACGGGCGACAATCCGCTGACGGCTGCGGCGATCGCCGCCGAGGCGGGCGTCGACGATTTTCTCGCGGAGGCCACGCCCGAGGCGAAGCTGGCCATGATCCGGCGATACCAGCGGGAGGGGCATCTGGTCGCGATGACCGGCGATGGCACCAACGACGCGCCCGCGCTGGCCCAGGCCGACGTGGCGGTGGCGATGAATTCCGGCACGCAGGCGGCCAAGGAAGCCGGAAACATGGTCGATCTCGACAGCGACCCCACGAAGCTGCTCGAGATCGTCCACGTCGGCAAGCAGCTGCTCATGACGCGCGGCAGCCTCACGACGTTCAGCCTCGCCAACGACATCGCGAAGTATTTCGTCATCCTGCCGGCGGCCTTCGGCGGCATCTATCCGCAGCTCGACAGGCTCGACGTGATGCGGCTGCACTCGCCGGCCACGGCGGTGCTGTCGGCGGTGGCGTTCAACGCCCTCGTGATCGTGGGGCTCGTGCCGATGGCGATGCGGGGGGTGCCGTACCGTCCCCGGCCAGCGGCCGAGCTCCTGCGGACGAACCTGATGCTCTGGGGCGTGGGCGGCCTGCTCCTGCCGTTCCCGTGCATCAAGGCGATCGATCTGCTGCTCGCGGCGTGTGGGGTGAACTGATGAACGACCTGGCCGCCTCCCGCAGACCGATGCTCGGCAGCGTTCTGCCCGCCATCGTGCTGCTCGCGCTCGTGACGGCGATGAGCGTCGCCTACACGCTCGCCATCGCGGCGTTCGCGGCCGTGGTGCGACCAACGCCGCCGTCGGACCTGGTGCTCACGGCCGAAGCGGCGGCGGAACGGGCGGGTCCGGCCTGGTTTCATGGCCGGCCGACCGCGCCACCCGGCGGCGTTTCCGGAGGGTCGAACCTGGGCCCCACGAACCCGGCGCTGGCGGCCGCCGTCGCCGGCCGCGAGGCCGCGGTGCGGGCGGACAACCCGGCCCACGGCGGGCTGGTGCCGATCGATCTCGTGACCGAAAGCGGCAGCGGCTTCGATCCGCACGTCTCGCCGGCCGCCGCCCGCCTACAGGTCGCCCGCGTCGCCGCCGCCAACGGTCTCGCCGAGGCGACGGTGCAGGCACTCGTCGATCGGGCGGTCGAGCCGCGCACGTTCGGCCTGTTCGGCCATCCGCGGGTGAACGTCGTCCGTCTCAATGCCGCGCTCCGGTCGCTCGCAGCCCCGCAGCGGCCGTCCCCGGCCGCGACGCAGCCATGAGCCGAGACGGCGATCGTCCCGATCCGGACAGGCTGCTGGCCTCCGTCCAGCGCGCGGAGAGGGCGTCCGGCCGCGGCCGACTCAAGATCTTTTTCGGCTTCTCGCCAGGGGTTGGCAAGACGTTCGCGATGCTCGAGGCCGCCCGCCGGCTCCAGGCCTCAGGGACGGACGTCGTGGCCGGGATCGTCGAGACGCACGGCCGCGAGGATACGGCGCGACTGTGCGACGGGATCGAGGTGCTGCCGCGGGTGGCGGTGCCGTACCGCGGCCACACGCTCCTGGAGTTCGATCTCGACGGCGCGATCGGCCGGCGTCCGGGCCTGCTGCTCGTGGACGAACTCGCCCACACCAACGCGCCCGGCCTGCGGCACGAGAAGCGGTGGCAGGACATCGCGGACGTGCTCGCGTCGGGCATCGACGTGCACACCACGCTCAACGTGCAGCACGTGGAGAGCGTGGTCGACCTCGTCGAGGAGGCCACGGGCATTCGGGTCCGCGAAACGGTGCCCGACACGGTGCTCAAGGAGGCCGACGAGATCGAGCTGATCGACCTTCCGCCCGACGAGCTGCTCGCGCGGCTGCGCGACGGCAAGATCTACCTGCCGGACGTGGCAAGGCAGGCCGTCGAAAGGTTCTTCAAGCGATCGAATCTGCTGCAGCTGCGGGAGTTGGCGCTCGTTCGGATGGCGCAGCTCGCCGGCAGCGACGCCGAGGAGAACCGCGGCGCGGCGGGCCGGCCCCGCGGCGGAGTCGCCGAGAAGATCGTGGTGGGTGCCGGGCCGGGGCATGGTGCGGCCCGCGCGATCAGGGACGCGTCACGCATCGCGGCCGGACTGCGGGCGGACTGGACCGCCGTGCACGTCCGCAGGCCGACCGGGCGGCCGCCGCGGGCGTCGACGGCGGCCTCCCTGGAAGACAACCTGCGGCTGGCGGAGTCACTCGGCGGCCGGGTCGATCGCGTCACGGGCACGTCGGTCGCCGAGGGGCTGCTGGCCGAGGCGCGGCGGCTGGGGGCGACGCGGATCGTCGTCGGCAGGCCGCGGCCGGCGGCGTGGCGCCGCTTCTTCCGCGAACCGATCCTCGACGGACTCGTCCGCGACAGCGGGCCGATCGACGTCGTGATCGCCGGCAGTGCGGCCGGCGAGGAGAAGCCGGCGGTCGAGCCGCCGTCCGCGGCCGATCCGGCCGCGACACGGGTTCGGCCGTGGCTGATGGTCGCGTGTGTCACCGGTGTGGCGCTCGGCCTCGGCAGGATGCTGCGGCCATTCGTGGACGATCACGACATGTCCCTGGTGTCGCTCTTGATCGTCGTCGGCGCCACGCTCCGATTCGGCCGTGCGGCGGGGATTCTCGCCGCGGTGCTGGCCGCCCTTGGGATCGATCTGTTCTTCATCCATCCCGAGTTCCAGCTCGCCGTCGCCGATTCGAAGGAACTCGTGTCGCTCCTCGTCCTGCTGTCGACGGGCATCGTGATCGCCGAACTGATCATGCGCGTGCGGTCGCAACGCGAGTTCGCGATCGCCGCCGAGCGCCGGCTGTCGCGGCTCCTCGATCTCTCGCGCCGGCTCGCCGTGGCGGATGCACCGGAACGCGTGGCGGCGGCGCTCGCGGCCACGATCGCGGACGTGACGGCCGCCGGCGTCGAGGTCATGCTCGCGGCGCCGTCCGGCGAGCTGCGATCGGCGGCCAGACGGGGCGTGGTGGAGCAGGCCAGCACCGACGCGGGCGTGATGATCTGGTGTCACGAGTTCGGCGCGCCGGCCGGCCGGGGCATGGCGACGCTGCCGGGGGCACGCATCGCGTGCCTGCCGATCCGTGAAGTGGGGCGGGGCCTGGGGGTGGTCGTCATCGGCGCGAGCCCCCCACGTGATCTTTCGCGCGACGAGATCGACATCATCACCGGCGCGATCCATCAGGCGGGCGTGCGGCTGGTGATGCTCGCCGACGGGAACCGGCAGATGGCGGAGGGGGACGTGCGTCCCGGCGCCGGCTGAGATCGGGTCGGATCGTTCCTCGGGCGGACGTCGGCGCGGGCGTCTACCAGACCGTCTTGCCGCCGTTGACGGCGATCGACTGCCCGGTGACGAAGGCCGCCTCGTCGCTGGCGAGGTACACCGCCGCCCAGCCCACGTCGTCGGGCACGCCCCAGCGGCCCGCCGGCACCGTCATCAGGTAGGCATCCTTCTCGGCCTGCGGATCGTCCTTGTGCCGTTCGACCGGGATCCAGCCCGGCGCGATCATGTTCACCGTGATCTGGGAGGCCGCCAGCTCCCGCGCCATGCTCCGTGACCAGCCCACCTGTCCGCCCTTGGCTGCCACATAGGCCGAGAAGGGCGAGACGCCCAGCAGAAACACCTCGCTCGTGATGTTGATGAGCCGGCCGTGCCGCCGCTGCTTCATGCCGGGCAGGACCCGCCGGGCCAGGAGATACGGGCTCTTCACGAAGAAGTCGAGCATCTGCTGGTAGAACGCCCAGTCGTACTCCTCGATCGGCTTATGCGGCTGCGCGGGCGTGGCGTTGATCACGAGGATGTCGATCGGGCCGAGCGACGTCTCGATGGCGGTGGCCATCCGGTCGATCTCCGCCTCGCTCGTCACGTCGGCCTGGAACAGCTCGGCGGTGATTCCCGCGCCGCGGAGTTCGGCGAGCGACTCGTCGGCCCGGTGTTTCACGTTGGCGTAGTTGAGGGCCACCTTCGCGCCGGCCAGCCCGAGGCACTTGGCAGTGGCGCGGCCGAGCCCGGTGGAGGAGCCGGTCACGAGGGCGACGCGACCGGCGAGCGAGAAGGGGCGGGATGGGGCGGGCATGGCGGTTCCTTCGTGGGCGTGGACGGTGTCGGGGCCGTGCATGATACCGGCCATCGCAGCCCGACAAATCCCGCCAGGCGCCGGGCCATCGCGGAATTGGAGGCTTCAGAAGCCTGGTGTAGGCTTAAGGAAGACGCAGGGTTTCCGGCTCTTTCCCCAGCAGGCATGGCATGGTGCTCCGACGGCTCCGTCATCGCTGGGGTGTGTCGGTGGCCGCGCCGGTGCTCTGCTCCGCCTTCGCCCTGGTGACGCACGCGGGGGCCGCGCCGGTCGATTTCTCGCGAGACATCCAGCCGCTCCTGGCGAAGCGGTGCTTTTCCTGCCACGGCCCCGACACGCAGGAGGCGGGCCTGCGGTTCGATCAGGCGGACGGCGCCACCGCCCGGCTCGAAAGCGGCGGCCGGGCGATCGTGGCTGGCCGGCCGGCCGAGAGCGAGATCCTCGCCCGCATCACCTCCACCGACCCCGCCACCCAGATGCCGCCCGAGGGATCGCGGCTCACGGCGAGTCAGGTGGCCGCCGTCCGGCAGTGGATCGAGGAGGGGGCCGAATGGAAGGAGCACTGGGCGTTTCGGCCGCTCGTGCGTCCGCCCGTGCCGATGGCGACGCCGCCGGCAGCCAACCCGATCGACGCCTTCGTTCGCGACGGGCTCGCCCGCCGCGGGCTGCCCGCGCCGCGGCCGGCCGACAGGGTGGCGCTCCTGCGCCGCGCGACGTACGACGTCACCGGCCTGCCGCCGACCGAGCAGGAGGTCCGCGACTTCCTCGCCGACACGTCGCCCGCCGCCTGGGAGAAGGTGGTGGACCGGCTCCTCGCCTCGCCCCACTACGGCGAGCAGTGGGGCCGCCACTGGCTCGACCTCGTCCGCTACGCCGACACCAACTCCTTCGAGCGCGACGGCGACAAGCCGCATTCCTGGCGCTACCGCGACTACGTCATCCGCGCGCTCAACGACGACAAGCCCTACGACCGGTTCGTGACCGAGCAGCTGGCCGGCGATGAGCTGCCACAGCCGACGAACGACTCCCTGATCGCCACCGGCTACTACCGGCTCGGCCTCTGGGACGACGAGCCCGCCGACCGCGAGCAGGCGAAGTACGACTGGTTCGACGACATCGTCGCCACGACCGGGCAGGTGTTTCTCGGCCTGACGGTCAACTGTGCCCGCTGCCACGACCACAAGATCGATCCGATCCCGCAGCGCGACTACTACGCGCTACTCGCCTTCTTCCACAACATCACGCCGATGGGCGACCGGCAGATCAATCTCGCCAGCATCGAGCGGCCCATCTTCCGGGACGAGACGGAGCGGCTGGACTACGAGGCGAAGGTCGACGATCTCAAGCGGCGGCGGAACGAGGCGCAGCAGGCCGTCGGCGAGATCGAGGCGTCGTTCCGGAAGGCGTGGGAGCAGCTGCATGCGAAGCAAGCGGCCGGGGAAGACCTCGACGACCTCGAGTTCCGGTTCTACCGCGACACCTGGACGAGCCTGCCGGCGTTCGATGAGATCAGGCCCGAAAATGTGGGCTCTGTCCCCGGTCAACGATTCGACATCACGGTGGCCCGGGCCCTGCGGCCCGAATCGTTCGGCTACGTCTTCACAGGCGTTCTTAAAGTGCCGCAGGACGGCGACTACACGTTCACGCTCGACTCCGATGACGGCTCGCGGCTCACGATCGCCGACCGCACGGTGATCGAATACGACGGCATCCACGGGGAAGGGCATCCCCGCACGGCCACGGTGCCGCTCTCGGCCGGCCGGCTGCCCGTGCGGCTCGACTACTTCCAGGGGAAGCACGGCAAGGGGCTGACGGTCTCCTGGGCCGGGCCGGGATTCGCAGCGCGGATGCTCTCGGCCTCGGCCACCGCCGCCGGCGAGCGGTTCGATCTCGCGCTGGCGCTGAAGGCCGATGGCGAGCGGATCCTCGGCGTCGAGGGGAAGCGTGACTACGACGCCAAGGTGGCCAGGCTCAAGGCGCTCAAGAAGGAGCAACTGCCGGTCGACAGGGCGCTTGTCGTGACGGAGCACGGTGCCGCGCCCCCTGAGACGTTCGTCTTCTACCGCGGCAACCCGCACGCCGAGCGGAAGCCGGAGAACCGGGTGGAGCCGGCGTTTCCCTCGATCCTCAAGGCACAGGAGCCGGTCATCCCCACGCCGGCCGAGGGGGCGAAGACATCCGGCCGCCGCACGGCCCTGGCCGCCTGGCTCGTCTCGCCGTCCAATCCGCTGCCGGCCCGCGTGATGGCCAACCGCGTCTGGCAGCACCACTTCGGCCGGGGCATCGTCCGCAGCGCTTCGAACTTCGGCATGATGGGCGACCCGCCCACGCACCCCGAGCTCCTCGACTGGTTGGCGGTGGAGCTCGTCGCCAACGGCTGGCGGCTGAAGCCCCTGCATAAGTTGATCCTTATGTCGCAGGCCTATCGTGCGGCGGCAACCAGCAACGCGGAAGCTTTTGCGATCGACCCGCTCAACGACGCCTTCTGGCGGTTCGACATGCGGCGTCTCTCCGCCGAGGAGATCCGCGACTCGATCCACGTGGCGAGCGGCGCGTTCAACCCCAAGATGTTCGGCCCCGGCGTCTACCCGGCGATCCCCAAGGAGGTGATGGCCGGCCAGTCGCGGCCGGGCAGCGGCTGGGGCGACTCGTCGGCGGAGGAGCAGGCCCGGCGGAGCGTCTATGCATTCGTGAAGCGGTCGCTCATCACGCCGATCCTGGCCGACTTCGACCTCGCCGACACCGATTCGAGCTGCCCCGTGCGGTTCACCACGACGCAGCCCACGCAGGCGCTGGGCATGATGAACGGGGAATTCCTGCAGCGGCAGGCCCGCGTCTTCGCGGAGCGGGTGCGGCGGGAGGCGGGCGGGCCCGACGCGGCCGACGTGCCGGCGCAGGTTCGCCGAACGCTCGAGATCGCGCTGGTGCGGCCCGTGCGGGACGACGAGGTCGCCCGGGGCGTGGCCCTGATCGACCGGCTCGACGACGCCGACGGCGTCAGCCCCGGCCGGGCCATGGAGCTCTTCTGCCTGATGGTCCTGAACACGAACGAATTCATCTACCTCGACTGAACCCCGAGCTGGTCGGCCCGCCGCCCCACGGAAGCGAACCCATGACCATGCATCACGACGAGCCCCGCGGCCAGTTCTGCCGCCGCACCCGCCGCGAGTTTTTCTGGGAGGCTGGCGCGTCGTTCACCGGCCTGGCGCTGGCGGGCCTGCTCGACCAAGGGTTCTTCGCCCGGCAGTCGCGGGCGGCCGGCGGCGGCGCGTTCGTCAATCCGCTGGCCGCGAAGCCGCCGCACTTCGCGGCCAAGGCCAAGAGCGTGATCTTCCTCTTCATGTACGGCGGCCCGAGCCACGTGGACACGTTCGACTACAAGCCCACGCTCTACGACCTCGATGGTCAGACGATCGACGTGAAGACGAAGGGCCGCGGCGGCGAGAAGAGCCGGGGCAGAGTGGTGGGGCCGAAGTGGAAGTTCCAGCAGTACGGACAGTGCGGCAAGTGGGTGAGCGACCTCTTCCCCCACCTCGCCGGCCACGTCGACGACATCGCCTTCCTGCACTCCATGACGGCCGATTCCCCGATCCACGGCTCGGCGATGCTGCAGATGAACTCCGGCAAGATCCAGTCGGGGGCGCCCTGTCTGGGCTCGTGGGTCAACTACGGCCTCGGCAGCGTCAACGCGAACCTGCCCGGCTTCGTCGTGATGCTCGACCCGACCGGCGGCCCGATCTCCGGCGCGAAGAACTGGTCGAGCGGCTACATGCCGGCCACCTATCAGGGCACGCTCCTACGGAGCAAGGGGGCCCCGATCCTCGATCTCGCGCCGCCCGACGACATGCCGCTGGAGGCGCAGCGAACGCTGCTCGACGGCCTGCGCGAGGCCAACACGGCCCATCTGCTCTCGCGTGGCGACAACTCCGACCTCGCCGCGCGGATCGCCGCCTACGAGCTGGCGTGGAAGATGCAGGAGCACGCGCCGGAGGCGGTCGATCTGTCGAGCGAGACCGCGGAGACGCAGGCGCTCTACGGACTCGACAAGCCGCGAACGGCCGACTTCGGCCGCCGCTGCCTGCTGGCGCGGCGGCTCGTGGAGCGGGGCGTGCGGTTCATCCAGCTCTACTCGGGCGGCGCCCACAACGACGACAACTGGGACGCCCACGGCGACCTCGAGAAGAACCACACCTTCCACGCGGGCAACACCGACCAGCCGATCGCCGCGCTGCTGACCGACCTGAAGCGAAGCGGTTTGCTCGACAGCACGCTCGTGATCTGGGGAGGCGAGTTCGGCCGGCAGCCGACGGCGGAATACGCCGAGGGCACCGGCCGCGACCACAACGCCTACGGTTTCACGATGTGGATGGCGGGCGGCGGCATCAAGGGGGGCGTGAGCGTGGGCGAGACCGACGAGCTCGGCTCGGCTGCGATCTCCCCCGTGCACGACGGCCGGACGGGCTTCCACGTGAAGAGCCTGCACGCCACCGTGCTGCACCAGCTCGGCGTCGATCCCAACCGGCTCTCCTACTTCTTCGGCGGCCTCGACCAGAAGCTCGTCGGCGTCGAGCACGTCGAGCCGATCCACGAGATCATCGGGTAGCGATCCAGCGAACGCCGCTGGGCGACGGTTCGGGGCTGCCCGTACCCCGTCGCCGGACGTTCGCTGCGGCCATCCTGGCCTCCGCTCACTCCATGCCGGCTGCGCTCCGACATCCTGTCTGCGCTGGCCGCCAAGGCCGGCTCCGGGGGCACGGGCAGCCCCTCACGGATTCCGCGTTGATCACCGCGACGGTCGGTGGTGCGGCTCATCCCCGCGGGTGCATCCGCACCACGAGCGAGTCGTAGCCGAGCCGCCGCTCGTACGCCGGCGTCTTTTCGACGCGATCGCGCTTCGACACCAGTTCCACACGGCCCACCCTCTGGCACAGAAGTTCCAGCAGCACCCGCATCACCGTGCGGGCGTGGGCGGCGCCCAGGCAGAGGTGGGCGCCGAACCCGAAGGAGACGTGCGGGTTGGGCGTGCGGTCGAGCCGCACCTCGGCGGCCGCCGCGAAGACCCGCTCGTCGAGGTTGGCCGAGGCCCAGCAGAGCGTGGCCCGGTCGCCCGCCTTCACCGGCATGCCGTGCACCTCGGTGTCGACCGGGCAGACGCGGCCGATGTGCGTCAGCGGCATGAAGACCCGGAAGAATTCCTCGCTCGCGTGGACGACGCGGTCCGGATCCTCCCGCAGGAAGGCGAGCGACTCCGGATGCTCTGCGAAGTGGCCGACCGCGCAGGCCACGCTGTGGATGATCGTGTCGCGGCCCCCGGCGAACATGATGTTGGCGTAGCCGAGCATCTCCTCGCGCGTGAGCGACCGTCCCTGGAACGTCGCCTTCGTCAGCAGGCCGTAGAAGTCGTCGCCGGGATCGGCCGCGGCCCGGTCGAACTGCTCGTTCAAGTAGCGCTCGAGGGCGGCGCCCTGCTCCACGCCTCGGGCGCCGTGGAAGACGTGCACGCCCCAGCCGACGAAGAGGTCGGCCTCGGACTCCGGCACGCCGAGCAGCACGGTGAGCGCCTTCGACTGCAGTGGCAGCGCGAAGCCCTCGACGATCTCGAGCGTGTCGCGGCGCAGGGCTTCGTCGAGCAGGCGGCCGGTCAGCTCCTCGATCCGGGCGACGAAGTCCGGCTGCCGGGCCCGCAGGAAGAACGGCTCCACGAGCTTGCGGTAGTCGGTCTGTGCCGGCGGGTCGATCTCCAGGGGCAGCTGCCGCACGCTGCGGAGGTGCTCCTCGGAGGGGATCGGCACCCGCCGCGGGGCGTCGGAGCTGAAGGTGCGCCAGTCCTTGGCCGCCTTCCGCACGTCCTCGTGCCGCAGGATCATCGGGATGACTTCGTCACCCGACGGCAGCCCAAGCACGCCGCTCGTGCGGCGTGGTTCGCGGAATGGATCGTCGATCTCGCTCACGGGAGTGGCCTTTGCATGCGTACCGGGAGGACATGGTCGGCGCACGGTTGCAGAGCTTTGAAGCTCCCGCGCAAGAACCTACGACATCGGTCGGCGTTTGTCTTGCGGGGCGGTTTCGGGGCACCGCATAATCGGCTTGTGAGCACCGCCGCCCGGGCATTCGCGATGCAGATTCCGGCGCCGGTCGGCTGCCGGTGGCTCGTTGCCGCGGGGCTGCTCCTCGGCGGCTGCGGGCGGTTCGGGCCGGTGTCGCCGCCGGTTGACGTGCCCGAGAGCGTCGCAGCGCAGGTCGCCGCGGTACGGGCGGGCCAGGCGTCGCGGATCGTTGCGGCCGCTCCCCTTGCCGACGCCGACTGGGAGTCGCTGCGGGCTCTCGACGGCCTGGTAGAACTCGTGCTCGAGCGTGGGCGGGCGGACGATGCCGCGGCGGGAGTCCTGGCGACGCTGCCGGACATCGAGCGGCTCGTGCTCCGCGAGTCGCCGCTCACCGACGCCGGCTTCGCCCGCTTGGCCGAGTGTCGCTCGCTCCGCGACGTGAACGTGCCGCAGGCGGCCTGCACGGCGGCCGGCCTGCGGCAGCTTGCGCGGCTGGAGAATCTCAGGAGTCTCAGGCTCGGGGGGCCGCGGCTCGAGGGGCCGGAGGTGGCGGAGGCGATCGTGGAATGTGCGCACCTGCGGTCGCTGCACCTGATCGACGTGCCGATCGGCGACGACGGCCTGGCGGCGCTCCAGCGGCTGCCGGGACTGTGGAATCTCTACCTCGACGGTGCCGGGGTGTCGGACGAGGCATGGGCGGTGTATTTTCGTGCCTGCCCGGGCGTGCACGTGCACGTCGACCAGGCCCACCACGATCGCGACCCGCGCCGCCACGAGTGACGCCGCCCCGATCGGCACCAGGAGCCGCAGCCATGACCACTCCCGCCTTCCACCGCATCGCCGCCGGAATCCTGCTGGCCGCCGTGCTCGTCGCGGGTACCGCGATCGTGCGGGCCGCCGCCGCGCCGTCGGGCATGGTGCCCGCCGCCACCGCTTGGATCGAGTCGCTCGTGCCGGAGCAGCGGGCCCGGGCGCTGCGGCCGGTCGACGACCAGCGGCGGACCGACTGGCACTTCATCCCGAAGTTCGAGCGAAAGGGGCTGTCGCTGCGGGACATGAATCCGGCGCAGCAGAAGCTGGCGATGGCGCTCTTGCGTTCGGCGGTCTCGCAGTCTGGGTATGACAAATCGGCCGCGATCATGCAGCTCGACGAGATCCTGCGGATCCTCGAGGCCGACAAGGCGAAGAACGTCCGCGATCCGCAGCGATATTTCTTCACGGTCTTCGGCGCGCCGGCGGAGAAGGGCGGCTGGGCCTTGTCGGTGGAGGGCCACCACCTGTCGCTCAACTTCGTCGTCCGCGACGGCCGCATCGTCGACTCCACGCCGCAGTTCCTCGGCGCCAATCCGGCGACGGTGAGGACGACGTTCGCGGGCCTGCCCGCCACCGGCACGCGGGTGCTCCGCGACGAGGAGGAGCTGGCGTTCGACCTCGTTCGCTCGCTCGACGGCCCACAGCGGTCGAAGGCGGTGGTCGCGACGGCCGCGCCGAAGGACATCCGCGGCGCCGGCGAGCCGCAG
>Ga0208783_10000316_pt1 | contig 30216 bp, 48 predicted proteins | sample DEB19_08_DNA_2_FD_184529 | JGI IMG/M metagenome (GOLD analysis project Ga0208783, IMG submission 184529) | Aqueous microbial communities from the Delaware River and Bay under freshwater to marine salinity gradient to study organic matter... | ecosystem: Environmental > Aquatic > Marine >...
GGTCCCGCTGGCCCTTGAGGGCCAGCAGGGCCAACAGGAAGGTCGGCTTTGGCAAGACGCAGAACGTCTCCCTCCGCCGTCCGTACCCGAACAAAATTGTCGCCACTAGGCATTGTTCGTTCGGAGGAACGCGATAGTCAGCGTCTTCCCAGGACGGTACGTCCCTCCAGTATCGACACTGAACTCGGGCTTGATCGTCATGTTGGCCGCAGGGACATACACCGTATGCGAACATGAAATGAACGCATACTGGCCTGCGTCAGCCTGACCTGCAATATCGTTCGGGACGATCCGAGGCCCGTTAAATATCGTACTTGCCCCCATCAGGATGCGAGTACGGAACAGGACAGTCGAGGATTCTGCCGCACCGATCGTGAACGACACCTGATACAAGCCGGCCTTCGGGGCGGTGAACACGCCCGACGCATGGTCGTAGTCGTTGCCGACGTTCTGAACGAGATCCTCGAACTTGATTGTCGTCCAAGTGTTTGCGGTCACCGTCTGGTTCCATGCAATGTTTCCGCCGTAATCGTTATCGTCCACGCGGGCAAACACATACGACCCGTGCGTATTTGCAGCGACCGCCGCATCGATCTGATCGTCCACATACTTCTTGCGGGCCGCATGATTATCCGCAGTCGGATCTGCCCCGTGCAACGTCAGCCGTTCTGACATCGCAACCGACCCGTCCTTCTGCACGGTCTGATCCTCGACAAAGTTCTTCAAGGCTGTGAAGTTCCCGTTCACCTCGTCAGCATCAGCCGACGTTCCATTCGAGAACGTCACAATCCCACTAACAGACCCCACTCAAATCACCTCACAGCTTTCGGTAGAAACACCAGATCGATCGCATTCACACCCCACCGAGGAACCGCCTCAGTGTCGGCCCGCACCTCACCATTGAACACAAACGACACCGCATAAGCACTGCCGATCGCACGACCCCGCACGATCGTCTGATCGTCAGCAGAATTCGCACCCCACAAGCCCGAACCCCACAACAGATCGCCCCACAAACCGCCAGCAGGTCGAGCATTCACAGCCAACGACATCGACCGACTGTTCACCGACGGCTCAAAATCGCGCAGCACAGTCACATCGATGGACGAATCCTCAGGGGCGTCCAACACGAACCTGGGGCGACGGAACCGTTTCTGCGCCCCCGACACACCCACCTTGTACCAGGCGGTCTGCAACAACGACGAAAACAGTCGGCTGTCATCGCCCGTCACATCAGCAGATCCATCCTCATGGTCAAGGCTGTACAAGTAGGAGCCGCCCGCCCCCAACCCGAAATAGGTCACCGCAGAATTCTGCGGTCGGAACTCGACCATCGGGCCGATCCCGAACGTCGAAGTCGCATTCCCGAACGCATACTGATACCAGCCGCCCTGACGGCCCAACAGCGGATCGAACACAAACATCCGCATGTTCGTTTCAGAATCGAGCCACGGGACCGACACCCACAACCGTTGCGACATCCAGCCGCACGTCACCTGATCCACAAACCCTGCTGGAATCTTCCGCTCGCCCAACAGGACCGACAGGTTCTGCCACAACCACTCCAACTTGTTCTCGGACGTGACCGCATACACGCCGTCATGTTCATCGAAGAAGAACAGACGGTTAGGGCCAACACAGACCGCTTCTTGCGATACTGCCCCGACCGAATCAGTCACCTGAATCAGTTGGAACGTGTCAGGCGTATAACCCGACAGAACCCACACCGACGACCGTTTGAAGATGTACAAGTTACGGCCGAACGACGCCAACCCTGTGATCGGCTCGCCGTAGCCGCCCACATCAAACGTGTCGTCGGCCCGATAGTCCTCAGGTTCGTTCGGATGCGAGAACCGCACCCTGGAGATCATCTGGGCGCCACCCTCAAAGATGTTGGCGTGGAACAGAAACCCAGCATGAGTACACACGAAACGGGCCTGCGGCATGTAGCCGCCTTGCGGACTGTCCGTGTTGTCATTCCAGTTGCCGTCCGCATCGCCCAACGGGGTTGCGGACGTGCCGTCATAGGCGAGAGCGACCTGCTCAGAGTTACGTTGGATGTAACAGATCTCTTCGCCAGGGTTAGCGCCAGTCTGGCGGGCCAACGTTGCCGCACGCATACGGCCCGTCACCGACGGATGGCTCCCCCCCAACACTGCCGTGAACGTCGAACCGTCCGTCGACTTCTTAAAATTGTTTCCGTCCTGAACAAGTATCTGCGAAACTGTCGGCGCATAGTACGGCCACACGTTCCGTGCAGCCGAAAACGCCGTTTCGTTCAATGCGGCGACCGTCTTCCGTCGTTGAAACCCGCCGCGAGGCAGCAACGTGACGTTCAGACAGTCAACAACTTCGTTCTGGGCGAGCGTGAACGCATCACCCACATAGTTCAATCCGCCCGTCCAATCGACGTACTCGCGGACTTGCGGCCGGCGAGGCATCGGCTACCACTCCCAAGAGTAAGCAAGTCGTTCGGGCAGCAACGGACTGTCGTGTCCCGAACCGATCGTCTGAACTCCCGCCTTCGGAGCACGCAGATAACGGCGACGCAACAGATCGAGCTGCCGTTCAAACCGTGCCAGCTTCTGCTGCGACATCACTTCGTCGTCGTTCCACTCGTACGCCCGAGTCAACATCCACTCGCACACCAACGGATCGAACTCGGACGGCAGATCGACCATCTGATCGTCGTTCGTGGCGACGATCGGCTGACGGTACCCTCGGGCCACATAGGTGGCCGACGATGCGGGCACAGGCCAGATGTACACGCTGCCGTCAAACAGCGACCATTCGGTCGGGTTTCCTGCCGTTCCGTTCGACCAGGCGTGCCGTGCTACCTCACGTTCGTGAGGCATGTACTTCATCAGCCAGCGTTCCGCCTCGACCGACAAGATCGCGTCAGGGTAAGCGCCAGCATCGTCCGTTGCTGCAATCGCAGCGAAACTGATCTGATCTGTGCAAGTGAACGTCCACGAATGTTCGTAAAACTGCCACGACTCGAACGTCCGTTGGATCCGATCGACCGCCTCGTTGCGCCACACATCGAGCAGTGTGTCGGGAAGGTCTTCTTCGTCGCTGTCAAGGAACGTCCGCACATAGTCGGACATTGCCCCGACGGTCATCAGCCCCACGGTCGCCTACCCGTGCGGGTCGTGATCGGAACAGAACCGTTCGCCAGGCTTCGCTTTCGCGTTACAGTCATGCCCGTCCGTCCGTAGCCCCTCACAGGTTTGACGGTCGTTGTACGGTTCCGCATACGGAACATCAGACACGTACAGGCGGCCCTGACCGTGCGGACGATGAGCGGTCATCTTCGCGTCGGCAGGGACGACCCCAGCGATGCCGTAGGGGCGAGCGTCCTCTACCCCTACAAGCATCGACGGGACACGCTGAGCGTCGGACATCAGATCCCGACTACCACAAACGTGTACACATGGTCAGACACCGATGTGGTGTCGGCCACCTCAGTTTCGTCAGCCCCGTACAGGGTGACAGTAGCCATCGGACCCCCCGACGTAAGTCGAGGGACCGCATCACCGCTGCTGTTCGCTCCCGCATCGCACACCACCGCAAGGTGGTGGATCTCTGCGAGGCCGAACGTTGCAGGGTCAAGCTCGAACCCGCCCGTCTCGTAGGTGCCCGACAGGGTCACCTGAGATGTGCGGATCCGCTTATTCGGGGCAACCTCACTGACAGTCGCTGCGACTGCCCCGCCGGAAGGGCCATACGGACCCTTCCAGGCGGGCTTCACAGCGCTGGCAGGTGCGGCCGCAGTAGCGGTCACTGCCATTTATGCCTCCTGTCAGGCGGTCGCGCCCGTGATCTTGCCAAGGCGGCGACGGCAGTTCGTCACCAGGTTGCCGTAGCAGATGATCTGGGCGTAGCGGGCGTCCTGGTTCGTCGGACGGATGAACGGCGTCGAGGAGAACCACTTGGACGATCCCCGAGCAATCCACACGTGCTTCGAGTTCAGGAAGTAGACAACACCCGAGTCGTAGTTCGCCTCACCGAGAACGTCGCCGTTGTCGACCGCAAAGTCGAACACGACGGGCGCACCACGGTAGAGGAGGTTTACGAAGCCGGCGTCGGCCGTCCCAGGGTCCGAGTAGCGAAGCTGCGGCTGAAGCAGCGACTCGTACTTCTCCCAGAGCGACTGGCTGGTGATGATGAAGTCGGGAGTGTCCGACCCGCCCTGAGCAGTACCGTTCCACGCCGCCGACATCGCAGCGATCGTGAGCGGCCCGTTCAGCTCATCCTTGTACGACTTCCACGTGGCGTGGTTGTCGGGGTCCAGACCGCCACACGTCGACGTGTCATCGATGATGCCGGCAAGACCGTTCCAGTCGTCGCCGCCAGCGGCGTCCGAAAGGAACTGGACGGTGAACAGGTCAGCAAGGGACTCCTCGGCCTGCATGATCTTCGCCTGAAGCAGATCAATCACAGCCTCACGGCCGTTGTTCTGCTGCTCCTCCAGGCCGGCGATCGCGACCGACACGGCAGCCTGCTTCCACAGCCACTCGGCGGCAGTCATGCCGTCCTGCGGAGTGATGTTCAGGTTGTCGTAGAGGCCGTATACGCCAGCGGTGCTGTTCGCACCCTCGACCAGCGGAGTGACGATACGGGCACCGCCCGAGTACGTCTTGATACGGTTCTTCGACTTCAGGTAGTTGAGCAGCGGACGGGCCTGAAAAACGTTGTTCTCCAGAGTTGACGCGTAGTTGTACAGCGTGGTGCTGAGAATCGCGTCGTAATCAAGCGACGTAGTGTCAGCCATCGGTTTCTATCTCTCCTGTGGTGGGTTAGCCGACGCCGTGGGCGGCTTCGGCAGCTCTGAACGCATCTGCGACGCTCAGCGGGGCAGCACCACCCCCAGGTGCGACAGCACCAGCAGCAACACCGTGCCCGCCAGCAACAGGAGGCGCTTGCGCCTTCCGCTGCTGAACCGAACGGTCAGCGGCCATACGACTCATCCGATCAAACGCAAACGCTTTGAACGCTGCGTCAAGATCGGCAATCTGCCGTTCGACCGCAAACTGCAACAGTTCGGTGTCATCAAATTGGACACCGTACGTCTGATGCAGTCCTGCTAGTTCTCTGTCAATCTGGGCTTGGGCACGCTCCATCTGAGCCTGCTGCATGAACTGCTCGACCTGCTGCCAACGCGGATCGGAAGCGTTGTCGTCCCCGTCAGGCACAGCGAACGGATCTTCCCGCTGGGCGGGCCGATCGTCCATCTGGCCGATCGGAAGTCCGTACGCCTGCGCCATCTCCCGAATCACATACTCGGGATCGGCTTCGATCGCATTCCACAGCCGCTCAGCATGGGTGAGCTGCTCACGCTCGGCTGCCAACTCTTGCGTTTTACGGGTGTAATCGGCTTGACGTTGGTAGCCGTTCAGTGCCTCTTCGAGGCTGACCTGCATTTCTTCGCCGCCCACCTTCACGGTGAACTGGCTCGGAACTGCCGGCTGCGTCCCTTCCTCGACCTGTTCGGCCGGCTGGCCGAATGTGTCGGACGGGTCAATGTCGGACGGCTGATCGCCGCCGATCATGTCAGTGTCCACAGAATCCTCACGGGTTGTTCTGTCAGGCCAAATCTTGGCCTCATATCAGAGGCCGAACTGTCCCGTCAGAGACGCAACGCCCACCCGTCAGGACCGACCAACAATGGGGTTACAGCAGCGGGGGAGGTGATGTCCCATACGATCCGCCAACTTCCCGACCCGATTCCGTTTGGATACACGGACTGGTCGTACGAGATGGACGGCACGCCGATGGCGGCTGTTGACGCAATCCCGCTCAACGAAACGGTGGTCGCCGCGATCGTAACGGTGACAGTCCCGACCGTGTCCGTGGGGACGATGCTTGTCGGGTTGGCTGTGACGGCCCCTGCGGTCAGGGAGGGAACGCCGACAAGGATGGTGCTGCCTACCCCCGTCGGGTTGATTGTGACTGCGCCCGCGTTTACAGACGGTGCCCCGAATGCTGCATTGTTGGTCAGGCTGGTTGGGTTGACCGTGACAGCCCCTGCGGACAATGCGGGATTGCCGACCGATATGGTGCTATCCAGCCCGACGGGGTTGACAGTGACGGCCCCTGCCGTAACAGAAACGGTTCCGACAGCACTCGTCGGATCGATCGATGACGGCGATGCCGAGACTGCGCCCGCTTGAACGGTGGCGGTCCCGATAACGCTGCCGCTTGCAATGCTGGCAGGTTCGATCAGGAGCGGTTCTAAAAGGCGTTCTTCGCCTGCTCCCGATTCCAGCAGCCGATAGTCGCCGCTTTCAAGGATGCGGCGAGCCACGGCTATCCGCCCTCAAACTGCTCTGCAAGTACCTCGGGAATAGCGACGGCACGCAACGGCGGTTCGGGACTCCACGTGTCCGTATTGCCGTCCCACAGAACAATGTTTACAACGTTGTCGTTTTCATCCAACAGATAATAACGGCCCATCGTGTTCCTACTCGCTAACAATGACGGCAATGCCGTCACCGCCCGTGCCGCCGTTACCGCCAGCAACCGACCCGAAACCGCCTGACGCGCCGCCCCCGCCGCCGCCATACTTGCCGCCGTTACCGCCAGCAAACCCCGCATTTGCTGTAGATCCCCGACCGCGACCGCCGCCCCCGCCGCCACCGCCGACAATGGCGTTAGCGGAAATTGTCGTAGCGGCCGTGCCGTTCCCCCCAGTGAGAGTGCTCGAAGTTCCTCCCGCTCCGCCCGCCAACCCGACACCGTTTGTGCCGACACCGTAACCGCCGTCCCCCCCCGCCAAACCGTCCGACACGCCCGTGCCCGTAATGCCTCCCGCGCCGCCCGCTCCAGCCCCAGGCACCATTCCCAACACGTTGCCTTGATAGCCCGCAGAGCCATCTACGGCACTTACCCCGTAAGTGAGGCCGCGTCCTTTGCCTGTACCTCCTGTCCCGAAAGTGGTGGAATTGCCGCCGCCGCCACCCTTGCCGCCTTCGGCCACCCACTTAGACGAAGACGGAAAATGAGTGTTGCCTCCGTCTCCGCCCGTACCGCCCGTGGCTGGGGCAGTAGCGTTGCTGGCCGATCCCGTCCCTGCCGTCCCGCCCGACCCGACCGTGGCCGTTTCGGTAGCCGAAAAATCTGCAATCGGAATGTTCTGAAACGGGGTGATTCCCGCTGCCTGTCCGCCCCCGCCGCCGTACGAGGTCCCCGCCGTCATTCTGCCGCCGCCGCCTCCTCCGCCGCCGCCTCCAATCAGGATGCCGCGCACCGTCGCACACCCGAACGGTTTGCGCCACTGGCCCGACGAAGCAAACGTTTGGACATCCAAGATGGGGGTGCGGCTGACCGTCACCCATTTGGTGGCCCCGTCAGAACGGAACGTGAACGATCCGTAAGGGGCGCGGATAACCGCCCAGTTGGAAGATGGGGCGACTCCGTCTACCGTATCGGTGCTGTTGCATTTCACCGAAATTGTGTTTGTGGCGGTGACCGACCCCGATTCGTCGGCAACTGTCACCATTGCTCCTGCTGGAACGTCGCTCGCATCTTGCAACGTGATTGTGACCGCGCCCGTCAGCGCCGTGGTGTTAGCAATCAAACGAACCGTCTTGTCTGTTTCGGTGTACGCCGACGACGAGTACGACGCGACCTTCCGCTTGAACAGCGTTGCTTCTAGGCCGTCGCGGGTCACCCGCTTGTTTGTGCCTTCCGATCCAGAGTTAGGCCCTGACAGGTCATCTTTGTCGACAATTTCAAACAGGTCGTTTGTGGCAATGTCGGTACCCGCCAGCAATTCCAGATCGCTGATGCGCTGATCAGCCATCAGAGTTTAAAAATCTTGTTAGCGCCGTTATCCCACACCACATTGATGTTCCCGCCGTTTGGCGTCACCGAAAACCCGTCGATGTACGCGATCAACGGCGAAGTCGCGGCAGAACCGCTGTCTTGATAGATCACCAGCGCGTTCGCAGCCTTCGTCCCATCGACCGCCACCGACGTGAACGTCGCATCGCCCGCATCAAACACGCCATCAGTTACCCCGATCGATCCGAGCGTCTGATCGGTAGAAGCACCGTACGAAGTCACCGACGACTTGTACTGGTGGGCAGCACTGTACGTGTAATCGGTGGTACTAACCAACGCCACCTTGATCGTGCCCGAATCCAGATCAATGCTGGGATTCTGGCTTAGGAACGACTGCTTCGCTTTCGGGTAGAGAGCTGAGGCCATTACGAATACTCCTCGGTTGTTCGATCATTCCACGCGACGTTGACCGCCCACATCACCGATGTGGGCAGACCGTCCGTCAGTTCAATACGTTTCACAGTCCAAACCTCGTCTGTCCCGTCCGCGCCTCGCGGCGCAGACCCCACATAAGCGACCGTGTCGCCGATGTCCAACGCCTGTTGGAACGTCGCAGGGGTCTGCCCCATCCCGCCCGTGTCAGGCACCCACGTGTCGCCCTGGTCGTCAGAACGGAGCAACACCACCCGTTGGGCGTCCCGTTCCCCGTATGCGCTCACGACACGTAGGGGCGGGGCTGCCCGCCAGGTTCAGGGAACTCGGACGGATTCTCAGCATCAGAAATCGGGCCTGACTGTGCCGGCTGCCGTTTCCGTCGCACCGAACCGTCCGCCATATGAACGTTCACATTGATGGTCGGAGCCGGCTGCGACGCCAAACGTTCCATAATGACCATCAACTTTTCCCACTTCGCATCCAACGCATCAGCCATTCGGCATCCCTCCCTGGTATGCCTGAATGATCTGCTGCAACAACATCTGCTCCTCGGGCGAACCGCCCATCGGCCCCTGACCATCAGCAGCCATCATCGGATCGGCAGCCGCCATCTGACCTTCGGCTGCCATCAGCTCCTGCTCCAACTGCATGCGGGCCATCTCCTGCTCCGACATGCCCGACTCGGCAGCCGTCCCCATCTGCTGACCGGCCTGCTGCTGCTGTGCCCGCATCGCTGCCTGATCGGCCTGCGCCTGCAACTGGGCCTGCTGCTGCTCGACGGGAGATGTGCCGCCCACCTGGGACGGCTGATAGCCGGCCGCCGCTTCCATCTGACGTTGCACGTCGGGAGGAGCATCCCGATAGTTGATCTGCTCGATCAACTTCTGTGGCTGTTCTGCGTTCGGATCGGCAGGCTGCTGTTGAATGAAAAACTGTGACGGATCTTTCACCCCGAACGCATCTCGCAACACATACGCGGTGATTGCCTGAGGATCGATCACCGAACCGAACATCGGAGCGAACGTTTGCATCAACTGCAACGCTCGCTGCTGACGGAACATCTCGTCTTTCGGTTGGGTTGAACCAGCCTCGACCGCAAAGTCGAACTGGCCTTCGATGTCCTCGCGGGAGAACTGCACCCACTGCTTTTGGCCGTCTTGCCCGACCAGGCGAGCGACCTGCTCGCCGGTCAGATACACCTGGGCCAACTGGACGATCCGTTCGGCCACCTCGGCCATGAACCGTTCGATCTGTGCCAACTTGTCCGACACGCGGGCGTTCGTGGCCGACTGGATCAGGGACGCTTCGGTCGCGGTCCTACGGATCTCGGGGGCAGCACCTCGCTGATATTCGGTGATGCCCGACACCAACTGCAAGTCCTGCTCGATCTGCTGACTGTACGAGTACATTTGTGGATCGAGCGGGATCTGACCGATCGGAACGACGATGTCTTGGAGCGGTTCGTCTCCGTCTACCCAGACGACACGGCCGTCCTTGTCGGACAGCAGCGCGTTCTGGGCAGCAGGGTCCAGGCGGTCACGTCGAGCAAGGTAGGCGCGCTGCCACCGCTTACGGTGGTTCATCATGTCCGAACGGACAGCGTTCAGTTCCTGCTGCATCGGTTCGAGCATCTCAAGGTCGCCGATGCCGTAGAACTGGTCGGGTACCTCGTAGTTGAGGAGCGGCACGAACGGGATGCCGAACGGGTACGGAAAGTCGGTCGGGTCGAGGAGGAACTCGTCTGACGACTGGGCGAACACACAGTAGAACTCGTGTTGGATGTCCCAATATTCGTACAGGGTCACTCGAGAAATGTCGTCGTTCAGTTTCTCGGCCTGGCTGCCCGACTGTGGTGTGGTGGTCGGGTCCGAGTCCCGCCATCGCGGGTTGGCCGACATGTCGGCTTTCAGTTTCTTGCGGGCCGACTGGTTGTAACGGCTGTCGGCTTTCACCTGCTCGATCGGCACAACCAGCCGTTGTGCGATCCACTTCATGTCTTCCAGGCAGGTCGCCTCGGGATCGATGAAGATGTCGAATGGGGAGACACGTTCGACGGACGGATGGTCTAGGACCGCTTCGGGTTCGCTGGTCGGGATACCTGCTCGGATGTCTTCGTTGGAAGGTAGGTCGCCGGCCATCCACGGCTGCTGCATCGCAGCCTGGTTGGCTTCCTCGACTTGTTCGTCGTAACGGGCCGACTGTTCCTCGACCGAGAGGGGCCGTTCCTTCTCTTTGTACTTCCAGCCGACCTTCGCCCAGCCGACACCCAACACCAGCGAGTCTTTCACCGCCCGCTTGACTTCAGGCTGGTAGCCGTACCGTTGCCACCAATAGTTGACGGCCGTTTCGGCAACGCGGGCAGGGTCAATGTCCTCGACGCCGCGACCGTTCACGGTGATCTGCGGAAAGTTGACAGCGACGGACGGGACGATGACGTTGATGGTGGAGAACGACACGTTGATCGCGATGCGATCGGCAGTCGTCTTGCCTGTGAAATGTTTGCCGCGGTACAGGTCGATCATGCGCCGCCAGGTCTTGTCAAAGTTTTCTTCTCGCCACTTGCGGGAGAGGCGCACTCGACGGTCGTAGCAGGCGATCAGGTCTTTCTTCGTTTTCTTTGATCGTTTGTAGGGGGCTTCGCCCGCGGGGAGGCTGTCGTTGCCTGGCCAGTAGGGGGCGGGGGTGGGCAGGTTCGGCTGCGGCAGGTCAGCCATCGGTTAGCGGTACCCGCCAGGGATCATGCCTGTACGGATCGGCGGCTGAGGATCCCCATACGGCATCCCGAACTGGTGCGTCGGACGGCCAGGCCCGAACATGGACAGGAACATGGAGATCATCTGGTCGCGAGACGGCCCTCCCGTCGCAGGCGGCGAGAACATTGATCCGAACGGCATAGTCGCAGGCGGCTGCACACGGATCGGCGGGTAGCGGCGCGGCCCGCCGAACTGTCCGAACAGTTCCCCGAATGCGCCGACCGCACTGTTTGTGGGCGGCATTCCAGACGGGGGGCGCAGACCGGCGCGTGCCTGCCTCTCAAGGAGTTGCTTGCGTTCGTTCATGACAGCCGACCTGCCCCGTACGCCCCACCACCAGCTTCGGCAGCGAACCGATCGGCAAACGACGCGCTGTTATCGGCCCCGCCAGCACCGTACAGGCCGCCTCGACCAGCCCCCTCGCCCGTCAACCCCAACCGATCCCTGGCCGCAACGGCAGTCATCCACTCCGCAAACGCTTTCCTCGCCTTACGGTCCTTCACAAGAGGCTTCAACTTCGGGTTGTCCTGGGCAAGTTGCCGAATCGCCCGTTCGTTTGCGGCCGTTTCGGCATCAGCGTCCTTCGCCCCTTGAAACCATTGCTTCAACGCGATGCTGCCCTCCACCGTGGAAAGCGCCCGAAGCATCGCCTCATGAGCATTGCCAGATATGGGCTTGCGGAACCCGTACTCGCCGTAGGGGGTAACTCTGCCATCGTTGCCCGTTTCCCACTCGTAGCCGCCCGAATAACCAGGCGGGATGTAATTGCCCATCGGGGTAGACGGTGCCGCAAACGCTTCGTCGTCTCGACGCCGGCCCGACACGCCAGCAAACCACTGCGACAGTGCTTGCCTACCTTCAGGAGTGGACATTGCCTGGGTAATTCTCGGATCCATCACACCCACCTGCGTCCTTCATACTGCGGCGGTTCATTCCCATACCTGGCCGCATTCGAGAACATCTCGTCCACCCGTTCCTTGACTGTCGGCCCATGCCAGTCGTCTTTGCCGCCTGCCCCAACAAAGTTCAGGCACACAGACCTGACCTTCTCCCCGAACTCTCGTTCGGAAGCGGTCAGGCCAGGACAGTCGTCGAGCGAATAATGTTGGATGTGGTCACAATCGGCCATCATCTCTAGGCCGAACTGTCCCGTCCCTCAGCGGACGTTATGGGCGCCGATCGCCGCGACCTCAGGCACCTTCTGCGTTTGCCGTTCCCACCAGATCATCGTGCCGTACTGGTCGCGGCCCCGATCCCGATGGAACTGCACCGCATACCCCAACATCTGAACTGCGATCGCCAACGACATCACACGGTCATCGAACGGACTGCCGCGCATCCTGCCGTACTCGTCCCGCACAAACGTCCGCAGCTCGCTGATCGTCCCCCGACACCACAAACCCAACGACCCGTCCCGCAACGCAGTTGCCAGATCGTCCAACATCAACGGACGAGTCTTCTTCGTCGTAGACCAGCCGATCTTGTTCGTTGACCGCCTCGACCGTTCGTCCACGATCCGCGAGTAGAAGATGTTCGGGTAGTGATGCCAGTCTTTCAGGTACTTGCAGGTGGTCAGACCGTGGTTGTTGTTCTCCACGCCGACCAGCGCCTGGTTGTAGTAGGTGCCCAGATCGTGCAAGATGCCGGCAAACTCGTCAGGTGAGATATGCCCATGCCAATGGGCAACGACCTCCTGGGTACGCCAGCGGACCACATGCGCCGAGCAGTAGTCGCCATGTTCCAACCCTTCCGCCACGTCCGCACCCACCACATACGTCTCGTTCGTCTGCGGCCGCTCCCACACGGCCAGAGGCCCACCGTCCTTCTGAACGAACGTTGTGAAATCGCCAACCGTCAAGAACCCTCGGTCAGGTTCCCGCACCTCCAACGCGGCCAGCACATCAGGATCGAAAAACGGGTTACCCGACTTGATGAACGCCTCCTCGGCGGTGGTCGGATACTCCTGATGTAACTGCCAGACAGGCAGGCTGTGCCGCTTCGCCTCATACCAGTCGGCATCACGATCGCCCCGAGCCGACCACGGCTCGAACAGCGACACAAACTTGTTCGTTCCCGCCTCCGCACCTGTATACAACTGATGAAAAAAGTTTCCCCAACCGTTCGCAGTCGACAGGCCGATCACGCGGCCACCCACGTCAGCGATCGGCTCAATCGACGCCCACGCCTCGTCAGGATTCTCCAAGAACGCCCACTCGTCCACCACCACCAGATAGCACGAACGGCCACGGGCAGGATCCGACTTCGACGGCAACGACTCCACCGACGAACCATTCCCGAACTCCATCGTGGACTGATTGTCCCGCAACACCTTCGGGCCACGACGCCGCATCCACTCAGGCAACCGTTTGAACCCATAGCCGACCATCCGCAAAATCGCAGACGCCTCCCGCTCACCCTTCGACAGAAAGATGACCAGACGATCCGAATGAAAATAGGACAGCCAGAACGCATACGCAGCAACCAACGTCGTCCAGCCGATCTGACGGGCCTTCAACGTCACCACATACCGTTCCTCACGGAACGTCTGCAACGCCCGCTCCTGCGGGCCGAACAAATCGAACAGCATCGCACCCTTCTCAGGATGCTGAATATGCCAACACTCCCGAAAGAACAAAGCAGGGTCAGCCGCGTACGCCCGCCACTTCGCCTCCAACACCAGCTCGCCCTTCGACCAATCCGACATGATCAGTCAGACTGTTCGGCCAGCAACCCCACCGCCGCCAACTCGGCCCGCAACTCCTCATCCGACAACGTCGACACCCGACGATCCTCAATCACCGTCCGCTGCGGCGCCAACTTATCCGCATGCTGCAAAAACAAAGTCGCAGCCTTCATATCGCCCTTCGTCGCCGCATCATAAACCGCGTTCATCACATCCTGAATCCGTTCAGGCGACAAATTCAACTCGTCACAACGCTCCTGAACCGCCTTCTTCACCCGCGGATGACGCTTCCACTGCGACACCGTCTCCGCCGCCACCCCATGCGCCCGCGCCCACGCCGCCTGCGACCCCCACTCCTTCGGCCGCTCCCACCGAGGAGTCACCATCCACTCCACAAACTCCAACACCACATCAGGCAAACGATCCTGCGGCCACTGATTCCACGAACGCATCGACATCGCAACCCCCAAACCCACAACAACAACAGTGAGGGGTGCGGGGATCGGCAGAACAGCGGCGGCACCGACCCGCACCACACCCCTCACCAACCAGCCCAACTGTCCCGCACCCAACCACGGGACAACCAGCCCCCAATAACAGATGGTCCAATGCCCCAACTGCCACCAACCCTGCCAGCCGGCCCACACCGACAGCAACTGGTGCCAAACATGCATCGACCAAACACTCGCCCAACAAACCATCGAACGGCACGAACCCGTCCGACGGCAAACATTCCAACCCTAAATGGAACCCCGACCAGAACAAGCCGACCCGATCGGACGGACCCGCTGCCCCAAATGTCAACAGTGGCGACGCAACCAATCGTTCCAAACAATCCGACACAACCCTAACGGCACCATCATCGGAAACACCCAACACAAAACCTGCCACCCATGTAGACACCCCAAACGGTAAGTCAACTGGCCCGTCAGCGGCCCCGAAAACAGGCCCACCATGCGAAACCAGATTGGTGGAGTTCGGACAAGCCCCTCACCCCAGACCAGAAACCGAAAAACGGCATCGCCGCTCCATTGGACCGACCATGCCAAAAACAGAAAACAGCGAGATGTGGATACGTCGAGCGGCAGCGAGACGGATCCAACAGCACAGAACAGCACAGACAGAACAGCGACAAACCAGAACTCTGCCCGAAAGCCAACAGAAAGTTGGCCCACCCCTGCCAAACGGCCAAACCCTTACTGCTACACTCCCAGCCGGCCCGCCGAAACCCGATGTACTCGGCCCGCCACACACCCCCAACAGGGTGTACAACCAGAACAGCCACCAGCCAGAAGTAGCCTCCTGGCCCAAGCTGAACTGACCAACAGCCCACCCCCACAGGGTGGGCTGTTGCCTGTGCAAAACCCCCCCACCCCAACCTCAACCCGCACAGACGGTAATAGATGCATGTGCGCGGGGTGGCACCCCCCCCTGCCCCCTCGGGGCCGGGCGTCGGGCGGCCGGGCGTGCGGGCGTCGGGCGGCTCGACTGCCCCCCCTTCGCCTACCGTCAGGACCAGTAGGTAATAGGCGTTTCATCCCTACCGTGAGAATGCGGGCGGTCGCGCAGTCGGCGCCCGATCGGGCCAGGATCGAGACGGGCCGCCCGTGCTCGGCGTCGGCGTCGGGCCAGTGCGAAACCTGACGGGTCGGGAGTCGGGTCGGGTCGGGTCGGGCGTGGGGTTTATTCGGCCGATGCTAGGGGAATAGTTGACACGGTAGGTATGGGCGTAGTAGAAATGCGGGTGTCGGGCGCATCGGGCGCCCGCCATGAGGGAGGTTTACGAATGGCCAGTAGGTACGGAATCCCTAAGGGGGTTTGCGCAGTCTGCGGTACTACCGTGGATTTGGGCGTAGGTTTGCCGACGAATCGCGGGGATGTTCGGCCCGACGGGCGTACCGTTCACTACGTGTGCGCCGCGCGGGTTCCGGCGGACGGGCCGACGATGTACGAATCGCAAGTAGGCGCCCGCATTGCGGCCGATGGGCGGGCGCAGTGACTGCGGCCGAATTGGCCCGGCTCATCGGTACGCGTCGGGCGTGGCATGTAACGCCCGCCGTATGGGTTGAGGTTGACGTACTCGACGCCCGTCACGTCTTCGGGCGTACTGATGTACGTGTGCGGCCCGTGGCGGGTGACGGTAGCCAGTGGGTTGACCTTGCCCGCACGGGCGAATTCGTGGGGCGACTCGACTGACTGCGCCCGTTATCGCATCGGGGGAACGGACGAGGCCCGGCCGATCGGCCGGGCCTCTCCGCGTGGTAGGTCGGATTCGGGCGGGCGTTAGTGCAAGTGTGGCGGGCGCCCGTGGGCGCGTCGGGCCGCATTGGCGATTTCGTGCGGGCGGCGCCGTTCGGGCGGCTCGATTCGTGCGGCTGCACGATTCAATCCGGCGATACTGAGCGCGAACAGCGCCCACACTGCCAGGGTGCCGAGCGTGTAGAGGCTCACGGGCGGCCGCCCGTGACTGTCGGGCGTGCGAACCCTGACGTAATCGCATCCTGAGCGTGCCGCCCCTTTACGCGGAGGCCGACAATTACGCCCGCAGGATCGGCGGAACGGTCATCGGTCGCGTCTCCGTCAATAACTGGGCGCCCGTGCCAGGTGGCGGGCAAGGGTTCACCCTTTCGGGATGCGAACACGACCGCGACGGTACGGCCGTGGTCGACGTGGTCGAGGATGGCGGCCGTGGTAGTGCGTTCCGATGCGGAGCGCGTTAGGCGGTAGTTCGTGGGGAGTTGGGCGTCGGGCCGCCGTCGGGCGGACCATTTGGTGTAATCGTAGAACGGGATCGTGGGGTAAGTGTCGAAGATGGCGGGCGCGGCCCGTTCCCAGCGGATATCCGAGAATGCGTTGAGCCTTACGCGGAGTCGAGACCCGTAGCGGGCGTGGTGGCGGCCGATATCGGCGATAATGAGCGCGACCGCGTCGGCAGGGTAAAGGCTCAGGAATAGGGTTCGGGCGGCCCGTACACGTTGCACGAAGGCCATCCCCCCGCGGCCCGTGGTGCCAACGCACGCTAGCCTGCACGCAGCAGTCGAGTAGGTGCACGTGTTCGCGACTTCGGATTGGCCAGCGGGCGCTAGGGCGAGTGACGTAACCCATACGTCGGTATCGTGCGCAGTGTGGGCCAGTTTCGCGTTGTATTCGGGTTCCGAAAGGTAGTGGGCGTGGTCGGCGAGTCCGTAGGCGGCCCGTATTCCGTTCCAGCGGGCGCGGGCCGTGTCGAGCGGTGCGGGCGCGATTGGCCCTAGGGCGCATAGGTGGCGGTCGAGGTTTCGCATGTTTGTAGCCTCCGTTTAGGTGGTGGCGGGCGGCCCGCCCGATGCGGGCCGCCCGTGGGGATCAATCGGGCGTTACCGAATGGCGGCCCGTAGCTCGGCCTTTACTGCGCGGGCCGTCTCACCGCGCCAGGTGCTCGCGTTCGCGAGGAAGTACGCGACGATTGAGCGGGCGGAGTCGGCGCCGAGTGAATCGTCGGGCGTGTCGAGGAACGCGAGCGCCGCAAGATATGGGCGGGCCGCATAGTTGACGGGCCGCCAGTCGCGGCGGATATCCGCGGCTATTTCGTGCAGTGGGCGTGCCATTTAGCCTCCCTAGGTAGTGGCGGGCGCCCGATGCGCGCGCCGACTGCGGGCGATTATGCGCCCGTCGGCGCAGTCTGTCAACTAATCCCTATACGGGCGCCGACCGTGGCGCCCGTTGCGGTCGAGTACGGGCGCCGAGCGTGGCGCCCGTGGCAGTGACGGGCGTGACGTACGCCCGTCGGCAGTCTGGCGGGCGCCGACCGTGGCGCCCGTTGCGGTCGAGTACGGGCGCCGGCCGTGGCGCCCGTGGCAGTGACGGGCGTGACGTACGCCCGTCGGCAGTCTGGCGGGCGCCGACCGTGGCGCCCGTTGCGGTCGAGTACGGGCGCCGACCGTGGCGCCCGGCGCCGAGCGGGCGGGCCGCCCGATCCCCGCCCCCCTGCCGTGCCCGCTTGTGGCTCGGCACGCGACACGGCCGCCCGCTTGTGACTCGGGCGGCCGTGCTTGTGATCCGCTTGTGGGTCGCTATGCGGCAGCGTGTTCCCATTCGTCAAATGGGATGTCGCGGGTCGGCATGATGACGCCTGTGATGGTGCCGTCCGCACCGATGCATTGGGCGGGGCGCCGACCGCCGAGCATGAGCCGCTCGGCGTCTTGCATTGCCCACGCGAGGATTGCGGGGGTGAAACTGTTGCGGCGACCGTCGGCGGTTGTTGCGACGATGCGTTGGATTAAAACCTCGTTCCCGAATCGAAGCACTGATACGTCCGCTGCTTCGACTCGCGGGGCGTCGTCGGTCATGATTCGATTGAGCGACTGGTAGGACGGTGCCGCGTTCGGGGTTGCGTCGAGTTCGTAGGTGCCGTTGCGGGCGGGGATGATTCGGCACGGCGCTTTAGGGTCGGCTCCGATCCGATTGAGGAGGGCGGCTAGCACGTGCCCTTCGGCAGACCATGAGTCGACCCGTCGGATCGTGTAACGGTTTCCGATGATGAACCATCCGCAGTCGTCGGTCGTGTAGGCGGAGAACCATCCTTCGGGGCAGGTGCGGGCAAGCCGCTTGCAGTATTGGGCGACCGCTCGGGAGCGATCTTCGTCCCGTTCCGATACGGAAAGCTTCTGGTGGTTCTTTGCGATGGTGGGCAGGTGTTGGGCGATGAGTGAGAGGTCCATGGTTACTGCTCCTCGGTTCCGATGGTGCGACCACACCGGCCGCACGCCGTGTCGTCATCCGCCTGGTCGCGGAAGATCACTTTCGGGAAGTCGTCCGAGTCGTACGACCACTCGTCGTTGCGGTCGATGCCGGCACGCTCAGCGAGGGCGTCAAGCGCCGATTCGGCGTCGGGCAGGACGGCGAAGCGGATGCCCTGCTCGACCAAGTCCATGGTGACGAGGTCAAGTTGGCAGGCGGGGCAGAAAAAATCCGCCTGGTACTGGTAGCCGACCACGTCGAACGGGGTGCGGGTGTAGCGCATGGGAAGCCTCCTCGGTGTGGGCGTGGCCGCCCGATGCGGTCACGTCACAGGGCGAGTATCTATTGTTCGTTGCGGGCTGTCAATACCCCGATTGAAAGATTGTCGCGTTGGGGGTTGACAACGATTGGGCAACCGTTCATAGTGCGGGGGTCGGCCGCATCGGGCGCCCGCACCGACTCCGAGGAGGGGACCATGAAGGACGGGGCATTGAAGGAAGCGGTCGAGGGCCGCATGGGCGAACTGGGCTATCCGCCTTTGGAGCCGTGGGCGTGGTTGGCCATGGTGGGGGTGGAGCGGCCGAACAGTCGGGCGGCGACCGAATGGCTGGTTTCGGTCATCGAGACGGTCCTTGACTGCTTCGCGGACGAGTCTCCCGACACGATCGTGGACTTGTACTCCGACTGGGGTGGCAACGACCTCGCCCATGAGGTTGCCGACGGTGCGGTGCCTGTCTACAACGGCGAGCGAGTGGACTTGTGCGCGTGGGCAGGCTGGTATCGGCTGGAAGACGAGGACGGTTGGGTGGACTGGTCGCACGTTCGTAGCTTGCCCGACTTGGCGGGCGTGATCTTGTACGAGAAGGCAAGGTTGGCGGCGGAGGCAACGGTGCGGTTCGTGAAGGATCTTTCGGTTGAGGAGGTGGCACGGTGAGAGCAATCGAGACGGTACGGGCCGAACTGGTCGCGCAAGTTGCGGCGGCCAGTCTCGGCGGACAGGCCGAACGGGCGGCCGAGGCAGCCCGACTGCTCGCCCTGCTTGACCAGGCTTGTGGCTCGGCCTCGGACAGTCCGGCTTGTGAGTCGGACGCGGGGCTTGTGGATCGGCCGTCGGAACGGGAGCGGCGGCTGGCGGCCGACTGGCACAGCGGCCAGAACTCGATGTTGTACGCGATCGCATCGACAGGTTCGCTCTCGTTGGGGACGCGGCGGCCGCCGAACACTGCCGACGACGTGTGGGCCGAATCGCTTCTCTCGTCGTTGGTGGGCGAGCTGGCGAACGTGGCCGACGCAGCATGGAACGAAGGTCAGGATGGCGATGCGACCGTAGCGAGCCAGTGGCTGCGCCGCCTCGGCGTCGAGTATCCGCCGGCCAACAGCGACCAGGCTTGTGGCTCGGCGTCTGTCAAGGAATCCGCTGACGGTACCGAACGGTTCGTTGCGATGTGCCGCAAGTGTCACGAACCGCACAGTTTGTGGCTCGACCCGACGCTCGTTCAACGGTGGGAGTCCGGCGAACTGATTCAGGACGTGTTTCCGCATCTCACCCCCGATCAGCGCGAATTGATGATCAGCGGGATTTGTGGGGCTTGTTGGGACCGCATGTGGCCCGACGACGATGAGGAGGATGCGTGATGCATCACGACCGATGGTGTGAGTGCTGCCAACGGCAGGTCGGCACGATCCGCATCACGTTTTTGAAGCAGGGCGGGGTTCGTGACCCGTTTGTGATTTGCGAGTCATGTTGGGACAACGGGGAGGGGGTCAGGTTGTGGGACGCAGACGGCATTGCGATCGGTGCCGCATGAACGGGACGGAAGTGTTGGTCGCGACGATCGTGTGGGCGGCGGTTGCGTTGGGCGCGTTCGGCGCGTTGCTCATGCAACCGTTACCTCGCTTGTGGCTCGGCCTGCACGTGCTGTTCGTTGCTGTGTGTGCGGCGTCGATCGCGACGGTGATCACCCATTGGAGGTCTGCTCGATGATGTGGTCACGTGACGAGATGTTGTTGGCCGTGTGTGCGTTGGGTTTGGGTTTGTTGGTGTTGGTTGCGCCGAACGATTGGGGGCAGCCGGGCCGCTACCTTGCGTTGTTGTCGATCGTGGCGTTTGTGCGTCTGTCTTTCATGTGGATGCGAGGTGAGTTGTGAGCGACGAGATCGCACAGTTGTTGGCCGACATGGACGAGTTGTTGCGGCAGCAGCGAAAGTTGGCTGATGCACAGTTCTGGTTGGCGCAGAAGGTTGTGCCGGCGTTGGAAGGCACGTTGGTTGATGTGCCCGCGGTGCAGGTGTTGGGCCTGGTGGAACGGTTGCAGAAAGTGACCGACGAACAGTTGCGGTTGATTCGCGACGAACTGGTGGTGCAGTCAAACTTGAACTAGGTCGGGTAGCACACTCTGGCCCTGTCATGTTTCCCCTTGATAGAAGCGGGTACGACTTGACAGGTTGGTTCTGCGGTGGGCAGGATCGAGGGCTGGAGGTAACTACATGACCAAGGAAGGTTCGGGGCGGGCGGCCTCACGAACCGTCGGCACGTTCGCTGCGGCGATCGAACGGGCGGTTGTCCAGTTGGAGCGAGGGAAAGATCCTGTGGGGCGGGCGAAGGCAGCGCAGGAGTTGGCGTTGCTGTGTCGAGATGCGGCAGGCACGTTCGGAAACGTGCGTACCGAGGCGCTGGCCGAGCTGCGCGAGGCAGGCTGGTCGTTGGCTGACATGGCGAACGAGTTCGGGATTGCCCGTGCCCGCTTGTCGCAGATCATCAACCGTGAGGATTACAAGCAGTATCGGAAGTCTTCGGGGTACAGGTAGAGATGGCTGGCGCACACGGTGAAGGTGTCGTTTCCTCCTCGGGGAGGGAACGGTAGGACGGCAGCGAACATCGGGATGTGAGTGTCGTGGTCAAACCGATGCTCTATCCCCTGAGCTACGAGGGCCTGGCTGGGCCAGGACTGTAGGGGAGGCAGGAAACGTGAGCGGAATAACTTCTGTTACATCCAGCGAACTGGTCCGCGACTGGTTGGGTTGGCTGGAACGGTCAAAGGGCCGCGGGCAGGGCACGTTGCGCGTGTATCGCAGGGTGTGCGAGGAGTTCTTGCGGTTCGCTGATGGTCGTCCGTTGGACGGCCTGTCGGCGGGTGAGATCGAGCGGTGGGTGCAGCGGCCCAGGTGGGGGCAGCGGGCGCAGGGTCAGGTGGCGTCGCCGGCGACACAGAACCGTGATGTGACGGTGGTGCGCGGCCTGTACGGCTATGGGGTTGCTCGCGGCTGGTTGCAGCATGATCCGTCGCTGCTCGTCTCGACTCCGAGGATCAAGAACTTGCAGCCTCGTCCGATTCCCGACGAGATGTGGGCACGTTTGTGGCAGGCAGTGGACGATGCGGACGCGATCCTGCTCGGGTTGGGGTTCTTCGGCGGGTTGCGTCGGGCCGAACTGACGAACCTGCGAGTGTCAAATGTGAGTTTGGGTGAACGGAAGATCGTGAACTTCGTCCGCAAGGGCGGCGGTGAGGACAGCCTGAACCTCGGAACGATGTTGGACGTGTTTGAGAGGCGGCTGCCACATTTGGGGGCCGGACGGTTGTGGCCGCTGATCGAACGGCAAGTGCGGGAGCGGGACGGGAACGGCTGGCTGGTCGGCTGGTCTGATGTGGGCCGTCCCGACATGTCGAACAGGTCGCCGCAGAACCGCGGCCAGCTTGACCCGTCGCACGTGAACAAATGGTTGGATCGGGTGGCGGCCCGTGCCGAGGTCGAGCATGTGAACCCGCATCGTTTGCGCCATTCGTGCGCGACGAACCTGCTGCGCGCTGGTGTCCCTCTGCCGTACGTGTCAGCTGCACTAAACCATTCGAGTTACACGACGACGCAACGCTATTTGAAAGCTGGCGGTGACGCGTTGAGCGAATGGTTGGGCGGCCAGCGGTGACCGTACTGTTACGGGGTTGCTAAACAGCCACGACGGCCGTGTGTATACTGGCCGAGCGGAGCGAGGCCGACAGCCACAGTGCTAGCGCAGCCCAGCCCTCAAAGGCTGGGCTGCACAGTACAGAGCGGTCAGATGCGAGTCCGTCTGCGCTGCCGCTTGACGTACCCGCATCTCAGAAACAGCACGAAATTTCTGAAACAGAACAGGGGGGGACTGTGGTGTCCGAAAGTCTGCTCGATGCGCGCTACTGGATCGTGCCGAGAGCCGAACGGCTCACGGCGCTGATGGCCGACCTGCGGCCAGCCGAAGCGCTCGCCGCCTGGTGGGCCGAAACCGAAGAGTTGTTCACCGCCACCTGGGCCGCCGAAAAACGGGCAGAACAGACAGGCCCGTCAGCGGCCGCAGAAAGCCCCCAGAAGCCTTCCAGGCTGTCAATGGAATGCCTGACCGGTCAGGGGCTGTCGATCCGTCAGGCGGCCGTACAGGCCGGTCTGAGCGAAGCGCAGGCGGTCGGCCTGCTCCTCAACCCGCGCTGTCAAGGGAACGCTTCACGATACTGTGACTGCGACGACGACATCCGCCGCGGCGCACTCCACCACCAGTCCCAAGCGGCCCTCGCCCGCAAACACGCGATCAGCCGCCATGCGGTCGCCCGCCTCGCCACCCTTGCCACCCCGAAAGGCACCCCCGATGGGCAGTGAACTCCGCACCGACGGCCGCTGGCAACACACCTTCCGCCAGAGCTTCCTCGGCAGCTTCGCAATGTGCCCCGAGAAAGCCCGCCACGACTACTACGGCCTGTCCGAACATCGACACAACGACGCCACCGCGCTCGGCACCGCATTCCACGCCGCCGCCGAGTACGCCTGCTACGAACTGCGCGACACGCCCACCGCCCCCACCACCGACCTTATGGTCGAGGTCGCCCACCAAGAACTCGCCACCATCGGAGACTGGGACACCGTCCGCCTCACCCGCACCCAGATGGACGACGCCCTCCCGATCATGTGCGACGGCTGGATCGCAGAAATCATGCCCGCGGTCGAACCGCTCGACATGGAATACACCTTCCATGTTCCGCTCTACGAAGACGACGAACGCGTCATCGCCCTCTCCGGCACCATGGACTGCGTCGCTGCCGACGGCATCGTCTGGGACTGGAAAACCTCGTCCAGCCTGCGCGGCTACACGTCCGACGCATGGGAGAAACGACGGTGGGCAGTCCAGCCGACCGTCTACCTGTACGCCCACTCGGTCGAGGGCGGCCCAGGCGCCGAACTAGACCAACTCACCTTCCGCTACGCGGCCATCGACTACACCGGCAAGACCGCGACGCTTGACATCGTCCGTCACGACGGCCACGTCCGCTGGCTTACAGATCAGACGTTGCGGATCGCCCGCCTGATCGAGTCGGACGTGCCGACCTGGCCGTTGAACGATGCCGGCTGGCACTGCTCCCCGAAATGGTGCGACCTGTGGGCCGACTGCAAAGGCGCCCACATCGAAGCCTGGTAAGGCTGCCAAACATCTGTTCGGCCACCTGTAGACTGTCAAGCAATCCCCAAACAGAAAGAGGGCACACCCGCATGGGCAACAGCAGCGTCACCTACGACGACCAGGGCGAGATTGTCGGCACGACCGTCACCGACCGGATCGTCACGGTCCAGTACTCGCGGAAGATGGGCAGGCCGAACTACGGCAACGAGGAATGCGGGATCTTCTCGCAGATCGCCGTCACCGACAGCGACGATCACGACAGCGTGCAGCAGAAGATCGTGGCGGAGATGGCGTTCCTCAAGACGCTCGTCCACGCCCAGCTCGGCATCGAGTCGGCGCAAGGCAAGGACGGGGTGGTCCGCGAGGCACAGGCCGACGAACCGCCCGCTGCGCCCGCGGCGAAGAAGGTGTCGCCTGCTGCGAAGCGACCTGCGGCGAAGCCTGCTGGTAAGGCGAACGATGCGAAGGTCGCGCTGTGGCAGGAGTGGGTGGATGCGCCGTCGAACTTCTGGGACAACCGTCCCGAGGTGACAGGCAAGCCGAAGAGCAACCCGCGTGGCCCCGACCTGAAGCACAAGGAGAGCGGGCAGGGCCTGTGGATCGATGACAAGACGCCTGCGTTTGCCCGTCTGGTGTTGGACGGGGAGGCGTCGGCGGTGGACGACGAGGCGTTCTGACCGACGATGGTCGGAACGACAGTTGACCTGTTCTGCGGTTGCGGCGGCTGGGACGAAGGTGCCCGCCAACTCGGCCTTGACACTGTCGGCATCGAGTTGGATGGCGACGCGGTCGCTACCGCTCGCGCCGCAGGCGGTCACGTCATTCACGGCGACGTAACCACAATGCATCCGACCACCTTTCAGCCGTGCGACGGACTGATCGCCTCACCGCCCTGCACCGACTTCTCAAAGGCGGGAAAACAAGCAGGGATCGAAGGCAAGACAGGTGTGCTGATGTGGGAAGTGCCCCGCTGGGTCGAGCAGTTGCGTCCAAGGTGGGTGGCGTGCGAGCAGGTACCACCTGCCCGTAAGTGGTGGGAGCTGTTCGCCGGCCAGTTTGCCGACCTTGGCTATGCGACGTGGGTGGGCGTGTTGAACGCTGCCGATTATGGGGTGCCGCAGACTCGCCGTCGGGCGTTCTTGTTGGCTCGACGGGACGGGCTTCCTGTCGGGCCTCCCGAGCCGACTCATGCGAAGGGGGGCGATGAGGGGCTGTTGGGGGAGCGGAAGCGGTGGGTGTCAATGGCCGAAGCGCTCGGTTGGGGCATGACCGACCATCCGTACAAGACGCTGGCTACGTCTAGATCCAGTGGTGGTGGTCCCGACAAGGAAAAGTTGGGCGGTTCGGGGGCACGCAAGTTTGTGTACGGGGAGATGGAAAGCGGACGGTGGGTTGTGAACACGGGACGCGATTGGAAGAAGGGCGGGACGCGTGCCGACGCTCAGAAGATCCCGATCAGCAGTCCAGCGCCGACGGTCACGTCCAACAGCACTCGGGCGTGGATTGTTCACGACCAAAGCGGCACCGACATCGACCTCACCTGGCCCACCACCAGACCCGCCACCACCATCGCCAACCGTGCCCTCGTCCCACACCCAGGAGCCAACGCCAACCGATACAACGGCGCCACCAAAAGCCGCAACGACGGATTCAAAATCGAAATCGAAGATGCGCTAATCCTCCAATCGTTCCCTGCCAACTATCCGCTCCACGGCAACAAGACCTCCCAGTTCCGACAGGTCGGCAACGCCGTCCCGCCAGCGCTTGCCGCGGCCGTCCTCGCCCAATTCGCCCAATGAGCATCGAACTACTGGGCAGCGACCAAATCCAACAGCGCATCGACCAGCTCAAAGCAGGGGCCGGACCTGTCCAGCCCGCCCAGCCCACCAACAGGCCGGCCCCTGCCGCTTACCGTTACATCCGACCGCTTGACGCCGCTGCCAACAGCCTCATCGAAGCATTACAAGTCCGTGACGGCATCGGCCTCGGCCTCGCAGAAATCGACATCCTCACCCGAGGATTCCGCGGCACCGACCTCGTCATCATCACCGGCTTCGCCCACTCAGGCAAAACACAACTGGTCAACACCGCGATCGTCAACAACCCAGGTAAACGCATCCTGTTCTTCAGCCTGGACGACCCCGCAGAAATGATCCTCGCGAAACTTGTTGCGATGACCACAGGCATCCCCGCGGTCACCATCGAGCAAGAGATCCGTGACGGCAGCATCGACATGCAACAAGCCGTCCACCAGGCCGCCACCGAACGATTCTCCAACCTGCTCGTCGTGGACGACGTGATCGGCATCGCAGCGATGCAAGAAGCAGTTCGAGAAGCAGAAGAACTGTGGGGTGCAGCACCCGACGCGGTGATCATTGACTACATCGAGATGCTGCCAGGGTCAATTTCGGACGATCAGTCCAGTTCGGTGAAAGAGAAAGCGAACGATCTGAAACGGTGGGCGAAAGCCTCACCGTTCCCGATCATCGCACTCCACCAAGGCAGTCGCAGCAACGCCCGCCCAGGCGATCCGATCACTCTGCTGTCGATGGGGTTCTCGGGCGAGCAGCAGGCCACCATCGTGATCGGCTGCCGACGGAAACGAGATCGTTCCGATCTCGATCCGTGGGAACGGCAAGCGCACGAACAGACCATCACGTTGCATGTGGTGAAGAACAAGCGTCCTGGCGGACGGCTCACCAACTACGACGGGATCGATCTTGGGATGGATGAGGACACAGGGCTGATCCGTCCGCTGTCGGGACGGGAGCGTGCCCGTACGGTCGATCCTGATAGTGCGGCCGCACGGGCCGAACGGGCAGTCCAGTCGGCGCTCGATGTGCGAGGCCACGGCCGTCATGTCTTATGACGACCACATCGACCTGTACGTCGAACAGTTCGCGGGCCTGTTCGCCGGCCGTACCGACGCAGTCGGGACCGAAGCGGGCGGATCTGTACGCGGCGACAGTCTCCCGTGGGAAGAACTGTGGCACAACCATCTGACAGGACGCGAACCGATCGGCATCTACCCGTTACGTGCCGACGGCCGCTGCCGATGGGGCTGCATCGACCTAGACATCAGATCGGACAAGAAACCGTCTGGCGACTATGCGAACGAAGACGATGCGAACACCGTCGCCCGCAACTTGCAGAACGTGTGGTCGGCCGTCGGGATCCGATCGTGGATCGAACGGACCCGTTCGCACGGCCGGCACGTCTGGATCTTCACCGACGACTGGATCGACGCGACCGTGATGCGTCACGCCCAACTGGCGGTCTGTCAGATCGCAGGCGCGTCAGCCCGCGAAGTCAACCCGAAACAGACCCGTCTCGGAGACGGACAGCTCGGGAACTATGTGCGGCTCCCATACGCGGGCGAGCAGCGGCCCATGATCCGCGGACACGACCACAGCCGCTACCGCCTCGCAGAATTTTTACACTCTGCGACCCACTCTCTCGCCAGCGAAACAGAACTGGCCGCGGTTGCAGACCTGTGGCAGCCGCCCGCCCAACCGACAGTCGTTGTTGACAGCGACCTGGCTGTCCAATTTCGGAACGCTGCCGGTCGTGTACCCCCCTCGATCTGGTTTCGCATGAACCCGAAAGCGAGGGCCGTGTTTGCACACGGCCCGTCCGACGGCGACCGTTCCGACGGACTTGTCTACCTCGCCGGCCAATGCCGACTGTCAGGTCTCAATCCAGCCGAGACGGTCGTGGTGTTGCGTGAAGCAGGTTGGAACAAGTTTGCGGGACGGGCCGATGAGGGGCGGCGTCTGTCCGAGGTGGTGTCCGCCGCATGGAGGTGACCTGCAAGTTCCGTCTCTACAAAAGCAACCATCAGATCGTCATGCACGGCGAAGACGACCTCGGACGCCGATTCTCCCTCACCCTTGACCGTACCTGGGCTGCCAACCTTGCCCTCGAATTAGACGACTGGCTTGCTGAAGATGCCGCCGACCCGACCGTGTAAACGATGCGGCCGGAACCGTGCCGAACGGTTCTACACATCCGCTCGCGGTCACATCTGTGCCGACTGTCGCCGTGCGGCTGTACGACGCAACGCTCGTAACGGCCGACTGACCGACCTGTACGGCATTGACCATGACGAGTACGACCAGATCCTGGCTGCCCAGCAGGGGGGGTGTGCGATTTGCGGACGGACTCCCCGCTACCAGTTGGACGTTGACCACGACCACAAACTGGAACGGGAAGTGGGTACACGCAGGCCGTCGATCCGTGGGCTGCTGTGCAAGCCGTGCAACCGTCGCCTGTTGCCGGCCGCTCGGGATGATGTGCGCGTGTTGGAAGCGGCGATCAGATATCTGTCCGATCCGCCTGCGAGGTCGGTGTTGTGATCGAGGTGCGGAAGAAAGGGCAGGTGTTCACCGATGCCGAGTGGATTGTCACTGTTCGTCTTGAGCAGAACGGTAGGCTGTTAGGGGAATCCTTACCGCTCAGGTATGCGGATGCGTTTGTGGCGGGTCAGCCGTTGGAGGCGGGCCGGCTGATCGCGACCGCGATGTGGGAGATGGCGGTGAAGCTCAAGGGGAAACGGTGAGTTTCAAAGACGACAGTTGGAACAACCGCAAACAACGCCTCGGAGACGAAGCCGAACAAATCTTCGAGAACGTCTGCGCGAACAACTACATCCGCTACGGGCTAGAACGGCCGCCACTCCAAGTGTGGCGCATCCCCACCCGCATCCGCCACACCCCCGACTACCTCATGACCGACAAGTTTGTCGAAGTCATCGGATGCGGCCGCGACCAGAAACTCAAAATTGCCGTCGAGAAACACGGAGCGTTGCGTTGGTGGCATGACCTCCACCCTGCCTGGCTGTTCGTATACGACGCCCACTGGCGACGATACGCATGGATCTCGCTCCCCCAACTGGACGAACTGCTCGGCGGAACCTGGGGCACCACCCTAGAAACCTTCCCCGAAGGGAAACCGTACTTCTCCATCCCCGTCGAAGCGATCTTCTCGACCTCCGACAACGTCGGGGAACTCCGTGACCCGACACCGTGAACATCCCCACGCCGAACCAGCCATCCTCCTCTCAGGCACCCCCCTCACCCATTTACGGCCCGACAACCCGATCGAAGCACTCATGCTCTGCCCGCCAGGCGTCGAACCCGACCTGGCCCGCAACCAACTCGCACCACTCCGCGACATCCTCGCAGACGCAATCCTCACCCAACTAGACGACCGAGAACTGTGGATCTTTGAAGCACTCCACTACCGACGGCTCTCGCTCCGACAGCTCGCCCGCGAACTCTCGATCAGCAAGACACACATCGCCCGCATCCGTGACCACATCCATCAGAAACTTCAACAGGAACTGTTGAAAGACGACACCGTAAGGGGATACGTCCATGGCCGATACAACCTGGGATGACGCCGTCCAACTCATCTTGGACGGCCTCTGCGAAACGCTCGTCACCAAACAGCACGACTATGGACATGAGAACATTCTGTGGGGTGGCCCCGAAGGGGTGCTGGTGCGGGCACATGACAAGATTGCCCGCATCAAAAACCTGCTCGGCCGCGACCAGGCCGCCAACGAGTCGTTGCGTGACAGTTGGCTAGACCTTGCCGGCTACGCAGTCATCGCAATGATGCTGATGGACGGAACATTCACCCGACCGCTCGCATGCGACATCAACACGGGCCGTCAACATGATGACCGTTTCCGCCACTCGGACGGCACCTGGCAAAACCATCCCGAAGAGACACGGATGGCCGAACAGCCGCCGATCACCGAAGGGCACGTCAAAGCATGGATCGCCCAAGCGATCGCCCATCACATGCGGTCGGCACACGAAACAGAAACGTGGCCGAAGCGCATGTACATCAACGAACTGTAGATGGACACCGACCGATATTTGGCCTGGCTGAACGAAGGAATCGATGCAGGGTTCTGCTCGATGCCTGTCTGCACACAGCACGACATGCTGCCAGCGACCGACGAAGAGATCGACGAGTGGGATGCAGGGCACGATCCATGCCTGTTCGGGGTCAGACTGTGGGAGCCTTGGGATGACAACGCCGGCACGAAGGCAACAGATCGAACGGAAAGCGAACGAACTGCTCGCCCAACTCAGAACGAACCGTACGGCACGGTTCACGACATCCGACGAAACCTACCGGCGTGACGTGATCGTCCGCCTCAACCAGCTCCTCGGCGGCGACCTCTACCCCGACGAACTGCTACCCACCGTCCGAGCAACCCGTACGGCTGCTGCGACTCCTCGCGCATCTTCTCCGTCCGTCGAATCGCTCCAGCACCTGGAAGGAGGGCGCTCACGATGGCTACGGCAGACCAGGTGAAGGCGCTGGTCCGTAGCCATGCGGAGGGCGACGACTCGCACTTCTACGCCGTCGCAATGCAGGTCGCCGCACGCGCAGCGAAATCCGGA
>Ga0208783_10000317_pt1 | contig 30204 bp, 49 predicted proteins | sample DEB19_08_DNA_2_FD_184529 | JGI IMG/M metagenome (GOLD analysis project Ga0208783, IMG submission 184529) | Aqueous microbial communities from the Delaware River and Bay under freshwater to marine salinity gradient to study organic matter... | ecosystem: Environmental > Aquatic > Marine >...
GTGAAGATGATGAAATCAATCACCAAGAACGACATATTCATTTTCACTTCCTTTCTCTAGTAGGAGTATGTGGCACGTTCGATGAGGATTTTGATTTCCCAATCCTCCATCTCACCGTCTGGAACAGCACGGGTAGAGATGTAGTATTCCTTGGACCTTTCGGTTTCCCGAACTTCAGCTGCGAACCGCTCACGCAACTCTGTTTCTTTTGCCTCAGCTGTTTCCCAATCCGGGTAGATTCCGACGATGTATGTGTTGATCACAGTCTCATCTTCGAACTTGTTCTCGTAGGGGAACTTCAGTAGCACTGCGAATCGCATTCTATTCGACCTCCTTCTTCCAGAACCGCTTTGCGATTCGGCGGTTAGTACGGTTAGCCTCACCGCGATCCTTCTTCTTACCGACGACGTAACGCCGAGTGCCAGTCAGTTTCGCAGTCCTTGCCAGACTTCGCTTCCCCATTTCTTTCTCCTTTCGCCGCCGGTATGTGAATGAGCAGTTTTACAACTTACTCAGGTTGAATGAAATAAATAAAACTTATTTCATCACCTTGCGGTAAATCACGAGTCGAGGCCCATCATCGTGCCAGTCCTCAAGGCAAACCCCAACCTCAGAACCTGCGGGAATGAGATGCTTGAGGTGCTTGTTTACCCAAGCACGAATCGATTCACGCATCGTTTCCGTAGGTCCACCTTCAGCCTTACGGCCATAGCACTCCTCAGGAATAACCCAACCCTTTGGGCTATTCAGGATGCGAAACTCACGGGACTTGATTTCACGATTCTGGTAACCCGGAAGCGAAGCGAAACCCGACTTGTTCTGGAAGAACTTTACGAGTTCCGTTCTATCTACACGAGCCAGAAGATGAATCCGCTTCCGTTCCGCAGCCTTTATCGCAGCAGCACTTGGAATCTTTGTCGTAACTTTATTGTCCATAAATACCTGCTTTCTGATCGGGGGACGCGTCTCGTCCCGTCGAGGGGAGCCTACCACCCTGCCTAGTCACGCGCAAGGCCAGCTCAGCAGATCGGGAAATTTGAACCGTCAGATCGGGCCTCATAATGGTAGCCCCTTGAGAAATCAAAGATAAATGTAATGGTAAATAATAGCTCTCCGATCAGCGATTTATAATCCGATCAGGCAGCCGTTCTCCGATCGGCCCAGCAAATTTCTGATCGCATTCCATTTCTGATCGTGCCGCCTCTCCGATCGGAGTTGGCGTTCCGATCGGCCTATTGGCCGATCGGAACGCCAAGCCAGATCGGGGAAGCCCCCGGATCTCATATCTTCCCCGATCAGCGGAGGCAAAGAGAAGCCCCCCGATCTGGCCGAAACCTGGATCGGGGGGCTCCCCTTGATCGGGCGGAGGCAATACCTCCACCCGATCGGGGGATGCGGCCTTCGGGCAGCCACCTTACCTTCAGATCAGGGTCGCACTCCCCTTGATCTGGTACTAGTCCACGATCGGACCGCTAGGCGCGCACGCGCACCTGCGGGACGCCCCGGAGGGAGAAGTCGATCCGAACATCGTCGGATCGGATCTCCTGCCAGTGCTTCCTGATCGTGGCGCTCACCGCCGGACGATCGGCCTTCGCGACCTCCCCGAACGTGCCACGGAGCGCCACACCCTGATCGGGCGTGACCTTCGCCAGCACATCGAGCAGATCGGCGTTGAGGACCTTCTTCCGACCACGTGGAGAAACCTCCACCTGATCGGCCGGGATGAACTCATCCATCTGATCTGCCAAGAAACTCACCTCCTCCCTTGCGAAGTATCGCTGATCGGTTGCGGCGTAGGTATGCGACCTACCTGACTAGGGAAGAATCTACCCGATGCGTCGAGCTCGCGCAAGTCATTACATTACTGGCCTAGCCTGATCCAAGATTGGGCCACTCTGATCTGAGCGAAAATCTGATCGGCTAGCTCTGGGCCGTAATCCTGATCGGGCCTATTTTCTGATCCCATTCCATTTCTGATCTGACTCGCTCTCCGATCGGCGAGGGCGTGCTGATCGGCCGAGGGCCGATCAGCACGCCCTCCTGATCGGGGAACCTCTCCGATGCTGGATGCTATCTGATCAACGGACTTCCCCGATCAGCGATGGACAGCAGATCGGCCAGCCGCCACGCCCCCTTGCGATCGGTTGAGGGGAGTGTGTGCAACTGGCCGATCTGGTTACTCAGGGGGAGAGGATCGGGCAGGTGACCCTCTCCCCCTTACGCGATCGGGGTGAGCCCTTTACCGGGACTATGTATCTTCGATCGGGGGTGAGCAACCGATCGGTACTTGAGTCATCCTAGATCAGACTCGCACTCGGACCTGCGCGAAACCGGCAGGCGAGAAGTCGATCCGAACATCCTCCGTTCGGATCTCCTTCCAGTGCTTCCTGATCGTGGCCGAGACGGTGGGCCGATCGCTCTTCGCGACCGGGCCGAGGCTCTTCAGGATCACCCCATTCTTGGGGGTGACCTTGCCGAGCGTCTCCAGCAGATCGGCGCTCAGGATCTTCTTACGACCCCGAGGGCTGACCTCCACCTGATCGGCGGGGATGAACTCGTCCATCTGATCGGGCATTGTTTCACCTCCTTCCCTGACCGGATCGGTCGTCGTCGTCGGTGGGGAACGCTCACCGCTCCCCTCTGGCAGAACGCACACTACACGACGTACCTCTGGGGAACCTCTAGTTAGGGTAAACAATAGGTGAACACTTAGACGCCTATTTCGGCGGATCGGAATTTGAACTGATCGGCGTAATCCCTTAATGGATCGCGCCTGTTGTCAGATCGGCTCGCATCCGATTTCTGATCACGTTCCATTTCTGATCTGCGGCTTCCTCCGATCAGCGTGGGCGTTCCCGATCGGCCGAGGGCCGATCGGGAACGCCCATCCGATCGAGGGGCCTAACCGATCAGCCACAGCAAGAAGAAACCCTCCGATCCGGTGTCGCCAAAGACCGGATCGGAGGGTTATCTTCCGCAGATCGGGGGGCTCCACGACCCCGATCTGCTAGCCGGGAAGGAGATGACCCGGCTGATCTGTTGGACTACAGATCGGGGTGGCCGTCCAGACCGTCCTCGATCTGCCCGTTCTCCGAGATGGCGGCGTCGATCTGGGAGGTGACCTCCACGGCGATCATCTCCAGCTCGATCGGGTCCATCCCGAAGTCCTGACCGCAGGCCAGCACGATCGGGCCGAGCACGTCGATCGAGTGACGGAGGAGCAGGAGCGATCGGAGCACGTTGGCGATCTCGCCCTGTGCCATCCGGATCGGCTCCATCACCTGCTCGTCGCTGATCTCGGGCATCTCCTGCCCGATCTGGGCGATGATGAGCAGCGCCCTGATCGCCTCGGCCTGCGACGCCAGCGATCGGTCGATGCCGTCGATCGCGTCAGCGAACGCGCCGATCGCCTCGGCCCCCCTCTCTGCGAACTTGCCGTTCAGGTTCATCTGATCTGTCTCCTCTCGTTCGGTCGGCACCGTTACCGACGGGGGAGACTGTAGCACGTCGAGCCTCACCGCGCACATCATTAGGCGTCGAGCTTGGCCCGATCCAGGTGCGGGCCGCTCGGAAATCTAACCGCCGATCGGCACCCCTTAATCAGATCGCTCCTCTACTCCGATCGAACCGGGGTGATTTTCTGATCGTGTTCAATTTCTGATCGGCGCCTCTCTCCGATCAGCGTGGGCGTCCCCGATCGGCCGAGGGCCGATCGGGGACGCCCATCCGATCGAGGAAGTTCTCCGATCGGCGAGCACAAGGAACAGGCCCGATCCGGGAACCATGCGGATCGGGCCTGTGCCGACTTGCTGATCGGGCGACGCTAGCCGATCTCGGACTCCTCACGGATCGAGTCGAAGAGATCGTCGTAGATGTCCCTCATCAGATCGAACAGCGCGTCCACTTCCTGATCGCTGAGGCCGATGCTCTTGATGAGAGCCTTCCGATCGGCGATGCTGATCGTCGCGGTCTCCACGATCCGGAACACAAGAATCCTTGCGTTCCGGGTGTTCAGCTGATCGGCTGCCGCCTCGATCTTGCGGTTGTATGCCGATCGGATTGCTTGGATGCCGGTGTTGGAGAGGTGCATGATCAGTGACCGTACCCTTCCGTGGCGTGCCGATCGAACTCCAGCAGTTCGATCTGGTAGTCGAACTTGCCAACCTTGATCAGGTTGACGGTGATGCTGAAGATCGGATCGTCCTTGTCGCAGACCGATCCGACGATGTGGTAGAGCCGATCGAACTCGTCCCCTGCGAACTGGGCGAGCCGATCGAGGAACACGTTGCCCCCGATCGCCACGAACTCTGTACCGACGTACAGATCGTAGAGCATGGCGAAGTACTCGATCGGGATGTCGTATCCCAGATCGCAGAGCCGGTCGATGATCCGGACGGTCATCGAGTCCACGCTCTCGATCAGCGCGTACTCGAAGTACGGGTCGTTCGGATCGGTGTCGTCTGTGAACTTGATCTGATTCACGGTGTTTCCTCCTGATCTGTTGTTGTGGTTGGGATGTTCGCAAGTGCCCGCAGATCGGCCGAGCGGGACGTTGACGCTAGGCGATCGGCCTAGCGGTCGTACTCGGCGATCCGGTAGGTGATTCGGACCTTGGCCTTCCGATCGGCCTCGTCGCACTTGGCGAGGAACGATCGGCGGTGGGCCTCCATCGCCTCACCCTCGGATCGGGCTTCGGCAAGGGTCTTGCCGAAGTACGTCTGGCACTCCTGATCGGTCATCTTCCTGACGGTGACGATCTGGGGACGGGTGTATCGCTTCGATCGGGCCATAGTAGGCTCCTTTCTGATCGTTGGAGCCCGGCCGATCTGCGGACACTTGCGAGGACTCTGCGATCTGAGGACGGCACGCACCGGCATCAGATGATGTTGTTGTCGATCGGGATGTAGGTCATCATCCCCTTGTCGTCGATCAGGCCGTTCGCAACGTAGAGCACGTTGCCTCGCCTGATCGTCTTGCGGTAGTGCTTCTTGCCGATCGGCTTGCCCAGCCGGATCTTCTTGCTGTCGCCGATCCGGCTGTCGAGCATCGCACGACGGGCGGTGGATCGGTTGACCTCTCGGATGAAGTCGTCCACCTCCTCGCCCAGCGGATCGGTCGAGGTGATGTTCTTGAGGACTTGCTTCACAGATCGGGCCACGAGTGGCTCCTTTCAGATCGGTGGCGCGTGCCGTCCTCAGATCGCAGAGTGTGTTCTGATCGGTTGTCAACGTTCAGTTGATCGGTGGCCGGTGTTCGGTCGAACCCCCGATCGGGAGGCGCTGTCGTGCTCGCCTGCGAGCATCCTAACCGCGCCTAATGACGCGCGCAAGTATCCTCGACGCCGAGCTCGGCCGATCCAGGGCGCGGCCGAGGCCGGCTCAGCGAAATTTGAACACCGATCAGGAGCGGGTATAATCCGATCCCATGTCTACTCCGATCGGCTGGATCGGTGATCTGATCCGTTGATGAGCCCGATCTTCGCCAAGAGATTTTCTGATCGTGTTCCATTTCCGATCCGAAGCCTTCCCCGATCAGCGTGGGCGTTCCCGATCGGCCGAGGGCCGATCGGGAACGCCCAACCGATCGGCCTGCTGTTGCGATCCGTTTAGTTGTCCGATCAGTACGCACCGGGAAAGAGCCCCCCGATCAAGGAGGGCTCCGTCCCGCTCGCGATCCGGCTCAGACCTGGATCAGAGAGTTCCCTCTCGTCGGGCGTCCTCACGGATCTGGGAGATGGTCTCCTCCGCCTCGATCCGGAAACGCTGCCAACCGGCCTGAACGATGTCGAAGGCGACCGCGATCGGATCGGAGTGCCACGGAACGAACTCCTCGATCGCGTCCTCGATCGGGGTGTAGAGGTTCTCGGCGGCGACGATGAGAGCGTGCTCCCCGGATCGACGTGCTTCCCGGTACATCTGCTCGATCGCGTAGAGGTACGGATCGGAGGGGATGTCCTTGCCCATCACCTCGGCCTGCCTCAGGATCAAGGGAGTTTCCGGTAGGTCGTAGAGGTCTTCTTGGATCGGTGGGTCGTACTTCACGGTGCTGTCCTTCACGGATCTGGTTCCTTTCGGATCGGTGCCTCTCGGCGTCCCTCGACGCCGTAGGCAGTCTACCCTCCCCGCGCAAGTCACGCACATCATTAGGGTCGAGCTGGCCTGATCCAGGACGGAGCCGGGGCGGGCCGATCGAAAATCTAACCCGATCAGGCCACCACATAATCAGGATCGGAGAAGTAGGTCGATCGGGGGATCTGCAATTTCTGATCGCGTTCTATTTCTGATCCGCAATGCTCTCCGATCGGGGCTGGCGTTCCGATCGGCCGGGGGCCGATCGGAACGCCAGCGAACTGATCGGGGAAGGGTCCCGATCGAGGAAGAGATGGCCGATCAAGGAGAGGGGGAGGCCCGATCGCGGACCTCCCCCTTCCGGGATCGCGGTAGAGTCGCGATCAGGACTCGTCGTCGTCGAATCCATCCTCCGAGTCGATGTCCGCCGCGATCTGGAGGAGGTCCATCGCAGCCTTCGCACCCACGAGGTGGGCGAGTGTGCTCTCCGAGTCGAGCCCGCGCGAGAGGTTGTAGATGACTTCCTCGATCAAGTTGGCGGATTCGGTGTGGCTCCGCACCCCGATCGCGGCGTTGACGATTTTGGTTCGGTGTGCCTTCTTGATCGCTTCGAGCGTTGCCTCGTTCATTGATCAAACTCTCCTTGCTCCCAGATCCTGACTGTCTGGCTACGCCTAGCCTAATCTGGGTCGAGCCCCTCGCGCAAGTCTATCCTTCCGGATCGGGATTTCAACCCTCCCCGGATCGGTCTGTAATCCGATCGCGTGTGCTCTCCGATCAGGGCCGCCCAGATTTCTGATCGCATTCCATTCCCGATCCGGGCTGCTCTCCGATCAGGGCTGGCGCTCCGATCAGCCTGCAGGCTGATCGGAGCGCCAGCACAGCCGATCGGAGAAGGTCCCGGATCTCGGTCGTTCTCCGATCGGCGGGCATCGGATCTCACGGGCCGATCGGAGAAGGGACCGGATCGGAGAGGCCCCGACCTGGATCAGAGAGCAAAGATCCGCACGGGCGGCGCCGAGCGGCTAGGATTGGGGACGTAAGTACGTCGGCTCGATCAGAGAGGTGAGGCAAGTGGATCAACGAATGTGGGTTCTGGATCTGGAAACGACAGGTCTCGATCGCAAGAGGGACGCGATCGTGGAAGTCGGGATGGTCGCGATCGGGGAGACTGCCCTCTGCGATCCGAGGAGGTCGTGCTCCTGCTGCCGGATCAAGTATGGCAGCATCGTGCGAGTCCCGTTCTTCGATCGAGGTGGCAACGCTCGCGATCTGGGTACCCGGTTCCACGGGATCGGGTGGGCCGACGCATCGGCCGCGCCGACGTTGCGAGAGCAGGCTCCTCGGATCAAGGAGATGCTCGACGGGGCTATCTGGATCGGCCACAACATCCGCCGGTTCGACGCCCCGTTCTTGATCGCGGCGTTCTCCCGGATCGGGGTGGACCTGCGACCCTCCCGGATCATCGACACTCTCGAACGGGACCGGATGATGCGCCCCGATCGAGGTGGCGTCCGGACCCGGCACGACCTGCGATCGGCCTGCGAAGCGTGGGGCCTCTCCTGGATCGGGCAGCAGCACCGCGCTGTGGACGACGCGCGGATGACGGCAGACCTCGCGATCAGGCAAGCGTCGGTCCTCGGATGGGGAGGGAGGTGATCATGGAACGAGTCGAACACTTCATCACGAAGCATCCGATCGCAACGGTTCTCGGATTCTTCCTGTTTCTCGGATCGTTGGAGAAGGGAGTGCCGCTCATCGCCGATCCGATAAGTCGGACGGCTTGGCGGATCTGCCAGTTCGTCCTCGGCTAGCCGATCAGGGGGAGGGGCGCGGGCGGCGCCCCTCCCTGATCGGAACGCACACGCATTCCAAGTCGATCCGGGGGCTCCTCCGATCAGGGCAGGCGTTCCGATCGGCCGGGGGCCGATCGGAACGCCTGCGGAACCGATCGGAGAACTTCTCCGATCGGGAAATTTGAACCGATCTTCACCACGGGTATAATCCGATCGTCTTGCTTCTCCGATCAGGCGGCCCGACATAAGGATCGACGGAAATTTCCGATCCGAGAACGGGAGGGCTGATCCAAGCGGTTCTCCGATCTCCCGCCCAGCTTCTCCGATCGGGGATGGCCCGGGCCGGCTCCTCGATCGCGTAGGTTCTCCGATCGGATTTTGAATGCGCGCGCGGCCCGGACTAATCCGATCAGACCGCCCGCCCCGATCGGAGAACGTCCGTTCTCCGATCGGCCTGTGCCGGCTCGGAGCTGGCTCTCCGATCGGGGAGGTTCTCCGATCGGCCTGTGCCGGCTCGGTGCCGGGCGATCGGGGAGGTTCTCGGATCGGGGCCTCGACCTGGCCGATCGGGGAGGTGCCCGGATTTTGAACCCCGATCGGCGACGGGTATAATCCGATCTGCCCACCAACGCCGATCGGGGAACCCCCCGGATCGGGCCTCAAGATTGGCTCAAGAGGGGTGACCACTCAACGTGGCGGCGTGACCACGGAGCGCGCGCCACCCGGGGAGTGTCGCGTCAGCGTCCGACCGCCCGGAGTTATCCACAGGTTTATCCACAGGCTGTGGATAACCTCTTGAGGCTATCTTGAGGTTCTGTGGATAACTTCTTGAGGGAATCTTGAGGTTCACTCTGCGTGACGGTCACGCTCCGCGCTCGAGCGGCCACGCAGCGTGACGGTCCCGGCCACCACCTGGAGTAGTGGCGCGGTCACGCAGCGTGACGGCCCCGGCCGCCACCTGGAGTGACGGGGCGACTACGCAGCGTGACGGCCCGTCAGGGGCGCTGTGTGGCGTTCTGAGGGCCGCGAGGGGCGCCCCGGTGTGGCAGTCCACTACCGGCGCCGATTCGTCTCAGGCGGCATCGGTGGGGTCCTGTCGAGGGGCGCCGGGGCTAGTGCTGGCGCGGGTTTCCGGGGCTCGGCTCCCCCGTCGAGCGGCGCCCCGTCGAGGGGCGCCCCCCCCCCGTCGAGGGGCGAGGGCTCGGGGTCGAGGGGCGAGGGCTCGGGGTCGAGGGGCGAGGGGCGCCCCTCCCCCGTCGAGCGCGCGGGCTGGCGCGTCGCCAGCCGCGCGGGTCGAGCGTGTCGAGCGCGGGGGCGCGCCCGTCCCCCTCTCCCGCGCGCCCGCGCCGGTGGTCGAGGGGTCCGCGCGCGACGGCGCCCCTCCCCCGTCGAGGGGAGGGGCGCCGGGTCGAGCGTCGAGCGCGGGCGCTACGGCGTCGGGGTCGAGCGCGGCGCGGGGCGCGCCCGTCCCCCTCTCCACCGCGCGCCCGCGCCGCTGGTTCCCCCTCGATGGGTCCGGGCGCGGCGGCGCCCCTCCCCCGTCGAGGGGAGGGGCGCCGGTCGAGCGGTCGAGCGGTGGCTACTGCTCGACGGGTGCGAGCGGGTCGTACCCCTCGGGCGCGAGCGCGTAGGCGGTGAGGCGTCCCCCGTCACGGGTGAGCATCATCCCCTCCCGCGTCGAGGCGGCGCCGCTCCGGTCCCAGAGGGTGCGGGTCTGCTCCACCCACTCCGTGACGGCCTGCTCAACCTTCGCGCGCTGGGCCTTCGTGTACGGCTTGCCCGTGTCCGGGTTCGTACCGTCGAGGACCGCGGGGACCACGGTGTCGAGGGCGCGGGCAAGGTAGCCGCGCGGGTCGGCGGGGTTCCCGTGTCCGTGGTGCGTCTTGTTCACGGTGTTCTCATCGACGGCGGCGCCGTCGTCGGTGAGGTCGAGGACCGCGGGCGTACCCTCGGCGGCGAGGTCGAGGGCGGCACGGGCGCGCAGCGCGGCGTTCCGGTTCGCGGCGGTGGTGATGGTCGCGAGCGTCGCGCCGCTGGTGATGACGTCGAGCCAGACGACGCGAGCGGTGCGGAACATTCGCTTACCCGTCACCGGGTCCGGGGCACCCTGCGACCAGAACGTGCGGAGGGCGTCGAGAACCGCGGCGTCCGGGAACGCGGGGAGCGTGAGCGTGTGCCGCGCGGGGGTCGAGGGCTGGTTCTTCTTGCTGGTCTTGCTGCTGCTCTTGCTGGTCGTGTGAATGATGGAGCCTTTCGGTCTGCGGTCCCGGCGGGACCGTCGGGGTCGAGTTTAGGCACGGTCCCCCCTCCCCTGTCAAGTACCTGTCGCGATCGCTCCCCCGTCGAGGTCGAGGGGCGCGGGGTCGAGGTCGAGGGGTCGAGGGGTGCGCGCCCATCCCCCTCCACCGCGCGCCCGCGCTGGTCGAGGGCTCCCCCTCCCCCGTCGAGGGCTCGGGCTCGGGGTCGAGGGCTCGACGGTCCCCCCTCCCCCTCGACGGGGCGCACGGCGGCGCTGGAGGGGTCGAGCGGGCGACGGGTGCGCGCCCATCCCCCTCCACCGCGCGCCCGCGCCGGTGGGTCGGGCTGGAGGGGTCGGGCTCGACGGGTCGAGCGTCGGCGGTGCGCGTGGTGGGGGGAGGCCAGGGCCGAGCCGGCAGGGGCCGAAGCACAGACATGCCCAAATATATATTCAAAATTTTGCAAAAATGGGGTTGTAAGTAGGTAAGGCGGGGAAAGGGACCGAACCGCTATCAGATCGTCTCTACGGGGCTTCTAGGGGCCTCTGAGGGGCTTCTAGGAGCACTATCGATCGGAGAAATTGACGTATCGAACGCTCGGATCTGGCGTGCGACCCAATTTGCACACGGCGAGGCAACGCCGTTACCGATGAGAGGAAATCGCCGGGTATCACTAATGACATCGCCTGACGATGAATACTTGGTATGGAAATCGGGCCAACCTTGCATGCGCTCCGCCTCCAAGGGGCTCAACCGGCGCAATGTATAGGACCCGCCCGATTTCTGGGTCTTGATGAGGGTTGTCTCGCGACCAAACTTGCTCGCAAGTAGTGTGGCTCCGACCGCTGATGGGATATATGTTTTCCTTACTCTTCGGAAGCTAGGATATCCTGAACTATCTGATTCATCTCCGGGGGTGGAGTCTGGCCGTGTTTTTCGATTCGTCTCATGATGCCTCGACAAGCTTTGGGGCTGAGGGAATATTGTTCCGCCGGATTCGGCTCCAGAATTGAAGTTAGCGACGAGAAAGACTCTTCTCCGATGTTGGGGCAAGCCGAAGTCTTGAGCATCCAAGATTCGCCATTCAATTGCCACTGCCCCCAGCTCAACCATAGCTTCGAGTACACGGAGAAATGAGCGTCCGGATTCCGCACTAAGGAGTCCAGCAACATTTTCTGCAATGGCGTATCGGGGGTAGGTATTGTTCGTTTCATTTCTCATCTCCTGAATGATTCTGACCGCCTCGAAGAACAATCCGCTGCGCTCTCCCGAGAGCCCCGAGCGTTTGTCAATTGGCTGGGCAAATGTGAGGTCCTGACATGGGAACCCAAATAATATGGCATCAACTGGCTCTATATCATGCCCTGATATATCGCAGACATCTTGATATTTCGGCACCTCAGGCCAATGACGCTGCAGGACATCCAGACACAGCGGGTCTTTTTCGACCTGCCACCGGTTTTCCCACCCATCGGCATCGAAACCCATATCAAAGCCGCCCACACCGGCAAATAGCGAACCGTAAGTCAACTTCATATGCTGCTACCATTATAGCAGCCTTTGGCCGTGAAGTTATTCGTTCAGGTCTTCCCAGACCAATATCACGAATGCGATAACGAGTCCGAAGCCAAGGATGGCCCCAATCCAATCTTTCCATGTCGGCAGGATTTCATTGGCAAGGTATCGCAGCATCCCCCATGCTATCAGATCATAAGAAATGCCGGTGGTTATCCCACCGGCATCTCAGTAGCGCACGTGCAGCGTTCGGTCTAAGGGTTGTAATCGACAGCCATTCCCTTGGCAAGCATCTCCCAGTTCAACGACTCACCAATTGGTGGACTTGTCGTGAGGTCCTTCCAGAGATAAATTGTTCCAAGAATGCGTCCGTATTTTTCTGTTTCGTCTTTGTGTGAAACGAGCAGAAGTTCTGTACCCTTTGGTAGCCGCTCGGTCAGGTATGTTTTGGATACTCTCCCCTCGGGCGTCTTAGTCTCGGGGGCATTAATACCGGAAAGCCGAATAACTGCATTCCGCATAACCATATTGAACCCCAAATCGATGTCAGCGCGTATAGTATCTCCATCAGTCACCGATCTTACCGTAGCACGGTACTGGTACATGGCTATGATGCCGTCCAAAGGATCTTCTTGAAAGGCCAAACTCCGGTGGCGAAGTCAGCAAGGCTCTCCGCCTCATCTCCATCAAACACGTCAATGCTCTCAGTCTGAGGGTAAGTCGCAAGAAGTCGCTTGATCGCGTAGTTCTTGCTCTTGAATGCCTCTTCGCTCGCTCCGACGACCTTCCAGTTTCCACCACGGGCTCGATAGCGCCAACCATCTGGGGTGTTATATACCTGTGCATTTCGTACTCTAATCATGGAAGTCATTGTATCACACATTTTTGGTGTCTGCCTTGCGACAGCCGCACCCTGACCCACAATTTTTCTCCACCGGCTGGAGAACGGCCTCCAGCGTCTGGACCTTCATCTCCAAAGAAAGCACAAGCGTTTTCAATTCTTCGTTCTCTTTCTGCAACATTGAAATATCCATCTGCATCTCCCCGTATGTTTTTTCTTGCATGTTTAGTCCCATATCCACTTAGCCAAGAAGATTCCCAAGATATAACCAGTAAGGAACCACAATAAATCAATACTCATCTTCGTCTTCTTCTTCCTCTTCTAGATATCCGTTCTCTTTGATGGAGTTCCAGAAGGTGCCCAAATTTTTCATCCGAATGTCGGCATCCCATAAATATGGTAGTGCTTCTTCATTGACATCTGGATTAAACATAAAATTGACTTCTCGGGCAATTTTTAAGTCAACTTCCATCTGTCGCTGTAAGATGCTGCAGATAATTTGCCACGACAGAGGATTGTCAAGCCTGCGAGTCATTTCAATGACTTGCAGTAGGGCTTCTCCGTTGTCTAACCAAGGAGGCGTCCAGTCTTTGATGCTATAGCGGTCGTCATCATTAGAAGTCATCATCGTCCTCATCATCAGATTCCACGTTTTCGCGGGGGACTAAATATTCTTCCATGATGCCGAGAGCCCCATGTAACATTCCATAGATAGCCCAGCCATCAGCATATGATGCAACATCATAGTCAACGCCCAGCTCACCAGTCTCGTTATCGAGGGTTATGGTGACGATTTTTATGTCTGGCATTCCTTCTAACCGGGGCATACATTACTCCAATCTTCCATTTTGTCTTCCTTAAAACTGCCGGTGTTCGTCTTGGCTTCCTCTTCTTGGTCGGTCGGCCAAGATCCTCATCCGACAGATTCTCGTTAACGAATGGAGAGGTTGTAGACCATAACTGAGCGAGTTTGCGGTCCCACAATACCATCTGCGGTAATCCTCCAGAACTTCTGGAAATCTTTTGTTGCTTTCTCGGTTTGGGGTCCGAACTGACCGTCACCGATAAGGCTGCTTCCAATAGCAGCATTCAACGCACACTGCCATACCTGAACATTGAAACCAGTAGAACGAAGCTTCAGGACAGGCAGAACCTTCACCTTGTTGATGAGATCCTGCTTGAGCACAGTATTCGCATTAATCGGCGGGTTACTGTATGTAACGCCCGGAACGAGGCATGCATTGGTCCAAGAACGACCGTAAGCAGACCAAGACCCAACACCATGAGCAGAACTCCGGGCTTCTGCGGTATATCCATTCCCCAGCGAAATAGCCACGTGCCCCGAAGGTCCATATCCAGAGTACGCATTATTAGGTCCTCCTAATAACAGAGCACCCGGAGTCTTAATCGCCTTATCAATACTAATTAATGTACCTGAATTCCTACCATGAATCGCTTGGTTCCATGAACCTGCGGGGAGGTACACACCATTTCGACCAAAAACCCAACGGGTATATCCTGAACAGTCAAATGACTTAGGATTACGCACAGAGGGGTCTGGCTGTGAAGCATATACGTAAGGCTTACCAAACTGAGCCTTTGCTGTTTCAATAATCTGAGCGGGTGTTGCTGTCATATTTTTCTCCTTCTTTACCAAGTTACGCCGCAATGCGGGCATCTAAAATGTTCCCAAAAAACTGCAAGGTCGTCGCACTCACACTCTGACGAGTCTTTGTCGCACACAATGCAGTGCAGTGCCTCATTACCCATATTACCGCAATTCCAGCATATGAGCAACTGCTCAAACATTGGAATACCACTCCAAGTCAAATAACTGCATCTGGACATTCCCGTGGTCATGGTGCTGAGTCAGACAGTGGTAATGTACCATAATCTGGCTTCTACCGTAATCTAACCAGCTAGGCTCGGAGGAGATGTGCGCTCCGCAAAGGCTGCATTGAAATAAGACATATTGACTAGGCATTTTTCTCCAGAGCAATCATATAAAGAATTAAATAACCGATTAAATCAATAATTACGTCTTCATCCTCATCACTCTGGCTTGAGCGCACCCTAGAGAGCTTGTCATCAATCCGAACTTTTAATTGCTCTAAAGCACTGGCTTTAGAAAATACACGAGTTGGATTAAGGGCTGAATCACCATACTTCCGATTCTTTTCTAGAAGAAGGGTCTCAATCTTATCTAAGATGGCGACAATATTGTACTGAGTCTCAGTCTTAAGACCGTTGTCAATTCCCACTTCATAGAAACCACTAAGTTTCTTCACTACTTACGTCCTTTAATTGGGTACTTTAACATCATCTTCCATAACATTTGCTCTGCATAGTCTGATGAATAATATACTAGTAAGTAAGATCTATGTGTAATGTTATCTAAAAACACACAATCTGGATTGTGACACTGGAAGATGGCCTTAAAGTGCATAGGCTCATCTTGGATGTGCGAGGTTGTCTCCATGAAGAGTGCCTGCTCGCAATGCGGACAGTATCTCTCGGGATATGGAAATCCTTGGATCCTATGCGGTATCGCAATACCGCCGTCTTCAGTTATCTTCCCCATTTTCAAATAACTCAATCAGTTGTTCAATTTTATATTTCGCTTGAGCCAGACCTTGAATTAAAACATCGAACTCTTCTAAGTCAATATCCCGCTCTGGAATAGATAGAAAAAAAGTAGGAATATACTCTTCATTATCATTGAGAACCTTGATAATCAGACCAAGGCCGTCGTCAGCATCAATATGCTCACCTGACGAAAACTTACTCATTTACAATATTTCCTTTAATAAATACATAAGTAAATCTTGCTGCAATTAGAAGAAATGTTACACCATTGTATGCAACATTGATACCTAAGATACCGAGCCCAATCATGATTAACCACGATGTAAGCAAAATAAAAAGAGCATAGGCGATCCCAGCTCCAAACATGTACGTCTTGTCCATGAACTCATCCTAGCATAAACGGAAAGGCCGGTCAAGACGAAAACTTTACTCGTGAATTTCTGGCGGATGCTCCACTGAAAGCATCGTTTCAATGACTTCAGTTTCAGAATTGAGTTTATCCACACACTTCTGTAGTTTTCTGATTTCCCTGCTGAGACTTTTATTGCTTTCTTCACATTTATGCATCTCAGTACGAATCAAGCTTAGCTCGGCTTGCAATCTTGTTATTTCTGCCTGCAAATTTGCTACAACGTCATGATACGCATCAAAGAGGGCAACGCTCTCATCAACTTGAGTTTTGTTGTGACTTGTCCACCAAGAGACAATAGCGGCAATCACGGCGGTTACTACAGAACTGAAGGCAGCGATAGCTGCGACATCTGAATTAGACATTTGTGCTAAAGAAAGCATGAATCAATACTGACATAAATGTATTTAAATGGCAATACGACCAGAGTCTAGAAAAGCTTCGTAGGTGACTGGCATACATCTAGAAAATATATCCTCGATAACCGCCGCAAACTCGCGAATTTCGAGCATAGCCTCTGGAGCATTCCTTAAGGAGATAAAGTTAATTAAAGCTCGCGCATTAACACTCCAGTAGAATTCAGTATAAGTATTCACTGGAAGAATGATACGGGCTAACTCTTTCGCAACTCCATTGGCAATAAGTTGTTCATAGGTTTCTCTAGCGAAATCACAAACTTCGGCCATCTGCCTAGCCATATACTCAGCTTCGCCATTCTCATTCGGATATGGCTCAAACGTATAAGAACCCGGCTTACCCACTTGGGTACGAAACTCGTTAGGCTGAGGGAGGTAGAAATCTAGAGAAGGCACGGCGTACCTCATAGAGAACTCATTAAAAGAGCCAATACGGTGGCGGAACCATTCCCTCGCTACGAAGATAGGAGTCTTGATATGAAATCTGAAGAAGTTATGCTCAAATGGAGTACCGTGACGGTTCTTTATCAGAAACTTAATCAATCCGATATCAGACTCATCCAGAAATTCTTTTCTGGCCCCGAAAGAAACGCGCGCTGCGTTCACTACGCTTAGATCACTAGCCTCATAAGTATCTAGCCTTACAAAGCCATTGTTAATATCTATTCTCATATAATGATCTTTCTCTTATTTAGATCTAATGATCGATCTGATCACATGATCAGTGATCACATGCTAGCAGATCTGATCTAGGCGATCGCAACTTTTGACATGATTTTTTTCACGGACCTGCTTGACCGCCGTGACGCGATAGACTATACTCATATCTAGTGGATCCGAATATTGCGAAAAAAATTCTGCTGAACGAAATGAACGGCCTGAAAGAATACGATGAAAGAACTTTAATCAAGGCCACCAGAATTTGGTTTAGTTATTCGATCCGCCAACGGTGCGGGCGGTAGGTGTGGTAATCTTCTCTCCCTCATAAGGAGAGCAACTGAGTTCGATTCTCAGGCCCGCCACTATGGAGATTAGTCTCTACAACGAGGATACATCCGAATATTTCGGAGTTATTGATATTCCAGATGACTACGCTCAGTTCTTAGTCGAAGATGCTGAGTATAATGGTTATACTGTTGAAGATTATATCCGTCAGATGATAATGGAGATTGTTGATGATCGGAGCAAGACTTTGGGTGGCGGGGACGGCTGATGGTTCCCTTGATGAGGATAGCTTAGTACTATCATCTATCAACAAAGATTTCATCTGGTCAGAAAGCACGATGGGTAAACCCCTAAGTGTTTTGGTTGATCGAGACAGAGAAGGAACAGCAGGCTACCGTCTCTCATCTAGAACTTATCTTTCTCAGGATGACGTTTCAGACATGCTTCCTGATTTTGATAGCACCGACCCTCGCTGGTTTGACGGTGATTTCTGGCACCAATCATATCCAGATTGTCTTGTTTGGGACTGGATTGCTCAAGACGACAAGATTTGTGAGTACTATGGTTTTTATTCCTATAAAACTATAGACATCATGAATGGCGATACTTGGATTGATGAATGTTGGCCAACACTTTGTGGTATCGTATCTGGGTACGGCAAGATTCACAAGCATACCTTGGGTTTCCGCTCGGAGTATATGTCTATACTCGGATTCTTCATTAACCCAGAAGATGCCGAAGACACAATGAATGTTAAAAATTACTCTATGAATCCCACTTCCAAGAAGTCTGAAGATAATATTACCTTAGAGGAATTTGCCAATATAATCTCAAAGAAAATGCGAGTACCGCTCCTTAGTATCGAGGAAGCACATCAAATGGAGTATTCTTTTGCGACCGTATGAAATCGGTATCTTTGAAGAAGAAATTATAGACATTCCGGACTTCGTTCCAGTGCACCTCAATCTTCGTGTCGATGGCCAGAATGATAATCCCAATATGGATAGTGCTTCATGTAATCATGAGGGTGACCCAGGTGGTGGAGGCGACTCGACCGCCGATCGGTTCGATCCCGAGCAATTGGACGAGTAATTTGGGTTACAAGCCTGTAGTCCTTGACCGGGGCGCGACGGCCTGCTAGTGTGACGTGCGCCACATCCGGCGATGACTAGAGATGGGGGAGACTTGGATATCAACCAAGAACTTTCGGAGTTTCTAATGAACGACTTAGCAGCAACTTTTGCTGACTCTGAGGACGAAGGATTCTTTGCTTACAGCGTATTGGCTAATATTGCTGTAGCTGGTTCTTCAATTTCTGAGTCCATGATGCAGCTGTATCTTGGCCCTTGTTATGAAATCGCTAATCGTAATATTATCTTGAACAATGCAGCCTACTTTCACGGTGCAGGCATACTGCATATTGAATGTGACTGCAGTGATAATAGGGTTCTTTGCTTGGTCAATGACCTTGAGAACAACGAATGCCACGACGTTGGTACTGAGGCAAAAAATACTGGTCACCCCATGTACACACAAGCGGTCGCTGATATCATGTCGTTAAGAGAATCATTGTTCTAAGCAATTTAGGCTAGTGGCGCAGTGGTAGCGCAGCACCTTTACACGGTGACGGTCGCAGGTTCGATCCCTGTCTAGCCTACTATGGGATATAAAACTCCTGTCTCTAACCTAGATGAATGGTGGGTTGAATTTGAAGAGTGCGGTCATATACTTCATTGGCCTTATGATTGGCCTGAAGGTCACGGTCAGTCTCCTCCGACGATACCACAAGCATTAGCTAGATGTTATAAGTGTAAGATAAGCAAGAAGAATCCCTTCGATTATCGTCGGGTGAAAGCAATAGCAACTAGATCAGACTTATTAGGAGAGTAATGCAAACTTTTCTTCCTGAGTTAGATTTCGTCAAAACCGCAAAGTCACTAGATAGACAGCGGCTTGGCAAGCAGCGTGTAGAGACTATGCAGATTGCTAAAGTTGTTGCCGGTGTAGGCAGCGGCTGGAAGAATCACCCAGCGGTTAAAATGTGGATGGACTTCCCTCAAACCTTGCTTGAATACCAGCGAGCAATTATTGGTGAATGGTTAGACCGTGGATATAACGATACCTGCTGGGAAAAAACCGCTGACTTGCTTGGTGGACTCAAGCAATCAGGTTCTCCGTGGTGGCTGGGCAACGACGAGTTTCATGCTTCGCATCAGTCGAATTTGATTCGCAAGATGCCCGAGCACTATGGTAATCTGTGGCCGGGTATTCCGCACGATATGGATTATCGTTGGCCGTCGAACGTCGCTGGCGTTTGGCTTTAGGAAGTTTTCCGGAGTAGCTCAATGGCAGAGCAAGCGTATAGTGTGCTATACTATTACATGGAATGTAATCGGTGTGGAAATGCTCTAACCGGAAGGCAAACCAAATTCTGTAGTGAAAAGTGTCGTGTTAGATCAAACGTATCTAACTGGAGGCGTAGATTAAAACAAAAATCTGTTCACTATAAGGGTGGAGCCTGTGAGCGATGTGGGTATTATAAATGCATAGATGCTTTATGCTTCCATCATTTGCATGGTAAAGACTTTGGTATATCGTCCGGTGGACATACAAGGTCATGGGATAAAGTTAAAAAAGAATTAGATAAATGTATTCTGCTATGTGCTAACTGCCACGCAGAAGTACACTCCGGGGTAACTCAATCGGCAGAGTAGCGCCCTGTTAAGGCGACAGTTGAGAGTTCAAGTCTCTCCCCCGGAGCGCAACGACTAGGGGCGGTATCCAAGAGGGTGAAGGAGAATGTCTTATAAACATTTGCTCGTATGAGTACGTGGGTTCGATTCCCACCCGCCCTACTAAGTAATAAATCTGGAGAGGTGTCTGAGCGGCCAAAAGAGATAGTCTTGAAAACTATTGAGGTGAAAGCCTCCGTGGGTTCAAATCCCACCCTCTCCGCCATTTTAAAAAAGGATAAATAGAATAATGACTGATGACCTCGCAAGTAGACTTATCGCACACAACTCTTGCGGTTGTGGTTGCTCATCCGATACCCGTCGCCTTATCGGTGAAGCCGCCGACGAGATTGAACGACTGAGCGAAGAACGCGACTACTTGCGGCACGAACTCAACAACGAAACCGACCGATACATGGCGATGAAGGAAATCAACAGTGTCCACATTGTCGAGATAGAGCGACTACGTGGGCAGTTGGAGAACGTGCAGCGCGACCGAATGGCGCAGGTTGAGGTTGAGCGTCTGCGTGCCCTCATCACCGAATGGGCCGACGCCGACAACGCGGTGACCGCTGCTGCCGACGCTCGCCCCTTCGTTCGCGAACCGTACGACGTAGCCATTGAGCGGTGCGACAGGGCATACGACGCGTTGCGTGAGGAGGCAGGCCGATGACTTGTTCGTGTGCCGAACTGATGGTCGGTGGTAAACGGACCGGCAGCAAGAACTGGAACCCCGACTGTCAGGTCCACGGCATAAAGTCGGAGTGGTACCGAAGCGATGAGCAAGTAGCGAAGCGTGAGGCAGAGAACGACCGCACGCGTCGGCACCAGACCTTGGCTGCTATCGCTCGTCGCCTTGGCACAGGACACCCGAGTACGCACAACGACGCTCTCGTTCCTGCGGGTGAGTGCCCGTTGTGCGATGCCTACAGGCAGCAGGAGGCAGGCCGATGAATAAATCTATTCGACAAATAACAGCAGATATGTTAACCTTAAGCTATGACAATTGATACAGGTTCAATTGGCGCTGGTGGCGGGGGAATTAAGAAGCCGCAGCAGAGTAATTCTGCTAAAGGCTCGCGAGCGATAGATATAACACCTCAGAAGGTGCAGACAGTACGGCCTTCAAAAGGTAAAATGCGCTAATTGAACACAAAGACATCTCTTGTAGATAAGTTAATCCTGTGGATATCTGCCATCGGCTTAGCCTTGTCTACAGCCGCCGCCCCATCAGTGCAATCTAATTTAAGTCCTAAGCGTCGCCCTACTACGACAACCACTACGAGCACAACGTCGTCCACGACAACAACAACGTCAACGACTACGACGACGACTACGGTCGTCCCAACAGTTGCTCCGATGGGAATGTCCGGTAGTTGGACTACTATTTTTAAAGATGAGTTTGACGGCCCTATCGACTCCGCCAAATGGAATGTAGCAAATAACTCATCGTATGGTTCATCCAACAATGAGATTCAATGCTACATGAGTGGCAATGTCACTACATCTGGTGGCTTCCTCAATATTGTCGGTAAGCCCGGTGTCGGCGGATGCGCTGGAAAGACATATACTTCTGGTTGGATTGCTACCGGAACTAAAGCAACAGGTGGCACCGAGAAGTTTTCCTTCACGCAGGGCTTCGTGGAGATGAGAGCCAAGGCTCCGGTTGGCAACATCTTCTGGCCAGCTTTGTGGCTTCAGGGCTGGAACGCAGGACCATCTTGGCCAGCATACGGAGAATTTGATGTTACTGAGCTATATCCAGCATGTCAAAACATGACAACGGGTACTCTCCACTATGCCTCTAACGGCCATATTCAAACAAGTCCTGATGTTTATAATATCGCTACATCGACGGCCAATAGCAAAGGAACATGTAGTTCGTCATTAGGACCCATCAATAGCACATATAATACATATGGATTCCACTGGCAGTCGAATAGGCTGACTTGGTATATCAATGGAAAAGTTATGTTCTACTTCGATGGAACCAATAATACAATGAACTGGATTGAGGGTGGAGTGGCGAAGTCTCGTTCATTCCCCGCACCTTCTACAAACTTCTTTACAAATCCACACACTATCTCTATTAATATGGCGATGGGCGGCTCAGGGCCTTCCTACTACGGTTGGTCGCCTACCAATACGATTGGTTCTGACACCGGCACTTACTCGGTAGATTACGTTCGCGTTTACCGGCAGATTTGATTTTTCGGGTCAACCGTGGTAGATTGTAGTGTTGACGAAAATACGTTAACGGTTCATATCGGATGAAGGATATGAACAACTCAGATTGTCTGAGATATTAGGAGAAATAATATGGCTACTTACGCTGGTGTTACAGGTCTTTACAAGACGGCTGCTGGCTATGTTCCAGCCGTTACAACGGCCCACAGAACTTCGGCTACCGCCGCTGCTTCGGATACTGCTATCGGGTCTGCTACCCACGTAGACATCGTTACGCTTGGCTACCAGCCAACGCGTATTGCTTCGGTCCCCGTGGCTGCCACGACAGACTTCGCTGCTCGTCTTACGAATGCGACAGGTTCGTTCTGGCAGGCTTCATAATTAAATCTAACGATTTCGCTACGTTAGGAAGGAAGAACCGCTGGCAACAGCGGTTCTTTCTATCACGGGGTATAGCTCAGCTTGGCAGAGCATCCGCTTTGGGAGCGGAAGGTCGTAGGTTCAAATCCTATTGCCCCGACTCATCTGCTATAATTTAAGTATGGCGGATATCACAAGTTCCTATTCATTAGATGAGCAAGCAGCAGTAGATAAGGCCCGCGGCACAACTGCCGCTGCGGATTATCAAAAGTCTGCAACCCTTAAAGCTGCTGGGTATGTGCCACCGCCTACGACAGTCCGTCGTGGTACCCGTATGGGAATCAGCGCAGGGTCTACAGCATCTCTTGCTGTTTTAGACGGCGTTGTAGCATTGGGCTTGGGTTGGGTGCGGGTTTCCCATGAATTCGGCTGGACGGGCACCGTGGCGGCTCTCAAGGCAACCTGTGATGCCGCTCACGCTCGGGGATTGAAAGTTATCCAGTGCGTGCAGAAGTCGGGTAAGAGATACGACGGTGGTGCTGCCGATATCACTAATCTTACGCAGTTTGCTATTGACTGTATTGCTGCTGGAGCAGATGTCATCGAAGTAGGCAACGAATGGAATCACGGTCCATTCTGGCTGGCTCCAGCGTATAACATTATGCCCCCGGCACGACAGGCCGAAGTATCTACGGGAATTGCTAAAGGGATAAGGGCTAAATATCCTAACTTTCCCGTTGTCACTAATGGCATGAGTCCGCAAGCCAATCAGCAGAATCCTTATCTTTGGTGGCCCCAGTTTTGGGATTGTCGGGCAACCGATATGGCTGCCTCAAAGTGGACTGGTGTAGGTGTTCATCCTTACTGCTACCCAGAGTTAGCGACTACCAATCCGATTCAGTGGAATCCAATGGCTCAGGTTCCATCACTTTCTTCTGCCTCTAAGCAGCGGGGGATGACCGGCGAGGTCTGGCTTACGGAGTTTGGTGCGCCGGGCTTTGCAGTCAACGCCCCGGTGATTCGTAATATTGCATTGACTGAAGCAAGACAAAATGATTGCTTTAATGCTTACTTTACTATGATTCGTCAACATGAGGCTGCTGGAATTAAGGTACGTGGCATGTGCATTGCTACACTCATTGACGGCCAGTCAGTAACAACATCTGTAGAGCAAGGACTTGGACTAATCCGCAAAGACGGCACTAAGAAGCCAGCGTGGACAACAGTCAAGAATTTTGCCAACGAGATGGTAGCCATTTGATAGAAATCACATTATAATGATAATGTGAGACACACAAGTTATTTTATCAATGGTCCGCTAAATAAAAAGAAGACAGTGACACAGCTTAATATCTGTCAAAAAATTGTCTATCGGGATAAAGAGAATATTGTTCATCTTTATCAACAGCATTCGATAAACGAAGAAAAAACTTTTGTGTGTTACCTGTACGTCGGCCCGGCTACGAAAAATTTCGACGGGGAGTGGATTCCCGAATCGAAGTAATATGCTATAATCTCTTCGGAGGCCGATGTTATGCGATGTTTTCGGTGTGGCAATTTTGCAGCCACCAAAGCTGAGTTACGTAATGACTATCAATTTAAGATTAAGTTTGTGTGTTCTAAGTGTCTACCTACAGCACAGAAAGAAGATTTTAAGAAATGGCAAGTAGAGTTAAAACAAGTAGAAAACTGGAAATCAGTGTAGAAGCTATTGAGGATAGCCGTGGAGGTTATTCTCCGGTTATTTGTGTCGGTGATGTCAAGTTAAACTTGACTACTCGATACTACGAAACTGTAGAACAAGCATTAGATGGCGGTAATCACAATTTAGCAACGATGCTAGAACTGCTACTGAGAAATTTAAACTCTCATATTCTTTTATAGACTTATGCCGGAGTAGCTCAGTAGGTCAGAGCACCCGCCTTGTAAGCGGGCGGTCATCGGTTCGAATCCGATCTTCGGCTCCAGATGGAATGGTATAATATGTTAATGGATTTAGAAATTGTTTGTATCGTAGAGTGCGATGACTGCGGCAAGTCTGTGATTATTGATCCGACTTACGTATCGTTACTGGTATCCGACGGCATAACAGCCGCTGCTATTTGCGCACATTGCGAACGGCCAGTTGTGGAAGAAATCACTACTGAACTTGCGCAAGATATGATGAAAAAAGGAGTGAAGGCACTCTCTTGGATTTCAGGAGAGCCCATCGAAGTCGATGATATCCGATAGCAGCGGACAAGTAGGGATTGGCTCGTCCAGCATTGTAAGCGAAACCTCTATTGAAGAGGGTACAGCCGCTTTATCTTGGTTCACACCAGCTCTCGGCACTATGATGGGCTACGGAGTAGCGGCAGTAGGGCTTATCCGGGGGCTGATGAACAATCAGTGTTTCGTGGGGTACAATCATCCTCATCCTAAAGTGCATGTTTCCTTTGTGCAGCCAGAATGGTATCAAGGAACCGATAGGCAGTTTCGGGTAGGCTATACGCCTTGGGAGTCAACAGTAATCCCAGATACTTGGAAATATTACATGCAGCAGCAAGACCAAATCTGGACTACTTCTCAATTCTGCGTAGATGTATTTGAGAGTTTTAACGTTCACGATGATATCCGGCTTGTGCCGCACGGAATCGACCCGGAAGTTTGGACCATAAACGACCGGACCCTTGCTGATAAGTTTGTTTTCCTTCACATCGGCGGTAGCACCGAACGCAAGGGAGCCCAGAAAGTAGCCGATACTTTCTTAGACTTATATGATGGCGACGAAAGTAAGCATCTGATAATTAAGTCGAACGGCCCTTCTGAAGCGAGATGGCGTAGAGGTGATTTTTACGGTGGCAACATCGGTCATCATCCGCAGGTCACGGCAATTACATCTGACTTGTCAGTAACAGACTTAGTTCGAATTTATCACCAAGCGCATTGCTTGGTATACCCCACAAACGGTGAAGGATTCGGGTTCATTCCGTTTCAGGGAATCGCTACCGGATTACCTACCATCACTACCAATCTTACTGCTACAGCAGACTTTGCAGATTTGTCTATGCCGCTCAACGCATCGTGGACTGACGGTCAAGGTTTACATCTGGGGCAGTGGGCCGAACCTGACTTGGAGCACTTACATTTCTTGATGCGGGATGCCGTAGATAACTGGGAAGATCACAAGAAAAAAGCTATGCACGGAGCGAGAATTATTCACTCAACGCAGACTTGGGATCACGTCGCTAAAGTCGTCATGGATATTTTAGGGAATACGCTCTATGAGCGAGCTTAAAGTTTCGATACTGCTTACTTCGTATAACTCTCCTGAGTTTCTCCCACAGGCTATCGAGTCCGTACTTTCCCAGACATATGCGAATTATGAGCTAATAATATTAGATGATAACTCGCAAGCCAGTGTAGCTGAGCAGCTTGTTAAATATTGGCATCATGATAAGATTAAAATTTATAAAAGCAATATCGCTGCATCCGAAAGAATGAATACTGCCAGATATGCGACGCTTATCAATGAAGGATTTGCCATGTCTAGCGGTGATTGCATTACATACCTCACGGATGATGACATATATTTACCCAATCGACTTGCTGATATGGTTGAGTTGCTATCCGAGCATAGCGTAGTGTATGGTGGACAGGCTTGCACATATGATGGTGAAAATATTGCTTTCATCCGCCCCCATACAGCCATTCTAGATTCTGGCTATGATGTCGTAGATCACTGCTCTGTGATGCACTTACGAGATATCTTTACGCAGTGCGGTGGCTGGGACGACAGCCCAGAGTATTGGCGTGGTGCTGATGGTATCTTCTGGAAGCGAATTGAAAAATTAGGACAGAAGATGTATCCTGTAGGATGTGTAACTGACATTCACCGTTTTCATTCGGGGTCGGTACGACACCGTTTACTGGAGTTAGGGCAGTGTGATTTAAATTGATTACTATTGTTATCCCCACTATTGGAAAAACTACTCTGCCGCGAGCCGTTAAGTCACTGATTAATCAGAGCAACCCACACTGGCTGGCTATCGTCGGTGGCGATGGAATGAATCCGCTTATCGATCGTCCTCTGGGTGATTACCAAAATATTTATGATGATAGGGTTGTTTATCATGAATTCGATCGCTCATCTAATCAGTCTAAAACTCGCCATAAGATTATTGATTTAGTCACTACTGATTGGGTCGGTTTTCTTGACGATGATGACATCTTACTACCGGAGTACGTTGAGCACTTTATGCAACTTAAGGACACATGCGATATTCTCATCTTCAAGATGAACAATTATGGAGCAGTGCTTCCGCCTTCACGCGATATAAGGCACGGATTTGTTGGCATCAGCTTTGCTGCTAAAAAGCACCTATTCGACTCGATACAGTTCCCCGACCCCCCGTCAGAAGATTATAATTGGCTGGCCATGAATAGGAGTGCTGGTGTCAACATTGCCTATTCAGAATATATTGGATATCATGTGAGGCCCCAAAGCGATGTTTGATATCGTAACTGTAGTACATAACTACATTAACACTGAATTAGCACATAATCGCCTAAAGCCGAGTTTAGACAAATATAGTAATTATCCATATGAATTTATTGTTCATGATAATAGCATTAATAACATTGGATTCGCTAGGGCATGCAATGAGGCAAGCAAGAGGGGTACTGCCCCAATTATCGGATTCTTAAACCCCGATGCTTTTGCCGATGATTATTTTATGGATCTTGTTCTCAACACTCTAGTAGATGATGTCGTGATAACGGGATGTCACTATGGCAAAAACCCCGTAGAGATTCATGGGTGGGGTCTGAAAAATTGGGTGTGTGGTGCCTCGATGTTCGTCAGAAGAGATTGGTTTGAGTTCATGGGTGGCTTTGATGAACAGTTTGTGTGGTCGCACGAAGAAACCGACTTTATAAGAATGACGGAGCAGCATGGCAAAATTTGTCGAGCCTACTCAGAAGAAGAATTTCGTATTGTTCACTCTTCTCCGTCAACTGATTCACCCGAAGATCAACAATATAAGACTGCTCATTTCGCTGAAGCTGCTCGGAGGTATCACGCAAAGTGGGCGTAAGTTTGTTGATTATCACCAATGGCAGACAAGAGTACATCCAGCAGACTATTGCTTCGCTGGAGTCGGTGGTAAACTATGTTTTTGACCGTCAAATTATTGTTGATGACTCAATGGATAGCGGATATCACGAATGGCTGCGTAATCACTACGGGGACTATGAGGTTCACCCCAATGCAAGCAAGGCTGGCTTATCTGGGTCTATTGCTCACGGCTGGAGCCTTCTTGGTAGCGACTCAGATTTTGTTTTTCACCTAGAAGAAGATTTTACATTCAATCATCATGTTGATATTGACTTAATGCGAAAAATCCTTGAATCTAATGCTCAGATATCGCAAGTTGCTTTAGTCAGGCAGCCCCTCAATTCTTCTGAAATCGCTAGCGGTGGAGTACTGAAGCAATACGTGGGTCAGTTTGTTGACCACACAATCGATAGCCCTAGCGGTCAACACCGCTGGCTTGAGCATCAAATTTTGTTTACCCTCAATCCTTGTTTATATCCAAAATGGGTCATGGATATGGGCTGGATGTCCGGTTGGGGCGAACGAGAGTTCACAGACCATCTATTATCGGCCGATAAAAGATTCGCCTACTTAGGCGATATTGACGTTAGTCCTCAAGTTCATCACATTGGACATCATAGAGCTACTGGGTGGCAACTATGATTGATGTTTGTATCTTAGGGGCTGGGGGCCACGGACGGGATGTTCGTTCTATTATCAATGACTCCGCAGATTATAACTTTGTCGGATTCTATGATGACGACGTATCTAAAGATACTTTAGGGACTATTGATGACTTCATAAAAACCACGAATTTAGCCTATGTGATTGGGGTCAATAGTTCCACGGTACGTCAAGCGATTGATCGGCGCATACCAAGTAATTTTCTGGCTGCGACTGTTGTTCACCCTTCGGCTTATGTGGGCGATGATTGTCAAATTGCGGAAGGTGTAGTCATAGCTGCTGGAGTGGTAATCACAACAGAAGTTTCTATCGGAAGGCATAGCCACATTAATGTTAATGCCACGGTAAGTCAAAATTCTTTTATTGATGCTTTTGTGACGATTAGTCCGGGGTCGAACGTTTGCGGCGACTGTGTTATCGGCAGCAACACGATGTTAGGAGCAGGGTCTACTGTCATTAACTTGATGAGGGTAGGCAATAATGTTATAATCGGGGCAGGCGCTACAGTTATCTCTAACATTCCTAGCGACAGTAAAGCTGTTGGCACACCGGCAAGGTTATTATGAGCACTTGGGCAATTGCAATGGTCAAAAATGAAATCGACGTAATCGGTTACAATATTGATTGGCTGATTACTCAAGTTGATAATATTCTTATTGCGGATAACTTATCCACAGATGGAACATATGAACTTTTAATGGAAAAAACGCATATATATCCTCAAATTCATCTTATTAAAGATGAAGAAGCTGCGTACTACCAAAGCTCAAAAATGAATGCATTATTTCACACGGCTAAAGAAATTGACGACTCCCTAGAGTGGGTTATGCCATTTGATGCCGATGAATTCTTTTTTGCTCGGGGGGCCTCTATTAAAGAGGCTCTAGCTATTGCGAATTGCGATGTGGTAATGGCACCAGTCTGGCACATGGTATCCAAAATGGACAATGAAGTTACCAATCCTCTTGAGCAAATTCAGTGGAGGCAGGAAAATCCAGAAAAGTTCCCGGTGATTGCTTTTCGATGGAATGATAAGGCATCAATTCATATTGGCAATCATGGCGTTGATTGGCCCGCGGGCAGAGTAGAGCATGGCTTACTAGAAGTAAAACACTATCAGTACCGGAGTCTCCCTCAGTTCATACGAAAAGTAAAAACTGGCAAGGCTGCTCTTGAGATGACTGGCTTCGATCAAGGTATTGGTGCGCATTGGAGAGTCTATGGCGCAATGGATGAATCTGCACTTGCAAGTGTCTGGCGCGAATGGGCAAATGAGCCCGGCCTCGTGTTCGATCCGTGGTAAGATGTAATGATGAATATTGGAATTGTTATCCCGGTCTTAAATCAATTTCACAAAGCGGTAGATGCTATTGCGTCAATTCAGACACAATATCGCTATGAAGTGAAAATCATAACAAACTACCGTAAAGACCAGTCACTTTCAGCGGCATGGAACGAAGGCTTGGAATGGTCATTAGACAGGCGACATTCTTTTACGTTAATCATCAATGATGATATCTTGTTTGCGCCCCAGACTATCGATAATATGGTCAAGACATTTCTGGACGCAGAGAAACGTCTTAAGTGTGCGATGATTACTGCGAATAATATTCGCGGCCTTTTCGAGAATCCGCTGGACACATTGAGCTACAGCACTGATGTCAGAGCCTTGCAGGAGAATCCGGATTTTGCGTGTTTTATGGTGCGACCCACCATTGCATCACGAGTTGGGTTTTTCGATGAAAACTTCTATCCTGCGTACTTTGAAGATAATGATTATCATTACCGCATCAGTCTTGCTGGACTGCATGCTTTTAATGATGTTTCATCTCCTTTCTATCACTACGGTTCTCAGACGCAAAATGCCAATGCCGATATCCCTGTAGTACCACCAGTTGTTTTTGAGTTAAACCGTATTTACTACATCGGTAAATGGGGCGGCCCCCCGGGCTCGGAGACATTCATGTATCCTTACAACAATCCTAGCCTAACTTATTCGCAGTGGAACTCTAGAGACGAATAAATGCAGTTGCATTACTTCAATTCTCCTTGCTAAATAATTTTAGTGAATTCCTAATGTGTCGTGTTGAATTGGAATTCTGCTTGTGCTAAAGTAGATCTACTTTCCCCCCGAATCCGGGCAAATCAACAGAAGGAGAATTGAATGATGGAAGAATCTAGAACCTTAGAGATCCCTGCGCTTTTTTCGAAGTCAGGGTATCAAGGATACAAAATCTTTTTAGACAGATACACCAAGAAAGCCCCGAAGGGCGATCTTGCTATTGGGGATCTCGTCCTCGTTATTACCAAGAAAGACCCCAAGTTTCCGCAGAAAGATTTAGGTTGGATTACTG
>Ga0208783_10000318_pt1 | contig 30101 bp, 36 predicted proteins | sample DEB19_08_DNA_2_FD_184529 | JGI IMG/M metagenome (GOLD analysis project Ga0208783, IMG submission 184529) | Aqueous microbial communities from the Delaware River and Bay under freshwater to marine salinity gradient to study organic matter... | ecosystem: Environmental > Aquatic > Marine >...
GGTTTATCTCAGATTCGCCGAATGCCTCCGGGGGCCGGCGCTGATGTCCTACCGTGGCTTCAAAAGACTGCTGGGGGAAAACAGTCTCGAGCGGAAGTGTCGTTTTTTGCTGGGGGGGTTCATCCTCCTGTTGGTGACCGGGAGCTTTTGGCTTTACGCTTCACAAACCGAGTATCTGGCATATGAGCAGGTTCCCAGCATATGCCGTTTGCTGGTGCTGCAGGTGGTGGAGGAGAAACTCAACACCGTTTGCAGATCCGATAGCACTCCAGCCGACAAGGCCCATCAGTCTCTGGTGGAAGGAATGCGCGATCAGCAGGAGAAGAATTGGCCCGAGGGATTGAGGGCCTACAAGCAGAGGGTGATCGTTCCCGGCTCCATGCGTGAGCAAAACAGCCCGGGAGATGAGTTGAGTCGGGAGAGGCTGCAGGCCTTTCTGGCAAAACCAGATCTCCACGAGGAGAACTACCTGAATCTTTCGCGGTCAACCAATGTGTTTTTCGGGGCCGTCAGGGCCTCGGAAAGTTGCCTGGTTTGTCACCGCAAGGCCCGGCCTGAATTGGTCCTTGGAGATTTGCTGGCCTTGGTCAAGGTTGAATTGAAGGTTCCGACGGAATCATTGGAAAGCCAGGTGCACTTTAATCGGGCCATCCTCATCAGCACCGCATTGGCAACCGCCCTGCTGATCATGGCCGGTTCCTATCTCATTGTCAGGTATGTGATCGTCAAGCCTGTCAAGCACCTCAAGGAGGTCAGTGACGCGATCGCCACGGGGCAATTGAATGTGCGCAGCGAGATCCAGACCGGGGATGAATTCGAGAACCTGAGCCATGCTTTCAACCGCATGTTGCGGACCCTGGTTTCCATGCAGGACAAGCTGAAGCGTGCGAACCTGGAGCTGGATTCCAAGGTCGACGAGTTGGCCCAGGCTAACTTGGCCCTTTACGAGAGCAATCGGTTGAAGGACAGTTTCCTGGCGACGATCAGCCATGAGCTGAGGACCCCATTGAACGCCATCCTCGGGTTTTCGGATGTGCTGCTGGCGGCGGGTGGCCTGAGCGACAAGCAGGAACGTGCCGTCCTGGCCGGTGACCGCCTTCAGCGAGTCCAGGTAGAATGCAGCCTGGACATGATAGCGGAAGCTCATCACAGATCGCAGGAATGCCGCAGGACTTGCGTTGTCCGTGGTCTTGTAGTCCACGATAACACCATCCTTCCTGATTGCGTCCATCCTGGCCCGGCACTGCACATCTTGAACCTGGTCAATCCAATATAACGATGCTTCAACATACTCGATATTCTGGACTGCGTTTCGGCAGGCTTTGTCAGCATAAAAAGCATCCTTCATGCCCTCTAGCTGCTGCGCCTCGTCCAGCGTGATGATGGTTCGTCCTGCTGCTTCACGCATCGCCTGGGCATATGTTTCTTTGCCTTCCTTCGTCCTGCGGTCACAGGGAGGAAGGACAAAGACCTCATCATCGAACTTGTCAGGCTCCAAGATGACTGTATGCGCAAGCGTTCCCCAGCGCATCGCTGGTGTCTGCTCCTCTGGGTTGTTCTTCCTGTGAAGGTAGAGAGAGGGAGCGTGCCGAATTAGATCAAGGCCATGTTTGGAAATGCCAGCACTGCTGTGATAGGCCGCAGCCTCCATCTGTGGGATAAGCTCATTCATGCTTCCACCTCCTTAGCTTCCAGGTAGTTTTTGATGCGGGTCAGTTCAGCGTCGTCGCACTCATCAAGATTAGCCTTGTTGAGCTTCAGCAGCAGCCCTGGGACCGTAGCCTTTGCCAGCTTGTGCTGACGAATTGCCGTCTTGAGGTCAACAGGCTCAGGCTCGACAACAGGAGCAGGAGCTTCGCCGGCAGAAAGCCATTCAGCGAGACGCTTGCCCGACTCAGCCGTGATTACTTCCGGCTTGCCGTCAAAAAGCCTTGTGCGGTCTTTCTGCGCTTCAGCCATGTGCTGCGCGTTGATATTCCAGCAGACCGTAAACTCAAAATCAATGCCGTCACGCTGCTGCGGGTCCATGCCGCTCTTCTGGACTTTGCCACGTTCGTCCATGCTGTAACCCTGCTTGGCTCTCACCGTGGCGATGATGTGAGCCTTAGACCGCATCATGGACTGGATAAACCGGTCATGTCGTGGCGTCACTTTGGCCCAATCCTGGAACCGGTCACCGAGCTTTGTCTTGATGTCCAAGCAGCCACCAGGACCGCTCCATTCATGGGTGATGGAATCAATGATGATGACCTCATATCCTGCCTGTTCTGCTGCCTCAATGGCCTCAGTGAAGCGCTCAGGAGCATACGGCGGCGACAGTTCCAGAACGTCAAAGTCGAAGCGGTCAGCGTAGAGACTTGCAGAGCCAGCCTCAGTGTCAATGAAGGCGATACGCTTGCCAAGCTGGCTGGCAACGGTAAGCGCTGCCGTAGTCTTGCCAGAACCGCTGGCACCGGAGAAGAGAAGCCTAGCCTTTGCTTGGCTTTTGGTTGCTTTCTTGAACATGTGAGTGTGTGGTTGAGATTACAGGAACATGCAGGCAAGACCTGCACCGATAACGAGGCAGACAACGCAGGCTAGAAAGGCTTCTGCGAGGTCGTGCATCTTCTTCATGGCTGCACTTTTAGCTAGTGCTTTCTGGCGATTCTCTGCGTCATAGTCAGCAGGAATAGCCTGCTGCTGCTTGCTACGTTCGATCATGGCCTGTTGGAAGGCCGTGGTGTGGTCGGTGATACGGTCAGTATTGCGACCAATGCGGCGGACTAGTGTGTTCATGTGTGTGAATGCCTTGCGGCTCGGCACCTAGAGCGAGTTTTTTTCAGCCGTCAAACGCTTTTTTAGACCTTAATGCGGTAAAGGTTGGCGTGCATCCTAACCCCATCTGATCGCCTCGTTCCGAAGCGCTTTGTCTCCACCTTGCCAGCCTCAATGGCCTTTAGCAGATACTCTTGTGTAGCTGCTCGCTTTCTTCCAATCAACTCTTGAATCTGCGACACGCTTAACCATTCAGGTCCAGGTTCCTCTGCAATCGCGTTAACTGACAAGGCATTAAGCCATCCCGTAACGTCTAAAGCTGGTTGGCATCCACCAGATTCCGTTGATTTCTTTGGCTTCGTTGACGACGAAAGAACCGTCTTGAAAGATTGCGCCGTAGAGGAATCCGTTTTCATGTCGTAGTGTTGATGTATGCCGTTTGTTGTATTCCTGATCCACATTCATCAGAGCGCCTGAAGAATGGGCAGTTCTGCGGCCATCAATGGCACCAAACGTGCAACTGTCAAACGCATGAATGTGGCCGAACAGGCATGAGCCATAAATCTGGGCGTGTTGTTTGGCGGCATTGATTCCGTGGTGAAAACCGTGCAGCATTTTCAACTGACCGAAGGACAGAACGCCATGTCTCTTATGATATGGCTTCCAGTCACAGTGGAGCTTGCGAAGCTGGTTCTCTAGCTCTCCGCAGAGCTTGCGAGCATAGTCAGCTTTGATTCCTGCCGTGGTATTCTCTGCAAGCTCAAAAAGCCGGTCATCGTGGTTTCCCATGAGGAAATGCGAAGGCTTCCAGGAGTGAATGAAGTCCATTCCGGCATTCCAGTCATCCTGCATCGTCTCACATTGCTCCTCTGCTGACGCTCCACGGCGAAGCGGACGAAGGTCAAAAAGGTCGCCACCGAAAACACGCAATTCAGGCTTGAAGTCCTTTGTGAAGTCTTTCAAGACCTGCACTGCGGCCAGGTTCTGTCTGTCTCCATGAAGATCAGTGGCGAAGATGAACCTCTTCATAGATGAGATGATTAGCACTTGCCTGCTTTACGCATCGCAGCCTTTTTGGTGGCATACGCGATTGCAACGGCCTGCTTCTGGGGTTTGCCAGACTTCATCTCGGTTTTGACGTTTTTGCTGAACGTCTTGGCGCTGTATCCTTTTTTGAGGGGCATTAGGTTATTTGGTTGCCAGCTTGATCGCTGATTGTTCACTTTCTCTTACTCCAAGCAGAGCACCGGCCATGTTGTAGACACGATACTTGCCCGAAGCAGACTTAATGATGCGGTTTCCCTTGGAGTCAACAAGGATATTCGGTGATGCAGGATCAGGCTGAAAGCGTGTTTGATCTTGATTTAGCCATTTAACAAAAAACGCTCCATTTCCAGACCCAATTTGAACGCCATCAGAATTTGGATATATCTGTTTCAAAACAATAGCAATATCACTGCCATATTTTTGCTCAAATTCGCTCGCTCTCTTTAATCCCAAAACATCATACTTCAAAAAGTTAAGAAACGATTCAAAAGAAGACATTGAATCAAAAAACAAAGGTGCAGATGGAACTGCATCTGTTGATGCAATAGACCTTACAATACCATATTCCTTTGCCTGTTTTTTGCTTGTTGTTGTATAAAGACCCTTCCCTAGAAGAAATGCATTTGTTCCGCTTTTTTCAGTTTCACCACGGAAAACAACAGATGGTATTTTTCCAAAAAGCCCAACTGATGGAGATCGTGCTATTTTCTTAGCAGCCTCAATTTCAGAAGCAGTCAATTTATCAGGCTGAAAGCGCTTCTCTTCCTTGGCAGATTTCTTGATGAAATCAGCCTGGCCTTTCATCATCGCAGATTGTTCTGTTGAAGTCGTGCCAATCAATTCACCCTTGTCATCGTAGACCCTGAAGAGCTTGCTGCCTGTTTTCTTCAGGATGCGGTAACCGTCAGGATTAGTCAGCGTTTCTCCTGCCGGAAGCGTCTCCTTGGTGAAGGCATCAGGCTGGAAGTTCCGCATCGCTCGCTCATAGGTCGTAGCCTCTTCGAAGGCGAAGGCATGACCACTGTTGACCAGTTTGGCGAAGCGTTCAGCACGATAGCTTTTGATGGTGTCCTGTGACTTGTTAATGATGGATTCAGGAGCATTGACCAGGCTTTCACCGTTGCGCAGGCGGAAGCCAAGAGTCTCGTAAAAGAGGTTACGCTTCTTTGCCCCTTTCTCGCCACCACCCAGGAGAGTCGCGGAATCAATCGGGTTGATTTGCGTGATGTTCTCCATGTAACGGCCCAAGTCCTTCAGGGCATCAGCAGGATTGCTGTAAAGCTGCTTAAACTGCGGCTTTGCCAGCGAGGTCACAAGGCGGTCACGCACCTTTGTCATGTCAACGGCACGGATCAGAACGCCATCCTTGCTGTTCATCTCGACCGAGTAAGGAAGAATCTCGTTCTGGCTTGCAGACTTCACACCTGCCACCATCTTCCCCTTGCCTTTGCCACGGGTATAAACGCCGTAATAACGGGTGTCGAACGTGGATTTATTCGGGTTTTGCAGTGACATCAGGACATCGCGCAACACAGCCTTTGCAGACTGGTCAAGCGTTCCGCTATCCAGAATGGCATTTGCAGCAGTCGGGCTGATTTGCCCCTTGGCGGTCATCACCGTTTTCCCGGTCTTGTCTCGGTTAAATTCGATGCCTTTACGCTCATTCTCCGGCAATGCTGCAAGCCTTTGCGTCATGTCCTGCCATCGAGCCATGGCTTCAGCATTAATCTGCTGTTCGCTCTTTGGCGTGCCATCATCGTTTAGGATGCCCCTGGCGCCACCATAAGACTTGGCCCAGATGACACGATCAGCAGGCTTTGCTGGGATCAGATCAGGCTTCGCCTGAGCCTCAGTTGCTCGCTTCTTCTTGTTCTCAAAAGCACGCTTGACGATTGCATCAAGCTCAGGAACTCGAATTGGCTTACCTTTGGTATCTCTGAACGTCCTGCTAGGAGCATCAAAGCCAAGTTCCATGCCTTTCTCAAAGAGAACTGTGCGGAATTTGTCAAGAATGCTGTCCTCAAGGGCATTCAGCGCCTTACGGTAAACAAGCGGCAAACGGTCAGGATTAAAGCGACCTGGGCGAATACGGTTAAACAGGTTGCCCGTGTAAGATGCTGCCATCTCATCCGCAATCATTGACCTAGCGTTTTGCAGGGCATTAGGGTCAGTGCTGTTCTTCAGCGTGTTGGCGTAGCCTTCAAAGGCATTAGCGCCATCTGTGCCTTTCCCGTAAGAGTCGCGGATTTGTTCTGCCACTCTTGCAAGTTCAACGTCGTTAAACAGGCCAGGGCGAACGATTTCACCAGTGACAGGATCAGCCAGGCCAAAGATAGCGGATTCAATCTCAGGCCGGAAGGCTCGATTGATGACAGATGAGAACAGAACATGAGACGTTTCATGCGCTGCCGTATCTCCTTTAATCTTGGTCGGGTTCAGGACAACTTCGTTGGTGTCCACGTTCAGCCAGCCCGGATTCTGCCACTGCTTGATTTCATCGGGTGTTGCCACCCTGATCTTTGCCCCGTTAGCCTCTGCCACCTTTAGAGCGTCAATCTGTGATGCCGCCTTTTCTGGTCCAACCTGTTGAACAAGCCTGTTCAGCGTGTTTCCCCATGCAGCCTGCTCAACGTCTGGACGCTCACCTAGGAAGGTATTGAGGTCGCCAATGGCTTTCTGTTGTGTCCTGCTTGTTGAGTATCCAAGAACTTCCTTGCCAAGATCGAAACCGCTTCGCAGTGATCCCGACATGCCGCCGATTGCAGCACCAGCGCCGGCCCCAGCAGCGGCACCTTCGATGTTGCGTTCGGCCAGATATCCAAGACCGGCACCAACAGCAGCGCCAGCACCAGCTTCTTTCAGAGCTTGAGCAGACACCCTTCCTGCGGCGGAAATGGCAGGTTGAATCTGAGCTAGGCCAGCGGCTAGCTTTTGCGCAGCCGGTGAGATAGTGGCGTCTTGTGCGGCTCGTTCCAACAGGCCAACCCTGGACGCTTCCTGACGGGCAGCACGGGCAGCAGCACCAGCTACTTCAGCGGCTTTTTCTGCCGTTGTAGCACCACCAAGCACGCCAGCAGTTAGCCCGGCATCAGACATTAGCGCTGTTGCAACTGCTCCGCCCTGCATGGCGGCACCAGTCCCAGGAGCTACTGTTTCCGCAACATTCTTGACACCCTGAACAACCTTTCCAGGAAGCGAAGCAATAGTTTCAACACCTTTTGCGGCCTTCTCAATACCTCGCAGAGCAGTCTGTGCTGCTGCGCCTTTTGTAGTGCTTTTAATGCCAGTTGCAGCGGCAGTCTTGAACAGGCTTTGGCCTGCGAATTTGGCAAGGGCAGAGCTTCCAAGGCTCGCCAGCATTGTCGGGTCAATATACTGAGCACCTCTGGCAATGTCCTCGATTGGAGCACCGCGAAGAGTGGATTCAATGGCATAAATCCTATTAACGGCATCAGCATCGCGCTGCTTTTCATTATCAATCAGCGCATTGTAATCTGCTTCCGTATTTGGCGCTTGTTTGCGTCCAAAGGAGAACGGGAAAGTCTCGTCAGCGATAGTTTCCGCTGGCTGATCTTTGGTAGACTTTAGAAACTCTTCCTTGCTCGGAATCTTCTGAGCGGGTTCAAGCACTTTGCTGGCAATGTCAGCAAGTCCAACCGTTCCAGCAACGATGCCTTCCCCAGCAGATTGAGCAGCAGGACCAAACTGACCGGCAAGAGCAGCTTCACCGGTCGCAGCAAGAGAATTGCCAACCTCACTCACGATGTTGCCAAATACATCACCAGCAATGCCAAGAGCATCACCAAGGCTTGTTTTCTTGTTGGCAAGATGCTGACGATACAGGACATAATCATCCCTGGACATATCCAGGAATGGATTCACCAGGTTCCCGCCTTCGATGGAAGTATTCTTGGCCTGCTCAACCTCGTATGCAACATCCTCACCAGAACGAGGATATTCATTTTCGATGGCAGACTGAATCTCCTGCTCCGTCATGGAGTCGGGAAATTCAAGCTCGACATTTCGTGACGGAAGAGAAACTGTGATTGGCATATTATTGAAAACCTTTACCTGGAACGAAAACTCTTTTCTGTGGTGCTGCTGATGGCTGTGTCGTTGCTGCTGGCATTCCCTGCGCTTCCGACTGAAGCCTGTCAAGGATGCCGCCGAACTTCTGTCGAACTGCTTTCAGGCTTCCGATCAATTGCTCGTCGGTGCCTTCAGTGATGACCTGAGCAAGAGCTTCTTTCGCCATCTTCTGTTCAGCGTCAGAAATACTGCCTTGGCCCTGTCCAACAATAGCCTTGCGTCCAAACAGGCCAATCTGGTCACGAAGCTGCTCAATCTTTTGCCTGATGCCGCTCGTTGTTCCTGGGAACTTGCCAAGCACAGAACCGGTCATGCCGCCAGCCCATTGAAGGGCGTTTTCATCAGCAAGCAGATTGTCCACGGTGGAAACCACGTCAGCGGCAAGGCCAATGTTTTCAGATGCAGCCTTTGCTTTCGCTTCAGCAGCCTTTTGAGGTGCTTCAAAGGTTTTCACCTCTCCATTCAGCATTCCCATGCCTGGGATGGGCTGGCCCTGTGCGTCAAAGATGGGTTGCATCTGTGCAGGTTGAGCAGGCTTTGCAGCTTCGATGAACTGCGGCGATTGCATGCCAGCACCATAAACCATCACTTTCTCTGTTCCTGGGATTGGCTGAACCTGAAGAGGCTTCTGCGGCTGCTCAATCGTAGGAGCAGGTCCATACAGCATGGCAATATCCTCCATGGCTTTCTGGCGTGCAATATCCATTAATCCAGCCCTTGAAACTCGTTCAGCGCCTCCTGCCTGCTGAATCAATTCATTCATCCTGTTTTGAATCAATCCAACGTATTCCTGACGTGCAGGAGATGGACGAAGCGGCTGCTGCTGCCTAGGCTGTGGAGCATAGGCAGAAACATCAGGCTGTGCCTGCTGTGGAACAGCAATGCCCATCTGGGCATAGTAGCTCAGAGCTTCGGGTGAAAGAGGAGTTGCCATAACTTGTTAGTATTGACCTGCGCCAGGAAACAACATCGGATTAATGGTTCCGTTGCCAGAAGGCAGACCCATTCCCCATCCCTGCATGATAGAGGAGCGCTCCTGCTGCAAAGCCTGCTGCTGCATAGCCCTCTGCGCAGCCTGCTGCTGCAACTGGAACTGCTGCTGCTGCCGCTGGATGTTGGCAAGAGTAATGGCCTGCTGTTGTGCAGCCTGAATATCCTTGTTGAACTGCTGAACCTGCGGTCCGCTCATCTCGCTAAGTCCCTGGTATCGCTGAAGAATAGTCGGATCAACCTGCTGACCAGTGGCTTGTGCAAGCTGCTGATATTGCGACATATTTGTCGGCGCAGACTGCTGACCCTGCTCTTGCATTTCCTTGCCAGCACGATAGGCCATGATTCCACCAGCAACAGTGTTTCCCACGCTGCTGATAGCTTTGGCATAGTTGTCTCCAACACTGCGCCAGGCATCCATGTAACCGGCTGGCATTGCGTTATAACCGCCTCGATAAGCTCCAAAGGGTGATTGCATAGTATTTAGTCCTTCATGTAACTGATTTTTTCCTGGTTGGCCCAAGGCACCATGTGAGAGATGTTTTCAACGGTCATGCCTAGTTTCGGACACGCCACAAACTTAGCTGCATTTTCGCGCCTATCAAGGCAACGAGTGCAAGCATGAACATAATCAACATTATGTTTCTTGTCCTGCTTCTCCTGCCAGCCTGATCCTGTCTTTTCATAGCGTCCTTCGTCGTATGGGACACCGTTACTTTCCAGGTATTCCCAAACGTCAGCATGAGTCCAGTCACGAAGAGGGAACATCATGGTGGCTTGCCCTGGCACAAATCGAGCCTCGATTCTGGTTCCTGCGTCACCTCCTAGAATAGGGTCTGAATCGCAGCCCTTATGCCCGATCCAGAGCGCCTGAAAAGGCTGCATTTCCAGCAAAACCTGCTTTGGCCGGTTCAGGATGTCCAGCGCACAAGTTGAAGGAACATCTGCAACAGGTTCAACGATGCCCGTGGGACATGTCAGCTTCGTTCCGTTGACCTGATAAAGGTTCTGCACTTCAAAATCGTCACCGGCCTGCTGAAACGCCGATTCCTGGGGATGCCAGGTGTGAACTAGAAGTTGCCAGTCTCGAATGATCCGGTCATGGAACTCGTATTTCCAGGGTTGCCAAGGCTCACGGAAGAAGATCAACGGCAGATTGATTCCCATGCTCCGCATAATATGAAGCAGCGCCATGCTGTCTTTCCCACCTGACCAGCAAATCAGGCCATTCGGGAAGGCTTTAAAGCCTCGTTCAATGAGGGCTTTTGTCTGGGATAGCTTGTCCATTAGATCAGCACAGCACCCACCACAGCAACAGCACCGGCACCGGCTCCAATCATTGCGCTCTTGTTAGAGGCATTCGCAGCACTAGCTGCGGCCTGGCCCTGGCTCTTTTGCGCTGAGATGTCCATGGCCATCTGTGATTCAGGATTGAAAAAGCCGCTGCCACTATACTGCTGGGCTGCTCCTGACAGTCCCATGAGGCTCTGAAGGCTTCCGCCGCCCATCATTGACTGGTAGTATTGAGGCATTCCAGACTGCTCAAGCTGTGCTGCCGTTTGGCCGGCAAACTGCCTGCGCTGCTGAAGCCTTTCCTGGCCTAGTCCATACTGGTTCAGGATTTCCGCACCGATTGCCCTGTTGGTCAAGCCAAGTCCCCGACCGGCAAAAGCGGCTCTGCTGGCCTGCTGTGCCTGCCTGGTTTCTTCGGGCGTCAGGTTGGTTCCAGCCGCAAGTTCCTGCTGTGCCTGAGATTGCAGACCGGAAAGCAAGCCCTGGGAGCCAGCAGCCTGACGGTAGGACTGCACGTAGTCAGGAGCGAACTGCCCAAGCTGTTTAAGCTCTTCAGCACGAAGTGCAGCGGTGTCCTGTGCCTCAAACTGGCGATATTCAGGCGCAAGTTGCTGCAAGGTCTGCAAGTATCCCTGCTGATCGCCAGCACCAAACAGGGCATTCTGCATTCCCTGAAGGTTCAGCGAAGTCAGTTCAGGCTGATACTGTTTCTCAAGCGCAATCAGTTTTGGCGCAATTTTGGCCTGTGCATTCAGGGCAGAAATCATCTGCGACGAATATGAAGGCACTTTTGGAGAACTAGCTTTCGATCCCATTTAGTTTTGATTGTAGAGTTTGAAACTTGTATGCACGAAAGGAGTCCTGTGCGTGCCTCTGAAACACCAGATACTCAAGCGGAAACGGTGCTGCTCTGAACATATCCCGCATATCACCTGCGGCAAGGTGAAGAAACCAGGCGTTATGGCTGTCTGTTTCCAGGTAAATGTCCTTTCCATCCCAGAAAACAGGACGGAAAAGCATGAATGAAAGCGGGGATGACCAAACATAACCATTCTTGAAATACTCGGCAAGAAGCTGCTCAAAGGTGTCTCCATTGGAGAACCTAGAGAACCAATTTGCAGCCTTTTGCCAGGGTTTCATCAGACATCGCCAAAAAGAGTGAACATGATTGACCCGCCAGAAAACTCAGTAGTTGAGTAACTCATAGTCAAGCTGAACTGATTAACGGTTCGGTCAAAGCCTGTTGCTCCTTGGATGTTAGCAATGGCAGGAGCGTATAGAGAGGCATCATTGCGATATGGCGTAGCAAGAATGACATAATTGCTATTAGCCATCGCTGTGGTTAAATTGAACACAACATCTCCACCAGCTAGAGATGCCTTAAATGCGGACGAGATTCCCAGAGCATTAATTACGCTCAATGCATACCATTCAATGGCTACGCTTGAGAGCGTGTTTGTGCTTGTTGTCTGAATGGTGAATTGATGGGCATTAGGAACTGTTTGAATCTGATACCATCCATCAGTAAAGGTTCCTGCTCCCGTCATATTAAGATACAGGGCATCTCCAACCTTCAAGCCATGGTCATTTTTGTCTATTGTGGCAACTGTGCTTCCAAGCCTAAAGATAGTGGCCCCCACTGTTGTAGTGTCACCAGATTTAATTGAAACAATCCCATACAAGCGAGGAAAAGCGACAAATGGAACAGTTTTCAGCTTGTTAGAATCAGACGCATCTTTGACAAGAAACTGGTCACCGTTAGCAACATTAACCTGAGGGACATTGATAGTGACATCACCCTGAATTGGCCCGTCCAGAGTTGATTGAATCGTTGTCGTGGTTTCATACCAGGATACGTTCCCAGATGTTGCACCGCTATCAGCAACAGTAACCGTAAACGTATTGGATGCCGTAACTGTAACGGAATACGAGCCAGAAAGCGCTGTGTTATTCTCAAAGTTCAACCAGCGAGTGTTTCCAGTCGTCAGACCATGGTCAGTTTTGGTTACCGTAACAGTTGTCGTTGACCTTGAGTAAGTGCCTGTGATAACAGCTTTGCCAAGAGTTGCATTGTCGTTAAACAGCGCAGGCTTGTTAAAGGTTGCCGTAGCTCCAAAAGAGGAAGCGGCATTCAGGGTCACAGTGTCGCTGCTGGCATCTCCGATGATCGTATTGCCGTTGATCGTGGCATTGCCCGTGATCGTGGCGTTAGTGCTAACGATCAAAGATGAAACTGTGGTATCAGGCAGTTTTGAAGCAATAGTTGCCAGCGTAACCTTTTTGACTGCCGCTCCATTAACATCATTGATGAGAAATTCATCATCTGAAGCAGGAGTTGAAAGCTCTGTCTGTAATCCAATAAAGTCAGGCAGCGGTGAAGCTCCTGTTACATGGTTATTAAGATCAGATGCCGTAAGCGTCTGTCCAGTGGTGAAAGGCGAAACGCCCGATTGAAGTCTTGCCATGATTATTCAGCGGTTACGAGATTCCTGCCGGAAACAGTAGCGTCAAGTGCATAAGAACGCAAGACCGGCCTGCCTGCGTTGCTTTGGAAAAGAAGGTCAACAGAATAGCCACGTTTGGCAATCCTGGTTCGCAATGTTTTGTCCTCATTTGCTGCTGATTCAAAGCGAATAAGCTGCGTCGTTGAGTCTGGGTTAGTCACAACTGCCGAAACAGTCACGTCATCCCCTGCGGACAGCACAAAGTCAGATTGCAGCCCACTGAACCGCTTCTCATCGAAGGTCTTGAAGTTGAACCTGCGGGTCAAAAGCTGCCCGTCCATAGGAATGTTTGCTGATCCTTCCGTAAACACGGCAGAAATACCTGGTGTCGTTGATCCAAGCTGGGCAGTTCCCAAGATTGGCGTTCCCGTGCCATCGTTTACAACGTCAATATCTTCCTGCTCAAGAAGGAAATAATTGTTCAGGCAGACCGCATACATGCGTTTGCTGTTCTCAAACAGCGCTTGAACAAGATTCTTGGGATGCATCTGGACGGGGTAAGTGTCCACAGACTCCCAGGCTTGATTCAGCAGAGAATAAACCAGAATGGCATTGTTCGCAGTGCTAGAATCCAGAGGAACGGCCAGATAATATCTGTTATTCCAGAACAGGCCGCATGATGTGCTCGATGCTGTTGCATTAATCCTGTTGATGATGTCGCTGATAGGCTCAGAAAGCGGTCTTTGATCGCCAATGAGCTTAAGATCTAGTGTATGAGAAAGCTGATAAATGCCACGGTCAGACAGGAAGAACACCTGCTGGCCTGCAAGCTGGATTGAGCGCCTTGCAGAGCACCCAAACTGAGCGGTTAGTGTCTGGATGAACGAATCTGCGCTGATTCCTCGGTCAATGCTGGCAGCAATGGCAGGAGGCGGCAGATAGGCATAGTAAATGCTATTGCGCTGGAAGATGAGGAACTTGTCCTCCTGGAATGGCGTGAAGCCAACGATGTAATCATTGGCACCAGTGTTTATCTTGAACTGGTCAAGTGTTACGTCAAAGACGTTTGGCTCATAGTAATTCGAGGCTGCAATCTCATCTCGACTCACACAAAGCACGATGCGACCCTGGAAATACATTCCAAAATCAGCAGGAGGCATGCAGACTGCATCACCGCCTTGCAAATATGGATACTGCGTCGCCGTAGCCTGCTCGACTACGCTGACCGTGCTGCCATTCCAGACCAAAGGAGCCTTTGCCTTGGTGCAGGTAAAAGTTGTGTGTGTTTTGTTGCTTGAAGTTGCTGTTACATAAGTCAAAGACGTTGCACCTGGAACGCTTTCAACAAAGTAAGCTCCTGATAGATCTTGATGGCTTGGAACATAAACGATGATTTCATCTCCTACACTGTATCCGTGGTTAGTCCCTCCGAAGTCAAGCGTTACCGTGTCTCCAATCCGGCTAACTGCCGGTGATCCTGTAATGACATATTCAGTATTACGGGCATATCCACGAAGGATGTAAATATTATCGGCAGCTTGGAAAACGTCACATGGATCGCCTGCGTCAATGTCTGCCTTGTAGGTTGTTCCGCTGATCGTCCTCGAAGGGAAATCGTATTTTGATGAAGTGTTTCCAGTGCTGGTGTTGTAGGTGTAAAGACCGTCAGAAGCAACCAGAATGATGTATTCTGTTCCTGCTGTGTCTAGGAATGTGCAACTGGTGCGAAAGCTGACATTGCCCGTCACCATGCTGGGAAGCGTCAAATCACGGCACCCAGATCTGACGGCAGCATTTCCCCTGTCCATTCGCATGTTCTGCGCATACTGGACGAATCCTGGCTGAATGTTGACTGGATTATCACGGCTTGCCATGCCGATGAATCCAGAGTCTCCATCAGTTTGATAAGGTGTGTTCGGCATTGGCTAACGTGCTCTAAATTTGCGCTGGTTCAAGACGTAGCCTGGAAGTGCATGGCATCTCTGCCCCAGAATGCGCCGGCAGAAAGCCATCCTTCCCTGGCGAATGCTTCCATGACTTCCAGTGGCATTGTTGCTGCGCTAGGCCATGGCGTATGATTGGCGTTCTGGTCTGGCATCAGGTCAATGGCGGCACCTCTGGCGTGCAAGCTGGGCAGGCTTCCGCCTCTCATCGAGCGGTTATTATAGCAGCCAGCGTATTCGGCCAGAACCTCGGGATTCGTCTCTTTAAGGCTTTGCAGAACACGCTTCAGCGAAGCTGCCACCTTCTTGTGACACCTGATGCTATGAACTGCCATCCCCTCATATTTCACACCAAGGCCGGAAACGTCCAGGACGGCAAGCTGGGAATCATCGCCAGCCTGCCCATAAAAAGCAGTTAGGCTTTTCTGGTCGCTTTTCGGCCAAGGGTTGAGTGCTGGCATCAGGCTGCGCAGGTATTGCTGGCATGCAGCAATGGACTTCGGCCCCCAGAAGCCGTCAGGCTCGGTGCCAATCTTTTCCTGAATGCGCTTGATGCCGTATTGAGTCACTTTTTCGGAGTGATAGCGACCAGGGCAACACCGGCAGCAGCCTGAACGAGGTCACCAACCACGTTGGCAATTTCAGGAGGCATGGGAACGCCAAAGGCGGTAAGAATTGTGGCAATGCCCAGCCAGGTGGATTTCTCGCGGAGTTTAGAGAGTAGGGTTTTCATGGGTTATTTCTTTGCGATGGATTTTAGCGTTTCGAGAATCATCACCGTTCTTTCATCAAGACGGTTTAGAATGGCACTTTGTTGTTTGTCGGAGCCTTGCAGTTCAACAATATCCTTCTGAGCATCTTCAATCGCTGAAGCCTTGGCGCTTGCCAGCCAGGTAATATATGCAGCCGTGCTGATTGCCGACAAGACAACTGTTAGCCAGGCTGAATTGATCTTCACAAGATTGCTCATTGCTCGTCTATAACTTTGGCTTCTGCAAACCAGGCGTCAACCTCTGCATGAGTCTTTCCCATGGCCTGCCGGAAGGTTTCGACAGTGGGATGATTGCGGCGAACCGTGGAAGATTCTTTCCACCAGGTCACAGCCCTGAACTTTTCCTCGACATCCTGAATCGAGTTGATCCAAGCACCGATTTGAACACAAAGGTTGTAGCCAAGGACGATCTTAAGAGCAGCAAGAGTGACACGAACCGGTTCAGTTGCAGGGGTAGGCCTGTTTGCCCAAGCGGCTTCAATTGCTGCCTCGGTAGGCTTTGAAGTGCCGTCGAGCATTGTCAGCCCGGCGTAGGTTTCAGGGTTGAGACTAAACTTAGCACCAGGACAGGACAGGGCCACGGCTTCGGCTAGGTTGTAAAATGGAACTGGCATAATTTAGGCTCCGACCTCCATGAGGATGATTGTTGAGGCTGCGCGAGAGAAAGCGGCTGTGTCGGTATCTGTTGCCGAGCGGTTTAAATAGACTGCTCCTGTTGAGCTTGATGCCATCTCAATCTCATAGGTGAGCGCTGACGTTGATGATGGACTGTCTAGGTAGTTGATTGGTGTCCCTTGAATGCCGCCAGCCTGGTTTGTGTAGCTCTGCCCCGTTATCCTTGTTCGGTTTCCTGCCGCATCACCCTGCAAAAGTGTTGACCCGCTTTTTGTCAACCGCAAGAGAACAGCCTGACTTGCAGCCTGACCGCAATGAATCATCGCCATCACCAATACCTTTGACGTGGTAGCGGAAGGCGTGATACTTGCAGTAAATACGCTGGAAAACGTGGTTCCTGTGACGCTGGCGGTGTCGGTCTTAGTTGCCTGAACGACTTGCAGAATCTTGCCGCCACCGCTTCCTGTGGCTGACAGCGTTGTGCCAGACATGGACAGCCCGGTTCCAAGACTGATTTCTTGGAAATCTCCAGCACCAGAAGCCGAGCCACGACCAAGAAGTTTGGAGGCTGCGGAAGCCTGAGCGAGATTAGCAAAAGGCAGGTCACCTGTGACGCCCGTGCTCAACGGTAGCCCCGTGCAGTTGGTCAGTGTGCCGCTCGAAGGCGTTCCAAGCGCTCCACCGGAAGTCAGATAAGAACCTGCGGCTTGATAAACCGTGTCAAAGTAGGTCTTGAGCGTGGCTTTGATATTCGCCCATGTGACTTTTTTCAGCACGTTGGATGCTTCGCTGTCAATCAGCGGCACCGTATCGGCATCAACCGGAGTCGTCTTGGCTGTGGCACCGTGAATTGAGCTTCCTACATTGCCAGCGTCAGTAACGTCAGCAGCCGCTTCAATGCCGTCCAATTTGGCTGCATAAGTCGAGGTCATCAGACCTTTCTGCGATGCCGTTGCACTCTGAATGTCATCGGTGCCATTGACGTGCGTAGCAGCATGGGCTGTCGGTGTCCTAGAGTTAGTCAGTCTTGAGTCATCACCAGCACAAACTGTTCCAGCGGTTGTTCCGACATCAAGTGTCGCAGCACCACCAAGCGAATTAACTTCGCCAATGACGCTGTTTAACTTCGATCTTACCGAAGCTCCATCTTCACCATTAATGATCGTTGAAATTGGCATAATTAATCAATCCAGTTTTGGTCATCCCTCCATACTCCAAGATCATCCCAGAGTCCAGCCGCTAGAATCCAGTCACCAGTCGGTATTCCTCCTCCACCTCCTGCGCTGAATTGCGCTGAGTTGAATGTCAATCCAATACTGAGGCTTAGTCCGATCATATTACACCTGGAAGGATTACTGAGGCGGTATTGCTATCAGGGCCATTACCTGCGTCATTCAATGGAATGACTTTGAAGTAATAAAGTCCTTCTTCTCCAAGACCTATACTGAAATTGGTTGTAAGGCCTGTGCCGTTGTAAAACTCAACAAAATTAACACCATCAGAACTGTATTGAGCCGAATACGAAAAACCAGCGCTGTCTGTCTTGTTTGAGGCAGTCCATTCAAGAACAGCGATATAGCTGCCAAAGTCTGCGCTAACTGTCAGGACTGGTGCAACCGTCGGAGGCGTCAAAGTTCCTTCGCCAACCTTAGAAGATGGCCTGCCAAGGGTCAGAGATAGAAAGACACCGTTCACTGCATTTTGTATGCACGAACTTTGCCGCTGGTCAGCGTAAAGGCAGTAAAGCCAAGGCCGTTGTAAAGGATTGTGCCGGCAGGGATGGTGAAACCGGTCATGGCATCGCCGGACTTGCCGTTTTCAGTCAGCGTGCTGAACTCGCAATCACTGAGCATCTGAAGAGCAAAGAACTTTCCAGTTACGGCTGTCGTTCCGGTTTCCACCACGACACCAAGAGCGGCACCGCTATGACCTGAGATTTGGACGTTTTGATTCATTGGTTAATAAGTTGAAATCATGTTGATCCTGCGGACCTGGCCTTCAGAGCGAAGTATGCGGTCAACTTGCAGCATTTTGACATTTTCAGCTTCAGCCTCGGCCATGGTTGCATTGTCAATCTGGCCTTCTGTCCTGAGATAGTCACTAAAGACAGCCTTGGTGACATAATCACCGCAGAAGTATGGAATCTTCACGATTGACCAGCTTCCTGGTGTCGAAGTTGGAGACTGTCCCTGGGTTGTCTGCGTCGTGCAGGTGTAGAAATTGCCAGCAGAAGCGGCAGTTGTGGACGGCAGGTAGCTGCCTGTGCCTGTGCCTGTGTCAAAATATACCTGAGCACCAACAGAATAGGTTGAATTAGCGCTGTAAGGCTCGCCAAACAGGTCGGGCTTAGGCTGGCGATACTCAACCCAGACAGGAGTCGTGCCATCCATGATAATTATACGGCGATTGCTGCCGTCATCGTCCAGGTAATAGGCCACCGGCACCGCTCTGGCGGTCACTTTAGGGTTGAGTGAATAGACCTGAAGAACATCGCCAATGCTGCTTGTCAGGTTGATATAGTCCACACCTTCAGAATCTTCTGAAGTGGTCATTTCAGCAACCCTGACAATATCAGGCCAGGATTCCTGTTCCCAGATATGGGCGATTCGCTGGGATGCAAAGTCACGCACCATACGAAAGGTGCTGTCCTGGATCGCGCTACGGTCAAGACCGCAGAGCGTCACCGCCCTATAAAGGATTTCACTGAAGTTGATCGTTCTCACGCAAAGACCTTGCGAAACTTAACATGGCGGGAACCGGAAGGTTCGGAGGCAAATCCGAACTGCATTTTGGTTCCTTTGGAATTCACTTTGCAGTAAGGGTTGTTTTTCTCGTATTCGTTCAGGAAAGTCGGATCTTTCCAGCAGTCATAGCCGAGACGTTGCCCCCAATAGTGATACGAGTCTGGATCAACTCGCATGCGTAGCCTACCGATTCCGTCAAGACTACGGTGTTCAAGGTTGTTAACCTTTCCAACCTGTTGTGCCCGTGCCTCCGCCATCACCTTTCTGAAATTCCATCCAGTCTTGAACTCTTTCAGCATGTCGCTGTGAAGCTCTTCAGGGATGTTTTCAATCATAAGGTGATGACGGAGTTTGTTACGGGGATGCTAGATTAGGCAGGGTCAAACTTGCCAAGGCCCAGCGGATTCTTCACCACAAGGCCTGCAACGGCCTTGATAAGGCGGGCGGGACCACCACCAGCATCAGGAAGTTCCGTCACTTCAGGAAGGTTCGTGTAACGAAGTTCCAGAAGCTCCATGTCCAGGACATAACCGTTATCGGCGTCCGGCATGAACAGTGAAGGATGCAGCTTGATGCGACCGAAGTCACCTTCAAAGATGTCAACGCTGGCGATGTAGGCATCGCTGTTGGCATCGCGGCTGAAGGTGCGGATGGCAGTGCCACCGGCTCCGGTAACTCCGACAGTGGAGGTACTGGAAAGCGTGGTGGTGAACAGCAGGTTACTGAAGGCGCGCTTCAGGTTGGTGCCGACAACGCCATCATATTCCTTGAAGGTGCCGGTCTGACCGTAAATGGAGGTCAGCACGGCCTGAATGTTGGTTTCCGTCAGGCTAGCGGTCGCAGTGGTGGCGATGCTGGCCGAAGGCGTGCGGTAAGCGGAGGGAACCTGAAGGGTAGAACCGCCGCTGGTGCTGATCCAAGTGCCAAGAGCTTTGGTCAGGTAAGGATCGGTGCCGTTATCAGCCTGGGCGTCGTTGTTGCTGGAAACCGTGGCTTCCATGTCACGCTTGAGCAGCTTAATGCCCTTGGCGACCATGCCAGCAAGTTCGTCACGCAGACCGGCGACAACCGAAACGTCAACCGCAAGGGGAGACACACGAATTGCACGCTGGAACACCTGAATATAGTTGCTGATGATAGCACGACCACTGTTCAGGTTTTCGTAACTGGACACGTCCACGCCGTCAACCGAACCAGTGGTCACCGCAGCGGGCATGTTGTCAGCCTGCCACTGAAGCAGGGTGTTACCTGGCTTGTTGCCCTTGGGGGCCATGGAGACGATAGGAGTATCCTTAGCGTCAACGAGGGAGATGTAATCAGCAAGATCTTCGCGCTTGCCAACCTGAGAGCGTTCAAAAAGAGCGGCCATGATAGTTAGTTTTCTTTGATTGAGTTTTGTTTAGAGGAACCTTTCGGCAATGAGTGCCTTCAGGTTTGATTCGTTTGGAGCTTTTCGGAAGCTGTCCGCAGCGAATTTAGACTTAGCGGCTTTGGAAGTCACAGAGGCAGGTGCAGATGTGCTTTTCGGCGTCATCGGTGCCTTCTTAACAGGCTGCGCTGGTTTCTTTGCCTTGCTTTCCCTGACCTTTCGCCCCTCGATCAAGTCTCCAATAGAGATTTTGAAATCGGGGAACTTCTGGATTTCTGGGAACGCCTGCAAAAGTTCCTTTGCAAACTGATATTCAGGACTATGACGCTGTTTCCAGAAGGGATATTCTTTCTCTGCTTCAGCATCAAACTGCTTGCGGACTGCAACGTATTGAAGCTGCGCAGGAAGGTATTCTTCCAGTGCATCAATGGCGTTCAGGCGAATCTTCTTGACTTCTTCAGCGGAATACTCGACTTCCTGTCCATCTTTGCCTTTTACAACAGCACCGTCAGCGTTCTCTTCAGCCCACCGTCTAACCTGTCGAGCGTTTTTGATTTCATCCTGCACCTCACGCTCTGATTGAAGCGCAAAATACGGGTTCAAATCTTTGCCAACTGGAATGACCTCTTTTTCAACAGGCTTTTCCGATGACTCTAGCTCTTTCAGCTTTTCGGTAAGCTCGTGAATCTGCTTCTCAGCGTCTTTTTTCTGCGCAGTGAGTTTATCAATACGCTTTTGGACGCCTTTTGGCAGACCTTTTGAACTCTGCTCGGCTTCTTCCTCCGTCTCCTTGTCCTCATCGGCTTTGTCAGCCTCTTCAGTTTCGGTTTCAGATTCGTTTTCGGCTTCCGTGTCCTCGGTTTCCTGCTCGGCATCATCTGCTTCGCTGGTGTCCTCGGTTTCGGTTTCCGTCTCAGTCTCAGCCTGAGCAGGCTGCTTTTCTTCATCAGCGAAAAGGGACTGGCGCAGAAGTCCGGTCAACTGTTCGGTGTCAATCGGCTTTTGGGGCATCGTGATTTTGGAGGGTTCACTAACCGTTTCGGAGTTTTCGGGCATGTTGCAGAAGGTTTAATGACCGTTCAGAGGTCGGAAGGCATGGTTTGAGACACCAAGAAACTTGTGCAAAGCTAATATGCCGTGATAGTGGGTCAAGGGTTGAATTTGACCTCTATCGAGGCTCGTTCCGCGTATTCATGGATAATGGCACGCAGGTCAATGAGAGCGGCGACCTGTCCAGCATAATGCGCCCTGGCTTCTCCGGTGTTTGCGATGTCCAGCAGGTTGGCTAGTGCGTTGTTATGCTCGCTCTGGATCACGGCATTTAGCGCTTCCCAGAACACCACCGGCCCTTTCGCTAGGGTGAATGCTTCGATTACGTCTGTTTCGTTCATGCCTGCTGATTGAGTTGTTCGCTAACAGGTGTTACTCCCAGCCTGCCAATGGTAGCATTTTGCTGCTGCTGGATGCTCATCTGAAGGTTCTGGACGTAGTTCTTCAGCAAGGTCTGGAAAACAGGGTCAGCCTGTGCGGCCTGCTGTGCTTTCGGATTCTTGCTGATGACATCCTGGGCATATTGCAGCCTTGCCTGTGCTGTCGGATCGTTTTCACGATACATCGGCTCATTGCCCAGCATCATCATGCCAATATCAGTCTGCACATCCCTGAACATCTGTTCAGAGGCGGCAGTCTGGTCAACAATAAGCTCACGGGCAGATTCAGGTGCAACTGCCTCAATAATCATCTGGATCAGCTTGTTGCGGTTAAGCACGCCACCAGCGTCAAGGGGAACGACAAACTGAGAGATGGCTTGCAGCTTCTTAGCCACAAGATCATTGTCCAGCGTCTGGATATTAAACCGGATGATGAAATCAAAGTTCCCAGCAATATCAGTGATGTTCTGGTTCAGCGGCACGCCGGTAATCCTGACAATCTCCTCCTGCGGCATGTATTGCAGGCACAGGCTGAACATCTGAGAGTACACACGGCTCCAGGTGGCAAGCCAGCGGTTCACAAGCTGCTGCTGCATGAGTTGCGACTTGAGAGGCATAACCGTCATGCGGTTCAGGCCGAAGTAATTGGCGTGATTGTTCTCGACTCGCTCAATCAGGTTGAACGCAGTCGTAGGAGCACGGCCAGGAGCCTCAAGCCAGGAGTAATCATCTGGACGGGTTACAGGAAGCTGAACGCCTGGGCCAATCTTGTTGATCTGGCCGATTCGCTTCACAACCTTCATCGGCGGCAGCGTCTCAAAAGCAGTCCGGTCACGGATGCTGTCATGCTGCGCCTTGATTTCGTCCTGATCGGTCATAGCGATTTCAGGAATGCCACGGCTTTCAGTGATTGGCCTGCGGACTACTTCACGCCGAAACTCGACGAAAGGATAATCACCATGGGCATAATCAAGCAGTTCATGCTTGGCGAAAAGTCCTTCCTGAACGAGCGGACTGAACACGGTGCAATAGATGCCTGCGACTCCATCAGGTCCAATCTGGCGGGCATAGGCATACACAATCTCGATCAGGTTATCCTGCCGAACGATAGGAGCGGATCCCAAGGTCGTGATACTGTCGAGCGGGTCAGAATACCATGACTGCTTGCCAGCCGTGTTTGCGGCCTGGTCAACAAAAGCCTCGTCCCAGCCGTCATCTTTGATGTGGGAACGAAGCTCAACCTCGGTCATATAGACACGGCGGAAGATGACCCTGGCGTTCTGAAGGTCAATCGTTTCAGGAGGAAAAGCCACCTCATCGAACGGCTTCAAAGCCGTCACCATCGGCAGGTTCCTGCGCACATAGGTTTCTTCGATCTTACCAACACCAGTTTCACGCAGTTCGTTGACCAGCTTCTTCGCATCCTTAACGCTGTATTGCGGAATGGCTGCGGTAATTAGCTGTGCTGCAAGGTCTGCGCTCTCTTTGTTGGCGATAAGAGCGGGCAGGTCAGCCAAGGATGATCCCTGCATCTGCTGGGCAATAGCGCCGATTTCGTCCATTGTGATAGACTGAAAGCGTGTTCCTAGCTGCTGATCCCAGCCAACGTGAAAGATGGTCCAGCCATAGTGCAGCCCATACTGTGAACCTAATTCAGCCTCCCTGGCGATGTCGGCACGCAGCTTTTGAGTTGTGATCCAGTTCATCAGCGTGTTGGCACCTGATGCCGCAGCCATGTCGTTGAAATCCGTGGCAGTGATTGCAAGCTGGCTGCGCTCAAAACTTGTCGTAAGCAGACATGAAAGCTCGTTGATGGTGGAATCAACCAGGCGATTACGAACGTCAGAAGCTCCTTCAAACGGGAATGCCTGGCGATTGTTCGGGAGGTTCTCAGAATGCTTTTTCCCGTCATCGGACTGACCAGACCACCGGCAAAAACGGATGTCATCTGAATTGGTGAGACGTTCCAAGTCTGCCGTGGTATAGAGGCAACGGGTCAATTCCGTTGAAAGCTCATTCACATCTGGCGTTTCACTGTAAAACGTCAGCTTATCACCGTTGGTGCTGTTCTTGTAGTTCATTAGTAGCTTCCGATCTGTCCCTGAGGTTGGTAACTTGAAATGGTTTCGTCTGACGGATTCATCACCGCAAGGTATCGCAGAACGTCAACCGGGTCTTTGGTTGCACCCTTGTCTCCGTCTGCTCCTGTCCACTCGCGGAGTGAATAAATAAGATTGCGGCAGTTATCACTGACATACAACTTAGGCTCATTATGAAGGGCAAGCAAGGGTTCATCCTTGTTCCAGGCCAGCCAGTCATTGATAATGCTGATTCCCTCCTCGACTCGCAGACCTGCGGCAGGAGTGAACCACATCGGGTCTGGGTCCTCCTGCAAAAGGTCAATCAGGCTTGTTCCGCCATCCCTGCCGATTGCCTGTGTCCCGCCTGCTCTAGGGTCAATAAAGCGTTCTGCGATGCTTTCCCGGCCTTCTAACTGCCGAATAAGGGATTTGTAATCGGCAATGCCTCTTCCAGCGCCATTTCGCTGCGCTGTGCCTGGCCTGCCGTCCGCTTTATCGCTCGGCAAGGCCCATTCTCCATGAGTGATGTCGGGAAATTCGCGGTAAATGAACTTTCTGCCGTATTCATCCACCCGCAGCCACAACATGAACCAGTTTCGCGCCCCAGCAGGGTCAACGGCCATGTAATTCGTCCCTTTTTCTGGGATTTTATCATGTGGAATCACGTTCCAGTCGCCGAATCGAGGGAATTGTGATCCTGCAAGGCTTTCAGCATAGCCATAAGCGCGGATTTTGACCTCATAACCGGTTCTTCCGTGCAGTGCTCGCTGAATTTCACTGAATGGAGAGTAGGAATTTAACTCCGAATGATACCACATGATGCGGCCATTCGGTTTGTGGCACTTGGCAACATGCGGCATCATGCCCTTGTCACCTCCTGGCACGTTGATCGAGTCCTTCAGCAGGCTTGCAGGCTTCCAGTCTGTGATGGATGCGCCTGCCATATATTCCTTTACAACGCTGGTATAGCCTGAAATGGGCGTGAAGGTCAGCACCATCTTGCCTCGACGACTTGCGAGACGATAACGAAGCGTTTTTAGCCAGTCATTGTTCACCTCTTCGTCAATCCAGAGGAAGTCAATCTCACCACCTTCGATGACCTTCATGTCCTGGGACTGGTTCAGAAACCAGCACTGACTGCGATTAGGCAGCACGAAGGTGTTTTCACTGAAACCGTTCTTCTGCGTGAAACTGACGTTGGTGATTTTGGTCTTTTTAGCGGTCTTGAACTCGGCAGGAAGATACTTGTAAACAAGCGGCTGCTGCATCTGCACGCTACTCATGTTCGTGGTATGCACGCACCACACTCGCTTGTCAGGATTCCGGCTCAACACCTGGGCAACTCGCTTTGCAGCATATTCAGACTTGCCTGCTCGGTTACCTCCAAGGATAACAAGCTCGTTCACCTCTGGGTCAGACAGCAGCGAATCTGCGGTTTTCCAGTGCTCCGGCTCGTAACCGTGCCGATAGGGGTCCATCTTCTCCGCCAGAATCTTGTCCTCGCGGAGTTGCAGCCGTCTGACCACCTCATCCATGCCGACCTTCTTCACAAGGGCTGCAATCGTCTCAGGAGACGGCGCCACCAGGATCGGATGCGGAGTAGGGCGATACTGGCCAAGATTGTCCTTCGTGACTTCTAGTTGGAACATGCGTTAAGATTAACTGTTTTTCCACTTAGTAGCGGCCCAGTAAGCGGCTGACATCTTGCCTTTTTTAATGTTCTTCTCATGTCGAGCAAAAAACGATTCACGGCGGTTCTTGTCAGCTTCGCTTTCTCCTTTTCTAGGAGGCGATCCAGACACTCCCTGCTGGCCAAATCGGATCGTTTTCACCTCGTTGCCTTGCTTGGCGACCACGACATGACTCTTCGTAGGGTGGCTAGGAGTGCGTTTTGGCTTGTTGTAGCCTTCCACTCCGACTCTGGCTAGTCTGGGGTCTTTCTTCATTTTGGAAGCATTGCTTTCAGTTGTTTGACTGCCTTCATTTGCTCTGGTGATGGTGTTCCCGCAGAAGGGTCGCCAGACATAATTCGTGAAATGATGGTATGCTGTGCTGCCAGTTTATTTTCTGGCTTGGCATAATCAGCTTTCAGCCCCTGAAAGAACTTCATTTGTTCATCGGTTAGATCGAACTCAGGCTTAAAGTTTTTCTGCTTCATAAAGAGACGAAGTGCCTCGTTTTGAGCAACTGCCATTTTTTCTTGCTCTGATAGGCCAGAGGCAGGATTTAGAATGATTCGGTTGTCCTCTGTCGCCATTCCAGCAACGTGCGGATTTTTTGCGAAGTATTGCAACTCTCCTGCGTAAGGTGAACGCAGTTCAAAACCATGAATTTTTGTTGGAATAGGCATATGGCTGAACTATGACCTGAGATTTTTCAAAGCAAGACTTGATTGACAAATTCAAGGTATATAGTAAGGCAAACAATAGGTTTGCGTTCTAGCAGGGCGTGATCCGTCCCACTGTGGCGCAAACCGCACTGAGGCCGACGTTCCTGCTAGACGTCGGTCTCTTTGTTTTCGGGCAATCCTCGCCTGACAGAAGATTGTAGTGTCCCTGAGTGGGCAACGCGGGCAATCGGAGGATTTCGGCGCACGGTGGACAGCAAATCAGCCGTGCAGAAGGCGCATCTGCAAAGATGGGTTGCGCTCGTTGCCGTCTGACCTGTGTGCTACTGAGCCAGCCGAGCAGGAAGGCAGCGAGAACATGTGACGAGACTCCCGATCCTTATACGGAGGTAGAGCTTAGAGCATGGCAGTTCCTAATAATGGGATTGCTATGCTCTAAAACAGCCCTCACCTGACCGGAGATGAGCTTCACTCTAAAATGATCCAAATACCTCAAAACAAATCAGAGTTTGAACTTCAAGCTGAACTCTTCTCAGCCTTAAAAACGGCTGGCTACCTCGTCAGAGGAGAGGTTTCAGCTAGATTGAATGGTAAAAAGAGCATTTTTGACCTTGTGATCTTCAAGGAAGATAAAGCTGTAGTCATTATTGAGGTCAAAGACTCTCCTCATCGCGCAGTTGTCTATGGGAAAAAGACAAAGCAATCAATGCAGTATAAGGCCTATAATCTGCCCGTAATTTATCACACGACAATCCACTCAGTTCAGCAGACTCTTGCTAGAATAGAGCGGGTCTTGGCAGAGAGAGAGGATTTAATCCTTCTTCAGCAGATAGTAAAACATGAAGCTGAAGCCGATAAAATGGATTAGAAAGTCAATCATAGGTTTTTGGTCAGTTCTTCCTTGGCAATCATTACTTCCTCGCCGGTTTCAACGACTTTGACGCACCATTCGCCATTCCAGCCATCCTGGTCTGCACCAGGGTAAAGAGGCTGGACGATGCTGTTAGCCTTCACGACGACCTGTTTCAGCCCGTCCATGGTGCTCACCCAGGTGCTGTTCCGCAGTTTCACTGCTCCTGGGAGTCCGTAGGGCATGGCTTATCGTGCTTCTTGATGATCTTGCCGATTTCATGGGCTGCGACTCGGTATGTTCCAGCGATGTTTCCGCAGCACTGCTGCCATGGGGTAATCTCGTTCGGCCTGGCTCCGTCTGGAACCTTACCTTGCTTTGCATACCCTAGCGCCTCCCTGGTAAACATCTGCTGAAGGGTCTTTAGATCGTCAATGATGTTCATGCTTTTTCCTCCATCCCTGCCCCGGTGCTTTGCCAGCCTTGCGGCGATGCTGCCGGACAGCCTCAAGGGTGACTTCCATGCGGTCAGCGATGACGTGATTAGACTCTGACCAATCCACTTCAGCCCACATCTTTCGCCTAGTAGCTAGATCATGTGTTCTTTTGGCTTTTGCACGTTCTCTAGCCCTTCGCTTGGTATAGCACTCCGGTCCCAAAACAAAGCCAGGAATGGCCTGTTCTTTGCAACAGATGCAGATTCCCGCAGCTTTGCGCCGTGCATACCAGGATTTTTGGTCATTCATGGCTTGGCTGGCTCAAGGCAAAGAGTTGTGATCGGCTCAACCTGCAATTCATTGTCGGCATTCATCCAGGCGCACATGAGGGACAGAGGATCAACGTGCGTCACCGTCATCGGCGGCCCGCCCGACTTGAGCCGCACCGTATCGCCCACGGCGGGCGTCCAGGGCTGGGCAGGCTTCTCACTTTCACCGGACAAATCCGGTTCGTTCACGACAACGGGCTTGGCCTGCCCCTCGCGCTTGGCAGGAATCCCAATCGGGCACGGGCTGGCTTTGCACGTCTCACAGAAAACGTGCGGAGCCGCGTGAGGGCACACGTCAGGACGACCAGCAGCGATGGTGGAATCGCCCTCCACCTCGGCAATACGCAGGCACCGCTCTTTGGTCAGCCCCTCTAGCCCTTTGATGGGCTGCTGCCCCTCGCCCTTGACGGCGGCGATGAGGCGGGCGCGGACGGCTTCATAATTCACATGCTTCAGTTCGCGCCACGGCACCTCCTCCATGCGCCGGATTGCTTGCGCAGTCACCACGTCGGCGACAGCCTGGGCGGAAATCTCTTTGGCCTCTTGATACTCTTGATTGCGGTCCTCCCATTCCATAACATACCCCAAACGCTTTTTCCACGCATCAAACGCCACCTGCCCCAGGCTGATGCCAACATCAGACTGGATGGGCTGGCGCAGGGAGGCAAGTTCTGCCAGGGCATCACGCGCTTCCCGCTTCGCCTGCCGCGCCTCCTGGATCAGATCGGTCTGCTTCGCCAGCATGTCCCGGGTGCGTTCGATGAGCCGCTGGTTCATCTCGGCGACGGCGGCCTGGGCCTTGTCGCGCTCCGCACTCCAAAACTCGGCGTTTTTGCAATATCGCAAAGCGTCTGCCTCCCATTTGTCGCGCTCGGCCTTGAGCGCGGCAATCTCTTCGTCTTTTGTGCTAACAATGCTGTCATGCGTCGCTGGGTGTATATGCTTAGACCAGGATTCTGCGATCTGCTGGGCTTCTGCCAACCCCTCCTTGAGCTTGGCAATCTCGCGTTCATGCCATGCCACCAAAGCACGGGCAAGGCGCATTTCGCCTGCATTCATCTCACCGAATTTAAGCCGAATTTCTTGATCTGTCATAGTGTATTAGTGTTGAGTTTACCCCGGTATTTTCGCACCCGCCGGGACGGTCGTTGGCCTTGGTGACGCAGGAGGCGCTGCAAAGTCTTTATGCCGCTTTAATAAGCGTCAGAAGCCAGCTAATAATAGAAATGGCCAAAGTGATGATGATGGCAGGTTTCATAAAGTATCTCATGGGAAATGGCGCCTGCCGCCGCAAGAGTCCGTCGTCCAACGGTCGAGTGCTCTCTTGCGCTGATTGACAGGCCAGCACAGGCACGGCAGGCAAATTGGTTGATGTAAAGATCAGAACTTCCCAAGCCTCCTAGGCTGGAACTTGGCAACAAGGTTTTCACCATCCTGGCGGACAGGTATCACCATGCCGGGAACGAAGTAATGTGAATCCTTGCAAATGCAAATCTTTTCTTCACCGTGGTGATGCACCTTCAAAAGTCGCCGATTAGGCATCCTGGTCACTAGCACCGTTGCCGTATCACTCTCCCTGAGCATCCTAGCGAGTGCAGGCTCGTTCTGCACCTCCTGGGAGTCTTCCACAGGCTTTTCAGCCGGCTCCGGCTCGACTCCGACCACAACCTCAGGTTCCTGCACCTCCACAGGAGCAGCAAGCTGGCGCAGAGCTTCCTGGCCGGATTTCGTCAGGTAGGTCTTATTGTAACGTCCGATAGTCCAGTGCTTGCCTCGCTTTAGGCTGGTTTTAGCAGACTTAGCCTGCGCAGGAGACATACCAAGGTTGGCAGCGTATTCGTCGAGGAGAATGGCTTTAGTTTCGCTCATAAAATGAGTAAAAAGAGGATTTTGCAGGCGTCAAATCAAAAGAAGATCAGGTTCAGGCTTTTCCTGCTGAACTGCGCTAATCCTAGCCCTGGCAATCTGCACGTATTCCGCTTCTCGCTCGATGCCGATGAACCGGAATCCTTCCAGGACAGCAGCCTTTCCAGTGCTTCCACTGCCGGTAAAGGGATCGAGAACGACACCACCTGGACAGGTGACAAGTCGGCAGAGGTAGCGCATCAGGTCTGTTGGTTTGACAGTTGGATGGAAATTATTCCGCTCTGTTTTTCCGCGCTGATAAGCATTGTCAGCAGCCACTGCGCGCCCATCACTGGTTGTGACTTTAGCAAACCCCTCTAGCCCCTCATTTCTGTCCTTCTTGCTCGCCTTTGCGCAGTAGAAGAACCGGGCGGCAGAACCTTCTCCATCATACCCTCTTGCGCCTCGGTTGCCCTGCATCGTACCCCACTTGTGCCCGGTAATTTCTGGTTCATGGCAAGGCTTTTCAATACGCTTGGTTTTGCTGTCAGGAAACAACTCCGTCACCTCCTCGCTGCCATCGTGGATCAGGTTGGCGGGCCATCGGCCCCCTTCGTTGTACGTGGGCTGCTCGTGCCCCGGGATATTTAACGTCACGGTGTCGCCCGACTGCGCGGTCTTGCACCGCTGCACCGCTGCCTGGTTGTAATCGGGGTTCTCTA
>Ga0208783_10000319_pt1 | contig 29961 bp, 30 predicted proteins | sample DEB19_08_DNA_2_FD_184529 | JGI IMG/M metagenome (GOLD analysis project Ga0208783, IMG submission 184529) | Aqueous microbial communities from the Delaware River and Bay under freshwater to marine salinity gradient to study organic matter... | ecosystem: Environmental > Aquatic > Marine >...
GGAATAAGGATGGCGCGAAGGGGGCAGATAACAGCCGGTTTCTGACGAAATCCCCAGTCCTCCCAAAATAATTGGTGACGAGCCACGGCAGGGAGGTTTATCCTAAACCCTTTCTTTGAGGCCGCCTCGACAGCACGGCGGCCTTTGCATTTACAATGAGACATTTGCTTAGCCTCGAAAAGATGGAGCGGGCGGACATGGAAGCCGTGTTCGCCAGCGTCCCAGCGTTCAAGGCGGCCCGCCTGAAAAATGACCGGCCGCTCTCTGGCCAGACGTGGGCCATGATGTTTTCCAAAGCGTCCACCCGGACGCGTGTTTCCTTTGAGGTGGGCATCCACGAACTCGGCGGCCGCCCGTTGTTCCTCAACGCAAATGACATTCAACTCGGTCGCGGGGAGCCCATCCAGGACACTGCGCGTGTCTTGGGCCGGATGGTCCACGGCATCGTGATTCGCACCTTCTCTCAAGCCGATGTGGAAGAGTTGGCGGCCATGGCCGGCATTCCGGTCGTGAATGCATTGACGGATGCCGAACACCCTTGTCAGGTCCTTACGGATGTTTATACGGTCCAGGAAAAGCTGGGTTCAATCAGCGGCAAGGTGGTCGCGTTCATCGGCGACGGGGCCTGCAACATGGGCGTCTCCTGGATTTGGGCCGCTGCCAAACTGGGCTTCGAACTACGCATCGCTGCCCCCAAGAAGTATCAGCCTTCCGCCGAGGTGGTGGCGCGGGCGGGCGGCAACATTATGCTCACCGAAGACCTCAAGGCTGCCGCGCAGGGTGCGGACGTCCTCTACACCGACGTCTGGGTTTCGATGGGCAAAGAAGCGGAATCGGCGCAGCGCATTGCCGACCTGTCGGGCTATCAAATCAACGCCAGCTTGCTGAAGCTGGCCAAGCCCGGTGCTCTCGTCATGCACTGTCTGCCTGCGTATCGCGGCAAAGAGATTGATGATGCAACCTTCGAGGCGAATGCTGGGACTATCTTTGATCAGGCCGAGAATCGCCTGCACGTGCAGAAGGCGATTTTGAACTGGCTGGTGGGCTAATAGGCGGCTCAAGCCTCTGGCTCGACTCCATCACGCTCTTCGCGTTACAACTTCGGCGCATGAAAGTTTCCCGGGCCATTCTTCTCGCGGTCCCGCTGGTGATTCTGCTGGCAAGCGCCGTCGCGTGGTTGCGTTGGCTGGCTTTGGAGCGGAGTCAGGACGAACCAATCCGCGCTGCCGCACGGCGATACGGATTGGATCCCGCGTTGGTGAAGGCGGTGGTGTGGCGGGAAAGTAGGTTCAACCCCGATGCCCGAGGCCGGGCGGGCGAACTGGGCTTGATGCAGATCCGTGATGTGGCCGCAGGTGAATGGGCTGACGCCGAGGGAATCCGGGGCTTCGAGCATTCAACTTGTCTCGATCCGCGCACGAACACAATGGCGGGGACGCATTATCTCGCCAAGGTCATGCGCCGCTACACCAACGCTGACAGCGCCATCCCCTATGCATTGGCCGACTACAACGCGGGCCGACGCAATGTCGTTCGCTGGAATGAGGGCGCGGCTGCCACCAACAGCCAGGCATTCATCGCCCAGATTGGATTTCCGAGCACCAGCAACTACGTCCTAGCAGTCATGAACCGCTATCAGCACTACCGTGGTGATTTCAAGTAGCGGCCTCTGCCCTCCGCGGATGAGCCTCAGTTCTTGGCCGTGATGACTTTGCCTAGCAGGTTGATGTAATCCACCAGGATGGCTTCGGTCTCGTCCAGATGCGGGTCCACATTCGGAGCCTTGCCGCTGTCGTCGCCCTCGCTCAAATCACTTTCGGATTTTGTCTGGCCGACTTCGGGATGATGAATGCTTGCCACTCCCACCGAGTTGGTTTCCTTTACCGGCTCCGGCAAGCCCGGGAGATATGCCTGTTTGAGCGAGAGCTCGTACACGACCGGCTTCGGTGCTTTGCGAGCGAGCCGCTCGTTATCGCGTGCCTTTCTGCGCGCCTCCTCCTCAGCGCTCTCGGCGCGGCGCACCTCTTCGTTCAAGGAAATCGTCTTGTCCTGCTCCCGCTTCAAGAACTGCTCGATGTCCTCGCGAATGTAACTGTAGTCTCTCGACTTCGTGATGCGGACGTCGGACAGTATCTTCAGGTCGTTCAAATAAGGTGCCACACGGTCGAGTTTGTCGTGGTTCGCGCTTTCGATGGTGTCCCACGGCAACGCGTTTTCCAGCGAGGCTTCGCCAAGGTCTTTGGAATGATTCAAAACTGACGGCAGGATGATGTCCGGGATGACCCCTTTGAATTGCGTGGAGGCCCCGCTGGCGCGATAGAACTTGCGGATGGTGAACTTGAGAGCGCCGGGTTCGCCGATGTTGTTGATGCCCGCCATGCGCAGATACGGCTTCAGCTGGTTCAAGCTTTGCACCGTGCCTTTGCCGTGTGTGCTGGATTCACCAACGACCAGAGCGCGTCCGTAATCCTGCAATGCGGCGGCAACGATCTCTGAAGCCGAGGCGCTGAAGCGGCTCGTCATCACCACCAGTGGGCCGTCCCACAGCACCGAGGCATCTTCGTCGGCGTCCACGATGGGTTTGCCGCGCGGTTCCTTCACTTGAACGATGGGGCCTTGCTTGATGAACAGGCCCGCCAGCTTGACCGCTTCTTCCAGTGAGCCGCCGCCGTTGTTGCGCAGGTCAAGGATGATCCCCTCCACATGCTCGGCTTTCAGTTTCTTGATGAGCAACGCCACGTCCGAACTGGCATGACGCGGCTCGGCTTTGCCGGGCGAGCTAGAAGTTTCCATGCTGGCATAGAACGAGGGCAGATTGATCACGCCGACGCGCCGCGTCGTTTTATTGGCGCAAGGCAGGTCCACCACCTTTGCCTTGGCCTGTTGGTCTTCAATCGGGATTTCGTCGCGCATCAGCGCCACCACGCGGCGCTCGTTGGTCTCCGGCGATTCCAGCGTCAGCCGCACCTCCGTGCCCTTGGGGCCGCGGATGAACTGCACGGTCTTGTTGAGATTCATGCCGACGACATCTATGGGTGGGGCATTGCTCTGGGCCACCGCCACGATGCGGTCCTGCTCATTGACCTTCCCGCTGCGCTGGGCTGGTCCGTTGGCCATGAGCTTTTCAATGTTGCAGTAACCATCTTCGTCCATGCGAAGCTGCGCGCCGATGCCGAACAGTGCGAGGTTCATGTTGATGGCGAACTGTTCGAGCGAGGGCTTCCCCATGTAGTCCGTATGCGGATCGTAACTGCGTGCCAATGACGTCAGATAAAGTTCGAAGATGTCGTCGCTATCCATCTGCTCGAAGAAATTCAACTGCCGGTGGTAACGCTTGGTCAACGTCTCCGTGATTTCGCCCGCCAATGTGTTGGTTGATTTGGGCGCGCCCGCCTCGCCGTTCTTGCCGGCCTTCTTCTTTTCCGTTTTCAGCATCTTGCCGTCATCGGACTTGGCCAGCTTCTCCTGCAAATACTCGAAGCGCAGTCGTTCGCGCCAAAGCTTCTTCGCTTCGCTGATGTTCTTGGGCGCGGGATCATCCTTGCGGTTGAGCCGGATGCGGTCGTCTTTGGTGAAGTCGAACTTCTCCGTTTTCAGCAACTCGTCGGCATACTCTGTGCGCTCGGTCAAACGCTGGCGGAATACGAGGAAAATTTCATATCCCGGCCAGCTGTCTCCGCGCAAGGTGAGGTTGTCGAGCCGGTCGCGATACAGTTCAAACTTGTCGAGGTCGGTCTGGAGGAAGTGAACGTGCTGGGGGTCTAGCGTGTCGAGGTAACGGTCCAGCATCTTGCCAGACATCTCATCGTCGAATGGGTGTTGTGAGTAATGGCCCTGCTCCAGCAGCCGCCCCACCACCATGGCGATGCCCCCGTCTTCTGGACTGGGCTTGATCTCAGATAGGGGAACCGGGGCGTTTGTGACATACGCCAATGCCGGCATCAAACCGGCCGCGAAGAGGAGCGCGCTTCCGGCGAACGTCTTGATCGAATTCATGATTTACTTGGCCGCAACATACCACGGCTTGGACGCGATGCAGCAAGAACTGTTCAGCGCAATTATCGGGCCTAACTTGGCGGAGGTTGAATAATCTGCGAGGTCGGCGCGAAATCTGGCCCATTTATGCGGTTTGGAGACCGGCGATGCTGGCGGATGGTGTCACTGCTTCGCATTCACCAACCACTTGGCCCGCCGCGCCGTGCCCATAACTCGACAAGTCCAAGGTGCCTGCCTAGTTTTGGTGCATGCCGGACACCACGCCCGTTGTCTTGCCGGACATCGAGACCGAAGCCGAGTCGCGTTCCGAACTGGACGCGGGCTATCTCGTCGTGTGCTGGGACGACCCCATCAACTACATGGATTTTGTGACACATGTCTTTCAGCAGGTCTTTGGGTGGCCCCGGCAGAAGGCGGAATTCCACATGCGTCAGGTGCATCACGAAGGACGCAGCATCCTGGTTCGGGAGGGGCTGGAGAAAGCGGAGTTTTACGTGCATCAGCTCCAAAAGTTCACGTTGCACGCCACCTTGGAGCGCGATTCGTGAAACTGTTTCGCGCCACCCAACCTGCGCTGATCATCCAGTTCAGCGCGGATGAGCGGAGAATGTTCGCCGATGTGCTGTTGGAATACCCGGCGGTTCCCGAGGCGCATCAACAGTTGAGCCGGTCCCGCCTGTCACCCAATGACGATGAGCATCAACAACTGCTCGACGAGGCGTTGGCCGCGCAACGCGCCGAGTTGCGGGAGAAAGTTCAGCTCTGGTTGAAAACGCCCAAGCGTTTCCGTCGCGTGAAGGGTGGATTCAACTTCGCCCTGTTACGCACTGACACGGCGTGGCTGTTGCAGGTGTTGAATGATGTCCGGGTGGGAAGCTGGTTGCGGCTGGGTGCGCCCGATCCGCTTCCAGAGATCGATGAGCTGTTTGGTCAACCCCGTGAGCGCTTCCAGCATTGGGTGCTGATGGAGGTCGCTGGTCGCTTCCAGATGCAATTACTGCACATCCTCCAGTCCGGTTCGATCGCATGACCAAAAGCAGCTATGGCACCTGTGCTCCTCAGTCGGCGGTTGGAGTTTCCCGATGCGGCCCAGGCCAGCCCGGATGGTTTGGTGGCCGTGGGCGGAGATCTTTCGCCCAAGCGGCTGTTGCTGGCCTACCACAGCGGTCTTTTTCCGTGGACGGTTCAACCCATCACGTGGTGGTCGCCGGACCCGCGCGGCATATTTGATCTCGAAACCTTCCACCCTTCTCGCCGGCTGACGCAACTCATCCGGCAACGCCCTTTTGATATCAGTTTTGACCGCGCCTTCACCAAGGTGATGCAGGGCTGCGCCCTCCCTGCCCGTGGCCGTGAAACCACTTGGATCAGCCGAGAAATCATTGAAGCCTACACCGCGCTGCATCACGCAGGACACGCCCACAGCGTCGAGTGCTGGCGGGGTGACGCACTCGTGGGCGGAATCTACGGCGTCCACGTCGGCGGGCTTTTCGCGGCCGAGTCCATGTTTCACCGCGCCGACAACGCCTCTAAGATCGCGCTGGCGCATCTCATCAGCCACTTGCGGCAGCGGGGCTTTGCGTTGTTTGACATCCAGACGCTTACCGCAGCAACGCGCTCGCTCGGGGCTGTGGAGATTTCGCGCGCGGAATACCTGCGCCGGCTGGCGCAAGCCGTGGCGATGGGCTGTGAGTTGTAGACGATTTGGCTGGAAGCCTCACGCCCGCAAAATTCGCAAAGCAATCGGATTAGCTTGCTTGTGGAGTGCGCCCGAGGCCAAGGGAATGCCTGACTTATTGCTGCGCTCGTTGCGCCCTTTTCGTCCTTCGCGTGAGGCTTCCGACACCGCTACAAAGAGTTCAACACATCCACCAACTGCCGCAGTCGCCCATAGTCACGCCGGTTGAAACCAAACGCGATGCGGGGGAGTTTGAGATTGTCGTCATCCTCCTTCTCTTCGTCGGTGGGGGGAGTAACATGCATGGACTCCCCGGTGATGATGTCGGCATAATCATCATTCATCGCCTCGATGGCGGTGGCTGAGGGCGCGTGCTTGAGACGAATAATCAGCTGATCGCGCACAAAACGGCTTGAGTGAAAGTTGCGGTAGAAGCGCGTGATGATTTTGACCGCCTCATCCACGCTGTCGGTGATCTGATAAAGGTTGAGGTCGTCCGCCGAGATGAGCTGATCGCGCAACAGGTGCTCGCGGATGTTTTTGTCCCACGTCTTCCAATACGTGCCGCCCGGTTTGTCCACCAGCACGAGCGGCATCAGCTGGCTTTTGCCCGTCTGCATCAAAGTCATGGCCTCGTAGCCCTCGTCCATCGTGCCAAACCCGCCGGGGAACAGCGCGATGGCATCCGAGTGGCGAATGAAGATGAGCTTCCGCGTGAAGAAGTATTTGAACGTGACCAGCTTCTTGTCCTGAGCAATGACGGGATTGGCGGATTGTTCCCACGGCAGGCGGATGTTGACGCCGAAACTGTTTTCCACGCCGGCACCTTCGTGGCCCGCCTGCATGATGCCCGGGCCGGCACCCGTGATGACCATCCAGCCCGCTTTCACAATCTTTTGACCGAACTCCGCCGCTTGCTGGTATTCGCGTTTGCTCGGGTCCGTGCGGGCAGAGCCGAAGATGGTTACCTTGCGCGCCCCGGCATACGGGGCAAACAACTTGAACGCATAGCGCAACTCCCGCATCGCCGTTTGGATGACGCGGACGTCGCCGCTATCTTTTACGTCGGTGAGAAGTTTTAATGCGCTCCCGATGATGTCCGCCACTGCCTCTTTATTGTGACCTCCGCCCTTTGCGGCGATCAGATCGTCGATGCGCCGTTGCATTTCTGAATCTCTCAGCCCTTTATCATTCTTTTTCATAATCGCAGCCTTTTCTACGCGACGCGCACCCCAAAAGCAACGAGCGGAATGCGTTTGGTGGTTTGAAGTTGTTCGCACGATATTCCAGTGTGCCGGGCGTTGAACGCATGAACCCGCTCGCGCACCTTCATCCTTCCGGGGTGTCCCCGGCTTTCCAGTTCGGCAATATTCTGTCCGAGCTCGCTCCGGTACTTGAACTGGCGCATCGCGCCGAACTGCCCGCGATTATCTGGCCTGTCCTCGAACGGATGCGTGAACAGGATTGGCTTGGTTCGTATGGCGACATGGCGTGCGTGCGCTTGACCTAGCGGCGCATCAGCCATCGCCTGCGCAGGACGCGTGATTTTGGGGGCGGGCATGTCGGAGTTGGAGGCAGGTTGTGCCGACCTGATGGAAGACTTTGAGGCTTTCTTTGGTGCGCTCAAGGAGCACATGAATATTCAGCTCGCCACGTTGACGGTGTTGCCAGCGGTCGTTAGCGTGCCCGCAACAAGCGGGTCCAAATGAAACTCAACGTCGCACTTGTGCTCGCTGCCTTCTGTTGCTGGCGGGTCGCTCTTCGCCTTGAAAACGCAACCGCCAGACTTCAAAACCGCCTACACCAGTTTTGGTCAACTTGAAGAGGTGGCTGGCAAACGCATTTTTGGTCCCAACGAGGTTAACATGAAGAACGCGCGCATGGAGGAATTCCTTTGGCTTTGCCAAGATGTTTCAGGGCGCACGGTGGTGGCATCGGCACCGCTGCCTCAAGCCTCAGTGACTGTGCAAAACGCAACGCTCAGCACACGGATTCAACCGTCACAATTGTCCGACACAGTTCTCGCCCAAACCGGCGTGGCGATCGTTTGCCCCGGTGAGAACACGGTCAAGGCCGTGCTGGCCACGCAGGCAGCGCGGGAGGCAGGGCCGGTGATTGATTTGCCCGCCGAAAGGCTTCCTGAGCCCTCCAATTACATGGGGCGCTTCGTCACGCTCAAGAATCACAAACCGCGCGAGGTGATGCCTATGATCCAGCCTTTCGCCAGAGTGCCGGCGGGTATCATCGTGTTGGAGAGTGAGCGGCTGCTCGTCTTGCGCGACTTTTCCAGCAACATCCGGCGAATGCTCATAGTGAATGATGGGGTGGAGGCTGGCGCTTCCTCCCGGCAATGACTCGACAGCCGGTGCAGCAAATCGAAAAGATCGCTTTAGTGATGAACTGCTCGGATTTCCAAAGCACCGACCCGGTGCGAGAGCCAATGGTCTGCGTGCATTGCGGACGCTTCGATGCCATCCAGCTGAGTGACCGGTGGCTTTGCCCAGACTGCTTTGCTGCCTGTGGTTCCTGCTGCGCGGGTGAGTTTGATGGGGTTATACCCGGGAAAACCGCCCATTTCACGGCCCAATCCCGGGTAACGCGGCCTGAATTCTCTCCGGCATCTGCTCCAGCCCAAGCCCAGTCTTGACGCTTACCCCCTCAAAATTTAGCTTTCTCACCCGGTTGGTGGTCGTAGCTCAATGGTAGAGTCCAAGCTTGTGGAGCTTGTTGTTGCGGGTTCGAATCCCGTCGGCCACCCCATCCATATCTCAATCACCTGACGTCCATGGCCCTCTTCCTTGCTCCCCCGAGTGTCGCTGGCTTTGTTGGTGGGGCGGGTGCGCGCTAGCAAGCGTGCCGAGAAGTCACCAGTTTTTGGTATCCTACTTGGCTGGCTCAACCGGCGGCGCTCGGCACTGCCTGCGCGAGGCGCGCGATCATTGCCACGTCATCATCTATACCTCAACCCCCACACTGCAGAATGATGCGGCAGTTGCGGAAGCCACAAACCGTCAATCGCCTAAAACCGTGATTGGCTTCGTCGGTGCGCACCCAGCCGTGTTGCCCGCCGGTGGCCCAGAGCACCACCTGCAGGCGCTCTTTGTCGCGGGGATCCGTGGCGGAGCGAATCTGCGCTTTGACCTGCGCCGTTTCCGCCGCACTCATTGTCAGTTTGGTTCGTTTCCTGGCCATGCCCCCCAGTTTGCCCAATGGCATTTTATGTCAGCAGCTATATGTTTACCCAGTATTATAGAGACTTGGTATTAGTTGCCGCACGGGATGGGTGTCCCACTGTCCGGTGTCCCCTCAGGCCAGCCAAGTTTTTACTCCCAATCCCATTGAAACTGGCAGGACACCCCTTGAACCCGCAGCAAATGCCTTCCTTTCATGGGCCGCATGGCTCATAGTCCAGCGCATGGCTTTCAAGAGTCTTGGCTTATCCGAGCCGATTTTGCAGGGCGTAACGGCGATGGGTTACAACGACCCGACACCCATCCAGTTGCGCGCCATCCCGCTTATCCTGGCAGGGCGCGACGTCATTGGCAGCGCCCAGACCGGCACCGGCAAAACGGCGGCGTTTGCGCTGCCGATTCTCTCCCAACTGGTCGGGCACGAAGCGCGGCCTCGCGTCTTGATTCTCGAACCCACCCGCGAACTGGCGGCGCAGGTGGAAACAGCCATCCGGGATTTCTGCCGGTTTACCAATCTGACCGTGGCGGTGTTTTACGGCGGCGTGGGTTACGGCAAACAAACCGATGCCTTGAAAGAGGGCGTGGATATCCTCGTGGCCACTCCCGGTCGCCTGCTGGATCACATGAGCCGCGGTCTCGCCAAGCTGGATGGCATTCAATATCTGGTCCTCGATGAAGCTGATCGCATGTTGGACATGGGCTTCCTACCGGACGTGCGCCGTATCATTGATCGCTGTCCGAAGAAGCGGCAGACCTCACTTTTCTCCGCGACCATCCCGCCGCAGATCGAATCACTCATCAAGTGGACCATGACCGATCCCGAAACCATTGAGATTGGCGCGCGCCGGTCGGTGGCGGCAACGGTCAAACACGTTATCTATCCAGTGGCCGAGGCGCAGAAAACGGAACTGCTGCTCGAATTGCTCAACCGCGTGAATTACGACTCGGTTATTGTTTTTTGCCGCACCAAGTATGGCGCCGACCGCGTGGCGACCCTGCTCAAGCGCAACAACCACGCCGTGGCCGTGCTGCATTCCAATCGCACCCAGAAAGAGCGGGAACACGCGCTTGATGGCTTCCGGCACGGGCGTTACGAAGTGTTGGTCGCCACGGACATCGCGGCGCGCGGCCTAGACATTTCGAACGTCAGCCACGTGGTGAATTACGACGTGCCGCAGCACCCGGAAGATTACATCCATCGCATCGGCCGCACGGGCCGCGCCGAGTCCACGGGCGACGCCTTTACCATCATGGTCGCCGAGGATGCGACGCACGTCTTCGACATCGAACGCTTCATCAGCCAGAAGATTCCGCGCGAGAAGCTGGAGGGCTTCAATTACACTTACACCGCATTGTTCGAGGCAGAGAAGAAAGCCGAAGCGAATGTTCGTCCGCAGAAGATTCAGGCCGTGCGGGTGCGCGGCGGTTATTTCTTCGGACCCGCCAAGCGGCGCCGCCGCTAGCGGAGCGCCTGCTGCGAGGCAGCCATGCGCCTGAATTGTTTATGAGCGGCCTCCCGCGTGATGTTTATGAGCACGTGCGCGACCTTGCTCTGGTGATTGTCAACGCGATGCAGGCGGGTGATGACGAACTCTGCGAGGCCCAGATGTTTGCCTTGCGGAACTATTACAACGAGCAGACTGCTTTGGGATTTTCGCATCCCTTCCTGACCGAGGCGGTGGCGGATTACACCGAGAACGCCGCTGAGGCGATTGCGTTATACGAACTGGCGCTCGAACAGGCCCGCGCATGTCCGGGCGAGCCCGTTCATACCAAGATGATTGCGTTGGCCGCCCGGCAGATTGAACTCGCAAGATTTGAGCAGGCAGAGGCGTTTTTGCGGGACGGACGGACTGAAGCGGTGTGCAGCGGCGATTTAGACTCGACCAGCGAGGCCGCCGAACTGGCCCGCCTGCTTGACGACCAGAATTAGGTCCCGAATTAACTCTCCACCCTCACGGGTGCAGATTATCATGCACCCGCCGCGATAATATATGACCCCTAAACTATTTTCCGAACTCGGGCTTTCCCCCGAACTGCTCAAAGCCGTGGACAAGCTTGGCTTCGAGCAGGCCTCACCCATTCAGGCTGAATCCATTCCGCCGTTGCTGGAAGGTCACGACATCGTTGGCCAGTCGCAGACCGGCTCCGGCAAGACCGCCGCGTTCGGCATTCCGGCCATCGAGAAGACCGACCCGACCCGTCGCGAGCCGCAGGTGTTGATTCTCTGCCCAACGCGCGAACTGGCCGTGCAGGTCTCGGAGGAGATCCACAAGCTTGCGTTCTTCAAGCGCGGCATTCATGCCCTGCCGATTTACGGCGGCCAATCCTACGAACGCCAGTTCATGGGGCTGCGTCAGGGCGCGCAGATCATCATTGGCACGCCGGGCCGCGTTATGGATCACATGCGGCGTGGCACGTTGCGGCTGGACGCCGTCAAGATGGCCATCCTCGACGAGGCGGACGTGATGTTGAACATGGGTTTTCGCGATGACATCGAGACCATCCTTCAGTCCGTGCCTAAGGCGCGGCAGACAGTTTTCTTTTCGGCCACGATGCCCAAACCGATTCGCGATCTGATCGAGAAGTATTCGCGTGAGCCGAGGAATGTGCGCATTGAGCAAAAAGCCATGACGGTGGCCACGGTGGATCAGGTGTATTATGAGGTGGATCGCCGGTTCAAAGTGGAGTTGCTCACGCGCCTCGTGGACATCCACGACCTGAAGCTCGGCATCATCTTCTGCAACACCAAGCGCATGGTGGATGACCTTGTGGATCACCTCGAAGCGCAGGGGTATTCCGCCGACCGGTTGCACGGCGACATGAACCAGGCCCAGCGCGATCGTGTGATGAATAAGTTTCGCAAGAGCGGCTTGGAATTCCTCGTCGCCACTGACGTCGCCGCGCGTGGCATTGACGTGGACGACGTGCAGGTGGTGTTCAACTACGATCTGCCCTACGACCCGGAGGATTATGTGCATCGCATTGGTCGCACGGGCCGGGCCGGTCGCAGTGGGCGGGCCATCTCATTTGTGGCTGGTCGAGAGCTGTTCCAGATTCGCAACATCGAACGCTTCACCAATCAACGCATCCAACGCGGTCGCGTGCCGACGTTGGCTGAAGTGGAGGAGGCGCGTGAAAATGTGTTCTTGGAAAAAGTCCGGGCGACACTGACTAGTGGCGATTTCAAGCGGCAGGACGGCTTGATCGAACGTCTCCTCGAAGAAGGGCACACTTCCACCGACATTTGCTCCGCGTTGCTGCATCATTTGCAGTTGGGAGAAACTACGCTGGCCAAGCCGGCCCAAGAAGAGTCGTATGCCCGGCCCGAGCGACCCGAGCGGGCCCGGCCTGAAGCACCCGCTCCGCGGGCGCGTGTCCCGGTCAGCGAACGCACCGTCCCGTCATCCCGACCCGCCTCCAAGCCCGCTGTGCATGTCGCGCCTCCTGTTGCTGCGCGCAAAGTTGATGCTCCGGCGCCCATGGCGCCGCTACCCAAGGAAGATAGCGCTGCTCCGTCTGTGCGCGCGCCCAAGAAGACTTCGCCTGCGGATCCGGCCGCGGCCGCCAAGGAGAGCCGCAAGACTCCGCCTGACCAGACGCGACTCTTCATCAACGTCGGCAGTGAGGCGGGCGTGGTGCCGATTGATGTGGTGAATGTCATTTCCGGCGAGACCGGCCTGCCCGGCAAGGTGGTGGGTAAGGTGGACATCCGCGAGCGGCACTTGTTTGTGGACGTCGCCGCTGAGCACGCCAACGCCATTATCGCCCGGCTGAATCGTTCGGAACTCAAGGGCCAGCGCGTGAAGGTGAAAGTGGCGTAGCCCTTTTCAATGGGTGACACCGGCCCCTGGCCGGTTCAATCCGGCGTCCCGCCGGATTGCGTAGAGTCGGCCTCGCGGTTCGTGCGGTGTTGCAGAGAAGGAATGCTGCAGTCCGGTTTCCGGCGGGACGCCGAGAACGACAGGCCAGAGGCCTGTGCCACCCAGTTCCACTGGATTCCCCCTTGAACTTTCGGGGCGCGTCGTCATCTTGGCCGCCGCATGAGCGCACAACCTTTGCTCCAACTCGAACTGCCGGGCATTCCCAAGATCAAGAGCGGCAAAGTCCGCGAGATTTTTGATTTGGGCAACGCCTTCCTGCTGGTGGCCACCGACCGCATTTCCGCATTCGACGTCATCATGCCCAACGGCATTCCGCGCAAGGGCGAGGTGCTCACGCAGATTTCCCATTTCTGGTTCGAGCGCTTCGCCTCGCTGGTTCCCAATCATCTGCTCACGGGCGCAGATGACCCGTTGCCCGCGAAGCTCCAGCCTTACTCGGAAAAGCTCGCGCGGCGCTGCATGATCGTGAAGAAGTCCAAACCGCTCGCCATCGAGTGCATCGTACGCGGTTACCTCAGCGGCTCTGGGTGGAAGGAATACAAGCAGTCGCAAACGGTTTGCGGCATCCATCTGCCTGCGGGTTTGAAGGAATCCGCCGAACTGCCCGAACCCGTCTTTACCCCCTCCACCAAGGCGGATGCCGGGCACGACGAAAACATCTCTTTCGCCCGGGCCAAAGAGATCGTCGGCGCGGAGTTGGCCACGCAGGCCCGCGATCTGAGCATCAAGATTTACAAGGCAGCCCGGGATTACGCGCGCGAACGGGGCATCATCATCGCAGACACCAAGTTCGAGTTCGGCGTGTTCGATCGGAAGTTGATCCTCATTGATGAAGTGTTGACCCCGGACTCCTCGCGCTTTTGGCCGGCGGATGAGTATGAGCCCGGCAAAGGCCAGCCCAGCTTCGACAAGCAATTTGTCCGCGACTACCTCGAAACGCTCGCTTGGAACAAGACCCCGCCCGGCCCCACGTTGCCGGGTGAAATTGTTTCCAAGACCAGCGCCAAATACCTCGAAGCTTACGAACGTCTGACGGGCAAGAAACTCTAGTGTGGCGGAAACGCCACGTCGCCGCGTCCGATGTTATCGGTTCGCTCAACTGCCTGCGAAAGGCTCTCAAGCCTCCGGCTTGGCTCAAGTGGCGGCGCATCGCATGCGCGCTACGCTGATGCTTCCGCCAACGCAGCGGCCAGTCTCTCCAGACCCGCCTGATCTTCTGTATCGAACCGGCCCGGTGTCGGGCTGTCGAGGTCGAGCACCCCGAGCAGTTCACCCTTCTTGATCAAGGGCACAACCACCTCGGAGCGCGAGGCGGCGTCGCACGTAATGTGTCCGGGAAAGGCGTGAACGTCGGGAACCAGCTGCGTGGTGCGCGTGGCGGCCGCGGTGCCGCAAACTCCCTTGCCCATGCTAATGCGCACACACGCCGGCTTCCCCATGAATGGCCCCAGCACAAGTTGATCTCCCACCAGCCGATACACCCCCGCCCAGTTCAAGTCAGGCAGGGAATGCCAGAGCAACGAGGACATGTTGGCCGCGTTGGCGATGAAATCACGTTCACCGTGCAGCAGACCGCGCAGTTGCGATTCCAATTCGGCGTAGGCGACGGGCTTGTTGGACGTATCAAGCGGCTTGCGTTCGAACATGCGCCCAATGTGCGGACGGCTGCTGCGCGCGTCTACCGCAAATTGGTGCGGCGAACGGAGCGCCAAAACTTCGTGTCTTTTGTCTTCATCATGGTACAACCATCGCCATGCGCGAACTACTCATTGGCATCGACAGCGGCACGCAATCCACGAAGGCCCTTGTCGTGGATGCGAACACCGGCAAAGTCCTCGGCTCCGGGTCGGCAAAGTATGATTTGATCTCCGGCCTGCCACCCGGTGCAAAGGAGCAACATCCGGAGACATGGCGCAAGGCGACGGCCTTCGCCATCAAGGCCGCGCTCAAAGCCGCCAAGGCCCGCGCAGGTGAAATTAAAGCCATTGGCGTCAGCGGCCAGCAACACGGCTTCGTGCCGCTCGATAAGGCGGGGAATGTGATTCGTCCGGCCAAACTTTGGTGCGACACGGCGACCATCGAGGAGTGTGACCAGATCACCGCGAAGCTCGGCGGTGCCAAGAAAGCGATCAAGGCTACTGGCAGCGCGGTGCTGCCCGGTTTCACGGCGTCAAAGATTCTTTGGCTGAAGAACCACGAGCCGAAGAACTACGCCAAACTCGCCACCGTTCTCCTGCCGCACGACTATTTGAACTTCTGGCTCACCGGTGAGCGCGTGATGGAATACGGCGACGCCAGTGGCACGGCGTTGCTCGACGTGCGCACCCGCAAATGGAGCGGCCCGGCCCTCAAGGCCATTGATGCCAGCCTCGCTGACAAATTGCCGCCTGTGATCTCGAGCGATCAACCCGCCGGCAAACTTTCCACGGCGACCGCGAAAGAACTTGGGTTGCAACCCGGCGTGCTCGTCAGCGCGGGCGGCGGCGACAACATGATGGGCGCGATCGGCACGGGCAATACACATCCCGGCCTGGTGACGGCCAGTTTTGGCACCAGCGGCACCATCTACGCCTGTGCGGGCAAGCCGGTGGTGGATCCGCAGGGCGAGATTGCGGCGTTCTGTGATTCCACTAATCGCTGGTTGCCGCTGCTGTGCACCATGAACGTCACGGTCGCCACGGAGATGGTGCGAAAGGACTTTGGCCTCGACCACGCCGCGTTCGAAAAGCTCGCCGCGAAGGCGCCCGCGGGATGCGATGGCTTGTTTCTGCTGCCCTACCTCGAAGGCGAACGCACGCCAAACGTGCCGGATGGCACCGGCGTCTATCTTGGTGTGAACACGCGCACTTTCACGGCGCATCACTTCGCCCGCGCCACCATGGAAGGCGTGACGCTCGGGATGAACTACGGCCTGCGCCGGTTGGCGCAACTGGGCGTGAAGGCGAGGCAGATCCGCGCCACCGGTGGCGGCGCCAACTCCAAGCTCTGGCGCCAGATCATGGCCGACGTGTTCAACGCCGAAGTAGTGACGCTCGCCGTGGGCGAGGGCGCGGCGTATGGTGCGGCGTTGCAGGCCTTGTGGTGTTGGAAGCTGCAATCGGGTGAATGTGTGAAGATTGAGGACATCACGGATGAGTTCGTGAAGTTGAACCGGTCACAGACGGCCCTGCCCAACGCCTCGAACGTCCGCCGCTACGCCGAAGTGCAGGCCCTGCAGGATGGTGCCTCACAGTCGCTCCGCGGGGTCTTTGCGACGCACCGCAAGTTTGTGCTCACCAAGCCATGAACGAAGAAAGCTCAGAACGTTTCGCCCGGCTGGAATCGCACATGGCCCACCTGGAGCATCAGGTGGAGCAGTTGAATGAAGTGGTCGTTGAGCAGGCCAAGACCATTGACCGCTTGGTGAAGCAGGTTCAACTGCAGGCGCGAGCCATGGAGACCGCCGAGCTCGAGCGCGCCAAGGCTAACAGCCAAAAGCCGCCGCATTACTGACATTGGCAGGCACGACTCGATGGTCATTCAAATGCCAACTCATGCATTCGGATTGGACACGCGACCGATAAAGAGAATTGCGCCTGTTTTGTTTTCGCGGATGAGGAAGAGAAAAGGCCGGTCAGCGTGAAACTGCTGCGGTGGCGGCCGTGGAGGAGCTGAGCAACCAAAACCAATGTGGGTGGCTGAAGCCGCTTCCGTGCCTTCTTCGTTTACCTCCACGACAGTCGCTTGCTCGAGCGTTTGGATAAAGAGAGGTCGGCGAAGACTCATGCCAGTGAAGTCTGCACGACTTGCGTCGAACGCATCGCGCATTCCCAAAGATTGCAAAGGCACCTTCATGGAATAGGTCGCCACGACTTTGAACCGTGGCAGCCAGACATCAACTTTGCAAAGCTCCAGCCGGTCAGCCCACTGCTGGAGCGAGGCCGCATTTAATCCCCGCTCGAAATCGGCAATGCCACCCGCTGCGGGAAGAAAGACCAGCATGTGAAGATTCTGCCCGCGGTAAGGCAGGGCCAACAACTGGACTCCGTCCGCCTCCCCATATAGGAAATTGTTCTCCTGGGACATCATCGGGACCGCCACCGACGACGTGGCGGTGACGTTGAATGTCCGATTGCTCGTGGCGCTCCGGTCAAAGCGGCTCGCCCAGTCGCCCTTGAAGTAGAGGGTGTTGGCAATGATCAACCGCGTGGCGGGCGTTAGTGAGCCCTCCGAAATCCCCTCGGTGATTTTCCCCTGCGTGTTGGACTTGATCCATGAGTTGATCTGACGGGCAGCGGTGTTGGCGGATGATTTAAAGTCCACAAAATTGACGCTGCCACCCAGCTCGTTGCGCACCCGATCAAGAAACACCTTTTCTAAGTCATATCCGTTCTGCGCCCAGAGACCAGTCGCGGTGGCAAGCCGAATGCCGGGGCTCTGGTCGCTTGCGGTCAGTGCTTTTCGTATCCGCTTGAACGAGGCCATGTGCTCGGTCCTGTCCGCGGGAAAATGCCCGACGGTGGATATTTGTGATTCAGTCAGCCCCTTGGCACCAGCCTGTGCCACTGCGAGCGTGGACGCCAAACTGTAGGGCGAGAATGCCATATTGTCCCCGGACTTGCCCAACTTGGGGAAAAGTTCACCGGCAAGATCGAGGCTTCCCCCCACAAAGGACTGAAGCTCGGGCGGTGACGTGGTTTGAATACGAGACGAATTGGTCGTTCCCGCCGACAGCAAAACGAGTGAGGTGAGCGCAAGTCCCGGTGGGATGTATTTCTTCCAATTCGCTTTCATGTCAGCACGCTAAGTTCGCCGAATCCTCCACGCGAGCGGATTTTCGCGTTTGGTGTGGAGCCGAGTTTGGGAAAATTCGTGCAATTCGTGTCTGCGTTCCTATCTTCCCGCCATGCGAATTTTGTCAGGCATCCAGCCCTCGGGCGCGCTGCATCTCGGGAATTACTTTGGCATGATGCGGCCCGCGATCGAGCTGCAGGAGAAGGGCGAGGCGTTCTATTTCATCGCGGATTATCACTCGATGACTTCACTGTTCGACGCGGATCAACGTCGCCAGAACTCGCTCGACGTGGCGCTCGACTTTCTCGCGTGCGGCCTCGACCCCAAGCGCGCCGTGTTCTTCAAGCAGTCCGACGTTCCGGAGGTTTGCGAGCTTGCCTGGATTCTTTCGACGCTGACGCCCATGAGCCTGCTGGAGAAGGGACATTCTTTCAAAGACAAGTCGGCCAAGGGCGTTCCGGTGAATCACGCCTTGTTCGCGTATCCTGTGCTGATGGCGGCGGACATCCTGATTTACGATTCGAACATTGTTCCCGTGGGGCAGGATCAGAAACAGCACGTCGAAATGACGCGCGACATTGCCATCAAGTTCAACGAGCAATACGGTCAGACGTTTGTGATCCCCGAGCCGCAGATTCGCGGTGAAGTGGCCAAGGTGCCTGGACTCGATGGCGAAAAGATGAGCAAGAGCTACGGCAACACCATCGAGATTTTCGGCGACGAAAAGGCGCTGCGAAAGAAAGTCATGGGCATCAAGATGGACAGCCGCACGCCGGCTGAACCGAAACCCGATGCCGATCAGAATCTCGCCATCCAGTTGCTCAAGGTGATTGATAAACCGGTCGGCCAGGAATTTGAGGAGAAACTCCGCGCCGGTGGCATGGGCTACGGTGACCTTAAGAAAAAACTCTTCGAGGTGTATTGGGAGCATTTCGCGACGGCCCGCGCCAAGCGCGCTGAACTCGCGGCGAACATGGATTACGTGAACAGTGTCCTCGCCGACGGTGCATTCCGCGCCCGCCAGCTCGCCCGTAGTGTGCTGGACCGTGCTCGCCAGGCCAGTGGGTTGGTATAGGATTTTAGCTGTGTTCGTGAGAACACAGCTCACTGATTCGATTGGCCGCGCTCTGACGAGTCGCTACCTCGCCTAGCGACTCTGCTTGAGCAGCCAGTCGTAAAGCTCCCGGTTCTTGTAGGTTTCCGTCCAGGAATCGTGGTCAGCCTCGGGGTAGATGGTCAGCTTGACGTTCTTCACGCCGTTCTTTTTCAGCAGATCCACCGCGCGTTCAGACTCTTCCACGGGCACCACCGAGTCTTTGGCACCGTGAAACGCCCAGACCGGCAGGGACTGCAGGGCGTTTTTGCGGTCCGTCTTGGCCAGCACGATATCCAGCACATCCGCACCGCCGCAGATTGGGACAATGGCGGCGAACCGGTCAGGACGGGTGACACCCCAACTCCAAGTTCCATAGCCTCCCATGCTCAGGCCCGTCAGGTAAACGCGGTCTGGGTCCACGTGGTATTCGTCCAGCACATGATCCAGAAAGGCGTTGAGCGGCTCGTTTTCCCAGCGTTGGCCAGGCGGGCATTGGGGCGCGACGATGACGAAGGGGAGATTCCGGCCCTGGCGGACTTCTTTGAGCGGACCGTGAACCGCCACGCGTTGCACATTCGTGCCGCGTTCGCCGGAACCGTGTAGAAAGATCAGAAGTGGATAGCGTTCACGCCGGTGCGGCGAATAGCTTTGCGGCAGGTGAAGCAAATACTGGATGTCGGCGCGGCGCGTGGATTTCCAGTGGAACGTGTGCTTCGGGTGGATGCCGTCAACAACTTGAGTTCTCATGGTGCAACAGGAGGAGGTGGCCAGCGCCAGCGCGGTCGCGAGGCAAAGGGATGTTTTCATAGGTCAAGGTCGTCAAGCCGATGCTTACATCATCTTGAGCTTTGGCAAATCTTGCGAGTCTACCAAGCCGACGGGCTGATGCTTGGCGTTGACAACGATCAGGTCGTCGATGTTGCGCTCGTTGAAAATCTTCACGGCTTCCATCGCCAGCGCAGTGTCGCGAACAGTGATGGGATTGGGCGTCATGACTGACTTGAGCGGACGCGACAGCAGGTCGTTGTCCGTGGACATGTGGCGGCGGAAATCTCCGTCGGTGAAAACGCCGGTGAGTTTGCCGCGGGCATTCACAACCGCGAGGCTGCCCGATTTGGCTTTGGTCATGACGAGCAACGCCTGTTTTACCGTCAGCGATTCTTCCGCAATCGCGTTGCGTTCACCGCTGCGCATGATGTCGCCGACGCGTAACAGCATGGCGCGGCCAATCGCACCCGACGGATGATACTTGGCGTAATCGCTCTGCTTGAAGCCCCGCGCCTGCAGGACGGCCATCGCCAGCGCATCGCCCATGACGAGCGTTGCCGTGGTGCTGGAAGTCGGGGCAAGATTGAACGGACAGGCTTCCTTGGGGACGTGGACGTTCAGCACGATGTCGCTGTGTTTGGCGAGTGAAGATTTAACGCCGCCCGTAATGGAAATGATCTTTACCGAAAAGCGTTTCAAGGCAGGCAACAGATTCAACAGCTCTTCGGATTCGCCTGAATAGCTTAACGCCAGCACCACGTCGCCGTCGGACACGACGCCCAAGTCGCCGTGCATGGCATCCACGCCGTCGAGGACCACGCTGGTGGTGCCGGTGCTGGTCAAAGTGGCGGCGATCTTGCGACCGACCGCGCCCGACTTGCCGATGCCGACCACGATGGTTTTCCGGCGCTGACGGAGGGCCTCGACAATCACATCAACGGCCAGCTCAAATTGGGTGTCGAGTTGGGCGCGGACGGCACGGACGGCCGCCAGTTCGACGTCAAACACTTCGCGGGCACGGGCGAGATGACTCATGGCGGGAAGATGGGTGGGAACGCAGCTGTTTTCAACTGGGAATGCGTGGAGCTGCGTTCGTGAGAACGCGGCCAATCTCCCTCAAGCGTGCCGCACTCTGACGAGGTGCCGCCACGGGCGTTATTCTGCGTTCGGATAGGAGCCGAGCACTTTGACGAAGCTGCAGTGCTGGGCGAGCAGTTCCAGCGCCTTGGCGACCTTGCGGTCGCTCTGGTGACCGTCGCAGTTCACGAAGAAGTAGTATTCCCACGCCTTCCGTTTACTCGGGCGGGACTCGATCTTCGTCATGTTGATGCGGTAGCGGCGGAACGGCGCAAGCGCCTTGTGCAGCGCGCCCACGGCATCCACCACGCTGAACATCAGACTGGTGCGGTCTTTGCCCGTGGCGGGCGGACATTTGCGGCCCAGCACCAGAAAGCGCGTGGCGTTGGCGGTGTTGTCCTGGATGTCTTTCTCCAGCACGGTGAGGTTGTATTGCGTGGCGGCGAGTGCGCCAGCGATGCAGCCGGATTTCTTGTCGCGCGCAGCCAATTCGGCGGAGCGCGCATTGGAGGATGTTTCGATGATCTCCGCGTGCGGAAAGTTTTTGCTGATCCAGACCCGGCACTGGGCAAGCGATTGGGGATGCACGTAGAGCTTCTGGATGTCGGCGCGCGGGATGCGGCTCAGCAGGCAATGCTGGATCGGCAGCACGATCTGGGCGACGATTTGGAGATCGCTGTCCACGAACATGTCCAGCGTGTGCGTTACGACACCTTCGGTGGAATTCTCAACCGGAACCACACCGTATTCAGCGCGTCCGCGCGAAACGTCGGCGAAGACGTCAGCAATGGTCTTTTGCGCGGAGTACGTCAGGCTGGACCCGAACTTCTTGATGGCCGCCTGATGCGTGAACGTAGCCTCGGGCCCGAGATACGCGATGGTCATGCTCTTCTCGACGGAGAGCGAGGCCGACATGATTTCGCGGTAGATGGCCCGCACGGAGTCGTTCGGGATGGGGCCTTCATTCAGTTTGCAAACGCGGTTGAACACGGCCAGCTCACGGTGCGGCGCATAGATCTCCTCGCCGTCCTTGTGCTTGAGGCGGCCGATCTCGAGGACGTGCGTGGTGCGCTCGTTCAGCAGCCGGACGATTTGGGCGTCCAGCGCGTCAATGGCTTTGCGATGTTCGGTGATGTTCACTCCTACGAAATGGGTTAGGCCGACGGTGGGTTATCCGTCGGAGCTTCGGACGGTTTAGGTGCCTCCGCCGCTGGTTTGGTTTCAAGTTCGGCTTGTGCCAGTTGCTCCGGCGGCACGGTGGCCAGCCCGGGTTCAGCCGTGGCCAAGGGCGGCTTCTCGACGGGAATGCGGCGCAACTCATCCGCCGCTGGTAACTCTTCAAGCGAGCGCAGACCGAAATACTCCAAGAACAATGCCGTGGTGCCGTAGAGGGCAGGGCGGCCGACCACTTCCGCGCGACCCGTCTGTTCCACAATGCCGCGTTCCAGCAAGGTCTGCATCACGCCATCCACGCTGACGCCGCGCACCTGCTCGATTTCAGAGCGGGTCAGCGGCTGGCGATAGGCAATGATCGCGAGTGTTTCCAGTGCGGGCTGCGAAAGACGTGGCGGACGAGCCTTATGGCCGACGAGCGCCTTGAGCCACGGGGCGTATTCTGGTTGCGAAACGAACTGCCACGACCCGGCTACGCAGGCGAGGCGATAGCTGCGGCCCGCTTGCTCATGATCCACGGCCAGTTGCTGGAGCGTGCTTTCGAGCTCGCTCTCCTTTACTTTGCGAAAGCCACGGACAGTTTCATCGCCCTCGGCATGTTCGACGGCGCCCGCGAGCACGTCGCGAAGTTCTTTCAGCGAGAGCGGTTTTTGCGCGGCGAACAGCAGCGCCTCCAAAATGAATTTCAGCTCCATCGTTAAGCAGTCTGGGTGTTAGCCTGGTCCAATTCCCACGCGGGCGTTTCTGCGACCGGATTCATCGTGGGGCCAGCTTCGGTCTGCGAGCCCCGGCCAATTTCAATGTCGCCGAACTCTTCCGATTGCAGCGCCACCAGCACCTTCATGCGGATCAGTTCCAGCATGGCGAGGAAGGTCACTACGACCTCCGTGCGACTGGTGGCGTCCTGGAACAGTTCAGAAAATTTTAGTTTGGGGCGCGAAGTGATCTGGCGGCGCAGCAAATCGATCTTCTCGCTGACGGACCACTTGTCCTCGAAAATCTCGCGCAAATCCTCTTTCTCGCTAAAACGCTTGAGGATGGTGCTGACGGCATTGACGAGGTCAAAGATGGAAGCTTCGCCCTTGTTCGTGGCCTGCTCGCGCTCAAACTCCAGCTTCGGCGGCAGGCGCGGGAAAATGCCTTCCTGCCGGATCTCCAACTCCTGTAATTGCGCGGCGGCGTCCTTGAATTTCTTATACTCCACCAGCTGTCGGATAAGCTCCCAGCGTGGATCCTCCTCATCTTCCTCGCCCTCGGCCTCGACCTGTTGATCTTTGGGCAGCAATTCGCGGCTTTTGATATACATCAGGGTGGCTGCCATCACGAGGAACTCCCCGGCGATTTCCAGGTCCAGCATTCGCATGGTATCGATGTATTCGATGAACTGCGTGGCGAGCTGGGTCAGGTTGACCTCATAGATGTCAACCTCCTCCTTCTTAATGAGATAAAGAAGGAGATCGAGCGGGCCTTCAAAGACTTCAAACTGGACTTTGTAATCTGCCATGGCGCGGCGAACGGAGATTCGCGGGTCGTCGGATGCTACGCAGGGGGCGGTGGAGACGCAACGCCGGAAGGAGTTTTTTGAGCGGAAGGTGTCGAGCCTATTGACAGGAGACGCAGGGCAGCTTTAGGTTCGTGTCAGTTCGAGTGGCAGCACGTTTCTTCAGCGGGGTTCCCCACCCCCACCTCCTTGGCGTCTGCCACTCGAACGCAGTTTTTTTGACAGCCGCCGCGAGGCTTGACGCTCCGCAGGCGGCTGACTACTGTTTGCGCCCTTGCGGGGGTGTAGCTCAATTGGTTAGAGCGCTGCCCTGTCACGGCAGAGGTTACGGGTTCGAGCCCCGCCACTCCCGCCACTTTCCCGCAAGTGATTACCCAGGCAATTCCTGGTTTTGAGATTATCCATTCACCGCGGTGCCAGTGGTTGAGCCGCTTGCTCTGCAAAGGCAATCGGTCCCGGTGAAGCTTCCAAGTCGTATTCTGTCCGGGATCGCTTTTTTACCGCCCTCTGGATTCTCAATGCCGTGGCTGAGGAAGCCGCAGGGTGGGTCGGCCAGCCGTGGACTGGTGAGGCGGGTGTCGCAGAAACCACTTCCCAGATCATGGAGCGTGCCGGGGGATGCAGGTATCCACCCCAAATTCCTTGGAAGACTCCCAAGAACCGTCCACGCGGGTGGACCAATTTTGAGAATATCTTGTCTTCGCCGGATTCACCGACGCTCACGGGCGAACCGGGCGGCGAACCCGCAACCGAAGCAGGTCAGTCCACCGGATTCCATGGGCGCGGCCGGACCGTCACGGTTCATCGTGGCAGTGAATGCTCGCATCCGCTTGTTCAACAAGCACACCCTGCGCGGCTGATGGCGTCCTGAATTTGAACCCGGACGTGTTTTCCAGTCCGTGATGACGCCGCCCGCGACCAACAATTTCACGAGTGCCCTGCACGGCGAGCGCCAGCGCTTACAACCCGCGCGACGGCAACAACAATGCCATCAGCCTCGACCCCGGCGCGCCGCTCGCGGCGAGCGGCGGCGCATCCGACGGGGTGTTCACCTGGACGCCAACCGATGCTGGCGCGGACACCGCGAACCCAATTACCATCAGTGCAACGGACGACGGTTCGCCTGTGTTGGCGAGCTTGCAGAGTTTCACGGTGGTTGTGGTTGGTCGGCCGCTGATCGAGAACATCACGATCTCCAACAACCTCCCGGTTGTGGATTGGACGGCTTTTAGCAACCAAAGCTACCGCCTCCAATTCATGGCAGAGTTGGAGAACCACATTTGGTCGGACGTAGTCGGCGACGTCATCGCGGCTGGCCCAACTGCGTCCCAAACGGACCCAGACTGGGTGATCACCAACCGCTACTATTGCGTGCGCGTGGTGCCCCGGTTGGATTAGCGAGCAGGGCGGAAGGACAAATTCTTGGGCTGGCGTCTTGAACGGATTACCCCGATCATGGACACTCCCGCACCATGAAGAAGATTGTTGCACTCTCATTGATTTTTTTGGGCCTGGCGACTCTGGTTCTGGCCCATGACACCTCTGGCCTGCACAACCATGCTTCCGAACCGGAGGCCAAGCTTTGGCCGTTCAAGCCGGAATTGAAGGGGCCGGTCAAAGCGCCAGTGCCACTCCGGCATAAAGTTGCCGTCAGCGGGCAGGGTTTCTGGAAATTCATTGCCGCTACTAACGTCGTGCCGCTGCCGCCTGAGGTCGGCGCCAACATCGTCCGGGCTCACGGAACGGTGGTCTTCGATGCCGGTCACGACACCGTTTACTTCGCCGCCAAACGCGTCGGCTGGATTGCTTTCAGCAACCAGTTGCGGGATTCGTGGATCGTTCAAGGGGACGTTCGGTTCAGGAACAACAACGTCCATGGTGCCGACATTTTTCCACGCAAAGGCAAGCCTGCGCTCATCGCTGCGGCGGACAATGAGGGCTACCTCGTTTATCTCACGGACACCACATTCCAGAATCCGCAGATTCTCCGTCGCCCGGATGAGGGTGCCTACGTCGGCACTAACCGGATGTTTCGGCCGACGGACACCGCTTTCTTGGATGCCAAACGGGTGTTCATCACCGACGGCTACGGCAGCGGCTATTTCATGTCGGCGACAACGGACCCTTTTATTTATGAACCCGGCCTGTACGGCGGGCTCGAGTTTTCTAAGACACCGCACGGCATCACATTTGATCCTAAGGACAAGAACCTGCTGGTTTCCGCGCGTCCTGAAGGTCAGCTCAAGCGCTGGTCTACTAAGAAACAATCAGTTCTGGAGATCGGAGCCTTGCCGGCGGGGACGTTGCTCTGCGATGTGGATCTGTGGGGTGACTATGCGCTGGCGGCCTGCCTGGAGAATCCAGGCAAAGCGCCCGGGCCGCTGATCATCGTCAACCTGAAGACGCAGACCATCGTCAGCGTCATTAAGCCGAAGGAGGAACTTGGGTTCGAGTTCGCCGATCACATGCACGACGCGTGCTGGTATTTCCACAAACAGGGGAGGCAAACGGATGTTTACCTTGTGTTCACCGCTTGGAACCCCGGCGGCATCGGTGCGCTCAAGTTGGTGAATGTGCCCGACTCCACCAGTTTATCGGGGCCATAAAGCGATCGAGTCAGTCACCTGCGGTATTTCACAAGCCTCCGACCCGGAATGAAATGCAGGGAACTGCCGAGGGCGCACTTGAGAAAGAAACCACCGTTACCTAGATTGGCTGGAATGAGCACACCGCCCAATGAGCAGGTTCAGGCCGCAGCCGCGTGGATCAAACAACTGCGCGAGGAAATAAGTCACGTCATCGTCGGTCAGGAACAATTGGTGGATCGCCTCCTCGTCGGTTTGCTCGCCAACGGTCATGTGCTCCTCGAAGGAGTGCCCGGTCTGGCCAAGACGCTGTCCGTGCGCACGTTGGCCACGGCCATACACGCGACGTTCCACCGCATTCAATTCACGCCTGACCTCCTGCCCGCCGACATCATCGGCACGCTGATTTACAATCCGCAGGATGGCAAATACCACGCCACGCGCGGCCCGGTCTTCGCCAACTTCGTCCTCGCCGATGAAATCAACCGCGCCCCGGCCAAGGTGCAATCCGCCTTGTTGGAAGCCATGCAGGAACGCCAAGTCACCCTGGGTGGCGAAACGATGCCCCTGCCCAAGCCCTTCCTCGTCCTGGCCACCGAGAACCCAATAGACCAGGAGGGGACCTATCCGCTGCCCGAAGCGCAGGTGGACCGCTTCATGTTCAAGGTGTTGCTGGATTACCCGGCGTTTGAGGAGGAGCGGAAGATTCTCGACCGCATGGCCTTCACCGCGCCGGAGACGCCGGTGAAGCCCGTGGTCACGCTGGATGAAATCCTAAAAACCCGACAGCTCGTGGACCAGATTTACGTGGACGACAAGGTGCGCGACTACATCGTGCACGTCGTGTTCGCCACCCGTCAGCCGGAGAGATACAAACTGGAGATCAAAAACTTCATCCAGTTTGGCGCCTCGCCCCGTGCGACTATTTACCTCACGCTGGCCGCTAAAGCTTGGGCCCTCCTTCAAGGGCGCGCTTACGTCACGCCCGAGGACGTGAAGAGCATTGGTCCCGATGTGTTGCGCCATCGTATCATCCTGACCTACGAAGCCGAAGCACAAGCGGTGACCACCGACGCCATCATCAAGAGAATCTTTAATGCGGTGCCCGTGCCGTGAACCTCTCCGAACTCCTTGCCACCGTCCGCCGCGTTGAGGTGCGTACCAATCGTCTCGTGAATGATACCATGGTCGGCGCCTACCTCAGCCGCTTTAAGGGACGCGGCATGGATTTCGAGGAGTTGCGCGAATACATCCCCGGCGACGACGTGCGCGACATCGACTGGAACGTCACGTATCGCATGGGCCGCCCGTTCGTGAAACGTTACCGCGAGGAGCGCGAGTTGGCGGTGATTCTGGCCATCGATGTCTCCGCTTCTTCCACCTTCGGTTCCGTGCGCCGCAATAAACGCGAGTTTGCCGCCGAGATCGCCGCCACGCTGGCCATCTCCGCCTCTCGCAGCAGCGACAAGGTCGGTCTGCTGCTCTTCACCAACGAAGTGGAACTCTACCTGCCACCGCGCAAGGGCCGTCGCCATATCCTCCGGGTGCTGCGGGAAATGCTCGCGCTCGAGCCGAAACACCGGGGGACCAACATCCCCGCCGTGTTGAATTTCATTAACCACGTCATCAAGCGCCGTTCGATTGTGTTCCTGATGACGGATTTCCTGCACTCGATGAATGTTCGCGAACCCCTTGCTCGTCCCTTGGGCGCCCTCACCTCACCAGTTGGGGTGAGGGGTCGCGACGTCATTCAGGAGCTCGGCCTCACTAATTCACGCCACGACCTGGTTTGCCTCCACCTCCATGATCCGCGCGAAGGTGCACTGCCCAACGCGGGTCTCCTGACTATTGAAGACGCGGAAACGGGTGAACTCCTGGAACTGGACTCCAGTCGCAGCGGTTTGCGCGAGAAGTTTGCCCTGATCAATGCTGACCGTCTTGCCGAGATGGATCGTGCGCTGAATCGCGCCGCTGTGGATACCCTGCGCTTCAGCACGGCGGAGTCCTTTGCCCAGACGTTGCAAAGCTTCTTCGAGCGGCGCAAGGGAAGGAGGCGGGGATGAAGCGGCGGTTTGCAATTTGGGATTTGCCATCTCTGCGCGGCTCGACAGCCACGCGGCTGGCGTTCGTCTGGCTGACGGCAAGCGCCCTCGTGTATCCCGCAACCAACCCTTTTGCCCCCGATGAAATTCCTCCGCTCTCGCCGCCGCTGCCGGAAATGGCGCCTACACTTTGGGCGCAATACGGATGGTTGCTGTGGATTCTTGTTCCGTTGCTGCTCGTGCTGGTGGGAGCGATTGTTTGGTTGGCGGTGCGCCCGGGCAAGCCGCCGGTGCTGCCGACGCCGGCGGCACAGGCGCAGGTCACCTTGCGGGCGTTGCTGTCGCAGCCTGAAACCGGGGCGGTGCTCAGTCAGGTTTCCCAAGCGCTGCGGCGCTACTTGATCAACGCATTCTGGTTGTCGCCGCTCGAAATGACCACCCACGACTTTTGTATTTTGGTCGGAGGAAGTGGGAAGATTGGCCCGGTGCTGGCCAGCTCCGTTGCGGAGTTTTTGCAAACTTTGGATCAGCGAAGATTTGCCCCAGCCGCCGTTCGATCCCCTTTGGGTGCCGTGGGCCGGGCATTGGAGCTGATTGAACTGGCCGAGGCCAGGCGTCGCATAGCTTTGCCACCGCCTCCGCTTCGCTCTGTTAACCCGGTTGAATGAACACTAGCTTTGAATTTCAATTCCCTTGGGGGCTGGTGTTGCTGGCGTTGTTGCCCGTGTATGCCTTTCTGCGGGGCAGGGTGGGTAAACATTCCGCGCTGCTGTTCTCTAGTGCCGACATTGCTCGCGCTGCCGGGGCCACTGCGCGCGCCGCCGCCGGGCGGTTGCTGTTGTTCCTGCGGTTGTTGACCGTGGCATTGCTGGTTGTGGCGCTGGCGGGTCCCCGCTTTGCCAACGACCGCACCGAGACGCAGAGCAGCGGCATTGATATCATGCTCGTGCTGGATCTCTCGTGGTCCATGATCGCCTTGGACATGGCCCCGCCCAGCCAACGGGTCACGCGCTTTGACATTGCCTCCGATGTGATCAAGGACTTCATCCGCAAGCGGCCAGGCGATCGTATCGGGCTGATTGCGTTCTCGGCCGTGCCGTATCTTGCGAGCCCGCTCACACTGAATCACGACTGGCTCATCGAGAATTTGAATCGTCTTCATGTTGGCACTATCAAGGAACTGGGCACAGCCATTGGCGACGCGACGGCTGCCGGCGCTAAACGTTTGACGGCGCAAAAGGACAGCAAAAGCCGCGTGATCATCCTGCTCACGGACGGCGACAACAATCGTGGTGAGATCGATCCCATTCCCGCCGCACAACTGGCTGCTGCGTTGGGAGCGAAGGTTTACACCATCGGCATCGGCATCGACAAACCGTGCCAGTTGCCGAACTTCGATCCGGGCACCGGCAAGTTGTTGCTGGAGCCGGATGGCTCCATCAAATGGACCATGACCATTCAGCCGGCCAACTACGATGTGCTGGGGCGGATGGCTGCGCTGTCGAATGCCCGGTTCTACCGCGCGACGAGTCAGCGCGCTCTGCAAAGCATCTACGATGACATTGACCGTTTGGAGAAGACGGAAGTGACCCTGCGCCGTTACACGACCTACACGCCGCTGTTTCAATGGCCGCTGCTGGCTGCGCTTGGGCTGCTGGCGCTGGAACTGTTGCTGGCGAACACACGCTATCGGAGGGTGCCGTGAACGTCGCCAACCCACATTTCGCTGAACCGCTCTGGCTCTGGCTGGCATTCCTCGGTCCGGTCGCGCTGTTCGCGTTGCAACGTTACTCGGCGTGGCAGCGGCAACGGCAGCTTGCCCGCATGGCGTCGCCGCAATTCGTGGAAGCGTTGACGCGCTCCCACCGTCCGGGGCGGCGCGTATTCAAGGATGCGTTGCTGATTCTCGCGGTGTTTATCATCGGGCTGACGCTGGCTCGGCCGCAGTGGGGTGAGGAGCGCACAGATCGCACTCGCCTGACCGGTGATGACGTGGTGTTTGTGCTGGATTGCTCGAGCAGTATGCTCGCTACGGATATTTCACCCAGCCGCTTGGAGCGGGCGAAGCTGGCCATCTTGGATTTCATCGCGAGCCACCGGGCGGGACGAGTTGGGCTCGTGGCCTTCTCCGGGCAGGCGTTTCTGCAATGCCCGTTGACGCCGGATCACGATGCCTTTCGCGATGCCCTCCGGGCGA